>Ga0123357_10000003_pt1 | contig 349727 bp, 307 predicted proteins | sample TergutEmb28metaG_FD_89873 | JGI IMG/M metagenome (GOLD analysis project Ga0123357, IMG submission 89873) | Embiratermes neotenicus P4 segment gut microbial communities from Petit-Saut dam, French Guiana - Emb289 P4 | ecosystem: Host-associated > Arthropoda: Insects > Digestive system > Gut ...
AGCCGCGCAAACGGTGGTTGCCATGAAGAATACGGTCTCGGAGGTCGAGCAAGGCGTCACGAACGCGCAGGAAGCGCTCGGAGCGATTGCTCAAATCCGTGAAAGCACCGAGCAGGTCAAAACGCAGGTGGGCGATATTTCAGCCGCCATGCGTGAGCAAAGTGCTGCGAGCAACAGCATGGCGCAAGAAATCGAGAAGGTTGCGCAGATGGCTGAGGAAACCAGTGTCACGGCTCAGCGCACGGCCGAATCGAGCACGGAGTTGAACACGCTCGCGAGCGACCTGAATCACATCATTGCCAGCTATACCATCTAAGTTGGTTGTTGAAAAAAACGCCGCTTTCAAAAAGCGGCGTTTTTCATTTCCGATGATGCTTCGAATCAGGCCGCCATCGCCTTAATGTGGCTAATTACATCGGCTACGGCTTGTTGTGCGCTGCCGTAAAGCATACGGCAGTTGTCCTCGAAGAATAGCGCGTTTTCAATCCCCGAATAGCCCGCGCCCTTACCACGTTTGATGACGATAACGTTCTGGGCCTTGTCGGCATCGAGAATCGGCATGCCGTAGATCGGACTCGATTTATCCGTCCGCGCGACGGGATTAACTACGTCGTTCGCACCGATTACAAGCGCCACATCGGCCAATGGGAACTCGGCATTGATTTCCTCAAGGTCGAAAATTTTGTCGTAAGGCACACCGGCTTCAGCCAACAATACGTTCATATGGCCAGGCATACGGCCCGCGACGGGATGGATGGCGAATTTCACTTCAACGCCTTCCTTCTCAAGCAGTTGCGCCATTTCCCAGACTTTGTGCTGAGCCCCCGCAACCGCCATGCCGTAACCGGGCACCACGATGACCTTTTGTGCGAAGCGCATCATCGCCGCCGCGTCGAGGCCCGAGAGTTCTTTCATCGTGCCTTCGATGTTGCCGCCGCCCTGCGCCTCGCCGGTGATCGGCTGGAACAGGATGTTGGTCAGCGGCCGGTTCATCGCCTTGGCCATCAATTGCGTCAGCAAGGTGCCGGCGGCGCCGACGACGATGCCCGCAATGATGAGCGCCGGATTGCCAAGCACATAGCCTTCGAAACCGACGGCCAAACCCGTGAAGGCGTTGAAGAGCGAAATGACGACCGGCATATCCGCGCCGCCGATCGGCAGCGTCAGCACCGCGCCAAGGACCAGGGAAAGAATGAAGAATGTAATGATTTGAGCCGGCTCTCCGGTCAGGACGATCGCTACGCCAAAACCAATTGCCGCCAAGCCCAAAACAATGTTCACAAAGTTCTGCGCCGGCAGACGCCTGGCTTTCTTCATTACCCCCTGGAGCTTCGCCCAAGCCACGCATGAGCCTGAGAATGAAACAGCACCGATCAGTGCGCCAAGCGTTGCGAGCGTCGTTACGACTGGGCCATGTATTTCGCCACGAGCGAATTCGAGTGCTGCGATCGCCGCTGCCGCACCACCGCCCATGCCGTTGTAGATAGCGACCATCTGCGGCATATCGGTCATCTTGACGACCTTGCCCGACCACCAGGCGCCGACTCCGCCGAGCACGAGCGCGATGACGATCAAACCGAAATTGCGCATCTCCGGTGTGAGGAAGGTAACGACCGTCGCCAGCACCATGCCCGCGCCAGCCCACACAATGCCGCGCCGTGCCGAAACCGGCGAGGACATCGCTTTGAGGCCCAGAATAAAGAGGACCGCAACGATGAAGTACGCGACATCAATCAACCATTTGGCCATCATTTTGCAGCCCCCTTGCGATCATCGCGCTTAAACATCGCGAGCATTCGTTCGGTGACGACATAACCGCCGGCAGCGTTGGCGGCGCCAAGCAAAACGGCGATGAAGCCGATCGTCAGTTGCAATGGGCTATTCGGGTCCGCGTTTCCAAGCACGACCATTGCGCCAACGAGCACAACGCCATGCACGAAGTTGGACCCCGACATCAAGGGGGTATGCAGAATTACCGGCACGCGTGCGATCACTTCGTAACCCGTGAATGCGGCCAGCATAAAGATGTAGATTGCCGAGAAGCCTTCCATTTATCCCGTCTCCTAGATTCCGAGTACTTTGCGGACGCCTTCGTGACGCAGCGTCCCTTCGTGGGTAAGACAAGTCCCTGCAATTACTTCGTCGCTCCAATCGATCGCAAGCGCGCCGTCCTTGATCATTGGCGATACAAAGTTGTAGAGGTTCTTGGCGAACATCTCGGAAGCATGCGCTGCCATGCGGCTTGGCAGATTCGTCGGGCCGATCAGCGTCGCCGGACCGACAACGACCGTCTCGCCGGAAAGCGTGCCCGCAACATTGCCGCCGGATTCGGCCGCCATGTCGACGACGACCGCGCCTGGCTTCATCCGCGCAACCATCTCGGCTGAGATGATTTGCGGCGCACGTCTACCCGGTATGGCGGCCGTAGTGATCAGTGCATCACACTGCGCAACCGCTTTGCCGAGCCGTTCGGCCTGCTGGCGCTTTTCGTCTTCGGTCAGCTCACGCGCATAACCGCCCTGCCCTGCGGCGGAAACGCCCGTGTCAACGAATTTCGCGCCAAGGGATTCGATCTGCTCTTTGGTTTCCGGGCGCACGTCGTAGGCTTCAACCATTGCACCGAGCCGACGGGCTGTCGCAATCGCTTGGAGACCCGCTACACCGGCACCGATGACGAGTACCTTGGCGGGACGAATCGTGCCCGCGGCATAAGTCATCATCGGGAAAAACTTTGTGCAATGGCTCGCCGCGATCAACACACACTGATAGCCGGAACATGCTGCCTGGGAGGACAAGATGTCCATGCTCTGCGCGCGCGAAATACGCGGCAGCAACTCCATCGCAAACGCGGTTATCCCGCGCTCATTTAATTGAACAATGCGCTCTGCCCCCTGGTAAGGCTGCAAGCCCGCAACCAGAACGCTGCCTTTACGCATTTGCGCCAGTTGCGCCAAAGTGGGCGCCTGTATAGCCAGCACCATATCTGCTGCAAACACTTCCGCATCCGAATCAACCCAGCGCACTTCCGCGAAATCGCTTTCGGGAATAAACGCCTTTGCTCCTGCACCGCGCTGCATAACGAGTTCAGCCCCCAGGGAGCGATACCGTTTTGCGACTTCGGGAACCAGCGCCACACGACGTTCGCCGGTCAGCTGTTCGGCGGGCACACCGATAGACAGCGCCATGAGACCTCCTTAGTTGGGAATTGAGATGACGGTTCCGCTCCAAAAATTACCTACAGGGCTGAACGTCACATGTCTGCATCATATGCTGTTCATTGAACAGACGTAAGCAGATCATAATTGCTGACTTGACTGAAATAAAGCTTTACGTAGATAAGGGCCGTTTCGGCGGCGAAAGCCAAGCTCAGAGAATGTGTCTTCTTTAGGTGCGTAAAACCTTGCGTGCCCAGAACAGGCCCGAGATCGTTTTTGCATCAGTGATCGCGCCGCGTAGGATGGCCTCTTCAGCTTCTTCAAGCGTCATTTCGACCACTTCAAGATATTCACCGTGGTCGAAAGCGTGACCTTCGTGAACCAAGGACTGAGCAAGAAAAAGTTCGATCCGCTCATCCGAATAACCGACTGCGGGGTGAATCGTGCCTAGATGACGTAAGTCCCCCGCACGATAGCCCGTTTCTTCGATCAATTCGCGCTGCGCGCATGCTTCGGGTGATTCGCCGGGATCAAGCTTTCCCGCAGGCAATTCAAGAATCACTCGGGCAAGGGCATAGCGGAATTGCCGTTCGAGGAGCAATTTCCCTTCATGTGTCACTGCGATCACCGCAACAGCGCCCTGGTGGCGAACGATCTCGCGCGTCCACTCCCCCGCTTCAGTTTCCCTCCGTACGCGATCGCGAAAAAGCTTCAATACTTTTCCATCAAAAATCAGCTCGCTCGAAACCGTATGCTCAACGAAAGGATCTCGTGCATCAGTCATGGCCGTAGGCTCCTGCGACGCCAAAGATAGCGCCAAACGAAACCAGGATAGGCCAAAACGATAAAGAGCGCGACGGTGATCGCATAAAACTCCCAGCCTTGCGCATAGACCGAGCCGTGCAGATGAGATTCAAGCAGGCGAGCAAGCAGTCCTAACAGGACATAGGCGACGGCAACTTCAAGTAGACGTATCCCGAGTCCTTTTGAGCTTTTCAGTGAAACCAGACCAAAAAGGCGTTCGCTGAAAAACGGTAGGTTGGCGAGAAGCAGCGAGAGAATAAGCAACACCGAAGTGCCAAGAATCGGATTCATCTCGCTGCCAGGTTACGCGTACTTAAAAACGCAGCGCAAGAGCGCAGATCTGCATCAGATCGTTCGAACGCAGACCGAAAAAAGCAATCGCCAAAATATTGATCGACAGCACAGCCTTAAAGCCCAATGTGGCCTTGAGCGGCATCGGATCGCTACTTTCGTCAAAATACATAACCTTGACGACACGCAGATAGTAGAAGGCGCCGATGACCGACATCACGACGGCCAAAACGGCCAGCTTGAAGTAACCCGCCATCACCACGGCTTGCAGAACGGAAAGCTTAGCGAAGAAACCGATAAAGAACGGGATTCCTGCCATCGAGAACATGACGATCATCATCATGCCCGCGAACCAGGGGCTACGCTGATTAAGGCCCTTGAAGTCCTCGATATTTTCAGCTTCGAACCCGTTACGCGACAGGAGAATGACCATGCCGAACGAAGCCAGGGTCATCATCAGATAAGCAATCGAATAGAACAAAGCAGAGCTGTAGGCATTGATTGCGTCAACTTCAAGCCCGCGTTCCCGGATATAGCCGGAAAGCAAACCGAGCAGCACAAAGCCCATATGCGAAATACCTGAGTACGCCAGCATACGTTTGATATTGCTTTGCGCAATCGCAGCCAGATTACCCAAGATAATCGACGCGGCGGCCAACAGCATCAGCATCTGCTGCCATTGCTCGACGAGATCGAAGAGCCCATTCACAAGCACCCGGAAGGCCATTGCAAACGCGGCAAGTTTGGGCGCAGAAGAGATCAGTACTGTCACCGCAGTCGGGGCGCCTTGATACACATCGGGCACCCACATATGGAATGGCACGACACCAAGCTTGAACGCCACGCCGACAAGTACAAAAACCAAGCCGAATATGACGACAACATCCTGAGCGCCATGCTCATAGAGGGTTCGCGCGATTTGATGAATCTGCATGCTGCCCGTCGCACCATACAGCATCGACATTCCATACAGCAGCAGACCACTTGCAAGCGCACCCAGCACAAAATACTTCATGCCTGCCTCGGTCGAACCGATATTGTCCCGATTGATGGCAACCAAGCCATACAGCGACAGCGACATCAGCTCAAGGCCAAGATACATCGTCACGAAATGGCTGGCTGAAATCAGGATCATCATCCCGAGCGCACAGCACAAAACCATCAAATAGTATTCAGGGCTATCAAGCTTACGTTCTGCCATGTAGACGCGCCCATATTGCAGCGTCACCGCGACAGCGAGACAAACAAATCCTTTGAGCAGGCTACCGAACGAGTCGATGACATACATCCCGCTGAAAGTGAGCCCAAGCAATACATGAGTATCTACAGCCCGATATTCCTGATCGACCTGGAATAACAGATAAATCGAAGCAAGCAAAGTGAACTGGCAGAGCCAAAAAACTACGCTGCGCCTCTTATCCTTTATGAACGTGGTCACTAAAAGAATGAGCACGATCATTGCTGCCATGAAGAGTTCCGGCATAGCGGGCCGGAAGTCTGGAATCATGAACTCCATCATCTGATCCTGGAAGTAATTCGGTCAGAGCTTGCCTACAGCAACATGCTGCAGGAGCTGATTCACACTTGCGTGCATAACATCCGTGATCGGCTTCGGGAAAAGCCCCATCGCCAAGACGCAGATCGCCAATATAGCCAGGAAGAAAAATTCTCTTCCGTTGATGTCCTTCAGTGCCGCCACATGTTCATTTGCCACTTCGCCAAACACCACGCGTTTGTACATCCAGAGTGTATATGCGGCGCCAAGAATCAATGTGATGGCAGCCAGGAAAGCAACCCAGAAATTGAACTGAACGGCTCCGAGAATCACCATGAATTCTCCGACGAAACCGCTTGTAGCCGGCAAGCCAGCATTCGCCATTGCAAACAGCATGAAGAAGGCCGCAAATTTCGGCATCGTATTCACGACACCGCCATAATCGGCGATCTGACGACTATGCATTCTGTCGTAAAGCACGCCGATGCAAAGGAACATTGCGCCAGACACGAATCCATGGGAAATCATCTGAACCAGCGCGCCTTCAACACCGATGGCATTAAACATGAAGAAACCCAGGGTGACAAAACCCATGTGGGAAATCGACGAATAAGCAACGAGCTTCTTCATATCGGCCTGAACTAAAGCGACAAAGCCGATATAGACAACCGCAATCAAAGAAAGCGCGATCATCAAAGGTGCAAAGTTATGTGCGGCATCGGGCACGATTGGCAAAGTAAACCGCAAGAAACCATAGGCCCCTAATTTCAGTGCAATCGCAGCCAGTACGACCGAGCCGCCGGTCGGCGCCTCAACGTGCGCATCCGGCAGCCATGTATGGACCGGCCACATTGGTACTTTGACGGCAAAAGAGGCCAACAGCGCAAAGAAAATCCAGGACTGCGCCGTCATGTCGATTCTCAATTGGTGCCATTGCAAGATATCGAAACTTGCCCCCGCTTCGAGAAACAGCCACAGAAAAGCCACCAGCATCAACAGCGAGCCGAGCAAAGTGTAAAGAAAGAACTTCAGCGCGGCATAAACCCGATTCGCTCCACCCCAAATACCAATGATCAGATATAGCGGAATCAGAGATGATTCGAAGAAGACATAGAAAAGGATTCCGTCGAGCGCGGAGAAAATCCCATTCAAGAGCCCGGACATGATTAAAAAGGCCGCCATGTACTGCGCAACCTTCTTCTCTATAACCACCCAGCCTGCGATAACAACGATTACCGTAATAAAGCTGTTGAGCAGGATAAAAGGCATCGAAATTCCATCGACGCCAAGGTAGTACTCAATCGCAAAACGGTCGATCCACGGCGAGCGCTCAACGAATTGCATTGCGGCACTCGTTGTATCGAATCCGGAATATAGCGGAAGCGCCACAAATAAACCTGCAAGCGCAAACACCAGCGCAATCAAGCGGGCTACAGGGGCGTTCCTGTCCGAGCCGCTAGCTAGAGTCAACAAGCCTCCAACGATTGGAATCCATATCGCAAGGCTGAGATAGGGCACACCCGTCATCTTTATTATCCGTTGTGCGCGCCGCAAAGGCGCAAAGGAATCACAGTATTCAAAACCTAGTTACTTACGCTCGCCGAACCCAGAACCAGAGCAATATAACGACCCCGATAATGATGGAGAAGGCGTATTGGTAAATATGACCCGTCTGAATCAGGCGAGTGAGTTTGGCAATTCCACCGATCAAGCGTGCCGAGCCGTTGACGAGAACACCGTCGATCACAGCTTGATCGCCGCCTTTCCAAAGCCCGCGGCCAAGTAAGCGCGCTCCACCTGCAAAGACAATTTCATTAAAACGGTCGAAATAGTATTTATTGTCGAGCAAGGTATACAGCGGCCCGAAGGCTTTACGAATTGCGGCCGGAATCTCAGGCTTGACCAGGTAGAAAAACCAAGCGACGACAATGCCGGCAATCGCCAGGAAAAATGGAAGGCTTGTGAAACCATGCAGAGCCATTGCGGCCGCACTATGGAATTCATGCGCCATCTCACCCAGCACATTGTTGTGCTCCGCGATAACAACAGACTCACCAAACCACCCCTTGAACAGCATCGGATCGATCGTCATATAGCCGATCACTACGGATGGGATGGCAAGCAGCACCAAAGGCAACCAAACAACCCAAGGCGATTCATGCGGCTCCAACGGGCCGTGATGGCCATGCTCATCATCGTGGCCGTGCCCAGCATGATGATTAGAGTTGAAGCGCTCCTTGCCGTGGAAAACCAGGAAATACATGCGGAAGGAATAGAAAGCGGTCACGAACACCCCTGCGATCACGCAAAGATAGGCGTAACCAGCTCCTGGCGTATGGGAAAGCTGAACCGCCTCGATAATTGCATCCTTCGAAAAGAAGCCGGAGAAGAATGGGAAGCCGATCAAGGCAAGCGATCCAATCAAGGAAGTGAACCACGTAATCGGCATCCGCTTCCACAAACCGCCCATATTGCGGATATCTTGATCGTGATGCATACCGATGATGACCGAGCCTGCGGCAAGGAAAAGCAGAGCCTTAAAGAAAGCGTGCGTCATCAAGTGGAACACGGCAGCGGAATAAGCAGAGACACCAAGCGCAACCGTCATATAACCAAGCTGGGAAAGCGTCGAATAAGCAACGACACGCTTGATATCGTTCTGAATAATCCCGAGGAACCCCATGAAAAGCGCTGTCGTGGCGCCGATCACCAGCACGAATGAACGCGCGGCCTCCGACATTTCGAATAATGGCGACATCCGGGTGACCATGAAAATACCGGCGGTCACCATCGTGGCTGCGTGAATCAAGGCCGAAATCGGAGTCGGGCCTTCCATCGAATCGGGCAGCCAGACATGCAGCGGCACCTGAGCGGATTTACCCATGGCGCCAATAAACAGACAGATGCAGACAACGCTTAGCAATGCCCACGGAGCACCCGAGAACAATTCAATTGAATAGCCCGATAGTTCTGGAATCTTGCTGAATACTTCGAAATAGTTCAGCGAACCGGCCGAGGCAGCGATCAAACCGATACCGAGCAGAAAACCAAAATCGCCAACACGGTTTACCAGGAAAGCCTTGAGGTTTGCGTAAATCGCGGTCGGCCGTGTATACCAAAAACCAATTAGTAGATACGACACCAAACCAACCGCTTCCCAACCGAAGAATAGCTGGAGGAAGTTGTTGCTCATCACAAGCATCAACATCGAAAACGTGAAGAGCGAAATGTAGCTAAAGAAACGCTGATAGCCCGGATCGTCATGCATATAGCCGATGGTGTACACATGCACCATCAAGGACACAAACGTAACAACCAGCATCATCATCACAGTGAGCTTATCGATCAGGAAGCCCACTTCGAAACGTAGGGTGCCTGCGTTAGCCCATGTGTACAGCGAGCCTTCAAAGGTATTGCCCGCTGAGACGTCTTGCCAAATATAAATTGATGCAACGAAAGCGATCGCCACCCCAAGGATAGTGACAATATGGGCTGCGGTACGTCCGATCGTCTTGCCAAACAAACCAGCAAGAATTGCACCCGCCAATGGCGCAAGCGGAACGAGGAGATAGAGCTTCTGTATATCGGTCATTCTCTCGCCTCAGCCCTTCAGATGGTCGAGATCATCGACATGAATACTGCGCAGGTTACGGAATAGCGCGACAAGAATTGCCAAGCCAATTGCCGATTCAGCCGCAGCGACGGTCAGAATAAAGAAAACAAACAATTGCCCTGAACGATCTCCCAAGAAATGAGAGAAGGCAACAAAGTTCATATTCACCGATAGCAACATCAATTCAATTGCCATCAGAAGAATGATCAGGTTCTTCCGATTGAGGAAGATGCCGACCACGCTGACTGCGAACAAGATCGCGCTCAGGGTCAGGACATGTGAAAGCGAGAGCATAAGCATCCCTGCTAAATTCTGGTTGAATAGCCGTTCAATCGTGGCGCTCGTTCGCCATCGTCACTACACGCACTCGATCCTCGCGTTTCACTTCAATTTGAACCTTTGGATCAAGCGCCTTGTTCCCCTTGCGGTGACGCAGCGTTAAGACGACCGCAGCCAACATTGCAACGAGCAATACGAATGAAGCGATTTCAAACGGGTAAACATAGTCAGTGAACAACAACCATGCGAGCGATTTGGTGTTGCTGATGCCAGCAGCCGTTTCAGGCTGAGGCATTGCCTCCAATCCGAAATATTTGCCACTGACGACAGCGGCCATTTCGAAAACCATAATGGCGGCGACAGCCAAGCCAAGAGGCAGATAACTCCAAAAGCCTTGACGCAACCGATCGATATTGATGTCCAGCATCATGACCACGAACAAGAACAGGACCATCACAGCGCCGACATAAACCAACACCAGCGCAATCGCTAAAAACTCCGCATGTAGCAGCATCCAGATTCCAGAAGCATTAAAAAATGCCAGAACAAGGAATAGCGCTGCATAAACCGGGTTGCGCGCGGTAATGACGCAAATTGAAGCAATCGTCATTATCGTGCCGAAGAGCAAGAAAAGAATATAAGTGAAGTCCATCAGGATGATTTCTCCGGATCAACCGCAAGCATTAAAGCTTATCGGTAGCTTGCCTCCACGGCCTTGTCTTTCGCAATTTGCTCCTCATTCCGATCTCCGACGGCGAGCAGCATCTGCTTGGTGTAATAAAGATCCCCGCGTTTCTCACCGTGATAGTCAAAAATCCGGGTCTCAACGATTGCATCGACTGGACAGGCCTCTTCGCAAAAACCGCAGAAAATGCATTTGGTCAGATCGATGTCATAGCGCGTTGTGCGACGCGTTCCGTCGGCGCGCTGATCAGATTCGATCGTAATCGCCATGGCAGGGCAAACTGCCTCACACAATTTACAGGCGATGCAACGCTCCTCTCCATTCGGATAACGTCGCAGAGCATGCAAACCACGAAAGCGCGGACTTTGCGGGGTTCGCTCTTCTGGATACTGAATCGTAATTTTGCGCCGGAACATGTGAGTCCATGTGACCCCAAGTCCCTTGCATAACTCGTTCAGTAAATAACTTTTCAGAAATTGATTGATGGCGCCCATGCTTCGCCCTTACCTCCAAATCGACCACGGCGACATCATCCAGACTCCAACAAACAGAATCCAGACAAGAGTCAATGGAATAAAGACCTTCCAGCCCAAACGCATAATTTGGTCATAGCGGAACCGCGGAAAAGTTGCCCGGAACCACAGGAAAAGGAACAGGACAAAACAAATTTTCAGCGCCAACCAGAAAAAACCGTTCGGCAAGAAGGAGACGGGCGACAGCCAGCCCCCAAGAAAGAAAATCGAGGTTAGTGCCGAAACTAAAATCATATTTGCGTATTCAGCCAGGAAGAACAGCGCAAAAGCCATCCCTGAATACTCGATCATATGACCAGCAACGATTTCCGACTCACCTTCAACCACGTCGAATGGAGCACGGTTGGTTTCCGCCACGCCAGAAATCAGATACACGATGAATAACGGTAGGAGCGGAAGCCAATTCCAACTGAAAATACTAAACCCGTGCGAAGCAAATAACCCCTTACTTTGTCCAATAACAATATCGGATAAATTCAGAGAAGCGGAAATCATTAGAACAGCCACCAAAGAAAACCCCATGGCCAATTCATAGGAAACCATTTGAGCCGTCGCCCGCATACCGCCCAAAAACGCATACTTCGAGTTCGAAGCCCAGCCTGCAATGATGACCCCATAAACGCCAAGCGAGGTCATCGCCATGATATATAACATCCCCGCGTCGATATTCGCGAGCACCCAATCCTTATAGAAAGGTATTACAGCCCAAGCAGCGAGCGCGGGAGCCATCACCATAATCGGCCCGATGATAAAAAGCGCTTTGCTCGATTTTGAAGGAACGATGATTTCCTTGAACATCAACTTCAAGGCATCGGCGATCGGCTGTAGCCATCCTTTGGGTCCAACGCGGTTGGGACCAAGCCGTACCTGCATATAGCCAATCACCTTTCGTTCGGCGAAAGTCAGATAGGCGACACACAAAATCAACGGAAGGACAATGCCAACAATCTTGACCAGAATCCAAACGAGGGGCCAAGCTGGACCGAACAAACTCGCAATAGGTTGCAATAGCGCGTCCATCAGATCCGCTCCACGGCTAGGTTGCCAAACATTGGACCCAGAGCTTGAGTTTGTGGATGACCTGCGGCAATCCGAACGCAATTATCGGGTACCCCCGCGTCCAACTCGACATTCAGCTCAGCCATTACCCCATTTGCGCTAACACGAGCCCGTCCCCCCGCTTCGAGTCCCAAACGCTGAATCATCGATGCATTGACGCGCATCCCAGGTGCACGAGCGTCACGTGTTTTTTGCAATGAAGAAGCCCGCCGCACCAGTGGGTCAGCAAAATAGATGGGGACATCGGCAATGCGTTCGACGCCATTGTTCGTGCGCCCCTTGGCAAGTGTTACGCTGCCAATTCGGTTTGAAAGCGCAGATGCCAGGCCACCACTCAAAGCCTCATCGCGCACAGCCTCACTCGATTCAAAAGCAAAGCCATCAAGCTCAAGGATATTTCCGAGCACACGCAAAACTTTCCACGCAGGCCGCGTTTCACCTTGCGGCTTGACAACCGCATGGAAACTTTGTGCAGAGCCTTCGCAGTTCACAAAAGTCCCGGAGGTTTCTGCGAACGGTGCAATCGGCAACATGACGTCGGCAACCGCATCGACAGCGGAACGGAAAGCTGTCAGGGCGACCACAGTTTCAGCTTTTTCCAGTGCCGCCTTAGCCGCCACACTATCGGCAAAATCCAATGCTGGCTCGACGCCGACGAGCAGGTATGCCTTCAATGACGACTGAAGCATTGCCGCGGCATTCAAACCGGTTTGCGGAATGGCTTTTGCAGCATATCCACCCACACTACCCGCAGCTTCGCCAAAGAAACCCAGGCGAGCCTCGGTAAGATCGGCGATCGTTTGTGCGATGAACCACACGCTCGCAAAAGCGGGATGTTGAACGACTGCGTTTCCGATAAAAACGGCACGCGATTCACCGCTGATGAGACTTGTCGCGACGGCCTTGATCTCGGCTGAAACTTCGCTCGCCAGGGCTGCAATCGAGGCATCTACGGCCAGATTTTTCTGTTCGGCAATGGCAACAGCCAACGCCGCAAGCTCACCGACCAACAAAGACGGAGCCACTGCAAGATTGGCTTGCAGTTTCATCAACTGATCGTCTGCACTATGACCAATCAAATTGATTTGACAGCCACGCTTGGCGGCCTGTCTCAGGCGTTGAGCAAGTAAAGGATGATCTTTACGCAAGAAGCTGCCGATCACCAAAACCCGATCCAGCTCATTGATTTCAGCGACGGGCATCCCTAGCGATGGAATACCAACACGTGTTTCGTCAGCGGAAAAATCAGATTGACGCAGCCGGAAATCCACATTGTCTGAACCCAAGCCACGGATCAAAACTTGGCTTAGATACTGTTCTTCAAGTGTCGTGTGCGGCGAAACCAAAGCTCCAATCGCAGCAGCCCCGTGCTCGCCAATAACACCTTTGAGTGCTTTTGCGGCATATTCAAGCGCTGTCTGCCAATCCGTTTCGATCCACTGACCGCCCTGCTTAACCATCGGACGAGTCAGACGATCTTCCGAGTTCAGAGCTTCATAAGAAAAACGATCTTTATCTGAGAGCCAGCATTCGTTCAGGCTTTCATTTTCAAGCGGCAACACCCGCTTGACGCGATCGTGTTTGATTTGGACAACAAGATTGGAGCCCAGCGAATCATGCGGGCTGATTGAACGGCGGCGCGACATTTCCCATGTCCGCGCCGAGAAACGGAAAGGCTTGGAAGTCAAGGCGCCGACAGGGCAAAGATCGATTGCGTTACCCGACAACTCGGAATCGACGGTGCGATCGACAAAAGTCATGATTTCGGAACGCTCGCCACGATTGGCGACACCCAGTTCCATGATGCCGGCAATTTCCTGGCCAAACCGAACGCAGCGCGTGCAGTGAATGCAGCGGGTCATATCGGTTGAAATCAGCGGGCCTAAATTCTTATTGACGACAACACGTTTTTCTTCGGCGTAGCGCGAAGCGCTGCCGCCATAACCAACGGCCAAATCCTGAAGCTGACATTCGCCGCCCTGATCGCAAATTGGGCAATCAAGCGGGTGATTGATGAGCAGGAACTCCATCACCCCTTTTTGAGCTTTGACCGATTTTTCGGAATGAGTAAACACCTTCATTCCGTTGGTGACCGGCGTAGCGCATGCGGGCAAAGGTTTCGGCACCTTTTCGACCTCGACAAGACACATACGGCAACTCGCCGCAATCGAAAGCTTTTTGTGATAACAGAAATGAGGAATATAAGTTCCAGCCTTATTGGCGGCATCCATGACGGTGCCGCCATCCGGAACCTTAACCTTCTTGCCGTCGATTTCGATCTCTAGCATGTTCAGCCTACGTAAATCTTGCTGCCTTCACGTTGAAGCTCAAGCGGCACCAAACAGCGCTTGTTATCAATGTGATATTGGAATTCGTCGCGGAAGTGTTTGATGAAACTCTTGACAGGCATAGCAGCCGCATCGCCGAGAGCGCAAATCGTCCGCCCCATGATGTTCTCCGACACGCTATCCAGCAGATCAATATCTTCCTGACGTCCTTGACCGTGCTCGATTCGATGAATCACGCGGTACAACCAACCTGTTCCTTCTCGACAAGGCGTGCATTGTCCACAGGACTCCTCATGATAAAAGAATGAAAGCCGCTCAAGCGCCTTAACCATGCAGGTGCTTTCATCCATCACGATTACAGCGCCCGAACCGAGCATCGAACCGGCTTTTGCAATACAGTCATAATCCAGTGTCGAATCCATGATGATCGACGCAGGCAAAACAGGAGCTGAAGAGCCGCCCGGAATTACGGCTTTCAGTTTCCTTCCTCCACGCACACCGCCGGCCATTTCAAGCAATTCCGGGAATGGAGTGCCAAGCGGAACTTCGTAATTGCCTGGACGCTCGACATGCCCCGAAACGGAAAAAAGTTTCGTCCCGCCGTTATTCGGTTTTCCAAGATTTAAAAATGCTTCGCCACCGTTAAGTATGATGTATGGCACGGAAGCAAATGTTTCGGTGTTATTGATCGTCGTGGGTTTGCCATATAGACCGTAACTGGCGGGGAATGGCGGCTTGAAGCGCGGCTGCCCTTTTTTCCCTTCGATAGATTCAAGCAAGGCAGTTTCTTCACCGCAGATATAAGCGCCATATCCATGATGCGCAAATAACTCGAAAGAGAAATTTGAGCCGAGAATATTTTTTCCTAACAGTCCTGCTTCACGCGCTTCAGCAAGCGCCGCTTCAAAGCGCTCGTAAATTTCAAAAATCTCGCCGTGAATGTAGTTGTAACCCCGCTCACAACCCATTGCATAACCGGCAATAATCATTCCTTCGATAACGATATGCGGATTGAAACGCAACAAATCGCGATCTTTGAAAGTACCCGGTTCGCCTTCGTCCGAATTGCAACAGACATATTTAGCTCCAGGAAACTGGCGTGGCATAAAGCTCCACTTCAGCCCGGTCGGAAATCCGGCGCCACCACGACCGCGCAAAGCCGATTTTTTCAACTCGGCAATAATTGCATCCGGCGTGATCTGTTCGCGCAGAATTTTTTTCAGCGCTTCATAACCACCGCGCTTGATGTAATCGGCCAAGCCCCAGGTTTTATCCCCGTTCAAGCCCGTAAGCAGATAAGCTTTATCGCTCATTTACCCAACTCCACGAGCAGTTGGTCGATTTGAGCTTCCGTCATCTTGCAGCACATCCGATGATTATTCACAAGCATGACCGGCGCATCTCCGCAGGCCCCCATGCACTCACCTTCTTTTAGCGTGAACTGACCGTCTGCGGTTGTCTGGTTGTATTCAATGCCAAGTTTCTGTTTTAGATACTTGCCCGCAACAGCACCGCCTGACAAGGCACAGGGAAGATTCGTGCACACCGTCAACTTGTAGCGACCCGGCGCTTGCAGATCGTACATGTTGTAAAACGATGCAACTTCAAAAACTGCGATCGGGGGCATCCCAAGATAATTGGCCACAGCTTCGATCGTTTCGTCCGACAGCCAATCTTTCTCTTGCTGTGCAATGCGTAGCGCAGCCATCACCGCCGATTGTTTTTGATCGACAGGATACTTTTCCAACTCCTGATCGATTTTTTTAAACGATTCCGTGCTCAACATGATTTCAGTTTCTTTCAGAGCAAGGCGATCTTAACGATCGATTTCACCGAAAACGATATCCATGGTTCCAATAATCGCGACGACGTCAGCAAGCATATGACCGCGGGCAACCGCATCCATTGCGGCAAGATGGGCAAATCCAGGAGCCCGGAGTTTCAGACGATATGGTTTATTTGCCCCGTCAGAGATCGCATAAACGCCAAACTCGCCTTTCGGGTGTTCAACGGCCGCATAGGCTTCACCAGCGGGGACATGAATACCTTCGGAAAAAAGCTTAAAGTGGTGAATCAACTCCTCCATGTTCTCTTTCATCTGAACACGGGAAGGCGGCGCCACTTTGTGATTGTCAGAAATAACCGGACCCCGATTTTTTTTCAACCAATCGATACATTGACGAATAATGCGATTGGACTGGCGCATCTCTTCCATGCGGACGAGATAACGATCGTAGCAATCTCCATTCACACCAATTGGAATATCGAAGTCCACACGATCATAAACTTCGTAAGTCTGCTTCTTTCTGATATCCCATTCGACGCCAGAGCCGCGCAACATTGCACCGGTAAAACCAAGCGCTAAAGCTTCCTCTGGAGAAACAACTCCAACCCCAACCGTCCGCTGCTTCCAAATCCGGTTGTCGGTTAATAGCGTTTCGTATTCGTCAATATATTTTGGAAAACGCTGAGTGAAATCATCAAGGAAGTCGAGCAACGAACCTTCGCGAGCACTATTCAGGCTGTTAAGCGTTGCAGCATTTCGGTACTTAGAATTAGAAGCCTCATACTTCGGCATTTGATCCGGCAAATCGCGATAGACGCCGCCTGGCCGATAATAGGCCGCATGCATACGAGCACCGGAAACAGCTTCATATGCGTCCATCAAATCTTCACGCTCGCGGAAGGTGTACAGCACCATGGTCATCGCGCCGATGTCCAAAGCGTGTGTGCCGATATTCAAAAGATGATTCAAAATCCGTGTGATTTCATCGAACATCACACGAATGTACTGAGCGCGTAGAGGAACCTCTATTCCAAGCAGGCGTTCAATGGCCATGCAATAGGCATGCTCATTGCACATCATCGAGACATAATCCAAGCGATCCATATAAGGAACCGATTGGACCCACGTCCGGGTTTCTGCTAATTTTTCCGTTCCGCGATGAAGCAAACCAATATGCGGGTCCGCCCGCACAACGACTTCACCATCGAGCTCAAGCACTAAGCGGAGAACGCCGTGCGCTGCGGGATGCTGCGGGCCGAAATTGATTGTGTAATTGCGAATCTCAGCCATGACCTACTTGCCCATAATTGTCTTCGCGCACGATTCGCGGCGTTACTTCGCGCGGTTCAATCGTGACAGGCTGATAAATAACTCGTGCCTGCTCCGGGTCATAACGCATCTCGACGTAACCTGAAACAGGGAAGTCTTTGCGGAAAGGATGGCCGACAAAGCCATAGTCGGTAAGGATCCGACGCAAATCGGGATGCCCTTCGAACATGATACCGAATAAGTCAAAAGCCTCTCGTTCGAACCAATTGGCGCTGGGCCAGATTTCCACGAGAGATGGGACGACAGGAAAATCAGAACTATCGGCGAAAGTACGCAGACGTAAGCGCCAATTGTTTTTGACTGACAGGAGATGGCTTACCGCGGCAAAACGTATTCCTTCTTCTGCGCGAATTGCATGAGTGGAATAGTCAACGCCGCAAAGATCAATGAGCTGTTCAAAACGCAGTTGGGGAGAATCACGAAGAATTCTGGCTACATCCAGATAATCGCTTGCGGCCACTTCGATGCTCACTTCGCCACGATCGTAAATGATTCGGCGAATACGCTCACCAAGACTTATGTGCAGATTCTCCTGCAAGGACTCTAATTTTGAAGTCATGATGGAGTCAGAATCCTAGCGGGCAATGGTGTTGGTGCGCTTAATCTTGTTTTGCAGCTGAATAATGCCGTAAAGCAAAGCTTCAGCTGTTGGCGGACAGCCTGGAATATATACATCGACGGGCACGATCCGATCACAGCCGCGCACAACCGAATACGAATAATGGTAGTAACCGCCGCCATTGGCGCAAGACCCCATCGAGATTACCCAACGTGGCTCAGCCATTTGATCGTACACTTTGCGCAAGGCAGGAGCCATTTTATTGCATAGTGTCCCTGCAACGATCATTACGTCAGATTGCCGTGGACTTGGGCGAAAAACCACGCCGAAGCGGTCAAGATCGTAGCGAGCGCAACCGGCATGAATCATTTCGACTGCACAACATGCAAGTCCAAATGTCATTGGCCATAGCGAACCAGTCCGAGTCCAGTTGACAACGCTATCAAGCGTTGTTGTGATGAACCCTTCGCGAAATACACCTTCAATACTCATGCCTTCCCCAATCGATTGACACAAAGCCAACCAGGCGGATTATTCCCATTCCAGGGCGCCACGTTTGCGGACATAGATATATCCGACAATCAGCACACCAAGGAAAACGAGCATCTCGAAAAAGCCGAATAAGCGAATCAGAGGATTTGCGGCAATCTCTTTGACAATTGAAGCCCAAGGGATAAGAAAGGCAATTTCAATATCAAAAAGAATAAATAGAATACAGATGAGGTAATACCGAACGTCGAATTTGACTCGAGCATCTTCAAAAGGCTCAAAGCCACATTCGTATGCAGAAAGTTTTTGAGTGTCGGGATTATGGCGGCCAAGAATCCGGCCCGCGATGATCATGATTACCGCAACCGCAAGCCCAACCGCTATAAAAACCAATACTGGGAAATAGTTTTGCAGCATAATCGCGACTTATGAATTGTTGCCGGAAAAACGCCCGCTATTGCGGGCGTTTTGATATTCGCTGGTGCCGACGGTGAGACTCGAACTCACACGGCTTTCGCCACCACCCCCTCAAGATGGCGTGTCTACCAATTTCACCACGTCGGCCTTGCCACAACAGACGATTATTATATGTCTATTCAGAAATCTCGCCAAGTCTTTTGGTTTTTTATTTCGGAACATCCTGCGGTTTTTCCTGCGCTTTCGATTGCTCCGTGGCGGGTGGAACAGGTAACTGTATTACTGATGGCGTAACGCTTTCCATCACACTTCCGGAAGAGACTGTACGATGACTTGCAAGATAAGTCAGCGTCAAGCTTGTAATAAAGAATACCGTAGCCAGCACTGCAGTTGTACGGCTTAAAAAATTTGCTGAGCCAGATGCACCGAACAAACTTCCCGAAGCACCTCCGCCAAAGGAGGCACCAACGTCGGCCCCCTTGCCATGCTGAATCAGAACAAGCCCAATCACCGCTAAACCAACAAGGACATGCACTGCCAGTACAAGCCCGAAAAAATATCCGCTCACATAAAGCTCCGTGAATTGCCCTAAGCTGAAGCTTAGGACTTCTTCGCCACAAATCGGGGGCGCCTTCGGCGCCAATAAACGCTTGTCTCGCTAACCCCGCCTGAATGGCGGGACTTGCGCTCGACTCATGGCCAAGCCCGCGATCAAACGCGCGATTGTACCCTTGTATCCCAGGCTTGTAAAAGCAAGCCCTAGCCGAAGCGTCCGGTAATGTAGTCTTCGGTTTGTTTCTGCTTTGGACTGAGGAAGATCTGATCGGTGATGCCAAATTCGATCATTTCTCCAAGGTACATATAAGCCGTGTAATCGGAAACCCGGGCTGCCTGCTGCATATTGTGGGTCACGATGGCGATCGTGAAGTCCTCGCGCAGCTCATGAATCAGTTCTTCTATCCTTGCGGTTGAAATCGGGTCCAAAGCGGAAGTGGGCTCGTCGAGCAGGAGCACTTCCGGTTTTACAGCAATTCCCCGCGCAATGCAGAGTCGCTGCTGCTGCCCGCCGGAAAGGCCAAGGCCGCTCTGGTTTAGCTTGTCTTTAGCTTCGTCCCAAAGCGCGGCCCGCGTCAGCGCCCATTGAACGCGCTCATCCATATCGGCGCGCGACAGGCTTTCATGCAAACGCACTCCGAAGGCGATATTTTCATAAATCGACATCGGGAAAGGCGTCGGCTTCTGGAACACCATGCCGACGCGAGCGCGCAACATGTTCAAATCCGCATCTTTTGCCAGCACATTTGTGCCATCAAGAAGAATCTCACCTTCCGCACGCTGGTCGGGATAAAGCTCGTACATCCGGTTCATGGCTCTGAGCAGAGTCGATTTTCCGCAGCCTGATGGACCGATAAAAGCCGTCACACGGCGATTGAAAATATCCAGATCGGTGTTTTTGATCGCATGGAACTTTCCATAATAGAAATTGAAGTTCCGAATCTGGATTTGCGCCGTAGGCAAGTTTTGTTGAATCTCCATCAAGCTCACTCTAGTTTTCCGTACGTTTAGCCAGCAGGGTTCGCGCAAGAATATTGATGGCAAGCACCCCAAGGGTGATCAAAAAGACGCCTGCCCATGCAAGACGTTGCCAATCAGGAAACGGACTCATTGCAAATTTGAAGATCGTGACGGGCAAGTTCGCCATCGGTTTGTTGAGATCCAAACTCCAGAACTGATTCGACAGCGCCGTAAAGAGCAATGGCGCCGTCTCACCAGCGATCCGCGCCACGGCAAGCAATACGCCGGTCATAATGCCCGCGCGGGCCGCTCGCACGGTGACCATCAAAATCACCTTCCAGCGCGACGCGCCCAAGGCGAAAGCCGCCTCGCGCAGTGTGTTCGGAATCAGAAGCAGCATATTCTCGGTCGTGCGCACAACGACCGGGATAACGATCAGCGCCAGAGCCAATGCTCCCGCCATGCCAGAGAATGAGCCTCGGCGCGCGACATAGATTTCGTACATGAAAAGGCCAATCACGATCGATGGTGCAGAGAGCAGCAGATCGTTAATGAAGCGGGTTATCTCGGCAAGCCAACCACGCTGCCCATATTCGGCCAAGAAGATGCCGGTCAGTATGCCAATCGGGGTACCAAGCAAGGTTGCAAGCACGACCATCACCATACTGCCCGCAATTGCATTGGCCAAGCCGCCCTGCCCGCCAGGCGGCGGCGTCATTTCCATAAATAGCGCGGGTTTCAGCGCACTTACGCCGATACCCGTCACCGTTACCAAAATCCAGATCAGCCAGAGCAAGCCGAAAGTCATTGCGCACATCGAAAGCGTGAGCGCAACACGGTTTGTCCATTTACGCCGTTGAGCCAGCGGGAAGAAGGCCATGATTAACGTCCTCCTTGCTGCTTCTGGATTCGCAGCAGCAATAAACGCGAAGCAGTAAGGACGGCTAAGGTGATTGCAAACAAAACCAATCCAAGATACATCAGCGATGCGCTATGCAGCCCCTCCTCCGCTTCCGCGAATTCATTCGCCAAGGCAGAGGTAATGCTGTTGCCGGGCAGGAACAAAGAGAGCCCCTCAAAGGCGTTCGAGTTCCCGATCACGAAGGTTACGGCCATCGTTTCTCCAAGCGCCCGCCCCAACCCAAGCATGATTCCACCCACAACCCCGACTCGGGTATAGGGGAGCACAACATTCCAAACGACTTCCCATGTCGTGCACCCCAAGCCATAGGCCGATTCTTTCAACAGGGTAGGCGTCACTTCAAAGACGTCTCGCATCACGGATGCGATAAAAGGGATGACCATGACCGCGAGAATAATCCCCGCGGTCAGCATGCCGATGCCGAAGTGCGGGCCCGCAAAAAGCTGACCAAGAAGCGGAATGCGCCCAAAGGTGTTGGCGAGAAAAGGCTGAGCGTATTTTGCGAAAAGCGGAGCGAAGAACAGCAGGCCCCACATGCCGTACACAATGCTTGGAATGCCGGCGAGCAACTCGATTGCGATGCCCAACGGGCGGCGCAGCCAATTCGGAGACAGCTCGGTCAGGAAAAGCGCGATGCCGAAACTGACCGGCACCGCAATCACAAGCGCCAGAAATGAACTGACAAGCGTTCCGTAAATCGGGATGAGCGCACCAAATTTTTCTTTCGGCGGACTCCAATCCGTGGAGGTAAGGAACCCCAAACCAAATGTCTTGATTGCCGGCCATGCGCCGATGATGAGCGCAACAATGATGCCGAGCAAAATGAGCAAAGCGAAAACAGCAAAACCGCGCGTGAGATTTAGAAATAGCCAGTCGCCTATCCAACCCACCTTTTTGCGGCGTGACGCCTCGGAAAGGTTTTCAGCTTCAAGCCCACTAGGAATCTGCACGTTCAAATCTCCAGAAACAGGCAACGCAGCGGGAGAACCCGCTGCGTTGTGACGAGGCGTTTCAAGCTCGTCTTGCACTCTTGCACTTACTTGACTACGTGAACCGGCTTGCCGCTGCTGTCTTTAATGTTGGACCAGGAGCTGTGAATCAGCTTGACCAGGCTTTCAGGAAGAGGAACGTAATCCAGTTCAGACGCCATTGCACCGCCGTTTTTGTAGGCCCATTCGAAGAATTTCAAAACCTCGGCCGATTGGGCCGGTTTCTCAGCATTGGCATGCATCAAGATAAAAGTAGCGCCAGTAATCGGCCATGCATTCTTGCCCGGCTGATTCGTCAGAATCTGATAGAACGCACTCTTTGTCCAATCGGCATCCGCCGCCGCAGCCTTGAAATTCGCATCATCCGGTTGCACGAATTGTCCCGCCGCATTTTGCAGTTGGGCATGCGTCAGCTTGTTTTGCTTCGCGTAGGCATATTCGACGTAACCGATAGCCCCCGGCAGTTGCTGAACAAACGCGGAAACGCCTTCGTTGCCTTTACCGCCGGTTCCGGTCGGCCATTGTACGGCCGTCCCACTACCGATCTCCTGCTGCCATGCAGGACTGACTTTGGACAAGTAGTCGGTGAAAATGAACGTGGTACCCGAACCATCCGCTCTGCGCACTACAGCGATTTGCTGATTGGGCAAGGCCATGTCTGCATTGAGCTTGGCAAGGCGCGGGTCGTTCCAGGTTTTGATTTTTCCGAGATAGATATCGGCCAACACGTCGCCAGTCAGTTTCAACTGCCCCGGTTTTACGCCTGGCAGATTAACAACAGGCACGACCCCACCGATGACGGTCGGAAACTGCACCAAGCCATCTTTTTGCAGTTCTTCTGGCTTAAGCGGCGCATCGGAAGCGCCAAAGTCGACTGTTTTGGCGCGGATTTGCTTCAAACCGCCCGAAGACCCGATGGACTGGTAATTGACTTTGTTGCCAGTGGCTTTTTGATAGGCATCGGCCCATTTGGCGTAAATCGGCGCCGGGAAGGAAGCTCCCGCTCCGGTAATTTCCGCCGCGCTTACAACATTGCCAAGCACCACAAAACCCAATGCAGCAAACGATACGGTTAAGACATGACGGGAGAACATAGCGACCTCTTCTGTTGAGAACGGACGATAGTCTAGTTCCGCTGTATTACGCCTATGTTACATGTCGCATGCCTGTAATGCACTGACCGCTTGTTCTCCACGCCAAAGAAAAACCCCGCTTAAAAACAAACGGGGTTTCGTGTAGGCTCTACGTGTTTCAGGCACAAGCGGCACGTACCGCTGCGGCAATATCCTCAGCCAGCCGGGGCACAAGCTCACCATCCTGCCCCTCGACCATCACGCGCAGCAAAGGCTCGGTACCCGAGGGCCGCAAAAGGATTCGGCCTGCATCGCCCAACTCACACTCGGCACGCTGCTGAGCAGCCTTGATCGAAGTATCGGCTTTCCAATCGAAACCAGCCGGCATCCGCACATTGACAAGCTTTTGCGGATAGAACACCAACTCTTCGCACGCTTGCGCGAGCGTTTGCGTAGAGGTGCGCAATGAGGCGAGGACCTGCAATGCGGAAATAATTCCATCGCCCGATGTATGCCGGTCGAGACAAATAATATGGCCCGAATTTTCCCCGCCCAGACGCCATCCGCGCTCAACCATCATCTCAAGCACATAGCGGTCGCCGACTTTGGCGCGTTCAAACGGCACGTCTAACGCTTCAAGCGCGCGCTGAAAGCCGAGATTGCTCATCAAGGTGCCCACGACGCCACGCAAACGCCCGGCGGCTTTCTGCGCTTTGGCAATGACGTACAGAAGCTGGTCGCCGTCATAAACTTGACCCAGATTGTCAACCATGATAACCCGATCGCCATCGCCGTCGAGTGCGATGCCAAGATCGGCCTGCTCGGCCAGGACAAAACGCCGCAAAGCTTCCGGCGAGGTCGCGCCCACGTCTTCGTTGATATTCAATCCATTCGGCTCACGGCCAATGGCTACGACTTCCGCGCCCAGCTCGTGGAATACACGCGGAGCAATCTGGTAGGCGGCGCCATGCGCGCAATCGAGTGCGATTTTTAAACCGCGCAGATCGAGCTCGTTCGGGAAGGTGCTCTTGCAGAATTCAATGTAGCGGCCCGCCGCATCGCCGATACGGCGCGCCCGGCCCAATTTGGCGGATTCCGCGCAGCCGATCGGTTCATCCAGACAGGCTTCGATCGCCAGTTCCGTCGCATCGGGCAACTTGGTCCCCTGCGCCGAGAAGAATTTGATTCCGTTGTCGTAGTACGGATTGTGCGAGGCGGAAATCACTACCCCGGCGTCGAGACGCAAGGCCCGCGTCAGATAAGCGACCGCAGGCGTTGGGATTGGCCCAGCCAGAATGACGTCAACACCCGCCGCCGTGAGACCGGCCTCCAAGGCGGCCTCCAGCAAATAGCCGGAAACCCGCGTGTCCTTGCCGATCAGCACTGACGGCCGCTCATGCCCGCGAAATCCCGCATTTTCGTCACACAGCACCCGGCCGGCGGCATAGCCAAGCCGCATTACGAATTCCGGAGTAATCGGGCTCTCGCCAACCTTGCCTCTTACGCCATCCGTGCCAAAATACTTCCGCGTCATTCCAAGCCTCACTTAACAAATCACGCAATACCAAACCTTGGACCGAGCGCAGCCCACACCTTCAGCGCGGCCGCAGTCTCAGCCACATCATGAACCCGTAAAACCGCAGCGCCCTGGGCCGCTGCAGCGACGGCGGCCACTGCGCTCGGCAGCATGCGCTTTTCAACCGGCCAACCCGTAATTTCGCCCAGCATCGATTTACGCGACACGCCTACCAATACGGGCGCGAGTTCGCCCAATTCCGGCAAAGCCTGAAAAAGCGCAGCGTTGTGTTCGAGTGTTTTACCAAAACCGAAGCCCGGATCGATGAGAATCCTGTCACTGTTTACGCCCAGTTGTATCATCGTGTTCAGCCTTTCGTGAAGAAAGGCTTTCACCTCGGTCACGACATTTCCGTATTGCGGATTGTGCTGCATCGTGCGGGGCTGTCCTTGCATATGCATCACACACAGACCGCAATTTGTCCCGGCGACGGCCTCCATAGCGTCTTCGGCGTGAAATGCGTTGATGTCGTTAATCAGATCGGCGCCTGCCGCAAGTACGGCGCGCATCACTTCCGGTTTCAGTGTATCGACCGAAACAGGCACGCCAAGCGGAAGCAGCAGATCCAATATCGGCAACAGACGGCGCAACTCTTCTTTCACGCTTACCGATTCGGCGCCCGGCCGTGAGGATTCGCCTCCAATATCTAAAATGTCGGCGCCGGCTTCGATTGCCTTGAGGGCTTTTGCACATATTTGCTCTGGTTTTTCAATCAAACCGTCGCCGGAAAACGAGTCGGGCGTGATGTTGATGATCGCCATCAAAAGCGGCCGATCCAAGCTCAAGCGATAAGCGCCGCAAGCAAAATAACGCGTCATAAAATGAAAAGGCCGGCCACGCGGCCGGCCTTGGAAAACACTTTAAGAATCAAGCCGGCGCCGTCGCATTCGAAGCGGCTCCATCGTTAGAACCATCTTCTGACGGGGGCTTGGGCGCTTGCGTTGTCGACTTCGGCGCGCGTGGCGGAAGGCCGGCCATGATGTCGGCAATCTGGTCGGCGTCGATGGTTTCCCATTCGAGCAAGGCGGCGGTCATTGCCTCCACCTTGTCGCGGCTTTCCTCAAGAATTTTCTTCGCCAGTGCGTATTGTTCGTCGACGATGCGGCGGATTTCAGTGTCGACCTTCTGCATCGTTGCTTCGGACAGATTCTTGTGGGTCGTGATCGAACGGCCGAGGAAGACCTCGCCCTCGTTTTCCGCATAGACCATCGGCCCCAGCGCTTCCGACATCCCGTAGCGCGTCACCATATCGCGCGCCAAACCCGTTGCGCGTTCGAAATCGTTCGAAGCGCCCGTCGAAACATTGCCGACGAAGAGTTCCTCCGCAACCCGTCCGCCAAACAGCATGCAAATCTGGGCCAGCATCTGATCGCGATACAAACTGAAGCGATCCATTTCCGGCAGCGACCAAGTTACGCCCAAGGCGCGGCCGCGTGGAATGACCGTCACTTTATGCACAGGATCGCAGCCAGGCAGCGTGGCGCCGATGATTGCATGGCCGGACTCGTGGTAAGCCGTTTTCTTTTTGTCTTCCGGCGTAATAACCATCGACTTGCGTTCGGCGCCCATGAAGATTTTGTCTTTTGCGCGTTCGAAATCATCCATATCGACAAGACGCTTATTCGAACGCGCCGCGAACAAGGCCGCCTCGTTCACCAAGTTCGCAAGATCGGCGCCCGACATTCCGGGCGTACCGCGCGCAAGGATATTTGCATCCACATCCGGCGCAACCGGCACTTTGCGCATATGCACGCGCAAGATTTGCTCGCGGCCACGGATATCCGGCAGCGGCACAACCACCTGGCGGTCGAAACGGCCCGGACGCATTAAGGCCGGGTCAAGCACATCGGGCCGGTTCGTCGCGGCAATGACGATAATGCCCGTTTGCCCTTCAAAACCGTCCATTTCGACGAGCAACTGGTTCAAGGTTTGTTCGCGTTCGTCGTTGCCGCCGCCAAGACCCGCGCCGCGCTGACGGCCGACCGCATCGATTTCGTCGATGAAGATGATGCACGGCGCCTGTTTTTTCGCGTTCTCGAACATGTCGCGCACGCGCGCGGCGCCAACGCCGACGAACATTTCGACGAAATCGGAACCCGAGATCGAAAAGAACGGCACTTTTGCTTCGCCCGCAATCGCTTTGGCAAGCAACGTCTTACCCGTTCCCGGCGAACCAACCATCAGCACGCCTTTGGGAATCCGGCCGCCCAATTTCTGGAATTTCGAAGGATCGCGCAGGAAGTCGACCAATTCGCCAACTTCTTCCTTGGCCTCATCGCAGCCCGCCACATCGGCAAAGGTAATCGAGTTGCTCGATTCGTCGAGCATGCGCGCCCGGCTCTTGCCGAAGGAAAAAGCCCCGCCCCGGCCGCCGCCTTGCATCTGCCGCATGAAAAAGATCCACACGCCGATCAGAAGCAGCATCGGGAACCAGGAGACGAAGATGCTCATCAAGAAGGACTGCTCTTCCTCCGGTTTGCTCGCGACGTTCACCCCGTAGCGCATCAAATCGCCGACCATCCAGAGGTCCCCGGGGGTGTAAACGACAATGGATTTTCCTTCCTGCGTCGTCGCGCGCAGCGTACGGCGGTCCTCCACCACAACCTTGGTGATCCGCCCGGCCTTGGCCTCATCCATAAATTGCGAATAGTCCATCGTCGTCTGTGCAGTCTGACGATTATTGAACTGATTGAACACGGTCATCAGCACAATGCCGATAACCAGCCAAATGGCGAGATTCTTGACGAGATTGTTCAAGGTGCGTGCTTCCTTATTGGCCCACAGAGGCCGCTCCTGGGTGGACCATCAGATTGTATGACCGTTCCGCGTCAAGCGCCAATGATGCTAACCGCCAGAAAAACCATTTAATTCACCGAATTGCGGCGCAAACCTAACAAGTAGACTTCCGCGCTGCGGTCGCGCGAGGCTTCCGGCTTACGCGTCTGAACCGATGCGAACAACGCCTGCATCGCCTTCCGGTACTCCATGAAGCCCGCGCCCTGAAACAATTTGATCAACATATTGCCGCCTGGGCGCAGATGCTGATCCGCGAAATCCAGCGCCAACTCGGCCAAATGGAGCATGCGTCCCTGGTCGATCGTGGCAATGCCGGAAATATTGGGGGCGATATCGGAAAGCACAAGGTCCACCGGGCGATTATTTAAGCGCTGCCCAAGCTCTGCAAGGATTGCGTCCTCGGCAAAATCGCCTTGAATGAATTCGACGCCTGGTATTGGCTCAAAAGGCAGCAGATCGAGCGCGATGACGCAGCCTCCGGGCAAAACCTTGCGCGCAACGATTTGTGTCCAGCTTCCCGGCGCGGCGCCCAACTCGACAACAACTTGTCCCTTGTGCAGCAACTTATCTTTGTGGTCGATCTCAGTGAGCTTGAACGCCGCGCGGGAACGGTAGCCTTCGGCTTTCGCTTTGCGCACCCACGGATCGGATACATGCTCTTGCATCCACTGTTTGCTGGTCTTACTCGGCTTCATCGACTTAAAATGCCGGTTTATCCCGGCGTAATCCTATGAAAGAACTCACTCCAGCCGAACGCCGCGATTTGCGCGCCCGTGCGCATCATCTCGATCCAGTCGTCAGCATCGCCGCAAACGGCCTCAGCGCAACGGTTTTGCAAGAAATTGACCGATCACTCAAAGCGCATGAACTAATCAAGATCCGTGTTTATAGCGACGATCGCGACTTGCGCGGCGCATTGATGGCCGAAATTTGTAAAGAACTACTCTGTTCGCCAGTCCAATCGATCGGCAAACTGTTGATTGTCTATCGGCCTGAACCCAAAACGGAAAAAACGGCTCAGCCAAGTTTGCGCAAACCGAGCGTCGCGCGCCCCAAAGCGCTCAAACCGGAATCGGGACGGACGGCTCGAACCACTCGCGGCACAAGCGCGGTGCGCCGTTCCTTTGCGCCTAAACCCACTGCGAAATTCCGCTCCAGCGCGGCGCGCAAGCCGGGTAAACGTTAAGGCTCTCGGTGTAGCGATCCGTTTCACTCGGATCGCTCGGATCGCTCGGATCGCTTTACACACTAACCTCAGCGGCGGGTTCCGCCAAATTCCAACACGACCAAAACACCGCCAAGCGCGCTTTGAATGACATACAGAACGCTTGCAATCCCATGCCAGGTCGAAAAACGCTGACGGAGCACGCTTTCCATCACTTCACGCGGGAAAGCTTGATTCTTTAGCTGCGCCAAGAGCGGTTGAATGCCGAATTGCGCAGCCAAGGTGCACAAAAGCATCGTCAGAACGAGCCAGAAAACCGCGCTCTTCAGTACGCTGACGCCGTGTTGGAAAAACAGGCACAACAGCATATACACCGCGCTGCCGATGCCGATCCATGCCACGGCGCTGAATAAGCGCCCGGCGATCGCTCCCGCCAGCATCCGGTCGCTCAAGGCCGCGAAGAGCGTCGGCGCAACCACGCCGCCAACGGTCCATAGCGCGCCAACCCAGAAGGTCAGGGCCAGCGCGTAAAGGGGGCGGACGACCTGATTCACGATTCAAACGTAGCGCACATCGAGAATTTCGAGCTCACGCCGGCCTCCTGGCGCATCGAATTCCGCCACATCGCCGGCATATTTACCGATCAAAGCGCGCGCGATCGGGGAAGAGACCGAAATCTTGCCAAGCTTCGAATCGGCTTCGTCGTCGCCCACGATTTGATAGGTCAGCGTTGAGCCGTTGTGTAGATCCTCCAGTTCGATCGTTGCGCCAAAGACACAACGACCGTCCGCATCGAGCAGTTGAGGATCGACGATCAGTGCATGCGACAACTTGCCTTCGACTTCCTTGATCCGGCCTTCGATGAAGCCCTGCCGGTCTTTGGCTGCTTCATATTCGGCATTTTCAGAGAGATCGCCGTGCGAACGCGCTTCGGCAATCGCAGCGATCACCTCCGGGCGATCGACGGTTTTGAGACGATGAAGTTCGGCGCGCAATTGTTCGGCGCCCTTGATCGTAAGGGGAATCTTATTCATGGGGAGAATGCTCAAGCAAGTTCTGCGTGGAGCCCCTGCAATGCATAAGGGGTCAGTTCGGCAAGCTGTCGGATGCCCATACAGGCCGCGCGTGCGCCTTCTATCGTCGTAAACACCGTCACTTTGGCCGCCAAGGCACTGGTTCGGATTGAGCGCGAATCTACAATCGCCGTACGTTTTTCTTCCACGCTGTTAATGATCAGGCTGATTTCATTATTCTTGATCATGTCGACAATATGCGGCCGGCCTTCGTTCACTTTATTCACCATCGCAACCGGAATGCCCGCCGCTTCAATGGCAGAACCTGTTCCACGCGTCGCAACCACCTCAAACCCTAATTCTGTGAGTTCGCGCGCGACTTCAACGGCTTTCACGCGGTCCGTGTGTTTAACGCTGATGAACGCCCGCCCGCCCTCCGGCAAACGAACCCCCGCAGCAAGCTGGCTCTTGACGAAGGCTTCGGCGAAGTTGCGGCCGACCCCCATGACTTCACCGGTCGACTTCATTTCCGGGCCGAGAATCGTATCGACGCCGGGGAACTTCACAAACGGGAAAACCGCTTCCTTGACCGAGTAATACGGCGGCACGATTTCCGCGCTCACACCCTGCTCGGCCAGCGTCCGGCCCGCCATGCAGCGCGCCGCGATCTTGGCCAGGGGCAGCGAACAGGCTTTGGAAACGAAAGGCACCGTGCGCGATGCCCGCGGATTGACCTCAAGCACGTAGACCACCGCATCCTCGCCCTCGCCTTGAATCGCGAACTGCACATTCATGAGGCCAACAACCTTCAGGGCGCGCGCCATCAATTCGGTCTGGCGGCGCAGCTCGTCCTGCAAGGCTTTCGACAAGGTATAGGGAGGCAATGAACAGGCCGAGTCGCCCGAATGGACGCCCGCCTGTTCGATGTGCTCCATGATTCCGCCGATGATGACTTGCTTGCCATCGGACAGCGCGTCGACATCGACTTCCGTCGCATCGTTGAGGAAGCGATCGAGCAAAACCGGCGAGTCGTTCGAAACCTTGACCGCCTCGCGCATATAGCGTTCGAGGTCCTTTTGCTCGTGCACGATTTCCATCGCGCGGCCGCCGAGCACATAAGACGGACGCACGACGAGCGGATAGCCGATTTCAGCGGCCAGCCGCACCGCCTCTTCCGGCGTGCGCGCGGTGCGGTTTGGCGGCTGCTTGAGGCCCAAATCGGTCAGCAGTTTCTGGAAGCGTTCGCGATCTTCGGCGGCGTCGATCATATCGGGCGAAGTCCCGATAATCGGCACGCCGTTGGCTTCAAGCTCGCGGGCGCGCTTGAGCGGCGTTTGGCCGCCGAACTGGACGATGACGCCAACCGGCTTTTCGACCGCGACGACTTCGAGGATGTCCTCAAGCGTCAAGGGTTCGAAATACAGACGGTCCGAAGTGTCATAATCGGTCGAAACGGTTTCCGGGTTGCAGTTGACCATGATGGTCTCGTAGCCGTCCTCGCGCAGCGCCAGCGCCGCATGCACACAGCAATAATCGAATTCGATCCCCTGCCCGATGCGATTCGGCCCGCCGCCGAGCACCATGATTTTTTTGCGGTTCGTCGGCTGCGCTTCGCATTCGTCCTCATAGGCCGAGTACATGTATGCGGTGCCCGTCGCAAACTCCGCCGCGCAGGTGTCGACACGCTTGAAAACCGGGCGTACGCCTAGGCCGTGACGATATAGACGCACGCTGGTTTCATCGGTGCCGAGCAGCTTCGCCAAACGCCGATCCGAAAAGCCTTTGCGCTTGAGGTCGCGCAGATCGGATGCCTGCAAGGACTTCAGCGAGCGGCCAACGAGACTCTTTTCGGTCAAAACGATGTCTTCGATTTGCGCCAGGAACCAGGGATCGATCTTGGTCAGGCTTTGGATCTGGTCGAACTTCATGCCTTCGCGGAAGGCTTGGCCAACATACCAAATGCGCTCAGCGCCTGGATTCGCGAGTTCGCTTTCCAGTTCCTCACGGTCGCACTCGACTTCGTCGAGGCCATAGACGCCTGTTTCAAGGCCGCGCAGCGCTTTCTGGAACGACTCCTGGAAGGTGCGGCCGATCGCCATGACTTCGCCGACAGATTTCATCTGCGTCGTCAAACGGTCGTTCGCGGCAGGGAATTTCTCGAAGGCGAAACGCGGAATTTTGGTAACGATGTAGTCGATCGACGGTTCGAACGAGGCTGGCGTGGCGCCGCCGGTAATCTCATTCTTCAGTTCATCCAGGGTGTAGCCCACCGCGAGCTTGGCCGCGACCTTCGCGATCGGGAAGCCGGTCGCTTTGGATGCCAACGCGGACGAGCGCGAAACACGCGGATTCATCTCGATGACGATCATGCGGCCGTCTTTTGGATTGACCGAGAACTGAACATTCGAGCCGCCCGTATCGACGCCAATCTCGCGCAGCACCGCAATCGAAGCGTTACGCATGATCTGATATTCCTTATCAGTAAGCGTTTGCGCCGGCGCGATCGTGATCGAATCGCCCGTATGCACGCCCATCGGATCAAGGTTCTCGATCGAGCAGATAATGATGCAGTTGTCGTGCTTGTCGCGCACGACTTCCATCTCGAATTCTTTCCAGCCTAGCAGCGATTCTTCGATCAGCAACTCGCGCGTCGGCGAGAGATCGAGGCCGCGCGCGCAGATTTCGACGAACTCTTCGATGTTGTAAGCAATGCCGCCGCCCGTACCGCCGAGCGTGAAAGAAGGGCGGATGATCGCCGGAAAGCCCACCTGGGCCTGCACGGCCAGGGCTTCCTCCATGCTATGCGCAATCCCGGAGCGCGCCGATTCAAGGCCGATCTTGGTCATGGCTTCCTTGAACTTCTGGCGATCCTCGGCCTTGTCGATGGCATCCGGCTTGGCGCCGATCATCTCGACGCCGAATTTTTCGAGCACGCCATTGCGCCACAAATCGAGCGCGCAATTCAGCGCCGTCTGCCCCCCCATCGTCGGCAATACGGCGTCGGGGCGCTCTTTCTCGATGATGCGTTCGAGCACCTGCCAAGTGATCGGCTCGATGTAGGTGACATCGGCCGTGCCGGGATCGGTCATGATCGTGGCCGGGTTCGAATTGACCAAAATGACCCGATATCCCTCATCGCGCAGCGCCTTGCAGGCTTGTGCGCCGGAATAGTCGAATTCGCACGCCTGACCGATGACGATCGGGCCGGCGCCAATGATCAGGATGCTCTGGATATCTGTGCGCTTAGGCATGGTTTGCTACCTGATGAACGGCCCCGATAAAGGGGCCGGAATGCTTAAATCTTGTTTGGCGAGATCAATCACCCTGTACTAGGCACTCTCGCGCTTGGCTTGTTCCAAATTCGACACGAAGCTGTCGAATAAGTAAGCCACATCGTGAGGGCCTGGACTTGCTTCGGGGTGCCCCTGGAAACAATGCGCCGGACGATCGGTCCACACCATCCCCTGCAAGCTGCCATCGAACAGCGAAACATGGCTGACCTGCACATTTTCCGGGAGACTTACCGGATCGACCGCGAAACCGTGGTTCTGGCTCGTAATCAGCACGCGGCCGCTTTCCAGATCCTTGACCGGGTGGTTTGCGCCATGATGACCGAATTTCATTTTCAGCGTTTTTCCGCCAGCCGCCAGACCCATCAATTGGTGTCCCAGGCAGATACCGAAGGTCGGCAGCTTACGTTCGAGGAATTCGCGAATCGCCGCAATTGCATAGTCGCAAGGCTCGGGATCGCCAGGCCCATTGGACAGGAATACGCCGTCCGGGTTGAGTGCGAACACCTCGGCTGCGCTGGTTTTTGCCGGCACAACCGTCAGCTTGCAACCGCGCTCGGCCAGCATACGTAGAATGTTGCGCTTGACGCCAAAATCGTAGGCGACGACGTGAAATTTCGCCTCGCGCTGCGGTAGGTAACCCTGCCCCAGGCGCCATTCGCCCGCGGTCCACTCATAAGCTTTGGAAGTCGTAACGACTTGGGCCAAATCCATTCCGGACAGGCCAGGAAAAGCGCGCGCCTCGGCAATTGCCGCGGGCGCATCGAGTTGCGCCGACGTCTCGGTGGTAACGATGCAGCCAGCCTGAGCGCCTTTTTCGCGCAGAATTCGCGTCAGCTTGCGTGTGTCGATCCCCGCAATGGCAACGACATTGTTGTCGCGCAAATAAGCATCCAGGGACTGCTCGCTACGGAAATTGGACACCCGTAACGGCAAATCGCGCACGACAAGCCCTGCGGCATAGGTTTTACCCGACTCGCAGTCTTCGCTATTCGCGCCGGTATTTCCGATATGCGGATGCGTCAGCGTTACGATCTGACGGTTATAGGAAGGGTCGGTCAGGATTTCCTGATAACCGGTTATTGCAGTATTAAAAACGACCTCGCCAACCGATCGGCCGATCGCGCCGATCCCTTTGCCTTGGAACACGGTTCCATCGGCAAGAGCGAGCAAGGCTGGGGAAAATGCTGTCACGGCGGACTCCCTGAAACGCACGCTTGTTCCGGAATGCTGGCAGCACCACAGAACCGGCGCCGGACATGAAAAGCGGGACTCACCACGATGGTGCATCCCGCTTGGAAACTTTTTAATTATAACGTTTTAGAGGCTACTTTCGCAATGACGCTAATTCATCCTCCAACACGCTGCTATGCATTCTATTTGCGCTCGCGCTGCAACTGTTGTGCCAATCGATCAAGTTCCGGCATTAATTCCGACAGATAAATCAGCGCATCGGATTGATTGCCGGCACGTGCGGCAACCTCGACCCTCAGACAAGCCTCCACGGCCGTAGCGGCCCCAAAGATTCCGGCAGAGGCTTTCATTGAATGCGCATGGCGCGACAAGGCTTCCCAATCCCTGCGCTCTCCAGAGCCCAAGAGATCCCGACGCATGCGGGGATAGTCCTGTAGGAAAACGCCGATGAGCATCTGCACCGCCCCCTCGTCGCCATCGAGCGTTTCGCGGGTCAAGGACAGATCGACAATATCTCCGCTTGCAATCAAAGACGGACTATCGATTTGAGTTTTGGCGCCATCATAAACGTCTCCGGCCGGCTCCTCTGAATCCCGCACAACGCGCTGGATTGCAGCAAATAGTTCGGCAGGCCGAATCGGCTTGACGACATAGTCGTCCATCCCGGCTTCCAGACAACGGTCACGATCGCCCGGCATCGCATGGGCTGTCATCGCAATAATCGGAATTGACACCAGCGTTCCCGTGCCAGCCCAGCTCCGCCGAGCTTCGCGCGCACGGATCTGACGCGTGGCTTCCATTCCGCCGAGTACCGGCATCTGCACGTCCATCAGGATCAGTTCAAAGTTCTCGCGATCGAATAGCTCAAGCGCCTCGGCACCGTTATTCGCAAGAAAAACCTTGTGCCCCGCGCGTTCGAGTATTTTCTGCGCAACCGCCTGGTTGACCGGATTGTCTTCAACGAGCAAGACCCGCAACGGTCGGCTTGCAGCCTCGTCTGCCGCCTTGGCTGCGGTGAGATCGAATTCGGCAAGAGAGTATCCACTCCCCCCTTCAATACCAAGTGCAAGCTGTGCGGCATCCCACAAATCGCGCCGGAAAAACGGCTTAATCAAATGCGCCCGCATGCCTAGCTGACGGCAACGCGCGGCATCCTCGCGCTGATTGCCCGTGGACAAAAGCATGACGATCCGCTCGCAACTCGCGCCAAGATCGAAGAAATAGGAAGGCAGCGCAAAGCTCCCCGGCTCGGGCAAATCGGCATCGACCAAGAGCAAATCGAAATAGCCGCCACGCTCGACTTGAATCTTCATCGCCGCAATGGCCTCGTCGACCGAACCGACACACTCCACCCCTAAACCGCCCTGCTGCATCCAGGCAGACATCCGCTCTCGCCAAGTGGGATTACGCGCCGCCAGCAACACGCGCCGACCGACAAACGCAGGCGGCGGATTTTCTTTTGCCGGACCGTCGAGTAAATCGACACCGATGGTGAAGCGGAAACAACTGCCTTGATCTTGCGCACTTTCAAGCCAAATCCGGCCATCCATCAGCTCGACCAGGCGACGACAAATAGCCAGGCCCAAACCCGTGCCGCCATAGCGGCGCGTAATCGAACTATCGGCCTGCGAGAAGACATCGAAGACTGCGCTCTGCTTTTCTTCAGGGATGCCGATGCCTGTATCGCGCACCGCCAATTCGATGCGCGCCCGCCCTCCCGCATCACCGCGCAACTTGGCCGTGACCTCAACCTCTCCAGTATCGGTAAATTTGATCGCATTCCCGATCAAGTTCAATAAGACTTGACGCAAGCGCCCCGGATCACCATGCACGCGGCTCGGTACATCGTTCGCGACATCGCAAATCAATTCAATGCCTTTTTGATGCGCGCGCAAGGCCAAGGCGCGCGCGCACTCGGCGATGACGTTTTGCACCGAAAACTCAATATTCTCGATATCCATCCGACCGGCTTCGATCTTCGAGAAATCAAGAATGTCGTTGAGAATTGTCAACAGCGCTTCCGCCGACGATTTCACCGTTTCCAGATAAGCACGCTGATCGCCGTCCAGTTTCGTATCGAGCGCCAGTTCGGTCATGCCGATGATGCCATTCATCGGTGTGCGGATCTCGTGGCTCATATTGGCCAGGAAATCGCTCTTTGCCCGGTTGGCGGCCTCGGCCTCTTCCTTGGCCTTGAGCAGCTCCAACTCCCAGCGTTTGCGTTCCGTAATGTCGCGAATCGTGCCCACCATACGTAGCGGGGCGCCTTCTTTGTCGCGCTGCACGACCCGGCCCCTGGCCAGCACCCATACCCAGTCGCCGCTTTTGGCGCGGATTCGGATTTCAGAGTGAAAATCGAGCGCGACCCCTTTCATACGGGCCTTCGCAAGAGCTTGGGTGGGCGCATCGTCCGGATGCATCAGCTTGAGCCAAAACTCGGCATGCGGCTCAATTTCGTCTGCTGCATACCCGAGAATACTGAGCACGCGGGCACTGTAATAGACCGTATCGCTGCGTAAGTCCCAATCCCAAAGACATTCTTCCGAGCCTTCGAGCGCCATGCGATGGCGTTCTTCCCCTTCGACCAGGCGCGCCATTGCACTACGCTGAATTTCAACCAGGCGCCGCAGCGCCCGCACGACTCGAACTGGTTCCTGCTGCGCCAACACTTTGGCTGCGGCCTGCTCGTCCTGAGCTTGGAGAATCAAGTTCAGCGGCTCAGGAGTCCGCCCTGCCGCGACATCGTGTGCCCGACGGCTGCGCGTTACATTACCAGCTTGAGGTGCTGCTACGGAAAAATCAGGCGACATTCCGAATGGTCCAAAAGGGATACTGACTACTTGAGTCCAAGCACATCCTGCATATCGTAAGCACCCGCAACTCGTCCGTGCAAAAAACGGGCAGCGCGCAACGCACCAACGGCAAAATTCATACGGTTGGAAGATCTGTGCGTGATCTCGACACGCTCACCCAGACCGGCAAACAATACCGTGTGATCGCCAACGATATCCCCGCCACGAATCGTCGAAAAGCCGATTTGTTTAGCCGGCCGTTCGCCCGTCACCCCTTCCCTGCCGTAAATCGCATGCGCCTCCAGGTTGAGCCCCTGCGCGCGGGCAACGACTTCGCCCATACGCAAGGCGGTTCCGGAAGGCGCATCGACTTTGTAGCGATGGTGCGCTTCGATAACTTCCACATCGTAACCCTCGGCAAGAATCCGTGCCGCAACTTCAAGCAGTTTGAACACGGCATTTACGCCGACCGCCATGCTGGGTGCAAAAACCACGGGGATGCGCGCACCTGCCGCTGCAATGGCCGCTTTCCCGGCAGCATCGAAACCCGTCGTTCCAATTACGATCGCTTTGTTTGCGCGGATCGCCGCATCGAGATGCTTAAGCGTTGCTTCGGGGCGCGTGAAATCGATCAGACAGTCGGCAAGCGCCAAAGCCGCATCGGCATCGGTGCCAATCGGAACGCCAACTGCCGTGCCGACAAACTCCCCCGCATCACGCCCAAGAAATGTGCTGCCTTCCTGTTCCAACGCGGCCACGAGCTTGACCGATTCATCCTTGAGCGCGGCTTCAATCAGCATCCGCCCCATCCGGCCCGAAGCCCCCGCAATCGCCAGCTTTACCGCCATTCCGAACTCCTACGCTTCCAATTCATTACTGCTTCGGGTCAATGTCCAGCACCCGGTTCTGGCCTGCATCCTCGTCGGAGGCCGGCTCCACATCTCCCGTCCAGCGTTCGAGCTTTCCGTCCTTAAAGAAAACGCTGAAAAGATGTTTTTCATAGGAACTTTGGCGGCCGATCCGATATTCATAGGGATAATCCCAGCGCTCGGCATGAAATGGGTCCGTCAACAAAGGCGTACCCAACACGAACCGAACCTGATCCGGGGTCATGCCGACCTTAAGCCGGGCAACCATTTCTCCTGTGACTTCGGAGCCTTGACGGATGTCTATTCGATACGGCCGCACCCACTCGCAACCTGACAGGAGCGTGAGACCGATTGACAATGAGAGAGCGGCGGCAAACCAGCGATAGGCTTTAAACATTTGTGGGCAAGCGCGAATGGCGCGGATCGCGTTTTCAAAATAAGCGTCAGAATATATCATGTCCCTCAGGCCCTCTTTTATGCCGAGCGATGACCAATTCTCAAAACCTTAAGAGCATGGGCCTCAAGGCAACATTGCCAAGGCTCAAAATTCTCGAGCTTTTTCAGCATAGCGGCCAACGCCACATGACGGCCGAGGATGTTTATCGTCTGTTGATGAACGAAGGCATGGACATTGGGCTCGCCACGGTTTATCGCGTATTGACTCAGTTTGAGCAAGCCGGCCTGCTCGAACGGCACCATTTCGAATCCGCTAAAGCCGTATTCGAGTTGAACCACGGGCAGCATCACGATCACTTGGTTTGTATGCAATGCGGCCGGGTCGAAGAATTCATCGATACGGAAATCGAGGCGCGCCAAAACCGCATCGCAAGCGAACGCGGCTTCAAGGTACGCGAGCATGCTTTGCATCTGTACGTGGATTGCCTCAAAGAAGATTGCCCGCATCGCAGGCAGGTTCCGAACAGCGGATTTACTCAGTTCGAGCCTTAAGAACTGCGTTTAGGCGTAGCCGAGAAGTTCTTCGGCATGCGCACGCGTCGTCTCGGTAATCTCCACGCCGCCAAGCATCCGCGCGATCTCGCCGATCCGGCCGCTGCGATCGAGCGGCGTTACCGTCGAGCAGACACCGCCCGCGGCTGCCGTTTTGCTCACGCGCCACTGCCAATCCGCCTGCGCCGCGACCTGTGGTAAATGCGTAACAACGAGTACCTGCCGTTCGGTGCCCAAAGCCTTCAAATGACGCCCGACGATCTCCGCGACACTGCCGCCGATGCCAACATCCACCTCATCGAAAATCAGTGTCGGCGTCGTTGTCGCTTTGCTTGCGATCACCTGGATCGCGAGCCCGATCCGCGACAGTTCGCCACCCGAAGCGACTTTGGCCAGTGGGCGCAAAGCCTGCTGCGGATTGGCCGCAACCAGAAACTCGACCGACTCCAGGCCATGCGCGCCCCCATGTGGCAAGGTTTCGAGACACACCTCGAAACGTCCACCCGCCATTGCCAGCGTCTGAATGGCCTCGCTGACCGCATGGCTAAGCTCTTTGGCGGCTTTCTCGCGTCTGGCCGATAAATCCTGTGCGACCGCGCTATAAGCAGCGTGTGCGCTTTCTTCGGCCGCCGTCAGGGCGGCCACATCTGCGGCCCGCTCGATTGCCGCCAAACGCTCCGCCCAGTCGGCGCACAGCTCGGGAATCTCTTCGGGCGCGGTTCTGTACTTGCGCGCGAATTGCATTACCGCGGCAATCCGGCGCTCGGCTTCCGCCAAGGCGTCGGGATCGATTTCGACGCGCTCCGTGTAGCGGCGCAGTTCCGCGGCAGCTTCGTTGAGCAGGATGCCCGCATTGAGCAATAGTTCCGCAATCGGCAGTAGATTTGCATCGAAACGCGCCAATTCGTTCAAACGATGCGCCAGCCGATCGACCTCCGCGGCCAGCGCGGGCTCGTTTTCATCCAAGGCAGCCAAGGCCGCCGCCGCACCATCGATCAAACCCGCGGCATGGCTCAAGCGCTGGTGATCGGCATTCGTCGCGGCCCAAACTTCGGCATCGAATGCTAGCGCAGCCGCTTCACCAAGCTGCCATTCGAGCATTTCGCGTTCCCGCGCGGCCGCTTCGCCGGCCTGCTCCGCGGCTTCGCGCTCGCGGCGGGTGGTTTGCCAGGCTTTGTATTTCTCCGCCACTTCGCGCGCAAGCTGCGGCGCGCCGGCCTGCGTGTCGAGCAAGATGCGCTGGGCGTCATTACGCAGCAAGGCGTGATGCGCATGCTGGCCGTGAATATCGGCGAGATATTCGCCCAGCTCTTTGAGCTGAGCGCCGGTTGCCGGTGAACCGTTGATGTAGGCGCGCGAACGTCCGCTGGCCTCAACGAGGCGGCGCAGGATCAATTCGTCTTCGTCGGCAAAATCGTTCGCCGCGAGCCAATCCCACAGCGGACTCTCGGGTTCGGGCCGGAATTCGGCCGAAACTTCCGCACGTTCGCAGCCTTCGCGCACGAGGCTGCTTTCCGCGCGCTGCCCCAGGAGTAAAGACAATGCATCGAGCAGAATCGATTTACCGGCGCCGGTTTCGCCCGTCAGCGCGCCGAAACCCGCGGAGAATTCAAGTTCCAGCCGATCGACGAGCACAAAATCCCGAATCGCCAAGCGTCGCAGCACGGCAACCTCAGTAAAGTTTGGGCGCCGTGCTCCAATGGAGCTTCTCGCGCAGGATAGAAAAATAGCTGTAGCCGGGCGGATGCAGCAGGCAAATCACATGGTCCGAGCGCCGAATGCGCACCCGGTCGCCCGCGCGCGCATCGAAGCGCGCCTGGCCGTCGAAATGAATCCGCGCATCGTGAGGAGGCTGGATCACGATGTCGATGACGCAGCGGTCGGACAAAGTGACCGGACGATGCGTCAGCGCATGCGGGCAAACCGGCACCACGGCGATCCCCGTCACGCCGGGGTGGAGAATCGGACCGTTGGCCGACATCGCATAGGCGGTCGAACCCGTCGGCGTGGAAACGATGATGCCGTCCGAACGTTGGGAATAGACGAATTCGCCGTCGATATGCAGCTCGCACTCGATCAGGCGGCCGGAATCGCCTTTGCTGACAACAACGTCGTTGAGCGCCATCGTCTGAAACACGCGCGAATCGCCGCGCAGCACTTCAACATCGAGCAACATGCGCTCATCCCGGCTGAAGCGCCCGGCAAGAATTTCTTCCATGCGCGCGAGCATGTCGTGGCGCGGAATATCGGTTAAAAATCCCAGGCGGCCCTGGTTGACGCCGAGCAAGGGAACGGCATGGCTCGCGAGACGCCGGGCGGTTGTGAGCAAGGTTCCATCGCCGCCCAGAACGACCGCCAGATCGGCATGGCTGCCGATTTCATCGAAAGTCGCGACGCGAAAGTCAGCAGCGATCCCGGTCGAGCTTGCGGTCGCCTGTTCGATCAGCACCTCGACTTCCCGCTCGCGCAGGAAGCGCGCCATATCGAGCATCGCTTCGGACACGTCGGGACTTTGGTATTTGCCGATCAATGCAATCGTTTGAAAGTGTTTTTGCATGGCGCGCATTAAACCACAAGCAAGCTTACCTTTAAGGCAGCACAGAAGGCTCGATTTTGCCTAGAATCTATCCGCATGGAAGCCCCCAATGGAACACAAGCGCTCGATCAACGAGCCCAGATTCTGCTCAAAACCCTCGTCGAGCGTTATATCGCCGAAGGGCAGCCGGTCGGTTCGCGCGTTTTGTCGAAGTCCTCCGGACTGGAAGTGTCTCCGGCGACGATCCGCAATGTCATGGCGGATTTGGAGGAACTCGGTTTCATCGCGAGCCCGCACACATCGGCCGGGCGGATTCCAACCGCGCGCGGTTACCGCTTTTTTGTCGATAGTCTGCTGACCATGCGTCCGATCGAGCAGACCCAGATCGAAGAACTCGAAACTCATTTCCAGCCCGATCAGCCCCAACGTTTAATCAACGCCGCATCGCAGATTCTTTCGGATCTGACGCATTTTGCCGGCATTGTCGTCGCGCCGCGTTCCGACGCCGCAAGAATCCGCCAAATTGAATTCGTCGGCCTGTCCGAACGGCGCATCCTTTTGATTTTGGTCAGCACGGCTGGCGATGTACAGAACCGCATCCTCATCACCGAGCGCCCTTACACCGCGGCCGAGCTGACGCGCGCGACAAATTTTCTCAACGAACATTGCCTGGGCCTGGATTTCGACGAAGTTCGCACGCGCGTCATCGAAGAAATGTCGCAATTGCGCAGCGACATGTCGGACCTCATGGCCGCCGCCATCGTCGCGGGTCAGGAAGCGCTCGCCGAAAATGCCTCCAATTATGTGATCAGCGGCGAACGCAATCTACTCGAAGTCGACGAGCTTTCTTCGAATATGGCGCGCCTGCGCGAATTGTTCCGGCTCTTCGAAAACCGGACCGGCCTGTTGCAACTGCTCGATCTTTCGCGCAATGCGCACGGCGTGCAGATCTATATCGGCGGCGAATCCGGGATTTCCTCGCTCGACCAATGCAGCGTCATCGCCGCGCCCTATAGCGTCAATGGCCAGGTCGTCGGTTCCGTTGGCGTCATCGGTCCAACCCGCATGGCGTATGAGCGCGTCATCCCAATCGTCGACATTACCGCGCGCCTGCTTTCAAGCGCATTGACACCCATTGCTTAGAACCTGTTTAGAATCTGTCGCGAGAGGCTGTGACGCCACGAATTTGAGGCGTCTTCGCCGCTCATAAGGTTTGTCTCACTCACGCTCGACTTGTGGTCAGCAGGGCGAAGAGCAGCGCAGGAACCGCAGTTTATGAGTGATAAATGAGGATTCCGAGCAGCGCATGAGCCCCGATCACAGCCTTGCAGTAAGATTACAAACAGGTTCTTAAAACCACGATGCCCAAATACCGTCCAGAACCTGCTCGCGCCGAAGGCGCCAACACCCGGGCAGGCGTGTTGCTCGTCAATCTTGGAACGCCCGACGCCCCCACCGCATCCGCGCTGCGTTCCTATCTGCGCGAATTTCTTTCCGACCCGCGCATTGTCGAACTGCCGCGCAGCGTATGGTGGCCGATTCTGCACGGCGTCATCCTGCGCACCCGTCCAGCCAAATCGGCGCAAAAATACGCGCGGATCTGGGATAAGGAAGGCTCTCCGCTGGCTGTCCACACGCAACGTCAAGCGAAGCTGCTCAAAGGCTATCTCGCGCAAGCCGGGCACAACGATCTGCACATCGATTATGCGATGCGCTACGGGCAGCCCTCGCTCGCCGCGCGGCTCGACTCGATGAAAGCCGCCGGATGTAGTCGCATCCTGCTTGTGCCGCTCTACCCCCAATATGCCGGGAGTACGACCGGCTCGATCGGCGATGCGCTGGCGGCCTGGATGCGCGAAAGCCGTGCGCTCCCCGAATTGCGCCTGTCGCGCGGGTTCCATGACGATCCGGCCTACATCTCCGCGCTCGCCGCTGGAATCCGCCGGCATTGGAGCCAAAACGGCCGCGCCGAACGCCTGGTCATGAGCTTTCATGGCGTGCCGCGCAGCGCCATCGAACGCGGCGATCCCTATCATGACGAGTGCCAGGAAACCGCGCGCCTGCTCGCCGCCGCATTGCGCCTGAAGCCGGAAGAATATCTGGTCAGTTTCCAATCGCGCTTCGGCAAAGCCCAATGGCTCCAGCCCTACACCCAGGCAAGCCTCGTGAAACTGGCCAAAGCGGGCGTCAAATCCGTCGATGTGATATGCCCAGGATTTACGGCGGATTGTCTGGAAACGCTGGAGGAAATCTCGATCGAGTGCCGCGCCGATTTCCTCACCGCGGGCGGGCAAACGTTCAACTACATTCCTTGTCTCAACGAAAATCCGGATTGGATTCGCTGCCTGCAACAAATCGTCGAACGCCAAGCTGCCGACTGGCTGGCTGCCGCACCCGCACAAGCGTCAAAAACCTCCACGTCCTAGTTCGACTACCCATACGCTGAATTTACGCGTTTTCTGTCTGATACAGCTCGTCGGCGACAATATCTGGCTCCGCGGGAGCAAGCCAGCGGGCAAAATCGTCTACAGGAATTGGACGACTGAATAGAAAGCCCTGGAATAAATCGCAACCGTGGTTGAGCAGGAAATCGCGCTGGAATTCGGTTTCCACTCCTTCTGCAATAACTTTCTGGCCCAGATTGTGAGCCAGGGCAATAATGGCTGCGGCAATCTGTCCTTGCGAATCGCCCGGACTGATATCGCGCACGAAACTGCGGTCGATCTTCAGCACATCGACCTCGAAACGCTTGAGGTAAGCAAGCGAGGAATAACCCGAGCCAAAATCGTCGATCGACAAATTCACGCCCATTTGACTCAGGGTGGAGAGCATTCCGATAGTGCGATCGATATCGCGCATCAGCATGGTTTCGGTCAGTTCGAGTTCAAGCAATGCCGCGGGGAGCTTGTTTTCGGCGAGCGTACTGCGCACGATGCCAACCACGTCCTGCTGTGCGAACTGACGTGCCGAGAGGTTGACCGCTATGGGTACTGCGCGCAGACCGTTATCGAGCCATTCCCGCAATTGACGACAAGTTTCACGCAACACCCATTCGCCGATGGGTACGATGAGCCCGGATTCTTCCGCGACGGGAATGAAACGATCCGGTGACAACAGTCCCAATTGCGGATGCTGCCAGCGCAATAAGGCTTCCGCGCCCACCAGTTGCCCGCTTTGCGCGTCGACTTTGGGCTGGTAGTGGAGCAGAAATTCTTCTTGTTCAAGTGCGCCACGCAATTGGTTTTCCAATAACAGTTCGCCGAGTGCCGCAGTATTCATGTCCGCGGAATAGAACTGGAAACAATCACGTCCGTTGTCCTTGGCCCGGTACATGGCGGTGTCGGCATTGCGCAGCAGCGTGGAGTCGTTGCGTCCGTCATCCGGATACAGCGCAATACCTATGCTTCCGGTTACGGTCAGCGCGTGCGCGCCGAGTTGGAACGGCTGCGCGAGCGTGGCCAGAATCTTGCGCGCTATTTGCGCCGCATCCTGGGCATGTGAAAGTTCGGCCAGCAGTATGACGAACTCATCTCCGCCCAAACGAGCAAACGTGTCGGTCTTGCGCACGACGCCAAGGCAACGGTCCGTGACCTGTATCAGCAGTGCATCGCCAACCTCATGGCCAAGCGTGTCGTTGATCGTCTTGAAGCGGTCCAGGTCCAACAGCAGCACCGCCGCGCGTTGATCGATGCGGCGCGGCTGAAGGATGATGCGATTCAAGCGATCCCGCAGCAGCAAGCGATTGGGCAAGTTCGTCAATGTGTCATGGTGCGCAAGATGGTGTATTCGCGCTTCGGCTTCTTTGCGTTCCGTGATGTCTGAAAAAATGCCGATGTAATGGCTCGTACCGCCGTCTTCACTGCGGACTGCCGTGATCGACAACCATTCCGGATAAACCTCTCCACTGCTGCGCCGGTTCCAGACTTCACCTTGCCATTGGCCGCGTTCGGACAGCATCTCCCACATGTCGCGATAGAACTCAGGGCCTTGCTGACCGGATTGCAGCATGGATGGCGTGTGCCCCTCCAGTTGCTCCAATCGATAGCCGGTGATGCGGTGGAATGCGGGATTGATGGCGATGATGCGCGAGCCCGAATCGGTGATCACCATGCCTTCCGCGGCATTTGTGAATACGGTGGCATAAAGATGCAACTGCTCCTGCGTGCGCCGCAGCGTTTCGATGCGTTCTTCCAGATTACGGTTCGCTTTGCTCAGCGCTTGCGAAGCGAGGCCCAGGCGCATGAAAGCGAATGCAAGATAGCCCGCTAGTCCCAGTGCGCTTACGAATAACAATACGCGATAAGTATGGGCGCGGTGGTTCGCGCGTTCGTAGCCTTCGGCGTAAAGCCGGGTCAGATCATCACTGAGTTTTGCGGTTGGCAGTTCGAGAATGCTGCGCGTAAGCGTATCGACGACGGATTTGTTTTCGAGAATGATGTTCGCATGGGATAGCAGGTTTACGAGCATCCCTTCCACCGGCTGCTTGGAAGCGGTCGTTTGTAGCAGAGAACGCGCCTGCTCACTGAGTTCCGCGCCGAGATCGGAATCGCCGTTCAACGCATAAGTCGTGATTTGGCGGGCGAAATTGCTGACCGTGCGGGATAGGGCCTGATCGTTCTTAATGCGTTCAAGAACGATTTCCGTCGCAGAAGGAAAGTAGGCAACCGAATTGCGCAGGACCGAAATTTTGCGTTTGTAGTGATCGACAGCATCGACTTTTTGTTTTTGCAGACGCTGGAATTCGAGCAGGATTTCGCTCAGCCGGGTGCGGTCTGTTTCAGCAAGAAAGGATGGAGGTTTCTCAAGCGCATGCGAGACTTGCTGAATGCTGGCGATCGAAGCATTGATTGGATCGAAGTCACGCAGCAATCCGAAATGGCTCGCCAGTACCGCCGCATTGAATTTCGCATCGTACTGACTCAGCCGGCCCAGATCTCGTGAATAAGCTTGGTGTTCGTAAACGGAAACCTTGTCGGCTTCATGGAACAGCCAACCGAGCCCGAACACGACGACCATGCTGAGCAATACGCTGCGGATAGTACGCAGACGATCGGCAAAATTCCGTTGCGAGGAAATTTCGGCAATAGGCTGTGATTCGGGAAGCGCGGCATTCATTGCAACGGTTTACCGTCCAGATTTCCGGTCAGCGTTTTAAGAAATGCGACGATCAGCCGGTTGTCTTCTTCCGACAAATCGCGGCCAAGCTGGTAGCGAGCCATGATCGCGACAGCCTCTTCGAGTCGTTCGGCCGAGCCATCATGAAAATAAGGTGGCGTAATTGCCACGTTGCGCAGGCTCGGCACACGGAATACATAACGGTCATCGGGATTGCCGGTCACGTTGTAACGGCCGAGATCCGCTTTGGTAAGGTTTCCGCGGTCGGCAAAATAATCGCCCATTACGCCAAAACGCTGGAACATGTTGCCTCCGACATTGACGCCTTGATGGCAGCTCGCGCAGCCGTATGACTTGAATAGCGCGTAGCCGCGGCGGGCGTTTTCGTCGATGGCGTCATGCTCACCGCGCAGATAGCGGTCGAAGGGCGAGTCCGGCGTGATCAACGTGCGCTCGTAGCTAGCGATCGCATCCGCGACGGACGCCTCGGAGATACCCTCCGGATAAATCTTTACGAAGTCGGCTCGATATTCAGGGTCGGCTTGCAGTCTGGCCAATACCTCGGGCCAGGTCAGATTCATTTCCACCGGGTTGGTGATCGGCCCTCCCGCCTGTTCCTCCAGCGAGGCCGCGCGTCCGTCCCAGAAATGGAAGAAATTGAAAGCCGTGTTAAAGACGGTTGGCGCATTGACCGCGCCACGCTTACCGCCTACGCCTAAGGAAGTGCGCTGACGATCCGTGCCGCCTAATTGCAAAATGTGGCAACTGGCGCATGAGATGGTGTGGTCGCTCGAAAGAATCGGGTCGTTGAACAAGCGCTCGCCAAGCTTGGCCTTCGCTGGCGATACCGTTATGCTTCTAGGCAAGGGCGAAATCGGCTCTTGGTTGTGAGTATCCGCAAGCTCGTGCGCAATCGATTCCTGCGCAGGCTCTGGAGTCGTCGAACCATGCCAATTGAGAAAAACCAACCCTGCTGCGAGCGCTGCAAGGAAACCGGCGGCGGCTAGATGAGGGATGGAACGGTTCATCGAGGCATTCTCACGGGTTCGTAGTGAACTCGTTTTCTATTGTCCGTTTGACGGCTCTGGCATGCAGCAGCCATCTTGAGATGGGGGTAAATGGACTGATTCTCATTCTACCCATGAGGTTCGCGCCGTATATAAGAGCATTCCGAAAAACGTGCGGATACAGCAACTTATGTCGGCATTACGCACTTGGACCTGAGTCGACAGTGTGCGAATTTTCACGCTTGCGCCGTTATTTAAAACGGCTCAACGACATTCGACCCTGTTGCGCCCTTTGTCCTTGGCCGCATAAAGCGCGCTGTCCGCAAGATTGATGAAGGTTTCAAACGAGTTTTCGGCTTTTGCGCGCTCGGTCACGCCGAGACTGATCGTCAGTCTGATCTCGTGGCTGCCATAGGTGAATCTCGTGCTGGCGATCGCTTTGCGTATCCGCTCCGCGAGTCTGACCGCCGATTTCATTTTGGCCTTGGGGGCATAAATGACGAATTCCTCACCGCCATAGCGGGCAAAAAGATCATCACCACGCAAAACGGCCTGCACTTTTTCGGCCACGCCGCGCAGAATCGCATCGCCGGCGCTATGCCCATAACTATCGTTGATCTGCTTGAAATGATCGATGTCGAACATGATCAGACATTCTGTTTCGTGGCATCCCTCACTCTTGATGAATGCCCTCGATGCGTGTTCCATGAAATAGTGGCGGTTGAAAATGCCGGTCAGATTGTCGGTGAAAGCCAGCTTTTCCAGTTTGTTGAGCAGATTGACCGTTTCTTTTAGCTCACGCAGATCCCGCGTGTAGCCGGCGACGACGAATTTGTCTTTGCGTTTGACGCGAACCAGCGTGATTTCGGCGGGAATCGGCTCGCCGTTGAGCTTTTGATGCATCCATTCAAAGCGCACGCGGCCGGTTTCAAAAGCCTTGCAAACATATTCCTTCGCCATTTCCTCGGACAAACGTCCAAGCGGCTGGTAGCGCGGCGAAAGTTCAAAAAAGCGGTCGAGGTATTCCTGTTTGCTCGATAACTCGAATAAGTTGACCGCCTCCTGATTGCAGTCGATGGCACGCAGATTCTCGTCCCAGAAATTGCAGCACAGCGGCGTGGCATCGAACATGATCTGGATACGCTCGTTCGCCTCTTGCATTTCGGCGAACGAAGCTTTCAGTTCGCGCAAATCATGGATATATCCAGCAACGACATTTTTTGACCCATATTGCACACGCACCAGCGTAATTTCGGCAGGAATCGGCTCGCCATCAAACTTCTGATGCATCCATTCGAAACGCACGCGTCCAACTTCGAAAGCCTTTTCGATATATTCGAATGCCATTTCCTTGGACGAGCGCCCGCACGGCTGCAACACCGGGGAAAGATCATCGAATCGCTCGATACATTCCTGCTTCGAAGCCCCCCCGAACAAATCAACCATTTCCTGGTTGCAATCGATAATCCGATGATTCTCATCCCATAGCTTGCAACACACGGGGATCGCATCGAGCATGATCCGAGCGCGTTCGTTAGCCTCACGGAACTCGGTAAACGTTTTTTTCAGTTCTCTCAGATCGCGCGTATAGGCAACAACGGCATGCCCTTGCCCGTTTCCGCGTTCGATCCGAACCAATGTGATTTCAGATGGCAGCGGCTCACCGTCGAGCTTGCGGTGCATCCATTCAAAACGTGTGCGGCCGGTTTCAAAAGCTTGCGCTAGATATTTGTTCATCGCCTCTTTCGAGGCGCCGCCACAAGGCTGATATTCCGGCGAAAGCTCGAAAAAAAGTGTCAGGTATTCATCTTTATTCGCCAAACCGAACAACTCGACCGCAGCCTGATTGCAGTCGATGATGTGACAACTCTCATCCCAAATACCGCAGCACAACGGCGTGGCATCCAGCATGATCCGGTCGCATTTGTTTGCACCACCGGAGTCCGGCTTCCTCATCAGTCCGCCCTTATCATCCGTCTCTGATTCGGAACTCACGGAACCCTGACCGCCTTCCTTGTAAATTTGCTGCATCGCACTTTGTTCCGCTTTTACAAGATTATTTCCGGATGAACCCGCACATCATCTGACACTTGCCCCTACGCATTGACCTGCTGGTTAGGTTCGACAGGCTACTTCCCGGCACACAGACAAGGCGTTTTTCGAAGAATGACTCGATGCCACCAGCCAAGGCAATCTCCTTGGAGACAGTTCGAAGACTACTGTGAAGGTCGTCACAGGATGTTCCAGCAGATCAAGTAACGGCCAAGTTTGAGGAATACTTTATGAATGTCGGCTCGACGCTCGAAGGCGTGGCTTCGCTGGCGGCAGAAAATGCTTGCCGTTCGTCGTCAATGAGCATTGCTTGACGTGCAAACCCTAGCTTATAGATAGAGCCCTTTTGATTCAGAGGGTAAGCTTGCGCCACCCAATATTGGGACTACCAGCGCGTATGGGTCGTAGTTTTTCTTAAATTTAAATAAATCGACATATCTAGGTGCAGCGGCAACATAGTTCGTATTAGGCTATATATGTATGCGCATCCTCTTTTGAATCGGGGGGAAAACATGGACTACCCTGCTCTTGATCACAGCACACCGGGCTTCGAGCGTCGATTCGATATGCAGCTTCGTCACGACGGCTATCTGCTCTCGCAGCTTGTTGACCAGGGGAAAATTAGTGTTCGCGACGCAGCCAATGAAATGCGCAAGCTCGGAATGCCAATTAACGGCGCATTGCGCGAATTAGCGCATATGCACATTCGAACGGTGTCGTAATGCAAGCGACTCATTATGAAATGAAGGCTTACACGAAGAGACAAGGTTAATTTCCTTCAAGAGCCCAGATTCTTGAAAGCAAACTTCCTGAATGTAGAAATACAAAGCGCCGGATTAACCGGCGCTTTGTATTGATGACTGGTTGCGGGGACAGGATTTGAACCTGTGACCTTCGGGTTATGAGCCCGACGAGCTGCCAGACTGCTCCACCCCGCGTCTGGAGAGAGAGAATTATGGCCAATGCGAACGCTTAAGTCAAGAGAAAATATTTTTAACCCCCTGGATTCAATTTAACATCCCAAAATTCAGCTTCTATATACAGTAGAAGGCTTACGCCTGAACAAGAACTCCATTTTTTCGATCATGTAGTCTTCCGTTTGAAAAAAATCGGCGCATGCCATCTTTGTCAAGCCATATCAAATAACAAATCATATGAGCCCACCGCTTTCTCTTCTTATTGTCGAGGACAACGAAAACGATGCGCTTCTGTTGATTGATCGCTTCCGCCGCGCAGGATATGAGGTTAGCTGGCATCGCGTTCAAACAGCGGAAGCTTTGCTCGGCGCTCTGCAAGAGCGTCGCTGGGATGTTGTGCTCTCCGACTATCAGCTGCCGGGTTTTTCCGGCGATGCGGCCCTGGAGCTTGTCAAATCCCACGGCCAGGACATTCCGTTCTTCCTCGTCTCGGGCATCGTCGATGAGGAAACCGCGTCCGCCGCAATGCGTGCGGGGGCACAAGACTATCTAAGCAAAGACAGGCTCGACCGCCTTATTCCCGCGGTTGAGCGTGAATTGCGCGAGGCGCGCATCCGGCGCGAACGTTCCACCGCGATCAAAGAGGCGCATGACCGCGAATCGCGTCTTGGCGCGATCACCGGCAACATTCCGGGAATGGTTTTTCAGTTGCGTCGCGAGGAGGAAAGCGGGAATTTGAATCTCGAATACGCCAGCGAAGGCGCCTATATGTTATTTGGCGTGCCTCCCGGCGAATTGGTCGACGACAGCATGCGTCTGCTTTTCATGATTCTCCCCGAAGACCGGATCAGCTTTCTGGAAACACTTGAACACGGTTCGCGGCGCCTGGGCACGCTCAACTGGGAAGGACGCATCCGCGTGCCCGAGCGCGATACGAAGTGGATCAATATCCGCGCCTCTTCCCAACGCCTGTCGGATGGCAGCACCCGCTGGTCGGGCGTGATGTGGAACATCACGCATTCGAAACACACGCAGGCCGAACTTTCCGTTTCACGCAGCCAGCTTGCCGAACTTTCGAATCACTTGCAGCGAATCAAGGAAGAAGAGCGCGAACGCATCGCGCGAGACATCCATGATGTGTTGGGCGGGTTATTGGTTGGGATCAAAATCGAGCTGACCTTGCTCGCCAGCAAACTCGATTCGGATGCATCGCTCGCGGGGCGCACCAAACGGATCGCCGCCATGGTGGACGATGCAATCAGCACGTCCAGCCGCGTCGCGCGCGAGTTGCGGCCCGGCATTCTGAAGGAATTCGGCTTGGCCGCGGCGATCGAAAGCTATGCCGAGGACTTCTCGCAGCGCACCGGCATCATTTGCGAGGTGCTGTGCGCGGACTACGATATTTCGTCCTCGGAAGATACGGAGGTTGCAATTTTCCGCGTCTTCCAGGAAGCGCTGACCAATGTTGCAAAACACGCACACGCAGAGAGAGTACAGATTCGCCTGATGCAGGAAGGCGACGAAATCGTGCTTCAAGTTGCCGACAATGGCGTCGGCATCCGTAACACGGATTTTTCGAAGCCCCGCTCGTTCGGCGTGCGAGGCATGCAGGAGCGCGTCGCCAGCCTGGGTGGAAGACTGGACATCCATGCTCGGCCAAAGCAAGGGACGGAGCTGGTCCTGCGCGCCCCGCTGCATGCCGCGATACCGGCGCCCGCTTCAGCGGATTAAAGAGGAAACAATGAGCGATCCAGTTATCCGGGTTCTGATCGTGGACGACCATGCGATCGTCAGACAGGGACTTAAATCGATTCTGTCGGACACCCAAGACCTCGTTATTGCTGGCGAGGCCGAGAACAGCGCACGTGCACTGCTATTGATTCGCGAATCCGAATTCGACGTCGTGCTCATGGACGTCAACATGCCCGACCGCAACGGGATCGATACCTTGAAGCTCGTCAAAAAAGAATATCCACGCCTGCCTGTGCTGATGCTGTCAATGCATTCGGAAGATCAGTACGCAATCCGGGCGCTGCGCGCCGGCGCGGCGGGTTATCTCTCAAAACAAAGCGCGCCGGAACTGCTCGTCAGCGCGATCCGCCAAGTCGCCGCGGGCAAAAAATACGTCAGCGCAACCTTGGCCGAACAGCTTGCCGAGGCGATTACCGAGGACGACCGCCCGCCGCATGAACGGCTGTCGGATCGCGAATATCAAACCCTTTGCATGATCGCGTCGGGCAAGACGCTGACGCAGATCGGTGAAGAGCTGAACCTGAGCGTTAAAACGGTGAGTGTTTATCGGGCACGTTTGCTGGAAAAGATGAAGCTCAAAAATAATGCCGAGTTGACGCACTACGGGCTCAAACACGGCTTGGTTGAATAGATTTCCTCAAGAAGTGTCGGAGCCTGCCGTAGCCAACATACTGACGAGATTTCGAGCGCTCCGTCCGCGCTCCGAGCGTCAGCGTTAGCCTGTTCGGTACATGAGCATCATGGTAGGCAAATAGGTTCATGAGTTCGGAAACCCACAACCCAATCGATATTGCCCGCGAGGTTTTGCGACGGCTTGCAATGAGTCGCACGCCCCCCACGCCTGAAAATTTTCGCGATCTTTATCATCAGATTGCGGGCACGCAACCAGAAGAAATCTTTCCTGAACGCGAACTGCGCGCACTTTCGGCCCTTCTACCGCGCGACACGCCCGAGCAGCAGCGGATCGCACGCCGTTTTGAAGGCGCGATCAGCGAGAAGAACTGGAAAAGCTTCCATACCCGCATGCAGCAACTTTTTCAGGAATGCGCCGAAACGAGCCTGCCGTGGAGCGGTTTGATTCGTGAGCTGCTCACGCAATTCGAAAACCGCCACGCGAACATCAGCGGTGTGCGCAAGCGCGAATCGCTCGAACATGTATTGGCGTCGAGCCAAGCCGATCAGAAGCAACTTTTTCAGCGCTTACAGGGCTTGGTGCGCGGCTGGAGCAGCGAAGCGCTGAGCGAATCCTATTTGTTGATCGACGCCCCCTCGCCCGAAGTGGCGTTTACGCGCGAGGATGCCGCACTTGAACAAGCCGTCACCCAGTCGCACGACATCAGAAGTCTGGTGGCTCAAATCCTCGAAGAGGCGATTTCGAGCCTGCTCGTTGGTTCTCCCGAACTGACCGAAACGGCAAGTACGCTCGCGCTTGAGTTGCGCCAGACATCGAAGGATTTTGACTCGGCCGCTTTTGCCAAACGTCTGCGCGAGTTCGCCTACAAGGTTGAATGGGTCGTACAGGATCAAACCGGAGTTCGGCAGGCACTCATCAAGCTTTTGCGCTTGATCATCGAAAACATCAACGATCTAGCGATCGACGATCGCTGGCTGCAAGGCCAGATCGCCGGCGTGCTTCAAGTCACCTCCGACTCGCTCGACCGCACGACGCTCGAAGAGGTTGGTCGCCGTTTGCGCGACTTGATTCTCAAACAAGGTTTGCTCAAGAAAAGCCTGGTTGAAGCGCAAGACCGTCTCAAGCAATTGCTGTCCGGCTTCGTCGACCATCTTTCGGGCTTCTACAATTCGACCGGCGAATATAAAGACAGAATGGAGCATTGTGCCGCGCAGGTCGCCAATGCCGAGTCGATTGGCGAACTCTCCATCGTCATCGAGGAGGTTCTGCGCGAAACGCGCAATGTGCAGATCCAGGCGGAAAACTCGCGTGGCAACCTCCTCGTGCTGCAACGCCAAGTCGATGTCGCCAATGGGGAAATCCTGCGGCTTCAGGAAGAGCTGGAATCGGCCAGCGATCTCGTCCGCCACGATCCGCTTACGGGAGCGCTCAACCGCAAGGGCATGGATGAAACGTTGGAGCGCGAGGTCGCCCGCGCGCAGCGGCAAAACCAGACGCTCTGTCTGGCCTTGCTGGATATCGACAACTTCAAACAAATCAACGACAACCTGGGCCATCACGTCGGCGACAACGCATTGATCCATCTTGCGCACATCGTCGACGAGTTGGTTCGCCCGCAAGACTCCGTCGCACGCTATGGTGGTGAAGAGTTTGTCGTCATTTTGCCGGACACCGGACTCGAAGATGCCGCAAGCGCCATTCGCCGCGTTCAGCGCGAACTGACGCGGCGTTTCTTCTTGAATGACAACAGCAAGGTGCTCATCACCTTCAGCGCCGGCGTAAGCGAAATCGGCACCAAAGAAACGCCGCAACAAGCGCTCAACCGCGCGGACGAGGCCATGTATCGCGCCAAGCGCGCAGGCAAAAACCGTGTCGAGATCGCACGTTGAACAAGCCGCTCCCGCCCACGCAAAACTTTTGGAGTCCGCAAAAAAAAAGAAACCAGTGTTACCTGGTTTCAAACGCGTGAGCGACAAGGTTTCTAGCGTTATAAAGGTGAGTCACCTCAGGCCAAAGCGCGGGGCTTCCTCACCACGAATTCATGCGACCCATTTCCATGCCAGCGGCGTTCCGCGCGTAATCGCCTGCGCGGCGCGGCGGCCCATCAGCGCATCGAAATGTCGCGGCTCAAGGCCGAATCCAGGCCGGATCGCACGCACGTTCTCGGGCGTAAAAGCTTCTCCTTCCGCGATGTCTTTAACAACATAGAGCGAACGGCGATACTGCAACGAAGGGCGCTCCCGCCCGCTCGGACCGTAATGAACCTGACCAAGCGCCTGCCAGACGCGTTCCGTTTCCTCGACGAGCTGACGCACTTCGTGCGGCTCAAGTGAGAAAGCGCTGTCGACACCACCATCGGCGCGCCGCAAAGTCACATGCTTTTCGATCACCGTCGCGCCTAAGGCCACCGAGCCTATCGCAACCCCGAGGCCCAAAGTGTGATCTGAAAGGCCGACTTCGCAGCCGAAGGTTTCGCGTAAATGCGGAAGCGTCAGAAGATGACTATCCGCCGGCGAAGCGGGATAGGTGCTTGAACATTTCAACAGTACCAAATCGCGGCAGCCCGCGCCGCGCGCGGTTTCCACCGCCTCGGCGATTTCACGCAATGACGCCAGCCCGGTGGAAATAATCAGGGGCTTGCCTTTCGAGGCCGCCTTGCGAATCAGCGGAAGGTCGATGTTTTCGAAACTCGCAATCTTGTAGCAGGGAACATCCAACTCTTCGAGGAAGTCGATCGCCGTGGCATCGAAAGGCGTCGAAAAAGCCAACATGCCATGCTTGCGCGCCCGCTCGAAAATCGGCGCATGCCATTCCCACGGCGTATGCGCTTCACGATAAAGGTCGTACAGCCTGCGCCCCGCCCATAGACTATCGGCGTCGTCGATCACGAAACCGGGCATGTCGCAATCGAGCGTCATCGTATCGGCGGTATAGGTTTGCAGCTTCAGCGCCTGCGCGCCCGTGGCCGCTATGGCATCAACAATCTCCAAGGCATGCTCAAGCGAACCATTGTGGTTTCCGCTCATTTCGGCAATCAACAATGGCGGTTTCGCACGGCCAACGCCATATTTCCCGATCTGAATCATCGATGACCTCCTGCTCTTCTTGCCAGCTACTCATGGCGGTATGGTTGAAGCTTAAACCTGAAGAAAGAAAATCTCCGTATGGAAATAAAGGGGAAATTCCCCTCTTATCGGCGTTGGAAAGCAAACGTATTTCGGACGATCATCCGATTAAGCACACTAAAAAATTCAACTGGATTTGCATGTCAGGCCATTACGCCTCTATATCGAAACTCACGCTCAGACCGACCACTCTGCGGGATGCCGACTTGCTTTTAGCGTGGCGCAACGATCCGGAAACGCAAAAAGCGAGTCTGCATCAAACTGAAATTCAAGCTGACGAACATCTGCGCTGGTTAAATAAAAACCTGAACAATCCGAATCTGCGTCTATTGATTGCAGAACAAGATGGCTCTGCCGTGGGCACGGTTCGAGCGGAGTTTTCAGACGGCGTCTGGGAACTTTCCTGGACCATAGCGCCTGAGCACAGAGGTTCCGGCATCGGCAAACAGATGGTCGCGCTGTTGGCGTGCGAGCTTTCCGGCCCAATTCAGGCAAAAGTAAAGTCCGATAATCCGGCCTCGGCCAGGATTGCCGCGCATGTCGGAATGACGCTCGATCGAGAAGCTGACGGGATTTTGTATTACTCAAATCGGGCGAAATAGCGGCTCTAAATCAGGCCGCCAAGAGCCGTTTCGTCACCCGAAGCGCGCCGAGTCCATCGCAATGCGCGCTCAAGGCTGCGCTCATTTCAAGCACGCGTTGAGGTTCCTCGATGAGCCGGGCCAAGACATTCGGCAGCAGCGCCAAAGCTTCGGCCGTCGCAAAACCAAGATCGATCCCCTCGCCCGCCGCATCCAGGCGCGCGCAAAGCTCGCGCTGATTCTCGGCGATCGGCAAGGTGACGCCCGGCAAGCCCAGGCTCGCGCGTTCCCAAGTCATGCTGCCACCCGAGCCAATAAACAGATCGGCTGCCGCCATGCGCGCGGCGATGTCCGTCGCACCCACAATTAGAGTCGCGTGCGGCAACGCGGCGCATTGCGCGCGTAAGCGTTCGACATGCGGATTGCCCGCGCCAACCACCACGTCGAGGGTGATGTCCGACTTTGCTGCAAGCACATGCAAAACGGCGCCCGTCGCATTCGGCGGGTCCGAACCGCCGAAGCACACCAGCACACGTTCAATTTTTCCATTGCGCGGCGGAAGATTCACACGCGCCTCGGCAAACTCGGCGCGCAGTAAGGCCCAGTGCGGCCCGAATAAGGCATCGGCCCACGAGGGGATCAGCCCCGCATAGCGCGCCTCGGGTCTGTCCTGCCAATTCTGGTCGAGCAGCAGATCGCATTCGAGCGGGCGATCGGCCAGATCGTCGATCGCCATCAGCTTGCGGCACAGCGGCCGAAGTCTGCGCCCCCAATCCGCATTCAGGCCATAGTGATCGAGAATCAGCCAATCGATCGCCTGCCGCGCGGCCAGTGCTTCGCCGCACGCCGCCGCATCGGCAAGCACCGCGTCGGTCTGGGGGTCGATGACGATCAAGGCATGGCCGGCGCTTTGAATCGCCGCGCGCGCATCGCCCAGCAAAGCGCGGCACAGGAAAACCACTTCCGCATGCTGTGCGCGCAGCACATCGGCCAGCGCGAGACAACGCATCACATGGCCGTGTCCGATATCCCGCGAGGCGTCGGCGCGAATCGCTATCCTCATTCGCCCGCTTCCCTCATGGCGCGGAACAGCCATTCCGCGCGCAGCCAATCCTCGGGCGTGTCGATGTCTTGCACGCGATGGCGCGGCAAGAGATACATCCGCGAGCCCGACCCGAATATCGGCGCACCGGCGAGCCAATCCGCCACATCGCCAAAATAGAACTGGCCCGCATCGTGAAAGGCTTCGGGCAAGTCCTGCGAACGCTTGCCGATGTGTTCGGGGAACATCGGCGCAAGCTGGCCCTGCGCGTTGCAAGTCAACGCGCGCAGAATCGGAAAATCGAAGTTCGTCGCGGAAAACACGAAACGGACGCGGCTGTGTGCTAATTGTTCCACGGCTGCGCGCAGATCCCGCGCACGCACAAAAGGCGCCGTCGCGTACAGGCAGCATACGAGCCCTAGCGTCTCGCCCTGCTGGCGGAACCAGTCGATTGCGTGCGTGACGACCTCGCTCGTTCCGGTATGGTCGTCCGCGAGCGCCCGCGGGCGTTCGAATGGCGTGAGCGCGCCGGCCTCGCGCGCCACCGCCGCGATTTCGGCATCCTCGGTCGACACGATAACCTGATCGAAAAGACCGCTTTCGCATGCGGCGGCGATCGACCAGGCGAGCATCGGCCGGCCGCAGAAATCCTTGATGTTTTTGCGCGGAATCCGCTTGCTGCCGCCACGCGCCGGAATTACGCAGAGCTTCACGCAAGCGCCTCGCGCAGCGCCGCGACGACGCGATCCTGATCCGCATCGCTCAAATCGGCGTACAGAGGAAGCGAAAGCGTGCGCGCGTAATAGGCTTCGGCAACAGGAAAATCTCCGGGCTTGAACCCGAACTGGCGATAGTAAGGCTGCAAGTGCACCGGAATGTAATGAACCTGCACCCAGATCCCGTCGCCGCGCAGCCTGTCGAACACCTTCCGGCGTGTCGCGGCATCCTGCAAGAGAATTGGGTACAGATGGAAGGATGAAAGGCCGTCTGGGTGCTGCCACGGACGCTGTAGCGGCAGACTGCCAAGCAGGTTGTCGTAGCGTGCGGCGAGCGTGCGGCGGCGCGCGAGGAATTTATCGAGACGCCGGATCTGGCTTGCGCCGAGCGCGGCCTGAAGATCGGTCATGCGATAGTTCCAGCCGAGCGCCTGCTGTTCGTAATACCACGCGCCCTCGTCCGGCTTTTCGAGCCGTTCCGGGTGACGTTCGAGTCCGTGGCTGCGCAGGCTCTGCGCGCGACGCGCCAGTTCGGCGTCCTGCGTCAAAAGCATGCCACCTTCGCCGGTGGTGACCAACTTCACCGGATGAAAGCTGAACACCGTAATGTCCGCCACCAGCAAAGCGCCGATGCGCTGTCCGCGGTAAAGCCCGCCGATCGCGTGGGAGGCGTCTTCGACAAGGCGGAAACCGTAGCGCGCCTTGAGTTCCGCGATCGCCGCGTAGTCGCAGGGCTGGCCGGTGAAATCCACCGCGATCAGAACATCGGGCAATTCTCCGCGCCGCGCCGCGGCTTCAAGACGCAGCGCCAGATCCTGTGGGTCGAGGCAATAAGTCTTAGCATTAATGTCGACGAAGCTCACTTGCGCCCCGCAATAGCGCGCGCAATTCGCCGATGCCACAAAGGTATTCGGAACCGTCCAGACGCGCGACGTGAGACCGACGCCCAATGCCGCGCAGGCGACATGCAATGCCGAGGTCGCGCTGTTGAGCGCGATCGCATGCGATGCGCCAACATAGTCCGCGACGGCTTTTTCGAAATGCTCGACGGCAGGCCCTTGCGTGAGCCAATCCGAGCGCAGGACGGCGTCGACTGCCGCGATGTCCGATTCGTCGATGCTTTGCCGGCCGTAGGGAATCATTCGGCTTGTCCAAATAAGCTAAGAATCTCGGCGGTGCTGAGAAAATGCGGATTCGTGCCCGAGTTGTATTCGAAATCCTCCGCTACCGGCCGCCCCACCGCGCCCATGCCGTCACGCGTGTAATCAGGTTGCTGCACGAACTGTATGCTCGGCTGGATCACATAGTGATGCTCGAACTCCAGCGTGTGAAACGCATCGTCGATCGGAACCATGACTTCATGCAGCTTTTCACCCGGGCGGATGCCGATCTGCCGCCACGGCAGGCCGGGCGCGATTGCCTCGGCCAGATCGGTGATGCGTGACGACGGGATCTTGGGCACGAACAACTCTCCGCCGCGCATGCGCGTGAAGTTGCTAATCACAAAGTCCACGCCCTGCTGCAAGGTGATCCAGAAACGCGTCATGCGTGGATCGGTGATCGGGAGTTCCTTGGCCCCCTCGGCAAGCAGCTTGCGGAAGAAAGGCACAACCGAGCCGCGCGAACCCACAACATTGCCGTAGCGCACGACGGCGAAGCGCGTGCGGTGTTTGCCCGCGACATTGTTGGCGGCGATGAAAAGCTTGTCGGAGGCCAGCTTCGTGGCGCCATAAAGATTGATGGGATTGGCGGCCTTGTCGGTCGACAGTGCGATGACTTTTTCGACTTCGTTGGCGAACGCGGCGTCGATGACGTTCTGCGCACCGTTGATGTTGGTTTTGATGCACTCCATCGGGTTGTATTCGGCCGCCGGCACTTGCTTGAGCGCGGCCGCATGCACGACAAGATCCACGTCGTGCATGGCCTGAATCAGGCGATCGGTATCCCGCACATCGCCGAGGAAATACCGCATGCACGGCGCATCGAACTGCTGCTGCATCTCGTATTGCTTGAGTTCGTCGCGGGAAAAAACGATCAGGCGCCGGGGTTTGTAGCGTGCAAGGACCGTCGCGATGAATTTTCGGCCGAATGAACCCGTGCCGCCGGTCACCAAAACACTTTTGTCGTTGAACATCGCTCAGTTTTCCTTTGGATCGGGCAGGCTGCCGGTTTCGGCTAAAGTACGCAGCGCAACAAGATTTTCCCGCCCCGCGCGCAGGAAACGCAGGAACAGGTCAAATACGACGGGGCCGAATTCAACCGCTCTTTGTTCGTCGCGCATCAGGGCAAAGCAATCGTAGGCGAAGCGCCCCATATGCTGCATGGTGCCACGCATCAAGGGAAATACTTGCGCTTCCTGATGTTTTTTGAAAAAGAAATAGGCGTGCATGTCGGCCAAACGCGCAAATAAATCGGCTTTGCGCGTAATCGGCTGCGCGAATAGCACGGTCAAATCGGCAATGACCGCATCGAATTGCTCGATCAGGTCTGTGGTATTACAAACCATATCGTCCGTCACGCCGGATTCGAAACTCGCCTTGATCGCGGCAATCGCTTGCTCGCGCGCTTCCCGGCTCGTTTCGATTTCGATTTCCTCGGGACGGATGCTGTGCGCGCCGGCGATCTTAGCGCCATTGTTCGGATTAAAAACCTTTGCGCGCGGGTGTTCGGCCACGCACACTTGCATGACGTCGCGCGAATACATGAATTGATCCGTCGACAGCACCGTTTCTTCGAAATTGCCGGGCACGGGCGTGGTGTCGCGGTGCAGGGCGTGCGTGTTGTCGACCATTTGGGCAAGAAAACCCTCTTTCGCGATGCCGTTGTAGTAGACCGAATTGAGCGAGTGGTGGTTTTTCTCGGGCAGGAAGCCGAGGTCCACGCCAAACAGGTAAACACGCTGGAAACCCATTTTCAGCACAAAGTCCAAACCGCCATTGGTGCAGGTTGGATTCGTGCGGATTCGCGGCAGGCGGTTTTGAAAATCGAGCATGTTCGAACCGAAATCGATTTCCTTGAGGAACATCGCCGGTTCGGGCGAAAGCCCAGGCACCCCTGGGAACATAATGGCGGAGGTCAGAATCGGCGTGTGCGCGAGCACCGCGCGCGTCTGCGGCGTATCCAGGACGCGATAGGTGGCGGCGGTGCGTTCGATTTCGAGATGGAAATCCGGGTCGACGCCGGCGTTGGCCAAGGCCGACAGCGCCGTGCCGCAGGAGATCACGACAAGTTTTTCGCGGTATTGCCGCAGCACGGGAAGCAAGGTGTCGAGCGAGGGCCCCGCGCCGACGATAACGGCGACCCCATCTTCCGGTACTTGCTTTCCGCCAACGAAGGTTGGCCGTTTGGCGAGCGAATTTTCGATCGCATGCCGCAAGCCGAGAATTTCGTCGTCGAAAAAACCCCAACCGCGAAATAGCCTTCCCATATTCGCGCGGACACGCTCCCAAATATCTTTCACGCGCTCCGAATCGTAATCGTGAAAGAACAAGGCCGCGCCTTGCACGACATAAGGCGGCGCATATTTTTGAATGATCGAGAGAATAGATCCTGCGATGATTTCATTGTTCTCATGGAATGCAATCGACAAACTCCGTCCGCGCGCCATGAAGCGCTGATTCAGCGCGATATAGTCCACGAAATAGAGCGAGAGATTGAGCCGCTCGACATCGGTGTCAATGATGAACAGATGGTCAATTTCGTATTCGTCGACCAAACGCTCCAAATGCCAGCCGAAACCGCTGCCGAATACAAGCACGAGGGGCAGCACCTGTTCGCCGAATGCCGGACGTTCGAGACGATCCTTTTCCCGATCGGGACAAAACTCATTGAATCGCGCAACAAGCTCGCCGCGGAAGCGCGCTTCGACGGGGCGGAAAAAATCCGGATTCTCGCCGTGCGACGTAATTTGCCGCGGCTCATCGAGATAACCCGCTTCGACCCAGATTCGGGTTTCCTTGCGTTGCGGCTTGAACTGTTCAAATAGTATTCGTCCAAGGTCAGTGTAATCCCGCAGGCTCCCCATATAGGGGCCGCTGAAAATCGTCACCGCGGCATCCGGCCCGATCGTAAACGGAGCCGGCAATTCGGTTGCCATGAGACGCTCAAATACGCCGGGAAAGTTCTCGTGCAAAAAGCGCAGATTAGCCCGGTAGGTGGCAAACAGTTTTTCGATATAGGCGCTTTGGAGCGGCGTCCAGTCAGCTTGCCCGGCGGTTTCTTGTGCGTCCTTCATAAATGCCCCGACATCGATAGAAATGGGAGAGCCTGCTATTTACCACTATTACATTCTGAGACAGATCCCGGCAATCCGCGGAAAAGCGGTCAATAAATGTGTTTGCTCGTGATTAAAGTTTTCAAAAATTCTAGGAAACTTATATAGGCAAGTCTAAATCTCTGTTACTTGGGGCCGTAGAAACACTCAAGGCGACGCACAAATCGGTCACAACAAAGATGCTCTAAAGTTTCCGAGTTGGTCGTCGTAATACCACCCAAGCGACATGACGCTTGAATGAAGCCGGAGTCCCGGCTTGAAGAAGTACGGAAAACGGAACGACAAGGAGCAGCAAAATGGCACTCACTATCAACACCAACGTATATTCGCTGAACGCCCAGCGCAACCTGACGACCACCGGGACGCAGCTTGCCAACCCGCTTCAGCGCCTGTCCTCTGGCTTGCGTATCAATAGCGCGGCCGACGATGCGGCCGGTCTCGCGATTTCGGAACGGATTAATTCTTCGGTCAGGGGTCTGAACGTCGCGATCCGCAACGCGAACGACGCAATTTCGATGACGCAGGTCGCCGATGGTACCGCCTCGAAGATCACCGACAACCTTCAGCGTATGCGCGAACTCGCGGTGCAGGCGCAAAACGGCACGAACACCTCAGCCGACCGCGCGAACATCGCCAAGGAATTCACCTCGCTGCAACAGGAAATCTCGCGGATCGCAGATAACACCACCTTCAACAACCGTCATCTGACGAACTCTCAAGCGGGCTCGTTCTCCTTCCAGGTTGGCGACAAGACCTCTGCCGACAACCGGATCACGGTCGGGACGGTCAACATGAAAGCCTCGGCGCTGGGTGTTAATTCGGCCGCGATCAACGTCGGCGCCTCGGTTGCAGCCAGTGCTTACGCCGATCAGGCTCTTACAGCCATGGCGGCGATCGACAAGGCGATCAATACGGTCACCGCTAACCGCGCCGACTTCGGTGCCGCGATCAACCGCACGCAGGCCACAATCAGCACCTTGCAGATCGCGGTCGAAAACCAGTCCGCCGCGCGTGGCCGTATCGTGGATGCCGATTTCGCATCGGAAACTGCAAATTTGACGCGTCTGAACATTCTGCAACAGGCGGGTACCGCGATCCTGGCGCAAGCCAACGCAGTTCCGCAGCAGGCGCTCCAATTGCTACGCTGATAATTTGAGAAGGAATCGTGAGACTGGGGAGAGAGAAGAAACACGCCTCTCGCCCTAGTCACACGAGGGAGACGACATCATGACGACGCTGAATGACATCAGTGTATTTCCTCCGGGAAATATAGCCGGGCCGTCCCCACTGCCAGCCGCTCCTTCCGACGTCCGTTCCGCCACCCCGGTCGCAAGCCCGGGGGGCTCTAAGCCTTCGGAAAATTTGCAGAGGCAGGCAGTCGACCCAGCCAAGGAACGCGACCGGGTAAAAGATGCGGTCAAGGACGCACAAGATGCACTGGGTCCGGCAAAAGATAACCTGGAATTTTCAATCGACGACAAATCGGGCAAGGTGATCGTCAAATTAGTCGATACGTCCACCAACGAAGTTATTCGTCAGATCCCAAGCAAGGAAATGCTTGCGATCGCGGAAGCGCTGGATAACTTCAGCCAAACGAAAACAAGTGAGGAAGAGGCGCCCTCTGGGGTATTTCTGAATAACAAGGTATAGATTCTGCAGCCGTGAGGTTCATCGCTGTATGAGGAGGTAAGTAGCATGGCATCCGTCACATCACTCGGTGTAGGTTCCGGTCTGGATCTGAATTCGATCCTGACGGGGCTGATGAATGCGGAGAGACAGCCGATTACGATTCTCCAGCAGCAACAGTCAACCTTACAGGCCCAAGTTTCGGCGCTTGGTCAGATTAAAAGCGCCCTGTCCAATCTGCAATCTGCCGCAGATGCGATCAACACTTCGACAAGCTTCTCCGCTTTTCAGACGAGTTCTTCAGATAGCAGCGTTCTGAATGCCACAGCGGGCGCAGGCGCCGTTTCGGGTTCCTACAACATCGAAGTTAGCCAACTGGCCCAGGCGCAAAAGCTTAAAAGCGCCGGTTTTGCCTCGGTGAATTCGAGCATTGGAACCACTGGCACGCTGAAAATCGAGCTTGGCTCGGCCAGCGGCGGCGCCTTCAATTCGGCCAGTTCGGTCGATATTACGATCGACCCAAGCAATAACACGCTCGCGGGTCTGCGCGATGCGATCAATGCTTCCGGCGCAGGCGTCGTCGCCACTATCATCAACGACGGCGGCCCTAACGGCAGCCATCTGGTCCTCACCTCGAAAGACGGTGGAACCGCCAATGAAATACGCCTCAGCGGACTCGACGGTTTCGATTACGACTCGGCTTCCGGTGCCGGCAGCCTGGCACAGATCCAGGCAGGCCAGGATGCGAAGTTCACTATCGACGGTATTAGCATTACCAAATCGAGTAACACGATCAGCGATGTGATCGATGGCGTCACGCTGAATCTGAGCAAGACCAATGTCGGCTCTCCACTCACCCTCAGCGTGACACCCGATACAAGCGCGATGACGGCGAAGATTCAAAAGTTTGTCGATGCCTACAACAGTGTCATCACAACCCTGCAGAGCGTCAGCGCCTACAACGCGGACACCAAGCAAGGCGCCGCATTGAGTGGCGACTACTCGGTGCGCACCGTGCAGGAGCGGATGCGTAGTGCGGTAACGGGAGTCGTTCCGGGTTCGCCGGGCGGTTTCAGCCGGCTCGGTGACATTGGAATCACGTTGCAGGCCGATGGCACGCTGGGTATCGACAGCGACAAGCTAACGGCCGCGCTATCCGACCCTACAAAAGACGCGTCAAAGATTTTCACTGGCGTGGCTGGTACCGATGGCATCATGACCAAAGTCTCCGCGTCCGTTACCGCGATGCTGGATGACTCGGGCGTCGTCGGCGCGCGCACGAACGGGCTGAACACAAACATCAAGTCGCTCGGAGATCGGATCGACAGTCTGAATTCTCAGATGGATGTGATCGAGGCGCGCTACAGACAGCAATTCACGAACCTCGACACAATGATTTCGCAGTTAAATAGCACGGGCAGCTATCTCTTGCAGCAGCTCGCCAAAATGTAATAACGGTCAAACGCACAAAACCAACGGAACGAACGAGGATGACCCCAGCCATGCAATCGAGAGCCGACGCATACGCCCGGGTGGGCGTTGAATCGAACGTCGCAGGATCCGATCCACATATGTTGATCGTGATGCTTTTTGACGGCGCCTTGTTGAAGGTTAACATGGCGGCCATCGCAATCGTCCAACATGATATTGCTGGCAAGGGTCAGGCAATATCCAAAGCGATTGAAATCATCTCAAATGGTCTGAAAGCCAGTCTTGACCTAACTGCCGGCGGCGAACTTGCCCAACGTCTGGCGTCACTGTACGACTATATGGTGTCACGCTTGCTCTACGCGAATCTGGAAAGCAGCGAAGGCGCACTGAAAGAAGTAGCCACGTTATTGGGCGAACTCAAAGGTGCGTGGGAGGCCATTCGTAGCGAAGTCGTACCAGCGTAAAGGGAATCCACAATGAATACCGTCGCCCTCTACGAACGCATGTCGGAACTGTCAGCCACGATGGCGGAAGCCGCCCGCGCCAACGACTGGGACCACCTCAGCAACCTTGAGTTGGAGATCCGTCAGATCAGAGACAAATTGCAAATGCTCGAACCCGCAGAGGGTCCGGCAATTCCTCTTTCCGGCACAGATCGCCAGCGCAAGATGGAATTGATCAAACAAATTCTTCAGGACGATCGCGAAGTGCGTCGTCACACAGAGCCGTGGATGGAGAGCGTCCGCGCCATGCTCGGAGGCAATGCTCGCGGTCGAGCTGTGCGCGCCGCTTATAACAGTTTCGCAACAAAGTAGTTGCCGGACCTGCGCAATGAGGCAAGCGCAACGGGAGACGTAGAACCTGTTCAGAATCTGTCGCGAGAGGCCGTCAGCGGGGCGAAGAGCAGCGCAGGAACCGGAGTTTATACGTCATAAATGAGGATTCCGAGCAGCGCATGAGCCCCGCTCATAGCCTCGCAGCAAGATTATGAGTAGGTTCTTATGGCAGATATAGATATAAGCTCCCGTCTGCGTGCAATACTCCAGCAACCGCTGCCGGAGGTTCAAGGGGTTACGCCGGTGCGTCCGGCACCATCCGCCTTGAGTGCCGGTTCGCAATTCACGGCGCAAATTCTAGGCAGGCTTCCAGACGGTAATTTCCGCGCCAGCGTTGCTGGCCAGACGATGACTTTTTCGTTGCCGCAAGGGGCCTCGCCCGGCGAAACGCTCAAACTCGTCGTCGTCCAACAAACACCGCAGGCAATCATTGCGCGGCCGCTCGAAACGACACCGCAGCCAAGACTTTCGAACACCGGTCAGATCATCAGCCAACTAGCCTCCGGCCAGCTCGGCAAAACCGAGGCTGCCCCGCTCAACGCCAATCGGCCGATTTTGCCCGGTCCCTCGACGAATGCAGCGCAGATCGCCCCTGCACTGGCGCGCGCATTGAGCGAGAGCGGAGTGTTCTACGAAGCGCATCAGGCTCAATGGATCAGCGGACGCTTGCCATTGGAGCAATTGCTACGCGAGCCACAGGCAAAACTCTCTCCACAACCCGACAGCCCTGCGCCGAAAAACACCGCGGAAGGCGCGCAAACGCCGCCCCTCGCAAAAGAAACCGCACAGATGTCGCTTACGGCAAAACCGGGCACCAAGCCGGATTTATCCCAGGCGCAAGCCAACAATCCCCAGCAAGGGACGCAGGATACGAAACAGGATTCGCTCACCCAGCTCGTGCCACGCCCAATCGCCCCGCTCGTGATGCAACAGCTCGATTCGCTGATTTCACAGCAGCTTGGCTGGCAAGGAATCCTCTGGCCCGGGCAAACGCTACACTGGACAATCGATGTCCCCGAACGCGAAGCCAGCGGCACGGAAGCGGAAGCGCCCGAAGATTGGAAAACCACGCTGAAAGTATCCATGCCACAACTTGGCGACGTTCAAGCCAGCCTGCATCTGAATGCTGCCGGTCTCACCCTGCGCATCGATGCCAGCCGAGCCGAAACGGTCGAGCGTTTGGAAAACGGTATCGATGCCTTGGCGAATACCCTTGACGGTCTCGGCATACCGCTCAACGGCCATATGATTGCGTGCCATGAAGACCTCTGACCAACGCGAAGAGCAAACGCCGATCAAGGCCGTTGCGCTGGCTTATGAAGCCGGTTCCGTTGCGCCAAAAGTGGTGGCCAAAGGACGCGGGCTGATCGCGCAGGAAATCATCGCTCGCGCACAGGCGGCGGGCGTTTTCGTACACGAATCGCCGGAGTTGGTGTCCTTATTGATGCAAGTGGATGTGGACGATCAGATTCCGCCGCAGCTTTATCTTGCAGTCGCTGAATTGCTGGCTTGGCTTTATCAAATGGAGCGCGGCGATCAACCGGCTGCTGAGCTTTCCGCTTTGCGCGGCAAAGTGCCGTCCACCCCATGATATATTTTGATATATCTAGTTTTTTCATCGAATTGAACTGAGCGATTCCGTGTCGTCCCCAACTCATATCCGCTTCGAACGACAAATCGAGTCCCCGGAAATCAGCCAATACCTGGTGCGCTCTCCACGCGAGATCCTGTCCATCCTGCGCCAACTCGCGGAGAAACGAGCGCTTCTTCTGGTCTATCCAAACGGCAGACATCCCTCGGCCCTGCTTTCCATCATCACGGTATCCGAAAGCGATCAAGCGCTTTATCTCGACATTTCAAACGATCCGGAACTCAATGGCCGGCTGCTAAGCGCCGAACAATCGGATTGCGATACGCAATTGGATCGCGTCGAAATTCGCTTCCAGATCGGCGCTTTGACCAAAGCGTCGGCCGGCGGCGGCGAAGCCATGCGGTGCGCGATTCCACAAGCGCTTCTGCGTCTGCAACGACGTGAATCTTTCCGGTTGGTGACCTCTGTTGTGAACCCCATCCGTTGTTTTATATCGATTCCCGCAAGCGCAGACAAAAAAGCAAAATCTTATGAAGCGCGAGTGCTGAATATTTCAGTCGGCGGCGTCGCGCTGGTCGTTCCCGAGGGCCTCGATGTCGCGCCAGACGTGGAGTTCAAAGACTGCCGGATCGATCTGCCCGATACCTCACCGATCGTTGTGACGCTCAAAGCACGCAATATCTTCCGCATTACCCAAGTCGATGGAACCGAACAAGTGCGTGCCGGGTTCGAGTTCGTGAACCTCAAGCCTGCCCAGGACAGTACAATTCAGCGCTACATTTTGCGCATCGAGCGCGAACGCGCCGCTTCCAGCTAAAAAATCCTACTATGGGCAGTCAAACCATGTCCGGCTCTGGTCGTGCGGCACATCATTACATTTGGCTTTCGATTGCCGCGGCAATCGTCACGATCGTGCTCAAATCCGCCGCATGGTGGGTTACCGGCTCGGCGGGTCTGCTTTCCGATGCGCTCGAATCGTTCGTCAACCTCGCCGGAGCCGGTTTCGCGCTGTGGATGCTGCTGATCGCGCATACCCCACCCGACGAACGCCACCCTTGGGGGCATACCAAAGCCGAATATTTTTCGAGCGGTTTCGAAGGCACCTTGATTTTCATCGCCGCCGTACTCATCTGCATCAGCGCAATCCCGCGCCTGCTGCATCCCGAGCCCTTGCAACGCCTCGATTTCGGTCTTTTGCTTGCAGCTTTGAGTGCTGTCATCAATTTCGCAACCGCGCACGTTCTCCAAAAAGCGGGCCAACGCTTGCATTCGATCGCCTTGGAAGCCGACGCAAAACATCTGATGACCGACGTATGGACAACCGTCGGCGTCATCGCCGGACTCGGGCTCGTTTATCTGACCGACTGGCTCTGGCTCGATTCCGTGATCGCAATTCTGGTCGCGCTCCACATTCTCAGCGAGGGCTGGCGTCTCATGCGCGCCTCGGTCAGGGGTTTGATGGATGAAGCGATGCCGCAAGCCGAGCAGCACAAAATCGTCGCTATTCTCGACGATTTTGCCGCGCAAGAACTCCGCTGGCACAACCTGCGTACCCGCCGCGCCGGACAAAAACGCTTCATTCAGGTCGACCTACTGGTTCCGCCGCAATGGACGGTCGAAAAAGCCCACGCCTTGGCCGACACGGTGGAACGGCGCATCGCCGCCGAGCTCTTCGGCGCACATGTCAGCACCCATGTGGAACCGATCGACCCATTGTCCCACTCGACATAATCTGACTCGCATCAGCCGGGAAACACGCAGCCGTCCGGTACAATGAGCGGCTATGTATGCATTTGCCCGCCCCCTGCTTTTCTCGCTCGATCCCGAGACCGCCCACGACTTGACGCTTTGGAGCCTTCACCATTTCGGTGGTGTCCTGCCTTCGGCGCCGCTCGCGAAAGGGCAGCCCATCGAAGTCATGGGGCTCAAGTTTCCAAACCGGATCGGGCTTGCCGCCGGTTTAGATAAAAACGGCGAAGCGATCGATGCGTTTGCGAACTTCGGTTTCGGCCATATCGAAGTCGGCACGGTAACGCCACGCCCACAACCGGGTAATCCGCGCCCGCGCATGTTCCGCCTGCCGGAAGCCAAGGCGATCATCAACCGCATGGGTTTCAACAACCACGGCGTCGACAACCTCGTCGCAAATGTACGTGTCGCACGCTTCAAGGGCGTCATCGGCATCAACATCGGCAAGAATTTCGACACCCCGATCGAAAACGCGGCGGACGACTATCTGGCATGCCTCGACAAGGTTTATCCGCACGCCGGCTATGTCACGGTGAATATCTCCTCACCCAACACGAAAAACCTGCGCCAGCTCCAGGGCGCCAATGAGCTTGATCAACTGCTCGCCGCACTCAAGGCACGTCAGACTCGCTTGGCCGAGCAACACGGCCGTTACGTCCCGCTGGCGCTGAAAATCGCACCCGATGTCGATGAAGAACAATTGACAGATATTACCGACGCCCTACGCCGCCACCGCATCGACGGTGTGATCGCCACGAACACCACGCTCGCGCGCGAGGCCGTCAAAGGCAGCCCGGTTGCCAGCGAAGCGGGCGGCCTCTCGGGCGCACCGTTGACACAACGCGCGACCGAAGTCGTCGCGGGTCTTGCGCGGCGGCTCGCCGGCGAACTGCCGATCATCGCCGTCGGCGGCGTCATGAGTGGCGCGGACGCCTGCGCAAAGCTCGACGCCGGCGCCAAACTGGTCCAAATCTATACCGGCCTGATCTATCGTGGCCCTTGTTTGGTAGCGGAGGCCGTGCGTGCAACAAACGAACATGGCGTGCACGCCTGATCTTTCCAGATACCCGGGTCGCTGCGCCGCATTTATAATCCCGGCTTCCAGCCAGCAACTCACCACCTAAGTCCATGAGTCATTATCTGCTCCTCTTGATCGGCGCGGTACTCGTCAATAATGTGGTCCTGGTCCGCATCCTGGGCATGTGCCCTTTCCTGGGCGTGTCGAAAAAGCTCGATACCGCGATCGGCATGGGCGCCGCGACCACCTTCGTGCTCACCGTCGGCTGCGGCACGAGTTTCCTGATCGAACACTATCTGCTCGGACCTTTCGGCGTAGGCTATTTGCGCACGCTCGCGTTCATTGTGGTGATCGCCGCGATCGTGCAGATCACCGAACTGGTCGTACAGAAAACCAGCCCGGTGATGTATCAGGTTCTCGGCATTTATCTGCCGCTAATCACGACCAACTGCGCGGTGCTCGGCATTCCGCTGCTTTCCGTAGCGCTCAAGCACAATTTTCTCGAAGCTCTGCTGTTCGGCTTCGGAAGTTCGGCGGGCTTTTCGCTCGCGCTGATCCTCTTCGCCGGCCTGCGCGAACGCATCGAAGGCGCGGATGTGCCGCAATTTTTCCGTGGCAGCGCGATCGCCCTGATCACCGGCGGACTCATGAGCCTGGCCTTCATGGGCTTCTCCGGCCTGGACAAATACCACTGATATGCTTGCCGCGCTGCTTACCATGACGCTGCTGGCCCTGCTGATCGGGGCCGCACTGGGCTTTGCCGCAGTCAAGTTCAGGGTCGAGGGCGATCCGCTCGTCGACAAAATCGATGCGATCCTGCCGCAAACGCAATGCGGCCAATGCGGCTTTCCCGGCTGTAAGCCCTATGCGACCGCCATCGCGAATGGCGAAGCGGAGATCAACCAATGCCCGCCCGGCGGCGAGGAAGGCATTCGCAAACTCGCCGATCTGCTCGGCCGCGAATTCAAACCGCTCAACGCCGAACACGGCGCCGAAAAACCCAAGGCCGTCGCCTACATCGACGAAAGCACCTGCATCGGCTGCACGCTCTGCATTCAAGCCTGCCCGGTCGACGCCATCGTCGGCGCCGCGAAACAGATGCATACCATCGTCGCCCCGCTGTGCACCGGCTGCGAGTTATGCGTCGCACCCTGCCCGGTCGACTGCATTACGATGGAAACCGTCACCGACACCGCGACAACCTGGAAATGGCCTTATCCCGTCATTTCAATACGGGCCGCTCACTGATGCTGCGCCAACTCTTTCGCTTCCACGGCGGCGTAAAACCCGCCACGCACAAGACCGATTCGACGCGTCTGCCGATCGGCAGAGTGCCCCTGCCCGCGGAACTCATCGTTCCCTTGCATCAAAACGTCGGCGGCACACCCTACCCGCTTGTTGCGGCCGGAGAGTCCGTCCTCAAAGGCCAGCGCATCGGCGCGGCGGAAGACCCCTTTTCCAGCGCCGTCCACGCGCCGACATCGGGCCGTGTCATAGCGGTCGAACCCTGCGTTCTGCCGCATAGTTCCGGCCTGCGCGGGCTGTGCGTGCGCATCGAACCCGACGGCGCGGAGCGCTGGATCGAAACCGCCGCGCTCGCCTGGCGTTCGCTCGATCCCGATGAACTGCGCGATGCGATACGCGACGCGGGCATCGTCGGCCTGGGCGGCGCGGTGTTCCCAAGCCATCGGAAACTCAGATCGGGCAAAGGCGGCCTCGATACGCTCGTCATCAACGGCGCGGAGTGCGAGCCGTTCATCACCTGCGACGACATGCAGATGCGCGAACACGCGGCGCAAATCCTGCGCGGCGCCACGGTGATCCAGCAGATGCTCGGCGCGCGGCAGGTTCTGGTCGGCATCGAAGACAACAAACCCGAAGCGATCGCCGCGATGAACGCCGCCTTGCAGGCGGCAGCCCTCCAGAACATCGAAATCGTTGCTGTGCCGACGCGCTATCCGACCGGCGGCGCAAAACAACTGATCCGCATTCTGACCGGGATCGAAGTGCCGCACGGCAAGCGCTCGACCCAATTCGGCGTGCAATGCTTCAACACCGGAACCGCTTGGGCGATTGCCGATTTCGTCGAAAACGGGCGCCCTCTCCTGTCCAGGATCGTGACGGTGGCAGGCAATGTCGAACAGCCGCGCAACTACGAAGTCCTGTTCGGTACCCCGATGTCGCATGTCGCCGAGCTCGCCGGCATGCAGCCCGACACCGACCGCTTCATCATGGGCGGCCCGATGATGGGCTTCCGCATGCCGAATTTCGATGTGCCGGTCGTCAAGGCGACCAACTGCATTCTCGTCGGCAGCCCGGCCCTGTTCCCTTCGCCGCGGCCCGAGATGCCCTGCATCCGCTGCGGCGAATGCGCCCGCGCCTGCCCGACCGACTTGCAGCCTTTCGAAATGTACTGGCATGCGCGCGCGAAAAACTTCGGCAAAGCGCAGGAGTATCACCTGTTCGACTGCATCGAATGCGGCTGCTGCGCCTATGTGTGCCCATCCAGCATCCCGCTTGTCGACTATTTCCGTTTCGCGAAAAGCGAAGTCTGGGCGCGCGAGCAGCAAAAGAACGCTGCGGATTCGGCGCGCGTGCGTTTCGATTTCCGTAACGAACGGATCGAGCGGGAAAAACAGGAAAAAGCCGAGAAGCTCGCCGCCAAGACCGCCGCCGCCCGCGCCGCGGCGCAGAGCACGCAGGAGACCGCGCCGGCAGCCGAGGACGACCCGAAGAAAGCGCTGATCGCCGCCGCGATGGCGCGTGCCAAAGCGCAACGCGAAGCGCAAGCGCAAACCGACGCTGCACAGGACAAAAAACCCGAATGACGAGCCTGAATTCTCCTTACCTGCGCCAGGCGAACAGCGTGACCCAAGTCATGGGCGAAGTGCTGCTCGCCTTGCTGCCCGGCGTGATCGTCTATGTCTACATCTTCGGCATCGGCGTGCTGATTCAGATTCTGCTCGCGACGCTCACCGCGCTGGTTTGCGAAGCCGGAATGTTGAAAATACGCAGCAAACCGCTCGGCTTGTATCTGGGCGATCTTTCCGCCGTCGTCACGGCCTGGCTCATCGCGCTGGCCTTTCCGCCCATCGGCCCATGGTGGCTCGTCGTCGCCGGAACGGCCCTGGCGATCGTGGTTGCCAAACACCTTTACGGCGGCCTGGGGCAGAACCCATTCAATCCGGCAATGGCCGCTTACGCGGCGATGATCGTTTCCTTCCCGGCGCTGATGTCGCAGTGGCCGGGGGCCGGCCAACTAGGCGGCGCCGCACAGGCGGCATTGATTTTCGGCGGCGAACGCATCGCCGACGCGATCACCGGCGCAACACCGCTCGATGCGCTGCGCACGGGACTGCACGCCCCCAACGCCCAGCTTATCGAACTGATGCGTAGCCAAGCCTTTGGCGCGTTCGGCGGCCGCGGCTGGGAATGGGTTTCCGTCGGTTTTCTGATCGGCGGGCTTTATCTTCTTGCCCGCCGCATCATCACTTGGCATGTTCCGCTCGCCTTCGCCGGCGGGCTTGTATTGATTGCCGCCATTGCCCATCTGCTCGCGCCGCTCCGCTATCCCGATGCGCTGTTCGAACTTACAGCCGGCGCGGCAATGCTCGGCGCGTTCTTCATTCTGACCGATCCGGTTTCCGGCGCCGCGACGCCGCGCGGAAAGTTAATCTATGCTGGCGGCGCGGCAATCCTGACCTGGATCATTCGCCATTTCGGCGGCTATCCTGATGGAGTCGCTTTCGCAACCTTATTGATGAACCTCTGCGTCCCGCTCATCGATATGAAAACCCAGCCGCCGGTTTTCGGCCACAAAAAAGACTGAACCCGCCATGCAGGAACCCACCGCAGGCCGCCTCTCGTTCAACAACGCGCTGATCATGACGGCCTTCACGCTCGTATTCACCGCACTGATGGCCGGAACTTACCTGTTCACGCATGAAGCGATCGAAAAAAATATCGCGGAGGAAAAACTCCTCCTGATCAACGCGATCCTGCCGCAGGCGCTGTACGACAACGCCCTGCTCGAAGACGTGCTGGCTCTGCCGCCGACGCCGGAAATCGGCCTCGACGACGGTGGTCACGTCTGGCGCGCGCGCCGGCAAGGCGAGCCGGTTGCGCTCGTCATCGAAGCCGCCGCGCCGGACGGCTACGCCGGGCGTATCGATTTGATCGTCGCCGTCGCGCAGGACGGCGGCCTGCTTGGCGTGCGCGTGACGCAGCATCACGAAACACCGGGACTCGGCGACTACATCGACCCGAAAAAGGACAAAAACAAAGAGCGGCCCTGGATTTCCCAATTCACCAACCGTCCGGCGGATCTGCCCAAAGAGACATGGCGCGTGCGCAAGGATGGCGGCGAAATCGATTCGGTCAGCGGCGCGACGATCAGCGCGCGCGCGGTCACGGAGGCGGTCGGCCGCGTGCTGGCCTATGTCGCGCAACACCATGAGCGCCTGTTCGCCAAGGAACCCGCATGAATACCCGACTGCTCGACATCGTTTTCAACGGCGTCTGGAAGAACAACGCCGGACTCGTCCAACTGCTCGGCATGTGTCCGGTGCTCGCGATTTCGACCAACGTGGTCAACGGCGCGAGCCTCGGCATCGCAACGGCCGTCGTCATGGCTTCGTCGAACGCAACCGCCGCCGCGCTGCGCAACCTAATTCCCTACGAAATCCGGATTCCGGTTTTCATCCTGATCATCGCCGCGCTGGTGACGATCATCGATCTGGCGCTCAACGCCTTCCTCCACCCGCTTTATCTCGTGCTCGGCATTTTCGTTCCGCTGATCGTCACGAATTGCCTCGTGCTGGCGCGCATCGAAGCCTTTGCCGCCAAAAACGGGGTGATCTCCTCGGCCGTCGATGGCGCGGCAATGGGCGGCGGCCTCGTGCTCGTGCTCAGCGTGCTCGGCGGCGTGCGCGAACTGCTCGGCACAGGCGCGCTGTTCAACGGCATCGAACTTGTGATTCCCGGCGCGCACCCGATCCATCTCCTGCCGCACGACTATCCGGGCTTCCTCCTCGCGATTCTGCCGCCGGGCGCTTTCATCGTGCTTGGCTGTCTGGTCGCGGCGAGAAATTGGTCCGACGCACGCAAGGCCGCACGCGTCCGCCCGCAACCGATCCGCCCCGCCGCGGAGTTGAACGCCTGATTTCTCACAACGCTGCGCACTGCCCTTGCCCCCAGCAGAGGACATGAAGATTTTTCGTATCCGGCATTCAGCGCCCCTCCTGGGGTTCTTCGGCGAACTACTGACGGTGTGCTACATAGGGCTGATTGCGTCGATCGCCCTGATTACGCACATCCCCTACATCCTGTTTCCGGAACTCGGCGCGCTCTCCCATGACGTGATCAAACGGCCGCACGGCACTTGGGCGAAAGCGCCTGGGATGCTGGTCATTACGCCGTTTCTAACCGGAGTCGCTGGAACCTTGATCTCCCAGCATTTCCACTACGGCATGACGCCGATCCTGCTGGCAACGGCCGCGTCAATGCTGATCATTCGCGCGCTGCAATCGCCGATCGCTCCAGCCATTTCCGCGGGCGTTCTACCGATTTCCCTGGACATCACGAGCTGGCGGTATCCCTTGGCCCTGCTGCTCGGTCTCGTGCTGCTTGCCGCGCTTTCCCTGATCTGGCAGCGCGCCGTGCCGCCGCCTCCCACACGATCCGCGGTCGATGTCGCCGACGACATAACGGAAGAGGCGCCACGCAGTTATTCCTGGTTGCCCTTCTTCGTCGTTTTTCTAATAGGCACGGCTCTGCTCTCTCAGCTTACCGGCTGGCGCCTGATCCTGTTTCCGCCGCTGATCGTGATCGCCTTCGAGATGTTCGCGCACGCCGATGTTTGCCCCTGGGCCGGGCGGCCGTTGATGTTGCCGGTCGCCTGCACGCTCAACGCGCTGGCTGGCGTACTACTCGTCACGACCTTGGGGAACGTCCCGTTTGCGGTAGCTGGAAGCGCGGTGTTCGCCATTTTCATTTTGCGGGTGTTCGACCTGCACGTGCCTCCAGCGATTGCCGTAGGGCTGCTGCCGTTCGTCATTCCGAACGTGGACTACGTATTTCCCGTCTCGGTCGGCATCGGCACGCTGTCGCTCACGATGCTTTTCCTGATATGGAAAAAAGTAAAGCAACCCGCAATTTGAAGCGTCCTCGATCCATACGCACGCAATCGGGTGTCGCTCAATTCTTCTCTTATTGCCTCATGCTGGCGCGCGTCGGCGCGCTACCCGACGAACCATTACCTGAGTCGTCGATGCACTGACACTTTCCCAGCCTGTATACATGCCGGCCTGATAAGCTCCTGAACACCTTTTCTCCGCTCGTTTACCGAGGCGAAAACAATGCCACTCAACGAAAAAATCCTGCGGGACATCAAGATCAGCAAGCGGCGTTGACTCACGCTTTCATTGGCAATCTAAAAAGGGCAATGCATCTATGGCCACCCAACGCTACTCTGTGACTCCTCATCCAATCGAGACTTTGTTGACTTGGGTAAAGTCTGGAGAGATCGCAATTCCTGAAATCCAACGGCCTTTTGTATGGGATGCCGCCAAGGTACGCAACCTGTTGGATTCGCTCTACCAAGGCTATCCAGTAGGCTACCTGATTGCATGGCGCAATCCGAACGTGAAGCTCAAGGACGGCTCGGTATCGATCGGTAAGCGCATTCTGATCGATGGTCAGCAGCGTGTCACGGCCTTGATGGCTTCTCTTCTGGACATGGAAGTATTGACCGAGGATTACGAAACCGTTCAGATCAAGATTGCTTTCAATCCGCAGGAAGAGTGCTTCGAGGTCAGCAATCCGGCCATCTGTAAGAATGCAGCTTGGCTGCCGGATGTGGCGAAAGTGTTCGATCCGAAAACCAGCGTGTTCCAGCTCGTAAGCGAATACTGTGCGGCCAACACGGCTTGCTCACAGGACATGATCTTCAAAGTAATTGAGAAACTGCGTGGCATCGTGCACAACCACGTAGGCATTATCGATCTGGCCGAGGATCTGGACATCGAAACGGTGACAGAGATTTTCATTCGCGTGAATTCTGCTGGCGCCGCGCTTTCACAGGCAGATTTCGTCATGTCAAAAATCGCGGTCAACGAAACCTATGGTGGCAACCTGCTACGCAAGGCCATTGACTATTTTTGCCATTTGATAGCAGCACCGGAATTCAAGGGGAAAATAGAAAGAGGAGACCATATTTTCGCGGCCTCAGAATTCTTTGGCAAGATCAAGTGGATCGCGGATGTGAATGACGATATCTATGACCCGAGCTACACCGACATGCTGCGCGTGGCTTTCACCTCTGAATTTGGACGTGGCAAGTTGCAAGATTTGGTGGCGCTACTCTCAGGCCGTAACTTTGAAACCAAGCAGTATGAGGAGATGATTGCCGAAGACTCGTTCGGCAAACTGAAGAACGGTATTCTGGCTTTTGTAAACGAAACCCACTTCAAACGCATTACCATGATTCTGCGCTCGGCAGGTTTTGTGGCGAGTGACATGATTACCAGCCAGAACGCAGTGAACTTTGCCTATATCCTGTACCTGCGAGGCCGCAGGGAGAATGTTCCTGCTGCTGAACTGGAGGGCATGGTGCGCCGCTGGTATGCAATGTCTGTGCTGCGCGGACGCTACAGCGGTTCACCGGAATCCACCTTTGATTACGATATTCGGCAAATCGAAAATCGCGGGACGAAAGCATATGCTGCAACTGTCATCGAGTCAGAATTGCCAGATACTTTCTGGACTGTTTTGCTACCGCAGTGGATGGAAACTTCCTCGATTAGAAGCCCTTATTTTCAATGTTTCAAAGCTGCGCAAGCTAAACTCGGTGACAAGGGTTTTCTGTCAAGCAATATCACGGTGATGGATCTGTTACTCAACCGTTCCGATATTCACCACGTATACCCACGCCAATTCCTGAAAAAACAGGGCATTAAGAGCGGCACTTACAACCAGATTGCCAATTATGTAGTGGCACAAAGTGAAATTAACATTGCCATTAGAGATAAAGCGCCCGCTATTTATTTTGCCGAGCTTGCCACGCAGTGCAACGGGGGCGTAATTTCTTACGGTGGTATCAAAGATCACGATGAAATGCTAGCCAATCTGCGCATGAACTGCATACCAGAGGATATGCTGGGCGGCTCGATCGGCGACTTCCCGTCATTCTTGGAAGAGCGACGTAAGTTGATGGCTTTGAAAATCAAGTCATGGTTTGAAGTATTGTCATGAACGTAATCGGCATCCGTGTCGATCACACCGAAGCCGACGCCATCGCCCAAGTCTTCAACGCACAAGGGAGCCCCTCGTGGCCGGAAAGCAACTCAGCCAGCGGCATCAAGCCACCTTTGACGGCATTCGCCAGACAGACCCAGACGGCGAAGAGTTCTGGTCAGCCCGTGACCTAGCTCCCGTGCTGGAGTATCAGGACTGGCGCAACTTCATGCAGGTGGTTGACAAGGCGCGCATGGCTTGCGCGCAATCCGGCAGGCAACCCGAAGACCATTTCGGTGACGTCACCAAAATGGTCGCCATCGGATCGGGAGCGCAACGTTCGGTGCCGGACGTGCACCTGTCCCGCTATGCCTGCTATCTCATCGTGCAGAACGGCGATCCGTCCAAGCCGGTGGTCGCCAACGGCCAGACCTACTTTGCCATGCAGACCCGGAGGCAGGAACTGGCCGACGAGGCGAAGTTCGCGCAACTCTCCGAGGACGAAAAACGCCTCGCCATCCGCAACGAACTCGCCGCCCACAACAAACATCTGGCCGCCGCCGCAAAAGACGCGGGCGTGGAAACATCGCTAGATTACGCCGTGTTTCAGGATCACGGCTACAAGGGCTTGTATGGCGGCTTGGGTGCGAAAGACATCCGTGCCCGCAAGGCGTTGAAGAAGAGCCAGAAAATCCTTGACCACATGGGCAGCACCGAACTAGCGGCCAACCTGTTCCGCGCCACGCAGACCGAGGAGAAGCTGCGCCGCGATCAGGTGCACGGCAAGGTACAGGCCAACCAGACACATCACGAAGTTGGCCGCAAGGTGCGCCAGACCATCAAGGAACTGGGCGGCACCATGCCGGAAAACCTGTCCGCGCCGGACAAGAGCATCCAGTAGCTTGAGTCGGCCAGGAAAAAACAAATCGGAAAGAAGGGCGGCAACTGATGTTCCACCCCGTGAAGAAAACATTTCGTGCCATCGTCAAGCTGCTCGATCCACGCGCGCTCCGGCATACTTTCAGCGTGGGAGCCGAGCATACTATGCAGCAAGTACACCGCCACCCGCTGGCCGAGGTATTGGCGGCCATGCCCAATGTTGGCGAAGACGCCGACTTTTCCCGTGTGAGAGAACATGAGGCAAAGTCTGCAGGGGTTTCCCGATTCTCGCTGTAGCGCACATGAAAATCCGAATGCAAAACAAACACGCTTGAATATCTGGAACCATTGATGTCGAAAACAATGACCCGCGCGGCGATCGCCGAAGCCTTCCAGCTTTGGCGGGCCGCGAATCCCGAGCCGAAAACCGAACTCGAATACGCCAACGGCTTTCAATTGCTCGTCGCCGTCGTGCTCTCCGCGCAGGCGACCGACAAAAGCGTCAATCTTGCGACGCGCACACTCTTCAAGGCCGCGCCCGATCCTGCTGCGATGGCCGCGCTCGGCGAAGAGCAGATCGCCGATTACATTAAAACAATCGGCTTGTATCGCAACAAGGCAAAGAACGTCGCGCAGCTTTCATGGATGCTGCTCGAAAAGCATCAAGGCGAAGTACCGAAAGATCGCGCGGCGCTCGAAGCCTTGCCGGGTGTCGGCAGGAAAACGGCGAATGTGGTGCTCAATACGCTATTCCGCGAGCCGGTCATGGCCGTCGACACGCATATCTTCCGCGTTGCCAACCGCATGGGCCTGGCGCCCGGGAAAGATGTCGTCGAAGTCGAAAAAGCCTTGCTGCGCCGCGTTCCCAAGGAATATCTGCTCGATGCCCACCATTGGCTGATTCTGCACGGGCGTTATGTTTGCAAGGCGCGCAAGCCCGATTGCGGCGTCTGCATCGTGCGCGACTTGTGCGGGTTTCCCGATAAGACTGTCTGACAAGGGCTTCTTCGATGTTTGATCCCTCACGCGAGCAAGCCCGCACTTTCTTCGTCGACGCCTGGCGCAAGCACCGCGAACGCACCGTGCTGACGCCGCTCGAACAGATCGCGGCCGATCTTGTCGAGCAGCATCCCGAATACCACAAACTGCTCGAAGACCCGGAAGCCGTGGAGCGCGATTTCTCGCCCGAGGATGGGCAAATCAATCCGTTCCTGCATTTATCGCTGCATCTAGCGATTCACGAACAGCTTTCGATCGATCAGCCGCCGGGCCTGCGCGCCGCGTATGACGCCTGCCTCGCGTACCGCGGCGACCGCCATGCGGCGCTGCACGACGTGCTCGAATGCCTTGGCGAGACGATCTGGCGCGCCCAGCGCGACCGTGCGCCGCTCGATGCCCTGGCCTATGTTGAGTGTGTCAGGCGCCGCGCGGCAAGCTGAACCGTCCCCCGCGTATTACTTGCGCGCTGCAGCGCGGCAGCCGATCATGCCGACTTGACCCTACTTTTTCTTTTTCCGCCATGACCGCACGTTTCGAAGGTTCAAAACACTACGTCGCCACGCCCGATCTCACGCTGGCTGTGAATGCGGCAATCCGTCTGCAACGGCCGCTTTTAATCAAAGGCGAACCGGGCACCGGCAAAACATTGCTCGCCGAAGAGGTTGCCGCCTCGCTCGGCCTTCCGCTGTATCAGTGGCACATCAAATCCACCACCAAGGCGCAACAGGGCCTTTACGAATATGACGCGGTTTCGCGCCTGCGCGATTCGCAGCTTGGCGACGAACGCGTGCGCGACATCGCCAACTACATCGTGCGCGGGGTGCTCTGGCAAGCGTTTGAAAGCGAAACACCGTGCGTCGTGCTGATCGACGAAATCGACAAGGCCGACATCGAGTTCCCGAACGATTTGCTGCGCGAACTCGACCGCATGGAATTCCATGTCTACGAAACGCAGCAGACGATTCACGCGCGCCATCGGCCGATTTTGATCATTACCTCGAACAACGAAAAGGAACTGCCGGACGCCTTCCTGCGCCGCTGTTTCTTCCATTACATCCGCTTCCCCGACCGCGAAACGATGGAACGCATCGTCGGCGTGCACTTCCCGGACATCAAGGAGCGGCTCGTGCGCCAGGCGCTCGAAGTGTTCTTCGAGCTGCGCGATATTCCGGGCTTGAAGAAAAAGCCTTCGACCTCGGAGCTGATCGACTGGCTGCGTTTGCTGGCCTCGGAAGACATTCCCGCCGACGCCTTGCGCTCGCCCGAAGGCAAGACCATCGTCCCCCCGCTGGCCGGCGCGCTGTTGAAGAACGAGCAGGATTTATCGCTGCTCGACCGCCTCGTGATGATGGCCCGCAACAACCGCTGAAACGCAGCGCCCGACCATGCTGACCGATTTTTTCCTCCACCTCAAAGCCCGTTCGCTCCCGGTTTCGACGCGCGAATACCTGAGCCTGCTCGAAGCCTTGCAGGCGGACGTCATCGGGCCGAGCATCGACGAGTTTTACGCGCTGGCGCGCATGACGCTCGTCAAGGACGAAAGTCTATTCGACAAGTTCGACCGCGCTTTTGGCGAATTTTTCCGCGGCATCGACAAATTGCCCGGGCTCTCTGCCGATATTCCCGAAGAATGGCTGCGCCTCCAGGCAAAACGTCACCTCAGCCCAGAGGAGCGCGCGAAGCTCGAAAAGCTCGGCTGGGACAAGCTGATGGAGGAATTCCGCAAGCGCCTCGCGGAGCAAAAGGAACGCCACGCGGGCGGCAGCAAATGGATCGGCACAGGCGGCAGCTCGCCCTTCGGCGCGCACGGCTATCACCCGGAAGGCATCCGCATCGGACCGGAATCGGCCGGCAACCGCACCGCGGTCAAAGTCTGGGAGCAGCGGCAATACCGCAATCTCGACGATTCGGTCGAACTCGGCACACGCAACATCAAGCTCGCGTTGCGAAAACTGCGGCGCTTCGCGCGCGAAGGCGCGGTCGAAGAACTCGATCTCGACAATACGATCACGGCCACGGCGCGCAACGCGGGCTGGCTTGATCTGAAAATGCGCCCCGAACGGCACAACGCGGTCAAGGTGCTGCTGTTCTTCGACATCGGCGGCTCGATGGACGACCATGTGCGCGTGTGCGAAGAACTGTTCTCCGCCTGCCGCGGGGAATTCAAACATCTCGAATACTTTTATTTCCACAACTGCGTCTACGAATCGGTATGGCGCGATAACCAGCGGCGCAACAGTTCGCGCAAACCGCTCGACGAAGTCCTGCATACCTACGGGCCCGACTACAAACTGATCGTCGTCGGCGATGCGACGATGAGCCCTTACGAAATCATGGTGCCCGGCGGCTCGGTCGAATACCACAATAAAGAAGCGGGCGCGGTCACGCTGCGGCGGCTTTTCGACGCCTATCCGGCCGCCTGCTGGATCAATCCGGAACCCGAAGGAAGCTGGAATTACCGCCAATCGATCGCGTTGATCCGGCAAATCCTCGGCGAGCGGATGTTCCCGCTCACGCTCGACGGCCTCACCCGCGCAATGCAGCATCTGACGCGCAAGCGATAGCTTGAGATGGTGAGCGCCTCAAAGGCGCCCAACTCTTTCGCTTTCATCGAACGGCTCTTTTCATCAACCTGTCATAAAGGCTTTATCCGCCTGTAACAAACCCTCCTTATCGTTCGGTCCGTCACTCATCTAGACAACCGAACATGAGCCTCTACGCCGTTTCCCGCGATAACGGGGAAAACCTCTACACGCAGATCGCCCGCCGGATCGAATCGGAGCTGGGCCGGCTGTATTCGCCGGGCGACTGCCTGCCTTCGGAAGGCGACCTCGCTGCCCGCTTCGGCGTCAACCGGCATACGCTGCGGCGCGCCATCGACGAGTTGGTCGACCTCGGCTTGGTCGAGCGTCGCCATGGCCGCGGCGTCTTCGTCCTCGACACCCATCTCGAATACCCGATCGGCGTCGGCACCCGCTTCACGGAAAACCTCGCCGCCCTCGGTCTGCAAACCGCCAACCGCATCCTGCGCAAGCACACCTTGCCGGCCATCGAACGGGTGGCGCAGCGCCTGGGCATCCGGACGGGCGACCCGGTGCTGTGGATCGAGACGCTGCGCACGGCGGATGAACGGCCGCTCTGCGTCATTTCGCATTTCCTTTCCGCCGAGCGTTTCCCCTCCCTGCCGGCCGACTACGACGGCGGATCGCTCCACGAATTCCTGACACAGGCCTACGGCTACCGCCTGAAACGGACGGAAAGCCTCGTCACCGCCGTGCTGCCGCAGGGCGACGACGCCCGGCTGCTGGGCATGCCACAGAATCGCCCGGTGCTGCGCGTCAAAAGCGTGAATGTGAATGACCGGGACGGCAGCCCGGTCGAGTACGCCATCACCCGCTTCCGCGCCGACCGGATCCAGCTACGCATCAATCCCTGACGCGCTGGCGTCGCCACCCGATCTCAACCCTCCCCAGGAGTCCAAGCATGAACAAGATCGTTCTTTCCACCCTGCTCGCCGCCCTGCTCGCCGGCGCCGGCACCGCCGCCTCGGCGCGGGACATCGTCATGGGCCTGATCCCCGCCGAAAACAACGAGGAGATGGTCAAGACCTTCGAGCCGATGCGCGCCTACCTTGAGCAGAAGCTCGGCCAGAAGGTGAAGGTCTTCACCGCCACCGATTACACCGGCGTCATCGAAGGCATGAAAAAGAAGCGCGTCGATATCGCCTGGTTCGGCCCGCTGTCGTATTACCTGGCCGAGATGGAGGCCGGCGCCGAAGCCTTTGCGGTCGGCATCCGCGAAGGCAGCAACAGCCATACCTATAAGAGCATCCTGGTCGCGCCCTGTAACAGCGGTGTCAGGTCGATCAAGGACTTGAAGGGCAAGAGCGTGGCCTTCGTCGATCCGGCCTCGACCTCCGGCGGCCTGATGCCGAGCTACATGGTCAAGCAGGAAACCGGCCTGATGCCGCAGGAGTATTTCGGCAAGTTCTCCTACGCCGGTTCGCACGACGCGACCGAACTCGCCGTCAAGAACAAGACGGTCGATGCCGCCGCCGACAACGACATCACCTACGAAAACATGATCGACAAGGGCCTGATCACCAGGCAGACCAACTGCATCATCGCCGAATCGAACCCGCTGCCCGGCTCGCCACTGGTTTATCGCGGCGACCTGCCGGCCGAAACCAAGAAGGCGATCCAGGAAGCCATCCTCAACGCTCACAACGAAATCAAGGTGACCGGCTACGGCAAGATCAGCCGCTACGTGGCTGTCGGTCCCAGGGACTACCAGGTCGTGCGCGACATGGTGAAGGAACTGGGCCTCAAGAAAGAGCAACTGAAGTGATCTGAAACACCGGCGACGGCGGGCCGCCTCGGCGCCCGCGTGCCGGCAGGAGAAAATTCATGGCCAGCATATCCATCAACGGGGTCGAGAAGCGCTTCGACAACGGTTTTCATGCGCTCAAGGGGGTCAGTACCGAGATCGCCCCCGGCAGCTTCACCGTCATCCTCGGCCCCTCGGGCGCCGGCAAATCGACGCTCCTGCGCTTGATCAACGGTCTGGAAACCCCGACGCGCGGCTCGCTCGCCGTTGCCGGCAAGCCCATCGACCACGCCAATCTGCGCGCCATTCGCGGCGAAGTCGGCATGGTTTTCCAGCATTTCAATCTGGTCGATCGCCTCTCGGTCGTCACCAACGTGCTGGTCGGGCGCCTGAAGACGCGCTCCTGGCTTGGCAGCATCCTCTACCTGTTCAAACGCGAGGACATGGATATCGCCCACGAAGCCCTTGATCGGGTCGGCCTCGTCGACAAGTCCTGGCAGCGCGCCGACCGTCTTTCTGGCGGCCAACAGCAGCGCGTCGGCATCGCCCGCGCCCTGGCGCAGCAGCCGCGGGTCATCCTGGCCGACGAGCCGGTCGCCAGCCTCGACCCGGTAACGAGCGAAGAGATCATGCAGCTCCTGCGCGAAATCTGCGCGCGCGACCGCATCACCGTTCTGGTCAACCTGCATCAGATCGACCTCGCCAAGCGTTTCGCCGACCGCATCATCGGACTCAACGCGGGCAAGGTGGTATTCGACGGCACGCCGGCACAACTCGACCGCACCGCCCTGGCCCGGGTCTATCAGCGCGAAGGAAACCAAGATGACGAGCAGCTCCAGTCTGTGCTGGCCTACGCCTAGCGGTCGGCCGCCGACGGCCGCCTTGGCGAGTATCGCCGTCGTGCTGGCGCTGCTCGTCTGGTCCGCCCCGCATGCCGAGATCAACATCGGACGCCTGTTTGCCTCGCTGCCAGCGATGGTCGAATTCCTCAGCCGCATCGTCGTCATGCCGGAATGGGACTATCTGCCCGAACTGGCCAAGAAGATGCTTGAAACCATCGAGATGGCCTTCATCGCCACCAGCATCGCACTCGCCCTGAGCGTGCCCATCGGCTTTCTGGCCGCCGGCAACACCAGTCCGCACCCGGCGCTCTTCCACGCGGCGCGCGCCTTGCTCTCCGGCATGCGCGCCCTGCCGGAACTGGTGTGGGCGCTGGTCTTCGTTTCCGCCGTCGGCCTCGGCCCGCTGGCGGGCATCATGGCCCTGGCTCTCGTAACCGTCGGTTTCATGGGCAAGTTCTTTGCCGAAAGCATCGAAGTGGTCGACCCGCGGGCGGTCGAAGGCGTATCCGCGCATGGCGCCGGCTGGTTGCAACTGCGCACCTTTGCCCACCTGCCGCAGGTTTTGCCCGACTTCATCGGCTCGACCATGTACGTCCTCGACCACAACCTGCGCGCCGCCACCATCCTCGGACTGGTCGGGGCTGGCGGCATCGGCTACGACATGGTGATGGCGATGCGCCTGTTCCAGTACGACCGGCTGCTCCTGATCGCGGCTTCGATCTATCTCGTCGTGACCGTGCTCGACCGGCTTTCCGACCGCTTCCGCGCCAAGGTGATCTGAGATGACCGCATCTGCTCGTACCCCCTTGCCCCCCAAGCCGTTCAACCCGACGCCCGTGTGGCTGTCGGCCTGGATCGTCGTCCTGTGGTTGATCGTCCGCGACCTCGACCTGTCCTTCGCGACGCTGGCCTACGGCGTCGAGGATATGGCGGAATACTTCGGTCGCTACCATGCGCCCGATTTTTCCGACTTGCCCCACTATCTGTCGCTGATGGCGCAGACGATCGCCACGGCCCTCTGGGGCACCCTGGTGGCTCTGCTGTTCGCCGTCGCGCTGGCGCCCTTCGCCGCCCGCAACCTGACGCCGAGTTCGACCGCGTATCGCACTTCGCGCGAAATGCTCAACTTCATGCGGGCCATGCCCGACCTGCTGCTGGCCCTGATTTTCGTTGCCTCGCTGGGCCTCGGGCCGTTGCCCGGCGTCCTCGCCCTGGGTATCCATACGGCCGGTTTTCTCGGCAAATTCTTCGCCGAGAGCCTGGAACGCATCGATAGCGGCGTGGTCGAGGCTGTCCGCGCGAGCGGCGCCAGCCACAGCCAGATCGTGATGTATGCCGGCTGGCCGTCCATCCTGCGCGAAGCCCTCGGCTACACGCTCTACGTCATGGATCGCAATGTCCGCATGGCGTCGGTGCTCGGTCTGGTCGGCGCCGGCGGCATCGGCCTGGCCCTGCACGATACCTTGCGCCTATTCAAATACGACGAATCGGCGGCCCTGATCGCCGTCATTCTGGTCGTTCTGCTGGCCTTCGATTACTTCTCCACCTGGTTGAGAGGAAAACTCAAATGACCCCCCAGACACGCCATCCCCGGTCTGCCTGGCCGCGCCTGTTGAGCGCGCTGCCGGCGGCCGAGGTCAAACAACTCGCCGCCAGCCTCGCGGCGGACTACACGATCGAGGATCTGGTGATCCCACAGTCCGGCCTTGGCCTGCTGCAACTGCGCGACAGCGCCTTGGCCGACGCCTATTTTCTGGGCGAAATTCCCATCGCCCAGGCCCATGTCCGGCTGACGGCCAACAACCGGCAGCCGGCGGAAGGCGCGGCGCGGGTGCTCGACGACCGGGCCAAGCTGGCGCGCGCGATTGCCGTCCTCGACGCCATCCTGGCGGCGCCGCTGGCCGGGGCGGAGGCCGTGGCCGCCCTGCTTGAGCGCGGCTGGCAGCGTATCGCTGCGCAGGAAGCCGAACGGCGCGGTCTGCTCAACGCGACGCGGGTCGATTTTTCCCTGCTCGGGACGGACGAGGACGACGACGATGTCTGAGACCGCAAGCCTGCTCGACCATCAGTCGATCTGGGGGCCGATGGCCCAGCAGCGCGTTTTCCGCTGCCTGCTGGAAGCTTTCTCCTATCCGGGACGGATTCAGTCCGCCAGCCTGCCCGCGCTTCTGGCGACCCTCGGCGATAGCGAAATCAGCCTCGCCGACCCGGATGAATTGGTCGCCGCGGATGATTGGCGCCGTCTCGGCGCCCGCCGCGAAGCTGCGGATAAGGCCAACTTCGTCGTCGCCCGCGGCGATATTGATCCCGCTTTCCAGCCCGCCATCGGTACGCTGGAAAGTCCCGAACAGGGCGCGACCATTCTGCTCCGGGTGCGCAAGCTGGGACGGGGGGCGAAGCTGAAGCTATCCGGCCCCGGCATCCAGGATGCAATCAAACTGGCCGTCGGCGGCCTCGATCCAGCCTGGCTGGAGCGGCGCGCCCAGTGGAATGCGGGTTTCCCAATGGGCGTCGATTTCATCCTGGTCGACGGCGAGCAATTTGCCGCCTTGCCGCGAACAGTCAGCATCGCGGGAGAAGCCTGATGGGATACGTTGCCATCAAGGGTGGCGGCCGCGCCATCCGCGGCGCCGAACAGGCGCTCGAAGCCCTGCGCACAGCCGAGGGCGAGGGCGGCCAGCCCTTGGCGCTGGCGACGATCGAGCAGCAACTGCGCCTGCTGACTTCGCGTATCGTTTCCGAGGGCGGGCTTTACCATCCCCGTCTCGCCGCCCTGGCCATCAAGCAGATGCAAGGCGACACGCTGGAAGCCGCCTTCGCGCTGCGCGCCTACCGCTCGACCAAGCCGCGCCTCTTGGAGACCCCCGTCCAGGACACCGGCCGGATGCGCTTGATCCGCCGCATTTCCAGCGCCTTCAAGGATATCCCCGGCGGCCAGATGCTCGGGCCGACCTTCGACTACGCCTTGCGCCTGATGCGCCTGGATCTGGCCGAGGAATCGCCGCAAGCCTTCCGCGGCGTCGCCCGCCGCTTTCTGGCCGGGGCGCCGGACGCGGAATTGCCCGACAGTTTCCCCAAGGTCGTCGACGCCCTGCGCGCCGAGGGGCTGTTGCCGCCGCTCGCCATCCACCCTGAGCCGGCCTTCGACATCACCCGCGAGCCGCTGGTCTTTCCCGTGCCCCGTTCGGCGGCGCTGGCGACCATGGCGCGGGCCGAGACCGGCTCCCTGCTGGCCATCGCTTATTCGAACATGCGCGGTTACGGCGACGTTCATCCGACCGTGGCCGAATTGCGGGTCGGCTATCTGCCGGTCATGCTGCCGCATCCGGTGACCGGCGAACCCGTCGAAGCCGGCGAGGTGTTGCTGACCGAGTGCGAGATCATCGCCATGTACGAGGGCCATGGCGCCGACGGCCCGCCAGTCTTCACCCTGGGCTATGGCGCCTGCTTTGGGCACAACGAGGTCAAGGCCATTTCCATGGCCATTCTCGACCGCGCCTTGCAAAAGGGCATGCGCGACGGCCCGAACAACCCGTCGGAAGACCCCGAATTCGTGCTGCTGCACGTCGATGGCGTCGATTCCATGGGTTTCGCCAGCCACTACAAGATGCCGCATTACGTGACCTTCCAGTCCGATATGGATCGCTTGCGCACGACTCAGGATAAGGCCAAGGCCAGGAAAAAAGCGGAGGTAGAAGCATGAATCCCGGGTATGAACTGCCCTTGGAGGAGGCCGGCTACAGCTTCGGCTTCCTCGACGAATACGCCAAGCGCGAGGTGCGGCGCGCGATTCTGAAAGCGATCAGCATCCCCGGCTACCAGACACCCTACGCCTCGCGCGAAATGCCCATGGGGCGAGGCTTCGGCACCGGCGGCCTGCAATTGACGCTGGCCCTGGTCGGGCCGGAGGATAGGCTCAAGGTCATCGACCAGGGCGCCGACGACTCGGTCAATGCGGTCAATCTCCGCCATTTCGTCGAAATGACCTGCCCCGGCATGGACACCACGGAGCACACGCGAGCGGCGACGCTGATCCAGTCCCGCCACCGTATTCCCGAAGTTCCGTTGCGCGAGAATCAGATTCTCGTTCTGCAAGTGCCTTACCCCGACGCGCTGGTCGTGGTCGAATCCTCCGAGGCGCGGCGCAAGACCATGCACGGCGAAGGCGACTATGCGCGGCTGCTGACCCGGCTCTACGAGGACATTGTTCGCTTTGACGAGATCACCATCGCGCACCGCTATCCCACCCGGATCGCCGGACATTACGTCATCGATCCCAGCCCGATTCCGCGCTACGACCTGCCCAAATTGCACCGGGCGGCGGCGCTGACGCTGCTTGGCGCCGGGCGGGAGAAAAAAATCTACGCCGTGCCGCCCTATACCGATGCCGAGCCGCTGGCTTTCGACGACGTGCCTTTCCGCATCGAGGATTTCCGCGATGCCGCCGGACGACGCTGCGCCTGCGCCCGCTGCGGCGCGAGCGACAGTTTCCTCGATGAGTTGATCGGCGACGACGGCGCGAAAAGCTGGCAGTGCTCGGACTCCGATTACTGCAACGAGCAATTGGCCGTCCGGAACCCGCAGGAGGCCGTCCACATATGAAAAAAGTCCTCGAAGTCCGCAATCTCTCCAAAATCCACGGTCGCGGCTGCGCCCATTGCCTCGACAGCACCGGCCCCGACATGGACAGCAACATCTGCCGCCACTGCGGCTCGGTCGTCGCCGCCCACGGCGTCAGCTTCGACCTGCATGCCGGCGAGATACTGGGCATCATCGGCGAGTCCGGCAGCGGCAAGTCGACCACGGTGCGCACGCTGTTTTTCGATGAAACGCCGAGCGCCGGCGAGGCGATTTTCTTCGACGGCCAGCGCCAGTGGGATCTGTTCGCGCTCAATGCCGCCGAGCAGCGCTGGCTGCGCAACCGCCGCTTCGGCATGGTGTACCAGAACGCGCACCTCGGCCTGAATTTCAAGGTCTCCGCCGGCGGCAACATCGCCGAGCGCCTGTTGATGAGCGACTTTTCGCATTACGGCGAGATTCGTCGGCGGGCGCGGCAACTGCTTGCCCGCACCGAGGTGCTGGCCGAGCGCATGGACGAGTCGCCCAAGCAATTCTCCGGCGGCATGCAGCAGCGCGTCCAGATCGCCAAGGCGCTGGCCACCCAGCCGCCGCTGCTGTTCCTCGACGAGGTGACAACCGGACTGGATCTGTCGGTGCAGGCGCGCATCCTCGACCTGATCCTGGAAATCCAGCAGGAACTGGGCACCGCCATGATCGTGGTCACCCACGATCTGGGCGTCATCCGCCTGCTGGCCGGGCGGAGCATCGTCATGAAATACGGGCGGATCATCGAATCCGGCCTGACCGACCAGATCCTCGAAGACCCCCAGCACGCCTACACCCAGCGGCTGGTTGCTTCCAGCCTGTAAGGAGCCGCGCCATGCAAGCCGTCCTGAAAATCGAAGCGCTGTCCAAGCATTTCCAATTGCACGAGCAAGGCAAGCTCATTCCATCCTGCGCCAACGTCGATCTCGAAGTCTATCCCGGCGAACTCACGGCCTTGATCGGCCCGACCGGCGCCGGCAAGTCGTCGGTGCTGAAATGCGTCTATCGCACCTATATCCCCAGCAGCGGCCGCATCCTCTATCGGGATGGCGACGGCCGCCTCAGCGACCTCGCCCAGGCTTCCGAATATCGCATGCTGGAACTGCGCCAGGACGACATCGGCTTCGTCACCCAGTTTCTCCACTGTCTGCCGCGCAAGGCGGCGCTCGATGTCGTCGCCGAACCGCTGCTGGCGCGTGGCGAGAGCCTGGAGGCCGCGCGCCGGATGGCGGCCGAACTGCTGGCCTGGCTCAACGTCCCCGAACGCCTGTGGGGCGTGCCGCCCGCCACCTTCTCGGGCGGCGAGAAGCAGCGCATCAACCTGGCGCGCGGGCTGATTGCCCGGCCCCGCCTGCTCCTGCTCGACGAACCGACCGCCAGCCTCGATCCGGCGACGACCGACCGCGTCGTCGAGTTGATTGGCCGCATCAAAGGCGAAGGCATTGCCATGCTCGCCATCTTTCATCACCCCGAACTGGTTCACCGCCTCGCCGACCGGGTCGTCGAACTGACGCCACCGCTTGTCGCGGCCGAACTTCTGGAGATCTGCGCATCATGAATCGACTGCTGCTCACGCACGCAACCGTTATCTTCGCCGACGCCGTTGCCAGGGACGTCGGCGTCCTCATCGAAAACGACCGGATTGCAGCCCTCGACCCCGCTGCCAGCGGCGCGGCGCGCATTATTGATTTGCGCGGGCGCCTGCTCATGCCGGGTCTGGTCGATCTGCATTGCGACGCGCTGGAAAAGGAAGTCGAGCCGCGGCCCGGCGTCCATTTTCCGCTCGATTTCGCCTGCGCCCAGGCCGACAAGCGCAATGCCTCGGCCGGCATTACCACGGTCTATCATGCCCTGTCGTTCGCCAATCACGAGCTGGGCGTCCGCAACAATGCCTTTGCCGCCGAAATCGCCCGCGCCGTCCATGCCTGGCAGCCGCACGCCCTGATCGACAACCGGGTGCATGCCCGCTACGAGGTCACCGATGAAACGGCGCCCGCCGTGCTCGCCGGCCTCATCGAAGACGGCCATGCCCACCTGCTCTCCTTCATGGATCACAGCCCCGGCCAGGGGCAGTTCCGCGACGTCGAGGCTTACCGCGACTACCTGGCCCGTACCTACAAGATGGACGGCGAAGCGCTGAAGCAGATCCTGGAACGCAAGGCCGATGCCGCCCCCGGGGTGATGGCGCGGATGGAAACGCTGGCGCAACTGGCGCGCGAGCACGGCATCGCCATTGCCAGCCATGACGACGATACGCCCGCCAAGGTCGCCAGCGTCAATGCCCTCGGCGCCGCCATTTCCGAATTCCCGATCAATCTGGAGACGGCGACTGCCGCGCGCCAACAAGGCTTGGCCACCCTGTTCGGCGCTCCCAACATCCTGCGCGGCAAGTCGCAGGCCGGCAACATGCGCGCCCTCGATGCCGTCAAGGCCGGCCTGGCCGATTGTCTGTGCGGCGATTACTCGCCGAGCGCGCTGCTGCCTTCCATCATGCGTCTGCCCGAACAGGCCGGAATCAGCCTGCCGGCAGCCGTCGCTCTGGTAACGCGCAATCCGGCGCGGGCGGCGGGCCTCGCCGACCGTGGGGAAATCGCCGTCGGCCAGCGAGCCGACCTGATCGCCGTCAAGGATCTCGGCGGCCTGCCCCAGGTCGAGCGGGTGTGGTCCTCCGGCAAGCCGGCTCTGTCGGCGCACTTCGACCACGCCTGAGACGACGATGCGCGCACCCTTGATTTATCTGGTCGGCGCCTCCGGCAGCGGCAAGGACAGCCTGATGCGCTACGCCCGTCAGCACCTGGCCGGCGAGCCCGGCATTTGCTTCGCGCATCGCTACATCACGCGACCGGCCGAAGCGGGCGGCGAGAACCATGTCGCCCTGAGCGCGGACGAGTTTACGAGCCGGCGGAATTCGGGCCTCTTCGCTTTGCACTGGGAGAGCCATGGGCTTTCCTATGGCATCGGCATCGAAATCAATCAGTGGCTGGGCAAAGGCGTTAGCGTCGTAATCAACGGTTCCCGCGGCTATCTTCCCGAAGCGCGCCGACGCTATCCCGAAATCCTGCCGGTCTGGATCGAGGTTTCTCCGGAGGTTTTGCACCAGCGTCTGCTGGCGCGGGGACGCGAATCGCCCGCAGAAGTCGAGCGGCGGCTCGCGCGCCACCGCGCCATGCCGACCGTTTTGCGCGCCGGCGAGACTATCCGCAATGATGGCGAACTGGAGAAGGCGGGGAAAAGCCTTGTGGCGCTGATTAGCCAAAGGAGCAGGCGGCTCGCATGCGCGTGACTTTTCTGGGCACGGGGGCAGCCGGCGGCGTCCCGCTGTACGGCTGCGCCTGCCCGGCCTGCCGGCGGGCGCAGGCCGAGCCGGCCTTTGTCCGCCGTCCGGCCTGCGTGCTGATCGAGAATGGCGCGACCCGTCTGTTACTGGACGCCGGTCTGATGGACTTGGCGGAGAGATTTCCTCCCGCCAGCCTCAGCGCGATCCTGCTCACCCACTACCATCCCGATCACGTCCAGGGTCTGTTTCACCTGCGCTGGGGAGTCGGGCAGGCCATTCCCGTTTTCGCGCCGCCCGATTCCGCAGGCTGTGCCGACCTGCACAAGCATCCCGGTGTGCTGAGTTTTCAGCGCGCCAAGAAATTTGTTCCCCTGCGCCTTGGCTCGCTCACGATAAGCCCTTTGCCCTTGATCCATTCCAAACCGACATGGGGGTACGCCGTGCAAAACGATGAGGGCGAACGTTTTGCCTACCTGACCGATACGCTTGGCTTACCCGACGCCACCGAGCGTTTTCTCAAAACCTGGGGAAAGTTTGAACTGGCGCTGGATTGCACATTCCCGCCGAACTCGCCGCCGGCCAATCACAATGATTGGCATACAGCGCTCGCCAGCATCAATGCGGTCGGGCCGACACGAACCTGGCTGACCCACATCGGACACCAATTCGATCATTGGTTACTACAAACCGCCCCAGCCATTCCCAGCGGCATTCGCGTTGCGCGCGATGGGCAGGTTGTCATGCTTGGGGGTTGAAAAACAGAAAGAAATAAAACCCACGCTTCGCCAATTGGGATGCTCTGATGCAGCCCCATATGTAATGACAAAATCACCACAGAAAACTAGAATAGACTCCATTCGGAGGACTATTGTCATGACCGCGCAGAACACCCTGCCCGCCAAGCGGGAAACCCTGAATATCCGCATCAAGCCCGAAGAGCGCAGCCTGATCGACCGGGCCGCGAAAGTTCGCGGAAAAAATCGCACGGATTTCGTGCTGGAAGCCGCGCGGGCGGCTGCGGAAGAAGCGCTGCTTGAGCAAGCCATCATTGCAGCTTCGCCGGAGGCTTATGCGGCCTTTGTCGCACGCCTGGACATGCCGCCGCAGCCGAACGAACGCCTGCGCAAAACCTTACAAACGCCGACGCCGTGGGATAAAGCGTGAAGCTCGGGGCTCCCGAAGCTCTCGCAGCCCATCACGAGCTGGAACAATTCACGTCGGGCGTGTTTAGTCTGGACCAGTGGTTGCAGCGTCGGGCCCTGAAGAACCAAAGCACCGGCGCATCACGCACCTTTGTCGCCGGTGCAGGACATCGAGTGCTGGCTTACTATGCGCTGGCGTCAAGCGCAGTCACCTCAGAAGCGGCGTCCGGCCGCTTTCGCCGCAATATGCCGGACCCGATTCCAGTGGTGGTCCTCGGCCGGCTGGCCGTAGACCAGTCCTTTCATGGCAAGGGAATTGGGCGGGCATTGGTGAGAGATGCCTGTCTGCGCGTAATCCAGGCCGCCGACACGATAGGTATTCGGGGCATGCTGGTGCATGCGCTCTCAAATAAGGCGCTGGCATTTTATGAGCGGATCGGCTTTGAACGCTCGCCACTCGACCCCATGATACTGATGGTAACTTTGGCTGACTTGAAGGCCGGGTTATAGCGGAATCACGCCAGCCTTATAGAATTGCTTCCTGCGCTAAGCTTCCGCCCCACAACCACTTCGCGACTCAGGAATTTCCGCGTTGAACTCACGAAACACCGCGAACACTCAGCCCATTGGCGAGCACACGCCGATGATGCAGCAATACCTGACACTCAAGGCGCAGCATCCGAATACGCTGCTGTTTTATCGGATGGGTGACTTCTACGAGCTTTTTTTCGAAGACGCCGAACGCGCCGCCAAGCTGCTCGATATAACGCTGACCACACGCGGCAAATCGGCGGGGCAGCCGATTTCGATGGCCGGCGTGCCCTTCCACGCGCTCGAACCGTATCTCGCCAAACTCGTGAAGATGGGCGAATCGGCGGTCATCGCGGAACAGGTCGGCGATCCCGCGACGAGCAAAGGCCCCGTCGAGCGCGCCGTGAGCCGCATCGTCACCCCGGGCACGCTGACCGATGCCGCGCTGCTGGATGACAAGGTCGATGCGCCTTTGCTCGCCGTCAATCTACATCGCGGCCGGCTTGGGCTCGCCTGGCTCAATCTGGCCAACGGCGATTTCCGCTTGCTCGAATGCGCGCCGGAACAGATCGGCTCTCAACTCGAACGTTTGCGCCCGGCCGAAGCGCTCGTGCCGGACGGGCTCGCCCTGGCGCAGATCGATGCGCGCGTGGCGGCCGTGCGCCGCCTCGCCGACTGGCAATTCGACGCGGAAACCGCGCGCCGCGTGCTGCCCGAACATTTCGGCACGCGTGATCTGGCGGGTTTCGGCGCTGAAGGGCTCGGCGTCGCCTTGAGCGCCGCCGCGGCGTTGTTCGACTACGCCCGCGCGACCCAGCGCCAGAGCCTCGCCCACATCACGGGCTTGCAGGTCGAGCAGGAAGCGGAATATCTGCGCATGGACGCCGCGACGCGGCGCAATCTCGAATTGACCGAAACCCTGCGCGGAGAGGCCGCGCCGACGCTCTTCTCGCTTTTCGACCTAAGCGAAACGGCGCTCGGCGCGCGCTGGCTGCGCCATACCCTGCACCACCCGCTGACCGATCGCGACATGGCCGCCCACCGCCATGCCGCCGTCGAAGCGCTGCTCACGGACCAGGGCATGGCGGGCGAAACGCTGACGCGCGTGCTGCGCAACATTGCCGATGTCGAGCGGATCACGGCGCGGATCTCGTTGCGCAGCGCGCGGCCGCGTGATCTCGCGGCGCTGCGCGACACGCTCGCCACGCTGCCCGCCTTGCGCACGGCGATTCCTCACAGCGAGGCGCCGCTGCTCGCAAATCTGCACACTGATCTCGCGGCCCCGCCTGAGCCAACCGAGCTTCTCGCGCACGCCATCGCGAGTGAGCCGGCCAGCAATCTGCGCGACGGCGGCGTGATCGCCGAGGGCTTCGATGCGGAACTTGACGAACTGCGCGGCATCCAAGCCAACTGCGGTGCTTTTCTGCTCGAACTGGAAGCGCGCGAGCGCGAGCGCACGGGCATCACGAGCCTCAAGGTCGAATTCAACAAAGTGCATGGTTTCTACATCGAGGTCAGCCATGCGAATACCAGCAAGATCCCGGACGACTATCGTCGCCGCCAGACGCTCAAGAACGCCGAACGCTACATCACGCCCGAATTGAAGACGTTCGAAGACAAGGCGCTCTCGGCGCAGGAGCGCGCTCTGGCGCGCGAAAAAATCCTCTGGGACGCCATTCTCGACGAGCTTGCCGACGAGATTTCCACGCTGCAGCGCATCGCCCGCGCAATCGCCCTGCTCGACGGCTTGAACGCGTTCGCGCGCGTCGCCGCGCGCCACAACTACGCGCGCCCGGTTTTCCGCAAGGAGGCGGGGCTGCTCATCGAAGCCGGTCGTCACCCGGTTGTCGAACCCCAGGTCGACAGCTTCATCGCCAACGACTGCGAGCTTTCCCCGACGCGCCGCATGCTACTCGTCACCGGCCCGAACATGGGCGGCAAATCGACCTACATGCGGCAGATTGCGCTGATCGTGCTGCTTGCGCACTGCGGCGCTTTCGTGCCCGCGCAGCGCGCCGAAATCGGCCCGATCGACGGCATCTTCACGCGCATCGGCGCATCGGACGATCTCGCTTCGGGACGTTCGACCTTCATGGTCGAAATGACCGAAGCCGCGGCGATCCTCAATGGCGCAAGCGAACACAGCCTGGTGTTGATGGACGAAATCGGCCGCGGCACTTCGACTTTCGACGGCATGGCGCTGGCCTTCGCCATCGCGCGCCATCTGCTCGAAAAAAACCGCTCGCTCGCCTTGTTCTCGACGCATTACTTCGAACTCACGCGGCTGTCGCTGGAACATCCCGAATGCGCCAATGTGCATCTCGGCGCGGTCGAGCACGGACACCGGATCGTATTCCTGCATGCCGTCGAAGAGGGACCGGCGAGCCAGAGTTACGGGATCGAGGTCGCCGCGCTCGCGGGCATTCCCGCCCCCGTCGTGCGCGAAGCGCGGCGCAGACTGCGCGCGCTCGAAAACCGCGAAGCTTCGGGCGGGCCGCAAGCGGATCTCTTCTCCGCCCTGCCGCCCGAGACCGAGCAGGCGCCGCCGCATCCGGTGCTCGAAAAGCTTGCAGGCGTCGATCCCGACGCGCTGACGCCGCGCGAAGCGCTCGAACAACTCTACGCACTGAAAGCACTGAGCGCATGAAATTCTGGCTCGCCCTGCTCGCATTGAGTTTCGCCCTGGCCGCGCATGCGCAGCCGTATTCCTTCGCGGCATTCGGGGACATGCCTTACAACGACGAAGAGCGCGCGGAAATCCCCGGCATGCTGCGGGAAATGGCCGCCACTGGCGTGCGTTTCGGCGTTCATCTGGGCGATTTCAAAAGCGGCAACGAGCCCTGTTCCGACGCGCTTTACCTCGACCGCGAGCAACTCTTCGCCAGCGCAGCGTTTCCGCTCGTTTATACGCCGGGAGAAAACGACTGGATCAGTTGCCAGCGCCGCACCAGCGGCAACCGCGAACCCAGGGAACGCCTGCAAGCCTTGCGCGACCTGTTCTTCACCCAGACCGCCATCGCAGCCAAGACGGGCATGCAAATCGAACAGCAGAACGAGATCGATTTCAACTTCGGCGCGAATGCGGAACATCTGCGCTGGCGTTCCGATGGCGTGCTCTTCGTCACGCTCAACGTCCCCGGCAACAATAACAACTGGGGCGTCGGCAGAGTGAACGGCAGCAGGGAATACCAAACCCGCATGGCGGCTGTAGGCGATTGGATCGAAAAAAGCTTTGCCATCGCCAAACGCGAATCCCTGAAAGCCGTCGTCCTGCTCATGCACGCCAACCCGGATTTCGAAGCCTGGTCGGAAGGCAAGCCCACGCGGGGCTTCGGCGGGCTGCTCGATCAGATCCGCGAAGAACTCGGCAATTACCCGGGCGAGGTGCTCTTGATCCACGGCGACACGCATGTCATGCGCTCCGACCGCCCGATCAAGGATTCATCGGGCGCGGTCATACGACGCTTTCGCCGCCTCGAAGTTTATGGTTCGCCGATTCCCGGCTGGGTCGAAGTGAAAGTCGACCCGGAGGGCGAACGCCTGTTCCGCCTTGTGAATCACCCTTTACAGCCCGACGCCAATCAACTCGATCAACTCACGCCGGACCAATGAGCACGTTTCTGACCCATCCAATCGAAGTGAGCGAAGAAGCGGGCATTCGCTATCTGCATTTCGGTTCCGACTGGGTTCAAGGCGCCATGCGCGTGCGCCGCCCCTTCGCGCTCGAACTCGAATACACGCGCCAAATGGCCGCGGGCCTGCTGCTGCGGCCGGCGCCCTGGCCGCGGCGAGTTTTGATGATCGGCCTGGGTCCGGGCTCGCTCGCCAAATTCTTCTACCACCATGTTCCCGGATGCAAGATAAGCGTCGTCGAAATCGATCCGCGTGTCGTGCAGATCGCCCGCAGCCATTTCCGTTTGCCCGAGGAGGACGCACGGCTTGCGATCGTCATCGGCGACGGGGCCGATTACGTTACGCGGCGCAGCGGATACTGGGATGCGATCCTCGTCGATGGCTTCGATTACAAAGCGCAGGCCGGCGCGCTCGCCACCGAGCCCTTCTACGCCGCCTGCCGCGCGGCGCTCAGCGAAGGCGGCCTGTTCACCGCCAATCTATTCGGCCAGCGGCGCGGCTTTAAAACGGCGCTCGATCAGCTCAAGCGAGCTTTCGACGGGCATATTTTCGCCCTGCCCGCCTGCGCAAGCGGCAATGTGATTGTCTTCGCGCATGGCGGAGAAACGCTCGCGCTCAACACAGCCACCTTGCGCGCACGCGCCGCCGATCTGAAAGCGAACACAGGCTTGGATTTAAGGCAGGTCGCGGCGCAATTCGATCCGAACTTCTGAAACCGCGCCACAAACGTTCTCGATGCGCGCCTCGGTTATGCTTGTAGTCTTGCGATTTTGAACCAATCCTCACCGTGAAACGTCTGCTGTCCTCCTGCCTGCTCCTGTTCGCCAGTTTGAGCGTTATTCCCACCGCGTTAGCCGAGGGTTTCATCACGCGCCTGCTCGACAAGCGCGTGCCCGGCGGCGTCGCGGTTCTGCCGCTTGGCGAAGCAACGCAGGCGCCGCGGACGTTTTTCGGTGACAAGCCCGTAATGGTCTTGCGCGAGGATGGTGAGGGCTGGATCGCAATCGTCGGCATCCCGCTTACCGCCCAGGGAGTGCAGCAACTCGAAGTCCGCGACGCGGGTGGCAGAAAGGAAATCGCCTTCGCTATCGCGCCACGGCGCTACGCGGAACAACACATCACGCTCAAGAACAAAAAGATGGTCAATCCGCCGCCGCAGGAAATGGCGCGCATCGAACGCGAAATGGCCGAACAGTCGCGCGCGTACCGCAGTTTTAGCCCCGGCGTACCGAGCAATCTGATGTTCGACAAACCCGTCGACGGCCCGCTTTCCAGCCCCTTCGGCCTGCGCCGCTTCTTCAACGGCGAGGAACGCAACCGGCATTCGGGGCTTGATTTCGCCGTGCCGGCCGGCACGCCGATCAAAGCCCCTGCCGCAGGCAAAGTCATCCTTGCGGGCAGCCTCTACTTCAACGGCAACACGGTTTTCCTCGATCACGGTCAGGGCTTGATCAGCATGATCTGCCACATGTCGCGCATCGATGTCAAAGTCGGCGACGAAGTGCCGCGCGGCGGCGTGATAGGCGCCGTCGGCTCAACCGGCCGGGCCACGGGGCCGCATATGCACTGGAATGTCAGCCTCAACGACGTGCGCGTAGACCCCGCGATTTTCATTGGCGCATTCAAGCCTTGATCCGCTGACTGTTCGATTGCGCAAGAACTCCTCATGAAGCGTTGAGATGTACGGCAATCTGCCGTGTTATTGCGTCAGGAGGACAACACCATGCCGGGAGCTGCCACGCTTGCGCCGGGGCGAGGGAAGACTGTATATTAAAAAAGCAACGATTGCTTTATCAAGAATAAATGCCGCAGATCCTTCTTTTCGGGAATAGCCGATTTCCCGCCTCTAGCCATGTGTGAAGCCGACCGCATCCTGTTCGACTTCACGAGCGCCATCCAGCCCGCCAGAAGGGCGTGGGTACAGGCCATCGGTGCCGGCTTGAGCGACGCCAGGTTGCCCCTGTCGCTGGTTGTCGTCATCGTGCTGGCGTCCCGCATGGAACCAGCCGCCCACCAGCGGATGCTGGCCGACGAAATCGGCATCAATCCGGCGGCGCTGATGCGTGTGCTGGATCAGGGCGAAGCGGCCGGCCTGCTCAAGCGTTGCGGGGTTCCCGGAAATCGCCGGATGAAGACGGTCGAATTGCTGCCCGCGGGCAAGGCGCTGGCCGCAAGGATGGAAACGGCATGGATGGCGCTGCGCGCCAGGATGCTGCGCGATGTTCCGCTGCCAGATGTCGAAACCGCGACCCGGGTGCTGCGCACGCTGGAGGCGGAATCGCTGGCGCACGTCGCGGCGGGCGGGCCAGCCGCCTAGCAAACAGCGCCGCGAGTCGATTACCATGTATGGAGAATTCAGCCTTTACGGCGTTTTCATTCCCACGCTGATGGCCCTGATGCTGGTGGCCTTTCTCGTCTTTCTGGGGTTGCGCCAGTTGCTGCTGCGGGCCAACGTGTACCGCCATGTCTGGCACCCCCCCTTGTTCGGTTTTTCTGTCTACATTTTGACGCTCGGCGCCCTGTTCGCGCTGCTGCGCGCCCTTCAATGAATCCCATTCTGCAAAAAATCATCAAGATCGTGCCGACGCTGCTGATTGCCGCGGCCGCCATTCTCGTGCTGCGCTATATGTGGCGCTACTACATGGAGGATCCGTGGACCCGCGACGCGCATATCAATGCCGACGTGGCGCAGGTGGCGGCCGATGTGTCGGGGCCGGTTCTCGATGTGCGGATCGGCGACAACGCCTTGGTGCGCCGCGGCGACGTGCTCTTCGTGGTCGACCCGGCGCGCTACGAGATCGCGTTGAGAGAAGCGCAGGCCGCGCTGAAACGCGGCGAGGCCGCGCTGGCTCAAAACCGCGCCAACCTGCTGGCGAATCAGGCGCTCCAGCGCGAGTTGCAGCGCGAGTCGCGGCGCGATCGCGAACTGGCGGATCTGGTGGCCGTCGAGGAAGCCGAGGCGCGGCGCGCCAGCCTGGAAAAGGCGCAAGCCGGCGTCGCCGCCGCCGAGGCCGAGATCGCCGCCGCCCACGCCAGCATCGCCAGCGCGCGGGCGGCGATTGAACTGGCGCAACTGAATCTGGAGCGCACCGTCGTGCGCAGCCCGGTCGATGGAAAGCTGGGTGACCGCGTCGTGCGCGTCGGCGATTACGTGAGCGCCGGCAAGCCGGTGCTGGCCTTGCTGGACACGAAATCCTTCCGCATCGATAGCTATTTCGAGGAAACCCGCTTGCATGGCGTCAAGGAAGGCGACGCCGTCGACATCGTCATCATGGGCGAGAAGAGCGTGCTGCGCGGCCATGTGCAGAGCATCGCCGCCGGCATCGAGGACCGTTACCGCAGCCAGGGAGCCAGTATGCTGCCGAATGTCACACCGACCTTCGACTGGGTGCGGCTGGCGCAGCGCATCCCCGTGCGCATCAGCCTCGACGACGTGCCGGAAGGCGTCCATCTGATCGCGGGCCGCAGCGTTACCGTCAGCGTGGTCGGCGACGGCAAGGCGCGGCAGCGGGACGAAAAGCGGGACGAACGATCGTGATCCGCCGCAGTCTGCGCGCCGCCGGTCTGTGTCTGCTGCTGGCTTCCTGCGCAACCGTGGGGCCGGACTACGAAGTGCCGCCCGACTCGGTTTTCGCGCGCGCCGTGCACCATCCGCCGGCTCTGGACGGGCGCGGCTCGGCGGCTGTCGCGCCCGGGCAGGCCGCTGTCGAGGGCCGCTGGTGGGAGCTCTATGACGATCCGCGCCTGACCACGCTGGTCGAGGAAGCTTTGCAGGCCAATGCCGAGTTGCGGATCGCCGCCGCGCGCCTGACCCAGGCCCAGGCCCGCTATGCCGAGGCGCGCGCCGCCAGCGCCCCGGCGGCGGGCGTCGACGCCGTCGTCGAGCGCGGCCGCATTTCCGCCGAATCGCTGCTCCTGACCGAGCAGCTGCCGGTATTCAATCTGGCCGAGGGCGGTATTTCGGTGAGCTATCAACTCGACCTGTTCGGCAAGATCCGGCGCCTCGTCGAAACCGCGCGCGATGACGCCGAGGCGGCCCAGGCCGCCGGCGACCTGGCGCGCATCAGCATCGTCGCGCAGGTGGTCGGCGCCTACGTCGAAATCTGCCACAGCAATCATGAGTTGGCAGTGGCCCGCCATGCGCTGCAACTGCAAGGGCAGAGCCGCGACATCGCCGAACGGATGCGCTCGGCCGGACGCGGCACGCCGGTCGTGGTGGCGCATGCCGACTCGCAGCAGGCGGCCTTGCGGGCGACCTTGCCGCCGCTGGAATCGCGCCGCCAGGCGGCGGGGTACGAGCTGGCCGCGCTGCTCGGCCGCGCGCCCGGCGAGCTTGCCGCCGAGGTCATGCAATGCCGGGAGGCGCCAACGCTCAAACAGCCCATCCCGCTGGGCGATGGCGCCGCGCTGTTGCGTCGCCGCCCCGACGTGCGCCGTGCCGAACGCGAACTGGCAGCCGCCACCGCCGAGATTGGTATCGCCACCGCCATGCTCTATCCCGACATCACGCTGGGGGCGTCATTCGGCGCCAACGGACTGCTGAAGGATTTCGGCAAACCGGTCACGCAGCAATGGGCTATCGGTCCTCTGATCTCGTGGTCGATTCCCGACAGCGGCGCGCGGGCGCGGGTAGCGCTGGCGCAGGCGGGCGCCGAGGCGGCCCTGGCCGGCTTCGATCACGTCGTGCTGGCAGCCTTGCGCGAGACGCAGACCCTGCTCGACCGCTACGCCGACGATCTGCGCCTCGCCGCCGCGCTGCGCGAAGCCCGCGACCATGCCGCCGCCGTCGCCGCCGATACGCAGCGCCTCTACCAGGGCGGCCGCGTACCGTATCTGGCGAGCCTCGACGCGCAACGCGCGCTGACAGCCGCGGAAACCAGCCTGGCCGATGCCGAGGCGCGGATCTCGCAGGATCAGATCCGGCTTTTCCTGGCCTTGGGCGGCGGCTGGCGAGTGGACGCAGCCGCGTCTGAGGCCCGCCCATGAAGGGTTTCGGCTGGCGGCTGCCGCGCCGTGTGCCGCCGTTACTACCGCGGGACCAGCAGGCGCTTTTCTCGGGATTGTTGCGCGACCGGCTGGCATGGCGGCACTCGGCCAAATCCCTGCTGGCCGCGCTGATCGCGCTCTACATCGGCTTGGCGGCCGACCTGTCGCGGCCCTACTGGGCCATGGCCAGCGCCCTCGTCGTCATGCAGCCGGTGCTCGGCGGCACCAACGCGCGCGGCATTTACCGCATCGCCGGCACCTTGATCGCGGCCGTGGCCTCCGTGGTGTTCGTTCCCGGGCTGTCGCAATCGCCGATCCTGCTGAGTCTGGTCATGTCGCTCTGGTTGACCGGCTGCATGACCATCGCCCTGCTGCATCGCGGGCCGTCGTCCTATACCTTCATGCTGGCTGGCTACACCGCTGCCTTCATCAGTTTTCCCATGGCGCTGCAACCGGATGCGATTTTCGAAATTGCGCTGGCGCGTTCCGAGGAAATCGTGCTTGGCAGCCTGTGCGCGGTGGTGGTCGGCGCTTTGGTGTTTCCGGTATCGATCAAGTCGATGATCGACCAGCGCGTGCAAGGGCTGATGCGCGACGCCCGAACCTGGTGCGAGCAGGTGCTGGCGCGGCGCGGCAGTTCCGATGAATTGCGGCGGCGTCTGGCCCACGATCTGGCGCAACTGGATCTGGTGATTCCCTTTGCCCGGCGCGACGATCCGCGCCACGGCGAACTGGGCACCTGGCTGTCGGAACTGCGCGCTCTCCTGCTCGGCCTGATGCCCGTGCTAGCGGCGATCGAGGACCGTCTCGATAATCTCGGCGCGCGCATCGGACAGGATGGCGAACTCGCGCGCCTGCTCGACGACATGCGCCAGTGGGTCGCCGAGGATGCGCCGGCCCCGCCGGCGAGGCTCGATGATTTCCTGCGCCGCATTGTGGCCTTGCGCCCGGCGATGAGCGAGGACGGTGCCGGCCTGCTGCTTGACAGCCTGCTACTGCGCCTGAAGGAACTGGCCGAACTGTGGTACGACAGCCGCCATTTGCAGCAGGCTCTCCAGGACGGCCAGCCGCCGCCCGCGGCGGCTTTCGGCCTTGATCTGCACCGTCTGATGAGCTTCGAAAGCCGCCACATCGACTGGAGCATGCTGCTGTTTTCGTCGTCGGCCGCGGGCGCTACGCTGTTCGCGTATTGCCTGTTGTGGATCGCCATCGGCTGGTCGGAAGGCGCCTCCGGCGCCATGATGGCGGCGGTTGCCGCCGCCTTTTTCGCCGCTCAGGACGATCCCGCGCCGAACATTTTCATTATGATGAACTGGTCCATCGTGGCGATCCTGACCACAGGCTTCTACCTGTTCATCGTTTTTCCGCTGTTCCGCGATTTCTGGCCGCTGGCGCTCGCCATCACGCCCGGTTTCCTGTTCGTCGGCCTGTTGCTTTCCCGCCCCAGTCTGTTCATGGCGGGCATGACCCTGGTCGTCAACGTCGCTTCCCTGATGTCGATCCAGAATCACGGCGCCGGCGCCGATTTCACGAGCTTTGCCAATTCCTCGGTGGCGACCGTGCTCGGCCTGCTGTTTGCCCTGCTCATGACGCGGCTGTTCCGTTCCGTCGGCGCCGAATGGAGCGCGCAACGGCTGATCCGGCAAGGGTGGGGAATCATCGCCGCCGCCGCCGAGGGTCATGGCCGCCAGGATCGGGAACGCCTCATGCTGCGCATGCTCGATCTGACCGGCCTCCTGGCGCCACGCTTGGCCGCGCTACCGGAGGGCAGCGAAGCCACCGGCGTGGATATGCTTGACGAGGTGCGCATCGGCCTGAACATCCTGAACCTGCGCCGCGCGCGCAACGACCTGCCGATGGCCAATCACGCCGCGCTCGATCGCTTGCTGGCGGGCGTCGCCGGCTACTACCGCGCCTGCGAGCGCGACGGCCGGATGCTGATGCCCCCGCCGGAACTGAAAGCGGCTCTAGAAGCCTCGTTGTCGCGCCTGCACACGCTGCCGCCGGACAAAGCGCGGGACGAAGCCCTGCTCGGCCTGATCGGCTTACGCTTCCGCCTGTTCCCGCAGCAGGACATGCCCGGTGCGTTTAAGGAACAGCCATGACACGGAACAGGCGCATCTCAGCGCCCCATCGGCCGCGATGGCGTAGGCCGAAATCTTGCCGCTGTCCGTACCGGCTGGCACCAGTTACGTATTCACCCGGCGCGGCCAGAAGCCGGGCCGGATGGTAAAATTCTCTGTTTTTTTGAATCGCCCGACTGGATGTCAGAAAGTCAATTGGCGACAAGCGCCTCCTCTCATATAAAAATCCGTTTCGGCTTGCGCTGGATTCCGCCTGCGGCTCTGTGCGTATTGGGGCTATGGATCGCCGCCAATCACCTTAACCAAGCGATTTTTGTCGCCTTGAATCGCTCCGCTGCGGCCTGGCCCGAAACGCTGTGGTCTGCGGTCACGATTCTCGGCACCGGCGCCTGCGCTTTCGCGCTGCTCGCCCCGACGCTTATCCGCGCGCCGCGTTTGATGGCGGCCGCGCTGATGACGGCCGTTTTCGCCGGTGCATTCACGCATATCATCAAACCGCTCGTGCGCACGGCGCGCCCCGCGGCCGTACTGCCCCCCGAGCAGATTCATGTCATCGGCGATGTGTTGACGAGCAATTCCTTCCCTTCGGGCCATTCAGTCACCGCCTTCGCCTTCGCGGCGCTCGTGGTTTTCCATACCGCGCATCCGGGTCGCGCGGCGGTATGGGCATTGCCGCTCGCGGCGTTGGTTGCGTTCTCGCGCATCGCTGTCGGCGCGCATTGGCCGCTCGATACCCTGGCCGGCGCTGCCGGCGGATGGTTGTGCGGGATGGCCGGCGAGGCGCTTTCGCGGCGCTGGACGGTTTGGAACAGAAAAGCCTGGCGCGTCGCATTCGCGCTCGCCCTGCTCGGGCTCGGAGCGGGCCTGATTTTGAGCAATCTCGGCTATCCGCAGGCCGTGCTGTTGCAACAAGCGCTCGCCGTGTTGGCCTTAATCGGCGGTGCACTGGCCTTGCGGCATGCGCTTTTGCTCAGGAATCCGGCGTGATTAAACGTGCATTCGCCCTTCTGATTTCGCTCGCCCTGCTCGTCTGGCTGGCGCATAGCGGCGATTGGCGCGGCACCGGCGCGCGCTTGATCGCGCTGCCGCCCACACCGCTGCTGTTTGCCCTGCTCGGCCTTTTCATCAGCTATATCTTGCGTGCGGCGCGCATATACGATGAATTTCGCAATATTACCGGCGGACATTTCTGGGCCGTGGCGCGCATCACGACGGCGCACAACGCGGCGATCAATGTGCTGCCCTTCCGCAGCGGGGAATTCGCATTGCCGATTCTGCTCCAGCGCGAATTCGGCGTGCCGATGGGGCGGGCGATGGTTTCCCTGCTCTGGCTGCGCATGCAAGATGCTTTTGTCGTGCTGTTTCTCGCAGCCTGGGTCTGGCCGAATCTGCCGCTCTGGTTCCGCCTGGCCTGGAGTCTTGCCGTGCTGCTCGGCGCATGGGCGGTTCCGGCCTGGGCGCGCAGTCATCCCGACACGCATCCGGCAACGCAAGGCTGGCGGAACAAGTTTGCGCGCGCGCGCGTGGCCTTGGCGCACAGCACGCGCGGGGCCTGGCGCAGTTGGGGCTGGACGCTCGCGAACTGGAGCGTCAAGCTCAGCGCGCAGGCCATATTGCTCGCCGCGCTGCTCGGCAGCACGCCTGAGCTTTCAGCCGCCGGCGTGCTCGGCGGCGAGTTGGCCGCGATTCTCCCGGTGCAGGGCGTCGCGGGATTCGGCACTTACGAAGCCGGCGTCGCCGCCGCCTTGCAGCCGCACGGCTTCGTTTTATCGGTTAGCCTGCAAGCGGCGCTGGCCCTGCATTTAGTCATTATCGCCTCGGCGGTCATTGCGGGAGCGGCGGGTTTCGTCCTGCTGCCCGTAGGCCCCGCCTCCTCCAAAAGTGGACAAGAAACATGAGTGAAACCCTCTCCGTGACCATTCCGCCCGCCGCACCGCCGCACCGCCTATCGGTCGTCGTGCCGATGTACAACGAGGCGGAAAACGTCGAACCGCTGGTCAAGCGCGTGCATGAAGCGCTCGACGCCTATCCGCACGCATGGGAATTGGTGCTCGTCGACGACGGCAGTTCCGACGGCACGCCGGCTGAACTCGTCCGCGTTGCGCGCCACTACGGTCCCCATGTGCGCATCGTTTCGCTGATGCGCAACTTCAAACAGACCGCGGCGATGCAGGCCGGTGTGGACGCCGCGCGCGGCGATGTGATCGTGACGATGGACGGCGATCTGCAGAACGATCCGATCGACATTCCGCGCATGGTCGCGCGCCTGCTCAACGAAGACCTCGATCTCGTCGCGGGATGGCGCAAGAACCGCAAGGATGCGATGGTCATGCGCAAGATTCCCTCGCGCATCGCGAACCGTTTGATCGCGCGGATCACGGGCGTCAAGCTCAACGATTACGGCTGCAGCCTCAAGGCGTTCCGCGCCGACGTGATTAAAAACGTGCGGCTGTACGGGGAAATGCACCGTTTCATTCCGGCCTGGCTCGCGACCGTGACGACGCCGCGCCGCATCGCCGAAGAGGTTGTCAGCCACCACGCGCGCCAGTTCGGCCAGAGCAAATACGGCATTTCGCGGACCTTCCGCGTCATCCTCGATTTGATCTCGGTGTTCTTCTTCATGCGCTACCGCGCGCGGCCGGGCCATTTTTTCGGCGGCATCGGGCTTGGGATGGGCGTCATCGGAATGCTGATTCTGACCTGGCTCGCGGGACTCAAACTGTTTACCGGCGCCGCGATCGGCGGCCGCCCGCTGCTGCTGCTGGGCTTCTTCTGCATCGTCGGCGCGATCCAGTTCATCTCGACCGGCGTGCTGGCCGAAACGCTGGCGCGCATCTATTTCGAATCGGGCGCGGCGGCGCAATACCGCGTGCGCAACCCGGACAACCCGGCCGACAACGAATCCTGGCATAAGCCCGGCCAGGCCGCTGCATGAGTTCGAGCGTTTCCGCTGCGCGCCCAAGCTGGCGCGAACTGGCCGCGCTCACGCTTTTACCGGCGATTCTGCTGTTGCTGAATCTCGGCAGCGCGCCGCTGTTCGATGTCGACGAAGGCGCATTCTCGGAAGCCACGCGCGAAATGCTCGAACGCGGCGATTTCGTTTCGACCTGGCTCAACGGCATGCCGCGGTTCGACAAACCGATTCTGATCTATTGGCTGCAAGCGCTGTCGGTTTCGCTTTTCGGCGTTAACGAATGGAGTTTCCGCCTGCCTTCGGCACTCGCCGCAATCGTCTGGTGCGTGGCCGTCGGCCGCTTCGCCTGGCCGCGCTTCGGACGCGAAGCCGCCCAGCTCGCCACCTTGGTCGGCGCGACAAGCCTCGGCGTTTTCGTGATCGGCCGCGCCGCCACCGCGGACTCCCTGCTCAACTGCCTTCTGACATTGGCGATGACCGACGCCTGGCGGCATCTCGAATCGGGCCGCAAAGCGCCCTTGCGGCGCATGTTTCTTTGGATCGGGCTCGGCGTTCTGACGAAGGGGCCGATCGCCATCGCGATTCCCGCAATCGTGACCTTGCTTTTCTGCGCCACGCGTGGCGAATGGCGGCGTTTTTTGCGCGCGGCTTTCGATCCGCTCGGATGGCTGATTCTGCTCGCCGTCGCCGCGCCCTGGTATATCGCGGCGCTGATGATTCACGGTCAAGCCTTCATCGACGGCTTCATCATGAAGCACAACGTCGGCCGCTTCTCGGGTCCGATGGAAGGCCACGGCGGCTCGCTGTTCTACTACCTGCTTATCGTGCCCCTGCTGCTGCTGCCCTGGACCACGCTGCTGCTGCGCGCGCTCGGGGAAATACGCGCGGGCAGCGCGCAACCCTTGCAACGCTTTCTCTGGATCTGGTTCGGCTTCGTGCTGGTGTTCTTCTCCTTCTCCGGCACCAAGCTGCCGCACTACGCCCTGTATGGCTGCACGCCCTTGTTTCTGCTGATCGCTCTGCATCGCGACAAAATCAAACGCGAATGGCTTGCCTTCCTCCCGCCGCTGCTTTTGCTGGCCTTCCTCGCCGCGCTGCCGAAACTGCTCGAATACGCGCTCGCGAGCGGCCGAGTGACCGACCCGTACTACATGGCTCAGCTTGCGCGCGTTGTAGAGATCGGCGGTAAAGCGTATGCGGCGATCAGCGTCGCGGCGCTGATCGCGGCCATTTCGCTCACCTTCTGGCGCAGCGAACCCGTTTGGCGCCGCCTGTCTTTCATCGCCGCAATCCAGGCGGTGCTACTGGCAAGCCTTGTCACCCCTTTCGTCGGCGAACTTTTGCAAGGCCCGGTCAAACGCGCGGCGCTTGTCGCGCGCGAGGTCGGCGGCCCCGCCGTGCAGTGGAATTTCTTTCAGCCCAGCTTTGCCGTGTATCGCGGTCAAAGCGCGCCGATGCGTGAGCCCCTGCCCGGCGAACTCGCGCTGACGCGCTTCGACCGCCTGCCGCCGGACATTCCCGTGGAGACGCTCTTCGCCGAAGGCGGCGTGCGCCTCGTAAGGCGTTTGCCATGAATACGCGCACTCCACGCTTCAGCGAAGATCTCGAAGGCCAGCGCGCGCTTGCGCTGCTGATCGGCGCCATCGCACTTGTCACGATGTGGCGCGTCTGGGTCATCGCGCGCTCGAACATGACGCTGTATGTCGACGAAGCGTATTACTGGGGCTGGGCTCAAGCGCTCGACTGGGGCTACTTCTCGAAGCCGCCGCTGATCGCGGCCCTGATTGCCGCAACAACCGCCCTGTTCGGCGACGGCCTGCTCGGCGTCAAGGCCGGCAGCCTCCTGCTCTACCCCGCGACGGCGGTGCTGCTGTTCGCGATGGGGCGGCGTCTTTACGATACGACCACCGGCCTGCTCGCAGGGCTCGCCTTTTTGACGCTGCCGATCACCAGCGCGCTTGGGCTCTTCATTTCAACCGATGCGCCGCTGCTCTTTTTCTGGACCGCCGCGCTGTGGAGCCTGCACCGCGCCATCGCCGATGACAACCCGCGCGATTGGCTGCTGCTTGGCCTGTTCTGCGGCCTCGGCCTGATGTCGAAGTACACCATGGCCGCCTTCGCATTGAGCGCGCTCGTTCTGCTGCTCGGCAGCGCCGAGGGCCGCAGCCGGCTGCGCGCGCCGGGGCCGTGGGTCGCGGCGCTGATCGCCTTGGCGATCCTGGCGCCAAACCTGTGGTGGAATTGGCAGCACGATTTCCCGACCTTCCGCCATACGGCGGAGATTACTCAGGAAAGGGAAAGCGGCGGCAATCCATTGGAATTCATCGCCGCTCAGATCGGTTCGATCGGCCCCTTGCTCGCCATCGGCTTAATTGGCGCGCTCGCCGGCTTGCGCTCCGCATGGCGCAATCCGTCGGACCGCTTGATGATCGCGGGCTGCCTGCCGCTTCTGCTGCTCGTGTTCGCGCAGTCGCTGACCAAACAAGCAAACGCCAACTGGGCCGGGCCGATTTTTTGCAGCGGTACTCTGCTCGCCGTGGCCTGGCTCAGACGCACCGCCGGCAGACGGCGCCTGCTTGCCGCGGCTTTAGTGCTGAATCTGCTCATCACAGCGACCGTCTATCACTGGCCTAGCGTCCTTGCGCTCGCCGGCCGCCCGCTGACCGCCAAGCTCGACCCGCTCAAACGCATGAAAGGCTGGAATCGCCTGGTGGAAGGCTTGCGGCCTTTCATGCTCGAACACCCCGACGCCTATATCGTTTCGGACGAACGCAAGTTGCTTGCCCATGTAGGCTACACCTTGCGCGATCTGAACCCGAGAATTGCAAGCTGGAATCCGCAGGGCCAGATTCTCGATCAGTACCACCTGACCCACTCGCTGCCCAATACGCCCGGCATAAACATCTTCTTCATCTGCGAATGCGAGCCTAACGGCGTCGCCGCCCGCTTCGCTTCCGCCGAACAGATCGCGCGCATCCGCACCACAACGCACCCGGATTCAAGCCTGAATATGGATGTCTGGTTCATGCAGGGTTTCAAGGGTTACTGAGAGAATAGGCCCCAAGCCTCCGCACCGTCATTCTGCGCGAAGTCGCAGAATCCATTTGTCCTCCGAGAGTGGATTCTGCGACTGCGCTTCGCTCCGCGCAGAATGACCGCGAGTTGAGCACAAGCGAGACAAGCCTTATGGGCGCAAACATGCCGAACAAAATCGAAACCTTGTGCGTGGCACTTTCCTTTCTTGCGGGAGCCCTGCTGTTTTCCCTCTGGCCGCAGATCGACGTGGCTATCTCGGCTTGGTTCTATGTCCCCGGCGAAGGCTTTGCATGGGGCCGCCATTGGCTCGTCGAGGGCATTTACTGGTTCGTCTGGGGCGGCTCGCGCATTGTCGTCGTCAGCGTTCCGTTATTGCTCGGAATAAGTTTTTGGATGAAACGCGGCTGGCTTGTCCAACGCAGGCGCTGGCTGGGCTTCCTCGCGCTGGCAATCGCTTTGGGGCCGGGCCTGATCGTGGACCAAGCGCTCAAAAACCACTGGGGCCGGGCGCGGCCAGAACAGAACGTCATGTTCGGCGGCGACAAACAATTCACGCCAGCTTTACTCCCGGCACAGCAATGCGGACGCAATTGCTCGTTCGTCAGCGGTCATGCCACAGCCGCCTTTGCCTTGATGAGCTTCGGCTGGCTCGCCGGCCCGGCTCGCCGCCGGCGCTGGATGGCGCTCGCCGCCGTTACCGGCCTCGCGGTCGGCCTTGTCCGCATCGTGCAGGGCGGACACTATGCAAGCGATGTGTTTTTCGCTTTCTACGCGGTCTGGCTCGGCAATTTTCTTGCCTGGGCGATCCTGAAAGCCCTGCGCAAGCTGCCGGATAAAAAGCTAATTCCTATGCGCCTGCGCTAATTCCATTTCTCTATCAATCGATTACTTTGTCGGCTTTGCTTGCCGTGCTACAGCACTGTCTGCGCTTCGCCTTCGCGTACTCGATTGATAGAGAAACGGAATAAGTCCTGAGGAGTGCGCTAGACTGCGGATTCGAGCGTAGCTTTGAAGTTGTTCCAGGATGAACACTCGCCCGCCAATACCTATCGTACCGCTGGAAGCGCTTCTTCCGGCGCTGGAAACACACTCCGAAAACGGCAATGGTTTGCTCGCCGACCGGCGCATGCGGCCATTGCACGATCTGCGCATTTCCGTTACCGACCGCTGCAATTTCCGCTGCACCTACTGCATGCCGAAAGATAAGTTCGGCCGCGAGCATGCTTTTCTACCGCGCAGCGGGCTGCTGTCTTTCGAGGAAATCACGCGCATCGCCCGGCTTTTCATCGGCCAGGGCGTAAAGAAAATCCGCCTCACGGGCGGCGAGCCGTTGCTGCGCAAAGGCATCGAGGATTTGATCGCGATGCTTGCGCCGCTCGGCGCGGAATTGACGCTCACCACCAATGGCGCGCTGTTGGCCCAGAAAGCCAAGGCGCTTGCGGCGGCGGGACTCAAACGGGTCACCGTCAGTCTCGACGGCATCGAGGATGCGGTATTCCGCCGCATGAACGATGTCGATTTCCCTGTCGAGCGCGTGCTCGCCGGAATCGACGCGGCGGCGGGCCTCGCGCCGCTCAAGGTCAATTGCGTCGTGCGGCGCGGCATCAACGCAGCGCAAATCATTCCGCTCGCGCGCCGTTTTCGCGGCAGCGGCCACATCCTGCGTTTCATCGAATTCATGGATGTCGGCTGCAGCAACGGCTGGAGAATGGACGAGGTGATCCCTTCGCGCGAAGTGCTCGCGATGATCGCCGAGCATTTCCCGCTCGAACCCATCGACCCGAATTACACCGGTGAAGTCGCCGAACGTTGGCGTTACCGCGACGGCGCGGGCGAAATCGGCGTGATTTCCTCGGTGACCCAGGCGTTCTGCCACGAATGCACGCGCGCGCGGCTTTCGCCCGAAGGCCGCTTGTTCACCTGTCTGTTCGCCAACCGCGGTTACGATCTATGCACCCCGTTGCGCCAAAACGCCGACGATGCGGCCTTGGCCGAGTTGATCCGCGGCATTTGGCGGCTGCGCGAAGACCGTTATTCCGAACTGCGCGGCGCGGCGACCGTGCGCGACAAAATCGAGATGTCCTACATCGGTGGCTGAACGCAATACGCCGTTGACCGGCCTGATCCTCGCCGGCGGCGCGGGCAGCCGCATGGGTGGCGCGGACAAAGGCTGGCTGCTCTGGAAAAACCGCCCGCTCATCGAATACGCGCTCGAACGGCTCAGCCCCCAGGTGGATCGTGTTTTGATTAGCGCGAATAGGAATCTTGAGCGCTACCGGAATCTGGGCGTCGAAGTCCTTACCGATCACAGGCCCGATTTACCCGGCCCGCTGGCGGGCATCGAAGCCGGTCTGCTCGCGGCGCAACCCGGTTATTTGCTCGTCGTGCCTTGCGACGCGCCTGGATTTCCGCTCGATCTCGCCGCGCGTTTGCTGAGAGCGAACGCCTCCGCCGCATTCGCCCGCACGCCCGAACGCACCCAACCACTGTTCGCCTTGCTCCACACGGATTTGCTGGCCGACTTGCAAAACGCACTGGACCACGGCGAGCGCCGCGTGCATGCCTGGTTGGGGAATATCGGCGCACTGACAGTGGACTTCGATGACAGCGCCGCTTTCGTGAATTTGAATACGCCACAGAGTCTGAATGCGGGCATTCATCCATCCCGGCGCCGGGAATGAGCTTGCCGGCGCCAGAATTCAAACAGGTGCTGTGTTTATAGCGGGCCGATGTAGTCGCGCTTACCGACTGTCACACCCAGATGGCGCAAGATGCCGTAGGCGGTCGTGTAGTGGAAGTAGAAGTTCGGCAAGGCATAGTCGAGCAGATAATTGTCGCCGCTCATGTGTAAGGTGCTCTCCCGCTGCGGAATCGTGATCGCGCGGTTGTGCGCGCCGACGAACGCATCATGCGGCAAACCTCTGAGATATTCGGCGGTTTTGGCAACTCGCTTGCGCAGATCCGCCAGCGAATGTTCCATGTGCTCGAATTTGGGCGCTTCAATGTCCGCGAGATGGGCGCAGGCGTTTTTTGCGAAATCGGTCGCCAGTTGAATCTGGCGCGTGAAATTGAACATGTTCGGATAGAGGCGGCCTTCGAGCACGACGGGCTCTTCGGCGCGCCCCTCGGTGCAAATGGTTTCCGCCTTCTCAAGAATATGGTCGAGATGTTCAAGCTGGCGCAAAAACGTCCCGACCGAAAGCCGATAAAGATCGATTGACATGACTACCTCCGTCTCTTGAATCAAACCGTGTTGTCCGCGGCGTCGAGCGCATGCGCCATATCTTCGAGCTGAACCTGCTCGATCCGCGCGAAATGTCCTGAAATTTTGCGGCTTGAGGTATGCACCTCCTGCACATCCTCACTGGCCTGGCGGATGTGCGTGGCAAGCCGCTGCATGCGCTCCTCGAAGCGGGCGAAATCTTTGGCGAGTTTACCGAGCGCGTCCTTGATGACGTGAATCTGCTTGCGCGTTTCGACATCCTTGAGCACCGCGCGCGCGGTATTCAGCACGGCCATCAGCGTCGTCGGAGAAACGATCCAGACGCGCCGCTCCAGCGCATACTGGACCACTTCGGGATGGTAGGCATGGATTTCCGCAAACACCGCTTCGGCCGGCACGAACATCACAGCTCCGTCGGAGGTTTCGCCCGCGACGATGTACTTGGAGGCAATCGCCTCGACATGCTTCTTCACATCGGAACGGAAGGCCGCTTGAGCTGCCTTGCGCTCGGGCTCGGAAGCGCTCATGTCGAACATTTTATGGTAATTCTCGAGCGGAAACTTGGCATCGACGGCGACCCGCCCGGTCGGTTCAGGCAGTTCCAGCACGCAATCGGCACGCACGCCGCTCTTGAGCTGAACCTGGAAACCGAATGAATCCGGTGGCAAAACATTGCGTACCAATGCTTCGAGCTGAACTTCGCCGAACGCGCCACGCGAGCGTTTGTCGCCCAGCAACTCCTGTAAGCTCACGACATTCGTCGTCAGACCATCGATCTTCTTTTGCGCTTCATCAATCGTGGCCAGCCGCGCCATGACACTTGCAAAGGTTTCGTTGGTTTTGCGGAAGCCTTCGTCGAGCCGCTGATGCACCACGCCGGTCATCGCATCGAGCCGTTCGTTGAGCGTGCGCGTCAGCACCTCGATGCTTGAGCCAAGCTGCGCGGAGGCCGCGCGCAATCCATCCTGAAGCAGCTCGCGGTCGGCCCGCGCCTGCTCGGCAAGCGTTTTGAGCGTCTGCTCCATCAAAGCGCTGCGCAACGCCTCATGCTGGGTCGCTGTGTTTTGCGTCAGCGCGGTCAAACGCGCCGCAAGGTCCTCGCGCTGCGCCGCGGAACCCTGTTCCACAAGGCGATGCAATACCGTCAGAGCATCGCCGTGCGCACGCAACGCCTCGAAAATCTGGCTGCGCAAGCGTTCCGCCACTTCGGCCTGATGCGCGGCAAGCCGGTCGCCGCGCCGCTCGGCATCCCGCGTGAGCGCGTCGGCAAGCTGTTTCGCGCTCGCCGCCAGCGCGGCCTCAAGCCGCAGGCTCAGCGCCTGGTTCGACTGTTCGAGCGCTTTCCGGCTCCGCCGCACCGCGAACACGGCCCACAATCCCGCTGCGACGCTCACGGCGAGCAGCACTATCACCACATAAAAAAACATTCGACCTCCGGAGAAGACCGGCGAGTATAGCCGTCAGAACCCGCTCATCAAGCTAATGCGCGCAGGCTTTGCAGTGGAGGCTGACGCATCACACGGCGGGTGCCGAGCCACCCGGTCAAAACGATTCCCGCCAGGCCCGCCAAAGCACCCGCGCCGAATGCCCAGAGCGTCGGCTGAAAACTGAACTGGAAAACCTTTTCCGCCACCACGGCGGCAATCAGCATTGCGCCGAGCGCGCCCAAACCACTAGCCACCAAACCGAGCGCGGAAAATTCGGCCAGCAGCGCGCCACGCAACACCGTGTTGCCCGCGCCGAGCGTGCGCAAAATCGCCAGTTCATGCGCGCGTTCGTCATGCGTGGACTGCAACGCGGCGGCCATCACGACCGCGCCCGCGACAAGCGCCAGCGCAAACACAAGCTGCACGGCGCGGATGAGCGAATCCATCGTGTCCTGCACCTGGCGCAGCACCGCGCTGACGTCGATCAGCGAAAGATTCGGAAATTCACGCGCCAGTTTTATCCCAAAGCCGCGCTGCGCATCGGGCAAGCGGAAGCTCGTGATGTAACTCGTCGGCTGCCCATCGAACAAACCGGGCGAAGCGGTGACGAAGAAATTAACCCGCATCGAATCCCATTCAAGCGTGCGCAGACTGGTAATCGGCGCTTCGATCCGCGTACCGGCGACATCGAACGCCAGCCTGTCGCCGAGTTTCAGCCCCAGAGTCTGCGCGATGCCGCGCTCGACCGAGAATTCCGGCTGATGCGTATCGCCATGCCAACGCCCCGCAACGATGCGGTTCCCGGCCTGCAATTCGGCGGCGTGGCTGAGGTTAAATTCCCGCTCGGCCAACCGCTGCGCACGCTGTTCCGCATACGCCTCGGGATGCACGGCCTGCCCGTTGATCGCGACGAGACGGCCGCGAATCATCGGCAGCAACAGCGGCTCGGCGAGCCCCGCGTCGGCGAAACTTTTGCGCAGCGCTGCAAGCTGATCGGGCTGAATATTCACGATGAAACGGTTTGGCGCATCCGGCGGTATTTTATTGCGCCAGCTCTGCAACAGATCGTGACGCCCGACCGAGAGCAGCAGCATCGCCGTCAAGCCAAGCGCCAACGCAACCGCCTGCAGGATTGTCGGCCCCGCATGACGCGACAGGGAAGCCAATCCATAACGCCAGCCGCCGCCCGTTGCGCCGGCCAAGCGGCGCATCCGCGCGAGCAGCATGACGGCGAGCCACGCAACCAGGCCATAGACGACAAGCGCCCCCGCGAAACCCAGCGCGACCCAAAGCCCGAGCCGAATGTCGCCCGCCACCCAAAGCATGAGCCCGACCAAGGCCGCCGCGGCAATCGACACGCTGCTCAAACTGGAAGGCCGCCAGCTCGGAAATTCCCGCCGCATCACGCGCAAGGTTGAAACGCGGCCGAGCCGCAACAACTGCGGCGCGGAGAAACCGAGCAAGAGCACGAAACAGGCGGCGACACCCTGCAAAACCGGCCAAGCGGATGGCGCGGGCAGCGCCGCATCGACGATATTCGCCACGCTTGCCGCGAGCAAAAACTGAATGCCCAGGCCAAGCAGCGCGCCGCACAACGAGGCAAAAAGCCCAAGCCAGACGAATTCGCCAATCAGAATCTGCATCAGCAGGCTTTGCGTCGCGCCGAAACAGCGCATCGCCGCGCAGCCGTCGAGATGGCGATTGACGAAGCGCCGCGAAACGAGCGCCACGGCCACCGCCGCCAGCACCACGGCCAACAGCGCGGCGAGACTCAGAAAACGATGCGCGCGATCGAGCATGTCGCGTAGCTCAGGACGCGAATTAGCGATCGACTCCACCGCCTCACCGCGCCCGAGATGCGTCCGGCTCCATGCCTCGAAAGAAGTCACCGCTTGCGCATCCCCCGCGAAATGAAGCCGATACGCCACACGGCTGCCGACGGTCACAAGCCCGCTTGCGGGCACATCGGTGAGATTCATCACCAGACGCGGCGCTAAAGCAATCAGACTCGCGCCGCGATCGGCTTCATAGGTCAGCATACCGGCGACTCGCAGACGCAGCTTGCCGACGCCCACGCTGTCGCCGGGCTTGATTTCCAACGCACCGAAAAGCCGCTCATCGAGCCAGACTTCACCCGGCTCCGGCACGCCGCGGACACCGCGTTCGGGCAGCCCGGGACCGTCCGCGATGCGCAGTTCCCCGCGCAGCGGATAACGCGCGTCGGCGGCTTTGATCGCCGCCAGTTGCGCCTGTTCGGCGGAGCTGACCATGCTCATCAAAAGCCAGCTTTCGCTGACCGCCAGACCGCGCGCCTTCGCTTCGCGCGCGAATTCGGCACCCCAGGGATGGTCGGCCGTCAACAACACATCGCCGCCAAGCAGACGATTGGCGTCGCGGTCGACCGCGCGGCCGATCCTGTCACTCAGAAAAGCAACGCTCGTCAGGCTTGCAACCGCCAGCACCAGGGCGAAAACCAGCAGGCTAAGCTCTCCGGCGCGCAGATCGCGCAGCAAGGCATTCCATGAAAGTCTGAGCATGGGTTCTTTCATCGCTTTCAGATCGGAAAAGCATTGTAGCCCCACGCTCCGCGCAGCGATTCGGCCGGTTCGCGCTCGGCGTGCGAACGCAGCGCAAGGTGGATTTGCAACAAGCGTCTGCTATAGGCTGCCGCGCCATAGCTCACAGAGTAAAATAAACATTTCGCCGCAAAGCTCTTTGCTCGATGCACGTGCCGTTGAAAAACCCTCCGCCGCACTACGCTCATGACCACGCTGCATCCAATGCAGGGCAAGAGCCCGTACACCACATGCATGAGCACCCTGCGCATGACCATCATGGGCACGCTCACCATCATGCTCTCGGCAGCAATACGCGCATTCTGGTCCTGGCCCTGTGTTTGACGTTCGGCTTTTCGATTGTCGAAACGCTGGGCGGCCTTATGACGGGTTCGCTGGCCCTGCTCGGCGACGCGGCGCATATGCTGTCCGACAGTCTCGCCTTGGGCCTTGCCGCGCTGGCCGCGCGCCTGGCGAGCCGCCCTCCGAGCGACAGGCACAGTTACGGCCTGGGCCGTGTCGAAGCCCTGGCGGCGCTCGGCAATGCGGTATTGATGCTCGTCATCGTCGTCGGCATCGGCTGGGAAGCCGCGCAGCGGCTCATGCAGCCGCAAGCGATCGAGGCCGGGGCGGCAAGCGTCGTCGCCATCATCGGTTTATTCGTCAATATCGCGGCGGCTTGGCTGCTCTCACGCGGGGAGCAAAATCTCAATATGCGCGCCGCGCTATTGCATGTGGTCGGCGATCTGCTCGGTTCGGTCGCCGCGATCGTCGCGCTGCTGATCGTGCGCTTCACCGGCTGGACGGCGGCCGACCCCTTGCTTTCGCTCTTGATCGGTGGGCTGATTTTGGCTTCGACGGTCAGCGTGCTCAAAGATACCTTGCACCAGTTGCTCGACGGCGTGCCGCGCGGCCTCTCCTTACAGAATATTGGCACGCATCTGGCGGCATTGCCGGGTGTCGGCTCCGTGCATGATTTGCATATCTGGGGTTTGGGCTATGGGCGTGTTGCGCTCTCCGCGCACTTGGTCATGCGCGATCCGGCACATTGGGCAAGCACGTTGGTTGCCGCGCGGTATTTGCTACAGCATGAATTCGCTATCGAGCATGTGACGCTGCAACCCGAATTGCCCGCCGATCCGCGCATCTCGCTGGAACATTTGCTCCAGGGGATACGCCAAAAACACTAGGAACCTGTTCATAATCTTGCTGCGAGTGTGGCAACTGAGCGTAATCGGGGCTCTCGCGACAAATTCTGAACAGGTTCTAAAGAGCTCATTGAAAGGGACTGTCTCAAAAATGCACTCTGCCCAGGAAATTCTCGCCTACGCCGACCGGCTCACCACCTTGCCCGATGTGTATCTGAAAATCCGCGCGGAGCTTGACGATCAAAACGCATCGATCCCGGCCGTCTCGGAGGTGATTGCGAGCGATCCGGCGATCACCGCCTCCCTGCTCAAGCTGGCGAACAGCCCGTTTTACGGTTATGCGCGCAAGATTGAAAGCATCCAGCGAGCCGTCACCTTGATCGGCTTGAAACATCTGCATGAGCTCGTGCTCGCGATTTCAGTCAATACCTTGTTCGCCGGCATTCAACCGCGGCATATGGATGTCGTCCATTTCTGGCGCAATAGTGTCGAGCGCGCTTTGCTTGCGCGTGCGGTGGCGCAGCAGCTTAACGGCATCGATCCCGAACGTTTTTTCATTTCGGGTCTGCTCGCGGATTCGGGTCATCTGGTGATGTGTCTCGCCGTACCGGATCTCATGGAAGAAGTGTTCGAAACATCGCCGCAACCAGGGGAAAATATCGCCGATGTGGAACGCGCGATCGTCGGCTGCGACTTCGCCGAAGTCGGCGCGGCTTTGACCGCGACCTGGCGGCTGCCGCTAAGCTACGGCGTCGAAATCGGTTCCCAGCTCAATCCGCATGCAGCCGGCGAGCATGTCCAGCCAGCCGCTTTATTGAATCTCGTCAGCAGGGTGATTGCGCTGCAGGGCAATGAGTCCTCCCTGGCGTATGAATACCCCTTGCATCCGGATTCGGCCGAACTCGCGGGCATCGATCTGGAAGCCGTCCAAGCCGTGTTGAAAGCTATCCAGCCCGAGTTCGCAGTGACGCTGGCAGCCTTCTCGCAACGCTGAATCAAGGCTTTCGGGCGATTCGGCAAGATTGAGACGAATCCGGCTTACGCTACTATAAGTTGATTTTCAAGACTCCCCAACCACAATATATTGTGGTCAAATAGCGCCCTGAATCTGCTTCCAGGAGAGTCTCTACATGAGCCAGAACGATACAGCTGTTTCGCTCGACAGCCTCATCCCGCAAGAAATTTCCGGCGAAGTGCTACTCGAAAAGTACGCCAAGGGCGGGGAGCAGACCGTCTCCGATGTCCGGCTACGGGTTGCGCGCGCGCTTGCGGCGATCGAAAGCGAAGAGCGCCGCGCACATTGGGAAGCACGTTTCACTTTTGCGCTCGAACACGGTTTTGTCCCAGCAGGCCGGATCAATTCCGCAGCGGGCACGAACCTGGCAGCCACGCTCATCAATTGTTTCGTCCAGCCGGTCGGTGACTCGGTAACCGAAGTCGTCGACGGCCGCCCCGGTATTTACACCGCGCTGGCCGAAGCGGCTGAAACCATGCGCCGCGGCGGCGGCGTCGGCTACGACTTCTCCTCGATTCGCCCCGTCGGTGCCCTGGTGCGCGGCACGCAAAGCCGCGCCAGCGGCCCGGTCAGTTATATGCGCGTCTTCGACCGCTCGTGCGAAACAGTCGAATCCGCCGGCGCGCGGCGCGGCGCGCAAATGGGCGTGCTGCGCTGCGACCACCCGGATATCGAAACCTTCATCCACGCCAAGGACGAAGGCGATTTGTCGAACTTCAATATTTCGGTCGGCGTGACCGATGCGTTCATGCAGGCCGTGGAAGCCAATGGCGACATCGAGCTGACCCACCGCGCGGAACCGGATTGCGAACTGCGCGATGCGGGTGCGTATCAGCGCGAAGACGGCCTGTGGGTCTATCGCAAGATCGCCGCGCGCGATCTGTGGGACCAGATCATGCGCTCGACGTATGACCATGCTGAACCGGGTATCCTGTTCCTCGACCGCATCAATCGCGACAACAATCTGTACTACTGCGAAACCATCGAGGCCACCAACCCCTGCGCCGAACAGCCGCTGCCGCCCTACGGCTGCTGCTGTCTCGGCTCGGTCAACCTGACCGGCTTCATCCGCGAGCCCTTCGGCAAAAAAGCGCGTTTCGATTTCGAAGCCTTTGGCGAAGTCGTCGATATTTCGATCCGCATGCTCGACAACGTGCTCGACGCGACGAACTGGCCGCTCGCCAATCAGCACCAGGAAGCCCAAAACAAGCGCCGTATCGGCCTCGGCTTCACCGGCCTCGGCGATGCGCTGATCATGCTGGGTCTGCGTTACGACACGGCTGCCGCGCGCGAGATGGCCGCGAAAATCTCGGAAGCGATGCGCGACCGTTCTTATCTCGCCTCGATCAACCTCGCCAAGGAACGCGGCGCCTTCCCGCTGTTCAATGCCGATATGTATCTGTCCGGCGGCAACTTCGCTTCGCGTCTGCCGAACGAAATCAAAGACCAGATCCGCAAACATGGTCTGCGCAATTCGCATCTGCTCTCGATCGCGCCGACCGGAACGATTTCGCTGGCCTTCGCCGACAATGCCTCGAACGGCATCGAACCGCCTTTCTCCTGGACTTATACGCGCAAGAAACGCATGGCCGACGGCACGTTCAAGGAATATTCGGTTGAAGACTATGCGTGGCGTGCCTACAAGCATCTCGGCGGCAATAGCGACAAACTGCCGTCCTACTTCGTCACCGCGCTCGAAATCTCGGCCCAGGCCCACAAGGATATGGTTGCTGCCGTGGCACCGTACATCGACACTTCGATCTCGAAGACCGTCAACGTCCCCGCCGACTACCCCTATGCGGATTTCGAAGACCTCTATCTGACCGCCTGGAAAGCCGGCCTCAAAGGGCTCGCAACCTATCGGCCCAATAGTGTATTGAGCCCGGTTTTATCGGTCGAGCCGACGAGCACGGAAAAGAAACAACCGCAGGATGTCGAAATCAGTGAGGCCAACCGCCGCCTCTCGATCAAATCGCTGCCCGCGCCCGTTCTGGCTAGCCTGCGTTGGCCAAGCCGGCCGGAAATGCCTGACGGCAACTCGGCCTGGACCTACATGCTCGAAACGCCGCAAGGCGAATTCGCGATTTTCGTCGGACATATGGAACCAAACGGCGACGTGAGCTCCCAAAGCGCCTTCCCATTCGAAGTCTGGGTTAACGGCGCCAACCAGCCGCGCGGCCTCGGCGCCGTCGCCAAAACACTTTCGATGGATATGCGCGCCAACGACCGTGGCTGGCTCAAACTCAAACTCGACACGCTCGCGCGCTCGGTCGGTGAAGGCTCCTTCGAACTGCCCTTCCCGCCCAACGGTGAGCACAAGGTCGTACCCGGTGTCGTCGCTGGCTTCGCGCAAGTCGTTCGCTATCGTTGCGAAAGACTCAACGCCTTCGAAGTCGACACCTCGACTCCGGTTCTCGATGCGGTGTTCAGCCTGCAAGAGCCCAAAACCGGCACCGACGGCACGCTCTCCTGGACCGTCGACATCAGCAACCCGGCCACGGGTGAAGAGTTTGTGCTCGGCTTGAAAGAAATCACATTGCCGGACGGCGTGACGCGCCCCTACTCGATGTGGCTTTCCGGCAACTACCCGCGCGCGCTCGACGGCCTGACGCAAATCCTGTCGCTCGACATGCGCGTAATGGACCCCGCCTGGATCGGCATGAAGCTGCGCAAGCTGCTGAGCTACCCCGAACCGCTCGGCGATTTCATGGCTTTTGTGCCCGGCACGCGCCGCCAGCAAAACTGGCCTTCGACGGTCGCCTATCTGGCACGGCTCATCATCCACCGCTACGCGATGCTCGGCGTACTCGATGAAAACGGCTATCCGACGCGCGAAATGGGCATTCTCGAAGCGCCCCGCAGCGAGCGCGAACCGAGGCTGATGCAAGGTTCCCTGTGTGCGGAATGCGGCAATCAGTCGGTAATCCGTAAGGATGGCTGCGATTTCTGCACAGCCTGCGGTGCAGTTGGCACCTGTGGTTAAAACTAACGGATAGTTCCCGCCTGGGCGGTAAAAATCCCCGGCAATTGCTTGCCGGGGATTTTTTCGTCTTACGACCCGAAATCAGCGTCGCCTATACTATGGTCGCCACATACGAGCAATCGGCGTGACCCAAGGAGACAAACCCATGAAATCCATTCTGCGCGGCCTGATTGCAATTGGCGCGATGCTCATATCGACGCTATCCCTGGCTCAGAGTGAAAAAGTTGTCATGGGCGTATCGATTCCCGCTGCAACAAATGGCTGGACGAGCGGCGTTGCCTACTGGGCAAATCGAACGAAAGGCGAACTCGAGAAAAAGTATCGGAATATAAAAATCATCATCAAAGCGGCGAATTCATCTTCCGAGCAGATAAATCAGATTCGGGGTTTGCATACAGTGAACAAGATCAACACGCTAGTCATTCTGCCGTTCGAGCCCATCCCGCTCTCCGGACCCATCGCACAGTTGAAGGATAAAGGTGTATTCGTCACCGTCATAGACCGCGCGTTGACCGACGTGCACGCACAAAACGCCTACGTGACGGGCGACAACTACGGCTTCGGCAAGGTCGCAGGCCAATATATCGCGCAAGCACTGGACGGAAAGGGAGATATCGTTATTCTGCGAGGCCCTCCAGGCGCTATCGACAATCAGCGTGTGAATGCCTTTAACGAAGTAATCAAAGCCCACCCCGGAATCAGGGTACTCGATGCCAAACATGGCAATTGGAACCGCAACGACGCCTTCAAGCTCATGCAAGACTACCTCGCCCGTTTCAAGCGTATCGATGCCGTCTGGGCATCGGATGACGAGATGGCGGCGGGCGTTCAGAAAGCGATCGCACAAGCCAAGCGCACGGACATCAGACTCGTGCTCGGCGGCACGGGCGCCAAAGATTACGTTAAAAAAATCATGGACCAGGACAAGATCGTCACGGCGGACATCGCTTATTCGCCGAGCATGATCGCCGATGCAATGAGACTAACGGCAGAAGCACGCACAGCAGGAAACACCATGCCTGCAACGACGATCATCCCCGCCCCCCTGATCACGAAGGAAAACGCAGCCCAATTCTATTTCCCGGACTCGCCTTTCTGATCCACCGATCACCCCATGCAGCTTTTGTACACGTCCACCTCTCCTTTTGCCCGCAAAGTCCGTATCGCGGCGATGGAGCTAAACCTCGATAAAAGGATGACCCTGGTGGAGGTCGATCCTTGGACTGACCGAAGTCTCCGGACGATGAATCCTTTATCGAAAGTACCAACTTTGGTAGCCGACGACGGGACGGTTCTGTTTGAATCCACAGTGATTTGCGATTACCTCGATGCACAAGGTACAAGACGGCGGCTTTTCCCCGCGGACGGACCTTTCCGCTGGAAAACTCTGCGGCTTCAAGGGCTTGCGGATGGCGCTATGACAGCCGCGGGACGCCTGTTCGCGGATGAACGCCGGCCGGCCAACGAGCGTTCCGAAACCATGCTAACGCGCTTTGCGGAAGCACGCGATGCGGTGCTCGACAAACTGGAACAAGAGGATTTGCGGGAAGAGCCATTGATAGGAGAAATCGCCGTTGCCGCATTTTTGGGGTATCTGGACTTTCGCTGGAACAATCGGGATTGGCGCAGATACAGGCCACGGCTGGCGGCCTGGTTCGCGCACTTCAGCACGCGACCGTCAATGATCGGCACTCATCATGCGTTGCCGAATGAAAATCATTAAATTGAGAAACCCAGCGTAGCGGCACAGGCACGGCGTGCGCGCGACAAGCACAACGCAGCATGCAGGGGTTTGTTAGCGGCTCTAAGTCACAGCCCCATCGGTCAGCCGCACAATCACCATCGATATATTGTCGCCCATCCCATGTCCGCGCGCGCGGGCTTGGTCGATCAAATCGCGCGCAGCCTGGCGCGCGGGCTGATGGGCGATGGCGCTGGCAAGCTCGGCGTCCGAAAAATGGCCCCACAGGCCATCGGAGCACATCAAAAAGGCATCGCCGATACGCAAGCCTTGAGCCGAGCCGATTTCGATGCGCGGTTCCCGCTCCGCGCCGAGACATGACAGCAAAAGATTTTTGTGCGGATAAGTCTCCGCATCGCTTTCCGAAAGCTGGCCGCTTCTGACAAGCTCCGCGACCAGGGAATGATCGTCGCTGCGGTTCAGCAGCGCGCCATCATGAAAACGGTAAATCCTGGAATCGCCGCAATGCGCCCAATGCACCTTGCCCGGCTGCATCAAAAGGACGCACGCGGTGCTGTGAGGGTCCTGCTCGCTGGTGAAACGCGTGAGCTTGATGACGACATGCGCGTCTTCAATGATCGAGCGCAGCAAATCTTCCGGGCTTTCGGACGCCGGGGAATAGGCTTCAAAATTCTGTTTGGCCTTGATAATGACCTGCTCGGCGGCCATTGCGCCGCCGGTATGGCCGCCCATTCCGTCGGCAAGCACCGCGAGCAGCATGCCCGGACGCTTAGGGTGGGGGTATAAGCCGACGCGATCCTGTTGTTCTTTTCGATCCCCGAGATGCATCGCGACAACACTGTCAACGGTAAGCGGCATAACGATAAAAATTCATATTTCTCTAGATTCTACTTGGTATACCAACAAACGCTTCCGGCCGCACGTACATACAACACGCTTGGCGAGCGGTGGTGAAACTACGGCAGGCCCTGCCGCTAACTTTATAGTGATGCTTCCGCGAAGGAAGGTTCGACAAGACGGCGCAGATTTATCAAAAAATAAAACTAAGCCACGCCGCTTGAGCAGAATCGTGCTGCCGACAGAGCAATAGTCAGCCCCACAACGAGACGCGGCCAAAGCACGATTTATAATTCAGCTTCAGCTTTGGAAAGGCCGCAACATCATGGCAAATCGCCTATCCCGAATCACAACCCGCACAGGTGACGATGGCACGACAGGCTTGGGCGACGGATCGCGCGTGCCCAAAAACAGCCCGCGCATCGACGCCCTGGGTGAGGTCGATGAGTTAAATTCCTTGCTCGGTCTGCTGCTGACCGAAACGATGCCGGACGATGTGCGGCAACTGCTCGAAACGGTTCAACACGACCTGTTCGATCTCGGCGGAGAAGTCTGCATTCCAGGTTATACCTTACTCAAAACCGAGCAGGTCGAACGGCTCGACGCGGCATTAGCGCACTACAACGCGGAGCTTCCTTCGCTCAAAGAGTTCATCCTGCCGGGGGGGGGGCGCACAGCGGCTTTGGCGCATCTTGCCCGGACTGTCGCGCGCCGGGCCGAACGAGGCGTAATCGGACTCGAAGCGATCAATCCGCCGGTTCTGCAATATCTGAACCGTCTTTCGGATCTGCTGTTCGTGCTTGGGCGTTATCTGAACCGGATCGACGGCAAAGGTGATGTGCAGTGGAACCACGAGCGGCGCAAAACCACTTAACTACGCCACTTTCAGGGATTGCGCGCAGGAACCTGGACGAAAATTTCGCCCGGCTTCACCAGCCCAAGCTCATAGCGCGCCTGTTCTTCGATCGCATCGTAGCCAGTCTTCAAATCGCGCACTTCGGCTTCCAAAGCGGCATTGCGCGCTTCGAGCTTGGTGTTAAGCTCGCGCTGCGCGCGGACTTGCGCATCCGCTTCTCTGACTTTCGTCCAGCTTCCCTTACCGAACCAAAGCGGGTACTGGAGCACAGCAAGCAGAAGCGTCAGGATCAGGGCAGGCCATTTCATGGCGAGGCGGAACCGTATATCTCGGAGAAAAACAAGGAAATCGGCCCGATTCTATAGCAATACCAATAAGAACCGCGAACAAAACCCAGCGCAGCGGTGCAGGCAAGGCGTGCGAAACGCAGACAGTACAACAAGTACGGCAAGTGAGCACAACGCAGCATGCAGGGTTTTGTTCGCGGTTCCAAGAGAAAGGGCCGCGATGCGGCCCTTCGTCATTTACATGAGTTAACTTTCGTGATCCATGCTTAACGCTTGCGCAGGTTATAGAACGTGGCAAGGCCCGGGTAGAACGCGGTATCGCCGAGATCTTCTTCGATGCGCAGCAGTTGGTTGTACTTGGCGATACGGTCGGAGCGCGAGAGCGAGCCCGTTTTGATCTGGCCCGCATTCAGGCCGACCGAAATATCGGCAATCGTCGAATCTTCGGTTTCGCCCGAGCGATGCGAAATCACCGCGGTGTAGCTGGCGCGCTTGGCCATTTCGACAGCCGCAAAGGTTTCCGACAGCGTGCCAATCTGGTTCACTTTAATCAGAATCGAGTTGCAAATCCCTTTCTCGATGCCTTCTTTCAGGATCTTGGTGTTAGTGACGAACAGATCGTCGCCGACAAGCTGAACCCGGCTGCCGAGGCGGTCAGTCAACAGCTTCCAGCCATCCCAATCGCCTTCGGCCATGCCGTCCTCGATCGAAACGATCGGGAACTGGTCGACGAGCGTGGCGAGAAAGTCGACGTTTTGCTCCGGCGTCAGCGAAAGTTTTTCGCCTTCCATCTCGTACTTGCCGTTCTTGAAGTATTCGGAAGCAGCGCAGTCGAGGCCGAGCACGATGTCCTTGCCCGGCGTGTAGCCCGCCTTTTCGATGGCTTCGATAATCAGCGAGAGCGCTTCCTTCGCGCCCGAAACGTTCGGTGCATAGCCGCCTTCGTCGCCAACGGTTGTCGGGTAGCCTTTCTTGTCGAGAATCTTCTTCAGGTGATGAAAGACTTCAGCGCCATAGCGCAGCGCTTCGCGGAACGAAGGCGCGCCGACCGGCAGAATCATGCATTCCTGGAAATCGAGGCTGTTGTTGGCATGCGCGCCGCCGTTGATGATGTTCATCATCGGCACCGGCAAGCTCATCGGCCCCGAACCGCCGAAGTAACGATACAGCGGCAAGCCGGCCTCTTCTGCCGCAGCCTTGGCGACCGCCATCGAAACAGCCAGGAGCGCGTTCGCGCCGAGACGGCTCTTGTTTTCGGTGCCATCGAGTTCGATCATCGTCTTGTCGATGAACGCCTGCTCTTCAGCATCCAAGCCTATGAGCGCTTCGCAGATTTCGGTATTGATATTCTCGACGGCCTTTTGCACACCCTTGCCGAGATAGCGCGCCGCGTCGCCGTCGCGCAGTTCGATCGCTTCGCGCGATCCGGTCGAAGCGCCGGACGGCACCGCCGCGCGTCCCATCACACCGGATTCGAGGAGAACGTCGGCTTCAACAGTAGGGTTGCCGCGCGAGTCCAAAATTTCGCGTGCAACGACATCAACGATAGCACTCATAGTTATATCCTCTTTTCTATCAATACAAGGCCGCCACTCAATCAAGTTAATTTTTAAGCAGGGGACCGTATACGCTGAACTTGGAAATTTTTAATTGTAGACGCCGCCAAAATCCACATCTTGACTGCAAACAGGCTCAATCGGGCAAATCCCCGAATGCCAACTCGGAAATCGGCTCCCATATTGCGACAACCTTAAGATGCTCGGGATGTTCGAAATATTCGTTCATCGCCGCCTCCGACTCGAAGCGCGCAACCAGAACATAATCCCAGGCGGTGATGTCCTGGGTAATATTGAGGCCGCACTTCCATGCCTTGATCTGCGGAATGCGCGCGGGCAAGGCCAGCATCGCCGCATGCGCAGTCCGCACGGCCTCGCTGTCGGCCTGTACGCCTGGCCGAAAACGCAATAAAACGATATGGTCGATCACAGATTCGCCTCGATAAATCCGTTCCGTTTTACAAGCTGATCGATATCCTTGAGCGTTTTGAGCAGCTCGCGCATTTTCGGCAGCGGCCAGGCGTTCGGCCCATCCGACATCGCATTCGCGGGATCGGGATGCGTTTCCATGAAAAGGCCCGCAATACCCGTGGCGACCGCCGCACGCGCCAGCACCGGCACGAACTCGCGCTGGCCGCCGCTTTTATCGCCTTGCCCGCCCGGCAATTGAACCGAATGCGTCGCATCGAAAACGACCGGGCAACCCGTATCGCGCATGATCGCAAGCGAACGCATGTCGGAGACGAGATTGTTATAGCCGAAGGAAGCGCCGCGTTCGCAAACCATGATCGTATCCGCACCGCCCGCCGCTTCCTTGGCTTTGGCGACGACATTGCGCATGTCGCCCGGAGCCATGAATTGCCCCTTCTTGATGTTGACCGGCTTGCCCGTTGCCGCCACGGCACGGATGAAATCGGTCTGGCGGCACAGGAAAGCGGGCGTCTGCAACACATCGACATACCTGGCGGCGATCGGCGCTTCCTGCTCGGTGTGCACATCGGTCAAAACCGGCACATGCACACGTTCGCGCACTTCGGCCAGGATCTCCAGACCACGCTCCATGCCCAAACCGCGGAAGCTGCTACCCGAACTGCGGTTAGCCTTGTCGTATGACGATTTGTAGATGAACGGAATGCCGAGATCGCCGGCAATCGTTTTCAGCTCGGCCGCAGTGTCGAGCGCCATCTCGCGCGACTCGATCACGCAGGGGCCGGCAATCAGGAAAAACGGATGATTGAGGCCGACATCAAAACCACATAATTTCATTGTGCGCTCCTAACACCCCGTCCGCGTTACCGTTTAGCCGCCTGTTCGAGCGCGGCACGCACATAGGCAATGAACAACGGATGCCCTTGCCGCGGATTCGAGGTGAACTCGGGGTGAAACTGTACGCCGACGAACCACGGATGAGCTGGAAGTTCGATGATTTCGCAAAGGTTTTCGTTCGGTGTGCGCGCCGAAACTACGAGCCCCGCTTGTTCAAGTTGCTCAACGTAACGGTTGTTAACCTCGTAGCGGTGGCGATGGCGTTCGTTGACGCTCGCCCCATAAATCTTTTCGGCCAGGGTCCCAGGCTTGATGGCGCACGATTGCGCGCCCAAACGCATGGTGCCGCCGAGGTTCGAATCCTCGCTGCGCCGTTCGAGCTTGCCGGAGGCGTCCTGCCATTCGGTGATCAAACCGATCACGGGATAAGGCGAATTCTGGTCGAACTCGGTCGAATTCGCACCTTCGAGACCCGCGACATGGCGGCCAAATTCAACCACGGCCAATTGCATGCCGAGACAAATGCCGAGATAAGGCGTCTTGTTCTCACGCGCATAGCGGATCGCAGCGATCTTGCCTTCGGTGCCACGCCGGCCAAAGCCGCCCGGCACGAGAATTCCATCCATGCCGGCCAGCGCGCCGGGCCCTTCCTTTTCGATCTGCTCGGAATCGAGGTAGTGAATGTTGACCTGGCAACGCGTATGCATGCCCGCGTGGCACAGCGCTTCGGTCAACGACTTGTAGGACTCGGTCAGGTCGACATACTTGCCCACAAAGGCAATGTTGACCTCATGTTCCGGGTTCTTGAGCGCGAAAACGAGTTTGTCCCAGATCGACAGATCGGCCGCGCGCGCGAGAATCGCGAGCTTGTGGCAGACGATTTCGTCGAGCATCTGGTTGTGCAGCATCGCGGGAATCTTGTAGATCGAATCGGAGTCGAGCACCTCGATCACCGCTTCCGGCATCACATTGCAGAACAGCGCGATTTTGCGCCGCTCGTCGGCGGGGATTTCGCGGTCGCAACGGCAGAGCAGGACATCGGGCTGAATGCCGATCTCACGCAACTCCTTGACCGAATGCTGCGTCGGCTTGGTTTTCAACTCCCCCGCCGTAGCGATGTACGGCAGCAAGGTCAGATGCATGAAGCAGGTGTTGCTGCGCCCTTCCTCAATGCCCATCTGACGGATCGCCTCAAGGAACGGCAGCGATTCGATGTCGCCAACCGTGCCACCGACTTCAACGAGCGCAACATCGGCGCCCTCGGCGCCGCGTTTGATGTAGCGCTTGATTTCGTCGGTGATATGCGGAATGACCTGAACGGTTTTGCCCAAATACTCGCCGCGCCGTTCCTTCTTGATGACCGACTCGTAAATCTGGCCAGTCGTGAAGTTATTGCGCTTGGACATTTTGGCGCTTGTGAAGCGCTCGTAATGGCCGAGGTCGAGATCGGTCTCAGCCCCGTCCTCGGTCACGAAAACTTCCCCATGCTGGAAGGGGCTCATCGTGCCGGGGTCGACGTTGATGTAGGGATCTAATTTGAGGTGGGTTACCCGGAGGCCGCGGGATTCAAGAATGGCCCCAAGTGAAGCAGCTGCAATGCCCTTGCCTAGCGAGGACACCACGCCGCCCGTGACGAAGACGTACTTGGTCATGACGAAACGGGATGCTGGTAAAACGAAATGATAGCTGATTGCCCGTTTCTTCCAAAATGCACGTGGAAATGTCCCGAGCAATCAGCTCAGCTTAAAGCGATGTTACCGGCGCGCGCCCGTGAATAAGCGAAAGAAATTTTCGCTGCTTGCGCGGGCGACTTCATCGACCGGAATTCTGCGCAGGCGCGCGATCTCGGCTGCGACATGCGGCACATAGGCCGGTTGATTGAGCTTGCCGCGATACGGCGCCGGCGCGAGATAAGGCGCATCGGTTTCGATCAGCAGACGTTCGAGCGGCACCCGCGACGCAACGTCCTTGATCTGCAAGGCGTTCTTGAAGGTAACGACCCCCGAGAAGGAAACATAAAAATTCAGCGCCAAGGCGACCTGCGCCGTCGCCCAGTCTTCGGTAAAGCAGTGCATCACGCCGCCGACCTGATCCGCACCCTCTTCCCGCATCAAACGCAAGGTATCGGCGGCCGCTTCGCGTGTATGCACGATCAAAGGCTTGCCGCACAGCTTCGCGGCGCGGATATGCCGGCGGAAACGTTCGCGCTGCCATTCGGGCTGGTCTTTATGCCAATAGTAGTCGAGCCCGGTTTCGCCGATGGCGACGGCTTTCGGATGGCGCGCGAGTTCGGCGAGCCGTTCGGCGCTCGGATCTTCGCCTTCGGTATGTTCCGGGTGCACGCCGACCGAACAGAAAACATTCGGATGCGTTTCAGCGAGCGCAAACACGCCCGGCAAACGCTCGATGCTGACGCCCGCGCACAGGGCATGGCTGACGCCGGCTTCACGCATGGTGTCGAACAGCGCATCGCCACGCGCAGCAAGGTCTTCGAAATCGATATGACAATGGGAATCGACAAACATAAAACTCAAGCGACCGACTTAACCGGTTCAGAGCGTATGCGTCGGACGCCCCGAACCTACATGCGCGCCCAGAATCTGCTCGATCTTGGCGCGGACCTGCTGCCCGGACTCGTCTTCGGCGAACTGCACACCCACGCCTTGAATACGGCCAGCCTGCGCGTTTTCCGGCGTCAGCCAGACGATTTTGCCCTTGACCGGAAGCTTGGCGGGATCGTCCATCAACTGCAGCAGCATGAACACTTCATCGCCGAGGTTGTACGGTTTATTCGTCGGAATGAAAAGCCCGCCGTTTTTTACAAAAGGCATATACGCCGCGAAGAGCGCCGACTTTGAGTTGATGCTCAAGGACAGCACTGCGGGACGGGCGACGGGGGCGGCGGGCTGGGACATGGCGGCTATTTGTTTCGAGTGAAGTGACGACGGTAACGCAGCAAACTATCTTCGAGCAGCAGCCTTGCATTCAAGGGATGGCTTGCGACCTTGCGCAGGTTTTGCGCGTCAGTGTAGCAAGCCAAGGCCGCTTCAGCCGAAAGATTTGCAGCCAAACGTTCGATCTCGCCGCGTGCATCACGGTAAAAACGCACCGGGCCGCCCGAACAGGCCGATGCAAGATCGGCGCACCAGCGCAGCAGCCAATCCGCAAGCTGCACCATCGTGAAGCCAGCGGATTGCGCCTCCTTGCTGCGCAGCCAGGTGTCCCATGCCGCCGCGGACTGAACCGGATCTTGATGCGGAAGGTTTTGCACGTCCTTGACGAAGCGCTGGCGCAGCCCCGCCGCGACGCTTTCCGCCGCGTTTTGGGCGGCAAGCGGCATACCCCCCGCGAAACCAAGCCAGACTTCGGGGCTGCTCACCCCCTGCTCTTTCAACCAAGCCAAGGCTTCATCTTCCGCCGGCGCGGGGAAATCCCAGCGCTGGCAGCGGCTGCGCAAGGTCGGCAACAAACGTTCCGGCGCGGCGCTGATTAAAATCAGCAAAACCCCCGCTGGCGGCTCTTCAAACAGTTTGAGCAAACCGTTGGCCGTCACGGCGTTCATCGCCTCGGCAGGGTCGATCAGCACCGCGCGGCGCTCGCTGCGATGGCCTTTGCGCACCAGTTGATCCTGCAAAGCGCGAATTTGCTCGACCTTGATCTGCTGCGAGCGAGCGGTGTCTTTTTCCTCTTCGCCCGGCTCGCCGGCCTCTTGCGACTCCGGCACGACGCGCATCAAATCGGGATGCGTGCCGGCGGCGATCCAGGTACACGATTCGCAACGCCCGCAGGCGCGGCCATCGTCACCGGGCGCGTCGCACAAACGCGCGGCCGCGAGCGCTTCGGCGAAACGGCGCTTCCCCCCTCCCGCCGGGCCAGCGAGCAGCAAAGCATGATGCGCACGCGCATCGGGCTGAGCAAGGCGAGCCCAGATATCGCGATGCCAGGGCAGAATCATTTGAAAAACCGCTCCGTGATCGCTGCTTCGATCCGCACGCGAATCGCTTCCGGCGTTTCAGTCGCGTCGAGAATCAAAAACCGCTCCGGATGATGCTGCGCCCGAGCCAGATAGGCCGCCCGGACCCGCGTGAAAAAATCGTTCCGTTCGCGCTCGAAGCGGTCACCGGCATTGCGCGACTGGCTGATGCGCGCGGCGGCAATCGCGGGTTCAAGATCAAAGAGAAAAGTCAGATCCGGTTGCCGATTCGGATGCACCCAACGTTCGAGCGCTTCGAATTTCCCGGCGTCGAGACCGCGCCCGCCAACCTGATAGGCGTAAGTCGCATCGGTGAAGCGATCCGAAACGACCCATCCACCCGCCGTCAAAACCGGTTCGATACGCGCGGCAAGGTGCTCCCGCCGCGCGGCGAACATCAGCAGCGCTTCGGTCTCCAGATGCATCGGTTCATGCAGGACAAGCGCGCGGATTTTTTCGGCCACCGGCGTGCCGCCCGGTTCGCGCGTCTGTTCGACCTGCAACCTGCGCGCGCGCAAATTGGCGACAAGGCTTTCGATTTGCGTGCTTTTGCCCGCGCCGTCGATGCCTTCAAAAGTGATGAAACGCCCGCTCATCGCCTACTGCCCCTTTTTCTTCAATACATAGCGCGCCACCGCGCGATTGTGCTCGTCGAGCGTGCGCGAGAATTCGCTCGAACCATCGCCGCGCGAGACAAAAAAGTACAGATCGGTTTGCGGCGGGTGCAGCACCGCATTGATCGACGCCGCGCCGGGCATCGCGATCGGCGTAGGCGGCAAGCCGGAGCGCGTGTAGGTGTTGTACGGGGTATCGGCGAGCAGATCGGCCTTGCGCAAATTACCCGAGAAATTCTCGCCCAACCCGTAAATCACGGTCGGGTCGGTCTGCAACGACATTCCTCTGGCAAGCCGATTGAAAAAAACCGAAGCAACCCGCATGCGGTCAGCCTCGATGCCGGTTTCCTTCTCGACGAGCGAGGCCATGATTAAGGCTTCATACGGCGAAGCCAGCGGCACGCTGGGATCGCGCACCGCCCAGGCGCGAGCGAGTTTGTTTTGCATCGCGCGATAAGCGCGCGCAAGCAAAGCGATATCGCTGCTGCCGCGCGTATAAAAATAGGTGTCGGGCAGGAAGAGGCCCTCCGGGTGAGCGGCATCCGAGCCCAAACGCTCCAATATCCCGGCATCGCTCAGTTCGGCGCTTTCGAGTTTCAAACCCGGCAGTTTCGCCAACTCGGCGCGCACGCGGCGGAAATTCCAGCCTTCAACCAGCACGAATTCGCTTTGGCTGGCGTCGCCGCGCACCAGCTTATTCAGCAATTCGATCGCCGTCAGCCCTTCAACGAATTCATAACTGCCGGCTTTGACCTTGTGCTGATGCCCGGCGACGCGGGCCATCGCTTCGAGCAACCAAGGATTGATATCGACACCCGCCGCGACCACCGTGCGGGCGACCTGGCGCATACTCGACCCCGCCGAAATTTCGACATCAAGCGGGCTATGGCTCAGCTTGAGCGGCGTTTGCAAAACCCAGGCCAAGGCCACGGCTACAACGACGATCAGCGCAACACTTAGAAAAAATAATCGGGACAACAGAGAACGCATCGACGGGAACCGTAACGGAGCAAAACTGGACGAAAAGTAAGCGTCCTGCGTGAAAACGCAGATTATCGTAGGCAGGCGGAATGAGCTTCGTATAATAGCCGAAGTGTTCGCCTCTGCTTTTACGGAAAGTCACGATGCAATCTCCTTGGCTGCTCCATCTCGACGCCGCGGGCGCTCGCTTTGCCGAGAACGAAGTCGGCTCCCTGTCTTTTACCGAAGGCCGCGAAGAGGTTCAGCGCGCGGCCAGCGGTACGATCGCGGTTCCGCTCACGCACCTGAGCCTGATCCGCACCACAGGCGAAGATGCGGCCTCCCTGTTGCAGAATCTGCTCTCCAACGACGTCAGGAAACTTCAGCCGCACCATGCGCAGCGCAGCAGTCTGAACTCCCCAAAAGGCCGCATGCTGGCGAGCTTCATACTCTGGCGCGAGGCGGGGGACTTCATCCTGCAAGCATCGGCCGATCTTGCGCCGGCGACGATTCGCAAGCTCTCGATGTATGTGCTGCGCTCGAAGGCCAAAATCAGCGGCGCGGATGCGGAACTCGCGGCAATCGGCCTTGCGGGTCCGGCCGTCGCGCGCGTGCTCGACCAGCTTGGCTTGCAGCTTCCGCCGGAACCGCTGCAAACCAGCGGTGAGCAAATCCGCGTCGTGCGGCTCGAAGGGCCGCGCGTCATGCTACTGACCGCGCCGGCAAACTGTCCCGAACTATGGAACAAGATCACCGCCGCCGGTGTGCAGCCTGCCGGCACAGCGGCTTGGCGCTGGCTCGATATCCAGCAAGGCGTACCCCTGATTACAAGCGCCACGCAAGACGAATTCGTGGCGCAGATGCTCAATTTCGAGCTTATCGGCGGCGTCAGTTTCCAAAAAGGCTGTTATCCCGGGCAGGAAATCATCGCGCGGATGCAGTATTTAGGAAAATTGAAAAAACGCATGTTCCGCGCGCACAGCGCAGGCGAGCCGCCGCAAGTCGGGGCCGACCTCTATAGCGCCGGATTCGGCGAGCAATCCGTAGGCAAGGTCGTGATGGCGGCTCCGGCTCCGGAACAGGGCTGCGATCTGCTCGTGGTTGTCCAGACTGCAAGCCGCGAGCAAAACGATGTGCGCCTCGGCAGCCTTGAAGGCGAACGGCTCCGCTTCGAATCCCTGCCCTATCCGGTCGGTTAATCTCCGGCATCCCGTGCGCGAATGTGCCTGATCCTTATCGCCTGGCGGACTTCCGAGCGTTTCCCGCTCGTCATCGCGGCAAATCGGGACGAGTATTACGCGCGCCCAAGCGAAAGCGCGCGCTGGTGGCCTGAATACCCGGAAATCTTGGCGGGGCGCGATCTACAAGGCGGCGGAACATGGCTCGGGATCACCCGAAGCGGGCGCGTGGCGGCCCTGACGAATTACCGCGATCCCAAATCCCAGCGCGACGACGCGCCGAGCCGCGGCCACCTCGTGCTCGATTTTCTGCGCGGCGCACAGTCGCCGCAGGATTATGTCGCGGCGCTCCGAGCCACCGCGGACACGTATAACGGTTTCAACCTGCTGCTCGGCGATCTGAAGCAGCTCTTTGTTTTCAGTAATGTAAGCACACGTCTCGAAACCGTGGAGCCCGGCGTGCATGGTCTTTCCAACCACTTGCTCGACACCCCCTGGCCCAAAGTCGAACGCGGGAAAAAGGCAGTGCAGAAAACGCTTTCCACGCTGCCGGACACCAGCGCTTTGTTTCTCGCCTTAAAAGATCAGCAAATCGCCGCGGACGAGGCATTGCCGGATACCGGCATCGGGATCGAAATGGAACGCTGCCTTTCACCGCCGTTCATTCATTTTCCGAACTACGGCACGCGCTGCTCCACCGTCTTGCTCGCAGGCAAAAGTGTGCTTTTCGAGGAGCGCAGTTTCGGCGCGAACGGCGAGGAACGCGGCCGCATCGCCCAATCATGGGCGATTTAAGAGTCGTCCACTCAAAGCGGACGCTGCATTGCAATATGCGGAATCCCTGCTTCGATGAATTCTTCGCCTTCACGGCGAAACCCCATTGCAACATAAAAACTGGTCGCATGGGTTTGCGCATGGAGCGCAACGCTCTGCATTCCGGATTTACGCGCCTCTTCCATTAGAGCACTGATGAGCGCCTTGCCAACCCCGAAGCCTCTTGCCCGTTGCAAAACAGCCAAGCGCCCGATATGGCCATCCGGCAACAAACGCCCGGTTCCGACCACCGAACCGTTCAAAAGCGCTACCGCATGCAGCGCGCGCGCATCCCACTCGTCTTGTTCGATTTCGACCGGCACGCCCTGCTCGCGCACGAATACCGCCTCGCGCACCGGGAAAGCCAAGCGTTTCAAGCTCTCCCAGGTTCCCATCTCCAAGCCGAGCGCGGCCCTGGTCCCTGTTTCGATATCGACGGGCGTCCCCACTGTTACGAGTCCAAACAACTCGATCACATCCGCATTGCGCATTCTGATGCAGCCATGCGATGCGGGAACCCCCATCGCTTGATCGTCCGGCGTACCGTGGATGTAGATATAACGCCGCTGCGAATCGACACGCCCACCGCGGTTGCGCCCCGTCTCTTCACCGCAGAGCCAGAGAATGCGGCTCAAAATCCAGTCGCGCCCAGGATGATATGCGGCCAGCCACGGCGTCCAGATTTCACCCGTCAAACGCCGCCCGACAAAAACGGCCCCGCTTTGAGCGCCTTTACCGATGAGCGCGCGAATCCGATGCCGGCCGCGCGGTGTGCGTTCGCTGCCGGCTTGTTCGCCCGCGCCTTTGGCCGCGCTCGAAATCGGATAGTCCTTTACAAGCTGTCCGTTTCCATCGAGCAGTTCAAGCCGCTGCCTAGCAAGATCGATATGGATGCGATTCATGCAATTTGAGTCCGCATGCGTTTGGCCGAAAAGAAGCTCGACAGCAAGGCGCTGCACTCCTGCGCGAGCAGACCGCCTTCCACGCTCGCGTGGTGATTCAGGCGTTCGTTCGAGTACAAGTCGATTACACTGCCCGCAACGCCGGTTTTGAGGTCCGTAGCGCCAAAGACGATGCGCCCGATTCGCGCATGGAAAATCGCGCCGCTGCACATCGCGCAGGGCTCCAGGGTTACATACAGCGTGCAGCCCGGCATACGGTAATTGGAGAGCTGCCGGCCCGCATCACGCAGCGCCATAACTTCGGCATGCGCGGTCGGATCATTGCTCAAGATCGGCTGATTGAAGCCCCGGCCAACAATACGCCCCTCGCACACGACCAGCGCCCCAACCGGCACCTCATCGTAAGCGCCTGCTTCACGCGCCAGCGCCAGCGCTTCACGCATAAAGCTTTCATCTTCGGCGGTAAAGCTCATCCGTTACGGCTCCAAGAAAGTAATTTCTTCGAATTTACATGCGCCGAGCCACAGAGCTTTATCGCTGCCTCCTCAGGGCAAGCCCACGAAATTCTCTCTCCCCCCACGAGAAAAAGGCGCAGCACAGAAAGCAGTAGGCGAAGGCCAAAGCCGCGACGATCACTCCCCTGACCAACTCGGCCAGTGTGGGAGTCGCAGACGCAACCCACCCCAACAAACCAAGAGCAAAGAGTCTGGCCACTAACCGCATCCCTCCTCTCCCGTGGCGGGCAAAGATTCGGCAAACCGCTTCAAACAATGTGTACATTTTCAAGCTCCCTTCAGCCTCATGTTTCTTCTAATTTGCGCACACTTGAACCGCACTACAACATGTACGCGCGGCACACGAAAGTATAGGCCAGCTCAGGATATGTAAGGTTTCGATACTGCGAAAACCATTATGAAAAATGGACTGGGCGCATCCCTTGGAAGAGATGCGCCCAGTCCATTAGCTGCCTTAACGCCGCTTGCGCTTAATCGAACTTCCTGCGCGGACGGTCGCTAAAAGATTTGCGGTCGCCGAAGGATTTGCGTTCGCCGAACTTAGGGCCGTTCCCGCTGCCGCGCGAGTTGTCGCGACGCGCGTCGGATGGACGCCCTGAATCGGCGCGCTTGGCAAACCCTTCACGGTGCTCGCCAGAGCCGTTGCCACGATCACCAAAGCCGTTACCGCGATTCTCAAAACCACGGCGCGGTTCGCTTTGTCCATCACGACGCGGAGCACCACCTTGGGGGCGGCGATCGTCAAAACGGCGCGGCCCTGCGCCGGGGCGGCGGTTCGGGCGCTGTTCGCCGGGCTTGAAGCCGGCTTCCATTCCGGCCACGGCCGTTACCTTGACGGGCCGGCCGATGAAACGCTCGATGCGCCGCAAAACGCCAATGTCGTCACGACCGACGAAGGACACGGCGACACCCGTCGCGCCCGCGCGGCCCGTGCGGCCAATGCGGTGCACATAGTCTTCGGCGAAGCGCGGCAAATCAAAGTTGAAAACGTGCGTAATGCCGGCAACGTCGATTCCGCGCGCAGCGACGTCGGTCGCAACCAGCACGCGCGCCTCGCCGCGGCGTAGGCGATTGAGCATGCGGGTGCGCTGGCGCTGTTCCAGGTCGCCATGCAAGGCGACGGTCGCATGGCCTTCGCCGTCGAGCGCTTCGGCCAAGGATTCGGCATCGCGCTTGGTGGCGGTGAAAATCACGATCTGTCCGTCGGCCTCTTCATTCAACCAGTGCGAAAGCAGGCGGCGCTTATGGCCGAAGTTATCGACATAGATGACATGCTGCTCGATCGCCTCGGTGTGCGCAACGGGTGCTTTCACCTCGATCGCTTTCGGCGTCCGCTGCAACTGCGCGGACATGCGCAAAACGCTGTGCGACATCGTCGCGGTGAAGCAGACGGTCTGGCGCTCCTTCGGCAACTGCGCGGCAATCGCCATCACATCGTCAGAGAAGCCCATGTCGAGCATGCGGTCCGCTTCATCGAGCACGAGAACCTGCAAGCGGGAAAAATCGATACGGCCCGAGCGCATCTGATCCATCAAACGGCCCGGCGTGGCGACGAGGATTTCATGCGGGCCGGTCAGCGCGCGATTTTGATGGAAATACGACTCGCCGCCCGTAATACAGACGGTTTTCAGCTTCGGCATACGCTGCGAAAAATCCTTGGCGGCCTTCGCCACCTGCTGCGCGAGTTCGCGCGTCGGCGTCAGCACGAGAACGCGCGGACCGTTGCCACGAACCGGCGCGGGCGACTGCAAACGCTCAAGCGCCGGCAAGAGGAAAGCGGCCGTTTTGCCGGTGCCCGTTGGCGCTGACGCGATCAAATCCTCGCCCGACATCAGAAGCGGAATGGCTTCCAGTTGGACGGGCGTGGGTTCCTTGATTCCGAGTTGTTCGAGATTTTGTTCAATGGTTCGGCCAAGGCCGAAAGCGGCAAAGCCCTGTGGCTGTTGCATAAGGTTGATGCTCCTGTCAGAAAAGCGCCGCCCGGCCAATCAAACCGAAAGACTGCGATGACGGTGCGATACCGACGCAGATTGGCAAAAGAACACCGATGCCAACCAAAACGTCGGCCAACAAGAGGCGCAACAGGAGCTGGAGATCGATGCAGCCGACTCAAGAAAGGAAGAGCCGGCAGCCGGGGACAAGTTTTTCAGTATGCCATAGAAGCGCGGTTTATCAAAGCTTCTGGGGAGTTTTTTCAGTAACGTTGGGCTTCGCGATGTTCAGCCCAATCTATGTCCTGCGTTGCGCTCACTCGCCGTCAGCTTATGCCTTGCACACAAAGTTTTGGGTAGGTTTATGGCGAGAGATGAATTTGCGGAAACCAAGCCGTGGGTATCGCTCCGCTCCACCCACGCTACGAGCTTGAGCGTGAATGTCAGATCGACTCCGCTGGCCGACAGTCTGGGGCAGATCACCGGATGCGCGGCCTTGATGCCGCTGGGGTTCTGTCGTCCTTGCGTGGCCGTCCGCGCAGGCGCTCGGCTTCCAGTTGCTTCAAGGCGTCTTCCATGCGCGGCAGATCGTTCACGTACTGCTGCGCTGAGGCCAGCAGTTCAACCAGATTAATACCCAAGCCATTGGCGAGCGCGATCAGGGTCGTGAAGGTAACGCGGGTCGTCGCGCGTTCCACCTTCTGCATGTGGTTACGCGTGATGCCCAACTCATGAGCAAGCTGCTCCTGAGTCAGCCGCGCCGTCTTGCGCAAGTCTCGAACCGTCAAGCCAAGCGCCCGCGCCCAAAGCTCATCATCCTTCAAAGTGCTGCGCTCCATGAAATTGGAGAGTGTGCAAAGAAGGTCTTTTTTATTAAACCAATCAACAATGGCCAAATTAAGATGGCCTTTTTATAGTGGTATATTCCTGCCGTTGAGCATACCGGTTGCAGATTTCTGCCCGGCATCTGCGTTCCAGACGTGAGCTGCCCTGCACGGTGGAGACAAGATGAACCTTCGGAAAGGTGGGATGACGGTCGGAGTCTGGCTGTGCTGACACTCGACATGCGGTGGCTCGGAGCCAACCGGGTCGGGCTGTCGCCAGTGGGCTGGTTCGTCGTGTCTGCCTGTGCAGGGCCAGTCGCTGGCGCAGCCTACCTTCAACAGCGTCCGACAGTCAGGCGGGCATTGGTCGATGTGGCATGGGAACTGGTGGGGGATTCGACGGCACCTGCTCACGTTCGTCGCGGACGTTTGGCTGGATTACTGCGAAACAGCCTTCCTGGCACACCCATCTATCGGGTGTGCCAGGGTGCCTTGGACGCAGAAGAACGACGCGGTGCAAGCAGCGTGTCGGGTGATCGTGCAGTTTGATATCTGTTTTGGAAAGGAATTCGAAATGTCTAAGCAAAATGAATCTGTCAATCCTGGCGATAAGGAATTTCTTGAATCCTTCAAGGATGCTCCGGAAACAGGCGACCTTGATCACGATGGTGATGGTGACGACGACGATGGTAACGAGGCCGATTCCAAAATCGCCAAGGAAGCGATATCCGCCGGGCTTGGGTTTGTCTCTGGACTTACCCAACGCGAAGATGTCAAAGCTTTCGCCGAAAAAGCGAAAGAGAAAAGCGGTAGTTTCTGGAAAACCCGCAACAAATTTCAGAAAGCTTCTCTCGGTATTGGTGGAGTATTTTTGATTCTCTTTGTGCCCAACATCGTCGGCAGCCTCTTCTCAGTGCCGAATATCAAGGTTTCATATCGCAACAATCCTATCTCTGGCTATCAGTTGGTCATCTACTCCAATGAAGATAAGCCACTCATTGTCAAAAGCGTCGTTGTCAACGGTGGAGATAAGCGCTGCCCTGTCAATGAATTCTTTCCAGGCGATCTTCCCATGACTATTCAGCCGGGCACAGAAAAAACAGCTTTTGTCAGCGGTTCATGCAATATAAAGAGCGCCGAAATTCAAACATCTGCTGGAAGCTACAGCGCCAGCTGGAAGAAATAATACATAGTCTATGGAGTATGGTAATGAATAAAAAAACTGTAAGCCCCTATGACGCAGGTCTTATAGCTGGAGCTGGAGCTGAAGCCAAAATGCAAATGAGCGCATTCGAGATGTCGGTGCAATCCCTTGATTTCACTATTGGCTACATCATTGGTTATAGCAGGAGTGAATCGATACGCTCGGCTAGCCATCATATAGAGGCATCGACTGCTGGTGAATTGGGTTTTCTTTACAAGCTCCCATTTGAAACCCTGCGTCAACACTATAAGGATACGTTTGATGAGGAACTGCACCGAGTAATGCGCCAAGCCTATGAGGACGCTGCTGAGGGTGATGAATAAGTCGCCATATTATTAACCCGGCAATTAAATACCCTGTAATGCTGCATATTGGACGGCGGCATGATTGAAATAGGCTATAACTCGTTGCGGCGTTTTGCTGAGAAATGCCATGAATTGGGTCGCCTTTTGCAGCAACGCCTTTTTGCTGGTGGCTCGATCAGAGGCTCGTAGCCCGCATAGGTCGGGATCGGGTCGCGCGGAGGTGTCAGGAATTTTGTGTGCTGAGGTCGGTTAAAAAACTCAGCAGATAGCGGCGGAGAATCGTTCGCCGAACAGGATGGCGAACTGATTAACTGCTTGCCGCCAAGTAATAGGCGGCATCTTCCAATCCTTTTCGATGTTGCGCAAGGCCAGATACAGCAGTTTGCTGGCGGCTTCGTCGCTGGGAAAGTGGCCGCGATTTTTCACGATCTTGCGCAACTGCATGTGCATACTTTCAATGGCGTTTGTGGTGTAGATAATTCGGCGCACTTCGGTCGGATAGGCAAAGAAGGGAATGACCTGCTCCCATTGGCGCAGCCACATCGCGGCAACCGTTGGGAATTTCCTGCCCCATTCGCTTTGAGAGAAAGCTTGCAGCGCCGCCTCGGCGGCTTCAGCGGTGGCGGCCTGATAGATCGGCTTGAGCGCGGCAGCCAATGGCTTGCGATCCTTCCAACTCGCTAAGCTCAGCGAATTGCGGATCAGATGCACGATGCAGGTCTGAATCTGGGCAGCCGGATAGACCGCCTCGATCGCCTCGGGGAAGCCGCGCAAGCCGTCGACCACTGCGATCAGGATGTCGTGCAGACCGCGGTTGTTCAGCTCGTTGAAGACCTTCAGCCAAAACTTGGCCCCTTCGGTCTGCTCGATCCACAAGCCCAGCACTTCCTTGTGGCCGTCGGCACGGATGCCTAATGCGAGGTACACCGCCTTGTTCTTGACCGTGCCTTCGTCGCGAATCTTTAGCCGCAGCGCGTCGAAATACACGATCGGATACATCGATTCGAGCGGGCGCTGTTGCCACTGCTCGACCTCCATCAGCACTTCATCCGTGACGGTCGAAATCAGATCGGGCGACACTTCAAGCCCGTACAGCTCCTGCAAATGGCCCTGGATTTCACGCACACTCATGCCGCGCGCGTACATGCTGATGACGTGATTGTCAAAGCCGGGCAGCCGGCGCTGATACTTGCCAATCAACTGTGGCTCGAAGCTCGCTTGCCGGTCACGCGGGATATCCAGGTTCAGTTCGCCGTTGGGCGTGAGGACCGTCTTGCGGCTCGTGCCGTTGCGGTGGTTGCCGGCCAGGCCTTGCTTTGCTTCGCTCTCCAGGTGATGCGTCAGTTCGGCCGCCAACATGCGCTCAGCCAGTAGCTTCTTCAGTTGCCCGGCCAAACCTGATTCGCCGAGAACCGACTCGGCATCCTTGTTCTGAATCTGCTCCAGCCATTGATCGATCAGTTCATCGGGGAACAGCTTCGGCGTCTTCGGTGTTTTGCTCTTCTGGATCATGGTTGCTTCAGTCATAGGACGTTATTTCCTTTATCGTCTCATGACCTCCACACACTAAATTTCTGACAGGCTCGGTCGCGCAGTGGAACCTCCCCCCTGCGCTCCCACAGAGCCGTACGTAACACTCTCGCGTCATACGGCTCTTGTCGCTGAGCCGTTCAGCTTGCATACGCCAAGCGCCAGTGTACGAACAGCGAGCAGCTATCGCAGCGTATCCTGCGCAGCCACTCAAATGCTCGCCTCAAACTTCGCCGCACACGCTTGTGCTTGCGGGCGATCCACTTGGCCAAGTGCAGATCAATATGCGCCATCACCGGATTGAGCGCCGACTGGTAGAAACGTCCGTAATACGCCATCCAGCCTGCCCGTGTTGCGATGCACGTCGAACTGAGTCATAGCACTTGGTGCTCGTCAGCAAACGAACCATGAATTTCTTCGAACCGATTCCAGAACTCCGCGACGCTATCGTCCGCACGCTGCCGGGCAAGGACATCATCCCTATGCTGCACAACGAACTCTGAAAGCAGTTGTTCGACGGTTGCAGACAGGTTGTTGGTCAATTCCCTGGCCTGTCGGACGGTTTTGTCAGACAGCAGCAGATCGACCGGCCGTTTTTGAGGCGAATTTTCACTGGCTTTCATCGGAACATCTCCGCGCAAGAGTCATGCACATTTTATGCGCATAAAAAGATTGCGGAGACAAATCAGATTTACAGCCCAAGCACGCTTACAGCGGCCATACCCGCGAAGCCGAAAAGCATCAAGCGTTCTTGCGCTCGCCGCCCAAAGCGGCAACCAGTTCGGGAATAAAGCGCGCAAGCTCGGCTGTCATCAGCACGAAATCGGCTTCGAATTGCTCGTCGCCCGTGGCTGTGGCCTTTTCCGCTTCTTCCTGAACGATGTCCAGGAAAGCCAGGCGTTTGATTTCGAGCTTTTCCGTCAGGACGAAGGACAGCCTGTCGTCGAAGCTCAGCGCCAGCCGCGTCGGCACTTTTCCGGCGGCCAGATGCGCGGGGATTTCCTCGCCTTCGAGCGGATGCCGCACATAGCGGACGGCGGCTTTTTCATCGCTGACGGCGCGCAGTTCGCAATCCCGGTCGAGCGTGAAATTCGGCGGCGCTTCGCCCGCCGCGAGCCAATCCGCCATCGAGGAAACCGGAGAGCGTTCGGTATCGAGCAAACGCAAGGGCAAATCGTCGAGCACGTCGCGCAGGGCTTCGAGCAATTCGTCGGCCTTGCTGGCGCTCGCGGCATCGACGGCGAGCCAGCCGGCAAGCGGATCGATCCACGCGAAACTCGTGCGGCGGCGCGTGAAGGCGCGCGGCAATAGTTCCTGCGTCACGGCCTCCTTGATTTCCTTCATTTGCTTGCGGCCGGGTTTATAGCCTTGCTGGGCTTCGATCTCCTCGGCGCGGTCCTGGGCGACCTCTTTCACCACGGAAGAGGGCAGCAGCTTTTGTTCCGTGCGCAGCGCGATCAGCCATTGACGGTTGCTCGCGAACACCAGCACATCGCTCCCGTTCGGCGAGACGAAACCACGGCTCGCCATGTCCTGCGAACCACAGCGGACGAAAGGCCGCTTGGCGAGCGCTGTTTCAAGCGTTTCGAGCTGGATGTTCCAAGGCGAAGGCAGACGGTAGAGCTGGAGATTTTTGAACCACATGACGGAACCAGGACGGCGGGGAAAGGGGGCGATTCTACCTTAAGGGAAGTGCGCCTAATCGGAAACCCAATGGCAGCGCACAACACGCGCGTTATCCACGATTTTCGAATCAGGGTAGGTTTGTCTGCAAATATCCATCGCATGTGGACAGCGCGGGTGGAAATGGCAGCCTTGCGGCGGCTTGGAGGGCGAGGGCATATCTCCTTTCACATGGTTCGGTTCCGCTCTAGCGCCCTGCTCTGCCGCCAAATTGGCGCGCGGCACCGCGGCAAGCAGCGCCTGTGTGTACGGATGCCGCGGCTGCTGTAAAACCTGCTCGACCGGCCCGCGCTCGACAATCCGGCCCAGATACATGACGGCGACTTCGTGCGCGAGAAACTCGACGACCGCGATGTTGTGCGTGATGAACAGATACGCAAGGCCCAGTTCGGCCTGCAGGGATTTGAGCAGATTGAGAATCTGCGCTTGCACCGACACGTCGAGCGCCGAAGTCGGCTCGTCGCAAATGATCAATTGCGGCTTCACCGCAAGCGCGCGCGCGATCGCGATCCGCTGGCGCTGCCCGCCCGAAAATTCATGCGGATAGCGATCCGCCATTTCGGAACGCAGGCCGACTTGCGCCATGATCGCCGCGACCTCTTGCCGCCGCGCCGCGTCGCTTCCGCCAACGCCCAGCGAACGCATGCCTTCTTCAATGATTTCGCTGACGCGCAATCTCGGGTTGAGCGATCCGAAAGGGTCTTGAAAGACCATCTGCATCCGCGTGCGCATGGCGCGCAGACTCGCTCCGTTGAGCGCGACGAGATCAGCGCCATCAAGCTTGACGACGCCTTCCGTAGGCTCGATGAGCCACAGAATCGCCTTGCCCGCCGTCGTTTTGCCGCATCCCGATTCGCCCACGAGCGCCAGCGTGCGTCCGGCGTCGAGCCGCAGATCGACGCCATCGACCGCTTTCACATGCCCCACTGTGCGCTGGAATACGCCACGGCGGATCGGGAAATGAACCTTGAGTCCGGCGACTTCGAGCAAGCCGTTTTGCGCGGCGGGTTGCACGGTTTCGATATGCTGCTCGGCGTCGGCAAAGCTCGTCGTCGCCCGGCGCGTTTCGGCCGGATCGAAAAGATGGCAGCGCACGCGTTGCCCTGGCGCGGGAGAGTGCCAGGCGGGAACTTCCGCCTTGCAACGCAGCCATGCCTGCTCGCAACGTTCGGCGAAGCGGCAGCCCTCGAAGCGCATCGTCAACGGCGGCACGCTGCCCGGAATGCTCGCCAGCCGGCCATGACGACGTTGCGCTTCCGGCAAGGCGTCGAACAATTTGCGCGAATAAGGATGCGCGGGCGCGGAGAAGAAGCGCTCGCGCGGCGCTTCCTCGATCAATTGACCCGCATACATCACGCCGATCCGATGCGCCATGCGCGCCACGATGCCGAGATCGTGCGTAATCAGCATCATGGCCATGCGCCGTGTGCGTTGCAGCTCGGCCATCACATCGAGCACCTGGGCCTGGATCGTGACATCGAGCGCGGTCGTCGGCTCGTCCGCGATCAGCAGGCGCGGTTCGCCCGCGAGCGCCATCGCGATCATCACACGCTGCTTCATGCCGCCCGAAAACTGAAACGGATACTCGTCGAGCCGGCGTTCGGGGTCGGGAATGCCGACTTGCCGCATCAAGGCGACGGCTTCACCGCGCGCGGCCGCGCCTTTCAAGCCGCGATGCAGCGCAAGCACTTCACCGATCTGCTGTCCGACGGTGAGCACCGCGTTCAGACTGGTGCCCGGCTCCTGAAAGATCATCGCAAGCGCGCCGCCACGGATGTGGCGCATCTGCGCTTCGCTGAGCCCGCAAAGGTCTTGTCCCTCAAGCTCGATGCGCCCGCTCGCAATCCGCCCGCCGGTCGGCAGCAGGCGCATCAGCGAAAAAGCCGTCATCGATTTTCCACAGCCGGATTCGCCGAGCAGCGCGAAGGTTTCGCCGGCATGCAGATCGAAAGACACATCGTCGAGCGCATGCACAACGCCCTGCTCCGTTTCGATCTGCATCGAGAGTTGGCGTACCGCGAGCAGTGTATTCATCGCGCGGCGCTCCGCAACAAGCGCCGCCGCGGCAGAGTGCGCGCGCGCGGATCGAAGGCTTCGCGCACCGCGTCGGCGAACAGATTGGCCGACAACACCAACGCCAGCATGAAGATGAAAGCCGCCGTCAAGGACCACCAGATCACGGGTTCGCGCGCAAGCTCTCCGCGCGCACCGTTAATCATCACGCCGAAGCTCTGCGTTGCGGGATCGACGCCGACACCGACATAGGACAGCACCGCTTCGGCCAGCACCAGGGCGGAAAAATCGAGCACGAGGTTAATCAGCACGATGTGAAAAGCGTTCGGCAGAATATGGCGCGTCATGATGCGCAGGCTCGGCACGCCGAAGCAGCGCGCGGCCTGCACGTAATCCTGCTCGCGCAATTTCAGCGTTTCCGCGCGCAGCAGACGGCACAGCGAGGTCCAGGAAATCGCGCCAATAATCAGGCAAAGCGAGACGAGGCGCGCATCCGAGCGCGAGGCGACGGTGTTGAAGATTTCGCTGTGTTGTTCGATTACGAGTTGCATCATCAATGCGGCGGCGGCAATCAGGAGCACATACGGAATCGAACTGATGACGGTGTAGAGGTACTGGATCAGATCGTCGATCCAGCCGCCGAAATAACCGGCGGCCAGTCCGAGCCCGATGCCGAGCGGCAGCACGACGAGTGTCGACAAGGTGCCGAAAAGCAAAGCCGTGCGCATCGATTTAAGCGTGCGGTAAAGCACATCGTTACCGATCGCGTCAGTGCCGAAAACATGGTAGCCGCCGGAAAGGAACGCGAGCACGGCGACAAGGATGCAGACGAGCAGGAGCGCCCACGCGAACGCATCCCAGGCCAGCACGGTTTCGCCACGTAAGATGGCGCGGCAGGATTGTTTCAAGGTTTCGCCCCGCTTGCGCCCGGCAATCAGAGCGAAGGGAAGGAACAGCGCGAGCCAGACCAATCCTCCGGTCACAACACCTTGCAGGGCGCGCAGGCCGATGTCGCCAGCGCGCTCGGCGTTCGGGTCCGCCAAATGCGCCGCGCCATGAGTCAGGCGCGGATAATCGCGCCGCAGCGAGCCGTCCGGCTCGGTAATCATCTGTTTTTCGTAGAGATAGGCCGCGAACGGCGCGGAATAGCTTTTTTCGGTGCTGTCGCGCAGCCGGGTCAAAGCCAGATCAAGCAGCGAAAATACTTCGGTCGCGTATTGCCGCCGCATCTCGTTCACGCCCGGCTGCGCATCCAGCGCGGGCCGGTAGTGCAGCGAGTCGAGCACGCTGACGAGGAGATACACCAGCAGCAGAACCAGCGCGACCATCGCGGTGCGCCCGGCAAATACTTTCCGCCACGTCCGGCGCAGGTGTTCGCGGCGGAAAGCGAACACGATGCCGACCGCCATCGCCGCGAGCAGCAGCGCGAATAGGAAGTCGGAGCCGAGGACGACAATCTGAAAGGCGTTCATTGCAGGCGCACGCGCGGGTCGACGAGGGTGTAAGAAACGTCGGTCAACATCAAGCCGAGGATGTAGAGCAGCGCGCCGATAAAGACCATCGCGCGCACGACGGCGAAGTCCTGCTGCAGGATCGCGTCGATCGTGAAGCTCCCGAGGCCGGGGATGCCGAAGAAGGATTCCGACAAGAGACTGCCGAGAAACAGCGAGGGGATCAGCACGACCGCGCCGGTGAGGATCGGAATCATGCCGTTCTTCAGCACATGGCGGAACAGCACCGCGGCTTCCGATAAACCTTTGGCGCGCGCGGTCCGCACATAGTCTTTTTCGATTTCCTCAAGAAACAAGGCGCGATACCAGCGTACATTCGCGCCGAGCCCCGAGACCAGACCGATCAATATCGGCAGCACGAGAAAACGCCAGGCGTCGACGCCCGGCAGGAAACCCGAGATCGGCACCAGGTTCCAGGTGCGCGCGAACAGATATTGGCCCGCCAGGATGTAGAACAGCGCCGAAATCGACATCAGCACGACGCACAGCACGACGCCCGTGAAATCGAGCCAGGTCGCGCGGAAGAAAACCAGGACGAGCGCGAAAACGATCGCGGCGAACAAGCCGAGCACAAAGACCGGCAGCGCCAATGCGAGCGATGGCCACATACGCTGACTGAGTTCGCGGTTGATGTCGCGCCCGACATCGGATTTGCCGAAATCCAGGAGGAACATGCGCGCCGATTTTTGCACGAAGATCGTATCGCTCACGCGCGCCAGACCTTGCGCGCGGGAATTCCAGAACAAGGGTTTGTCGTAGCCGCGGTCGGCCTTCCAGCGCTCGATCGCTTCCTGCGTCACGCGCTTCGAACCCAGTTGCGCGCGCGCCATATCGTCCGGGCTATTGACGATGAAGAACAGCGTGAAAACGAGCAGATTCACGCCGATCAAGGTCGGAATCGCCCACATGAGGCGGCGCAGCAAATACGCGATCATGTTCCGCCTCCAGGCAGGGCCTTTTCGGTTTCATGGCGACGATAGCGACGCCAGGTGAACAACGCGAGCGCGACGAGCGAAAGCCCGGCCAGGACGAGCGGCCAGAGTGTCGGCTGATTCCATGCCACGCGCGCGAGGTGGCGCTGCCGCGGATCGATCGAGAGATATTTGCGCTGCGTGCGAACCATTTTTCCCAGCTTCACATTGCCAAGCCAGGCGTGCGAAAGCTGGAAAGCCTGGTCGTGCCAACCCGCGACGACCGGCGCATCGCGGCGGGTAATGTCGACCATCTGATCGATGACCGGCTGGCGGTCGGCGGCAATATCCATGCGGCGGAAGCGTTCGAAGAGCGCGTCGAATTCGGGATTGGCGTAGTTGAACACGTTTTCGCCGCCGGACTTCATCTTGCTGTTCGGGCCGTAGAACAAGAACAGAAAATTCTCCGGGTCGGGATAGTCGGCGTTCCAGCCCCAAAAGGAGAATTGCGCCACGCCCTTGCGGTGTTTTTCCTGAAAGCGGTTCCACTCGGTCAGGCGCGGCACGATCTGGATGTCGATGCGCTTGAGCTGCTTGGTAATCAAGGCGAGGCGGTTGCGGTCGAAGGCATCGTAGCCGTCGAAATAAATAATCAGAGGCGCGCCGGTTTTTGCGTCGCGGCCGCCCGGATAACCCGCTTCAACCAGTAAACGTTTTGCCTCCTCGATCGAACGGCGTTGCGGCCGATTGTGGTTCCAGGTGTAAAGATAGGGATTGACGCCGGCCTCGCCGCTCCTGAACCCCGGCAGGCCCGGCGGAATTGGGCCTTGCTGCCCCACGCCAAGACCGTTGCGCACGATGTTGAGATATTCCTCGACATCGAGTGCAATCCCGATTGCGCGGCGCAGTTTGCGCGCGCGCTCCTGCGCTTCGGGCGTCGCCCCCCCATCGCCAAGAACCGGGTCGAGCATGTTGACGAAAAAATACTGAAACGAAGGCTCGGTTTCGGTCGCAAGCGTGATTCCTTTCGCCTGCATGCCCTCGGTCAAGGAAAGCGCGCCGCCCTGCAATTGCAAGGCGGCATCGAAAGTCGCCATGCCGGCGAAGCGGCTCGACGAATAAAAGTCGTAATAGCCCTGCAGGAATTTGTTCCAGAAGGGGATCGATTCGCGTTCGTAGCTGAAGCGCACGCCATCGACGAAAGGCAGGCGTTTGCCGCAGTCCTTGAGCAAGCTCGCCGCGGCGTCGCCGGGTTCGCCTTCGCAGGGATAGGTCTGTTCGCGGAAGTTGGGATTGCGTTCGAGCAGGAGTTCGCGCAGCGGCCGGTTGCGCGTCAGCATGAAAGGCCCGGTGCCGACAGGCCACATGTCGAGCGTCAGTTCGCGTCGGGCCATGCCGGGTTGCGCGTAAAACCGTTCGGCTTCCCACGGCATCGGCACGACGAAAGTCGTCGCGAGCCAATAAATGAATTGGGGATATTTACCTTTAAGGCGGATGCGCAGCGTCAAGGGGTCGGGCGTTTCGACGCCCGCGAGCGTGTATTTGCGCAGATCGATCCATCCGTCGGGATCGATTTTTCCCGTAGCGGCGTCGGCTTCAAGCTGTTTGCCGAGCGCTTCGAGCCCCACGATCTGGGTAAAAATCGACAAGGCCGGCGACTCCAGCCTGGGCCGCACGAAACGTTTGATCTGGTAGGCGAGATCTTCGGACGTCAACTCGCGCGTGCCGGTAAATTCGAAGTCGCCGATCTGCTCGCGCCCGCCGAGCTTCGCATCGTCGAGATCGAAGTAGCGGTAATGCCCTTGCTCGTCCTTGGCGAATGCGGGATGCGGCTGATAGCGGACGCCAGGGCGCAAACGGATCTCATAGACGCTCTGCGCGATCCGTTCCGGCGCGGCGTCGGGCGGCAACACCTTGCCTTGCGCATCCAGGTAGCTGACCGTGGGCATAGCCTGCGCGAGATTGGGAATGAGCGTGTAAGGCCGTTTCAGGTAGTGGTATTCGTAGAGCGATTCATAGGTCGAAGAGACAAACCACGCTTCGTCTTCGACATAGGACTGCGCGGGATCGAGATGCTTGGGGCGGGAGTTGAAAAACTCGTAGAGGTAGTTTTTCCCCCGGTCGCCGCGTGGATAAGGATCGTTCCACGTCTCGCCGCAGCCTCCGAGCAGGAGTGCTCCCGCCGCGAGCAGATAAACAACGAAAATTCGCAGGGCCGGGGAAGGCATGTCCGAATGGGCTGTCCTGGAAAGGAGTTAGGCGCAAATTTACCGCATGCAGAAAAGAAAAACGGCGCTATGAAAAGCGCCGTTGCGTTTCAGACGAACGATCAGGGCTCAATGATGATGGCCGTCGGCCCCATGCACATGACCATGCTGCAATTCTTCCGCGCTGGCCGGGCGCACTTCCGCGACCGTGATGTCGAAAACCAAAGCCGTGCCGGCGAGCGGGTGATTGCCATCGACGATGACCTTGCCGTCGGCAATGTCGGTGACGCGGTAAAGCATATCGTCCTCGCCGTCTTCGCCGACGCGCTCGAAGGCCATTCCGATTTCGATGTTGTCGGGGAAGAGATCCGCCGGTTCGATCATGACCAAGCCTTCGTCGTACTCCCCAAAAGCATCATCGGGCTGAAGCTTGACGACGAGCGTTTCCCCAAGCTTTTTCCCGTGCAGCGCTTCTTCGAGCTTCGGGAAAATCCCGTCGTAACCGCCGTGCAGATAAACAAGCGGGTTTGCGCCGTCATCGACGACATTGCCATCCGGGTCATGAACCTTATAGTTCAATGTCACCACGGTGTTTTTTAGAATTTCCATTCGAGTTCCCTGCAAGTTTTCTGACTAAATCCAGGACCTCGGCCACATGTCCGCGCAGACAAGTCTCACGCAAAACATGGCGGACGATCCCGTCGCGCCCAATTATGAATGTTGTGCGATTAACCGTGGGATGATGTTCGCCTTCATGCTGTTGCAGAACCCCATAGAGACGACACACATCAAAATCAGAGTCGGATAAAAGACGCATCGAGAGACCGTGGGCATCGCGGAAAATCGCATGGGTCAACACATCGTCCAGACTCACACCTACTACGATAGCACCTTCGCGCTCAAACTCATGTTCGCGATCGCTGAATTCGATCGCCAGTTTAATGCGGCCAGGCGTCCCGTCGCGGGGATAAAAGCTGAGCACGACGATGTGTTGGCTCAATTCTTCCGCCAGCTCAAACTCTTCCATGTCCGCATCGGGCAGAGTGAAGAGCGGCGCGGCCGAGCCGACATCGGGCGCGGGGTTTTCCGCGGGCGGGCCGGATTCTACCGGAACAAGATCGGTTCGGACGCTAAGCGGCATCGCTACGCCTCCCACTAACTCTGCGAGTCCACTAGGATTAGTCGATAGTTGGTTTCTGGACAAGCCCATATCGAGGTCCTTTCATGCTTGGCGCCATGCGTGTGATGCAACTTGAAGAGCCATTCTCTTCCCTCATAGAAGTAGAACGGCCAATTCCCATGCCGCTTGAAGGCCAATTGTTATTACGTGTGGAGGCATGCGGCGTCTGCCGAACCGATCTGCATGTCTGCGACGGCGAATTGCCCCAGGCGCGTTACCCGATCGTGCCGGGGCATGAAATCGTCGCCCGCGTCGAAGCCTGCGGAGCGAGAGTCTCTTCCTGCGCGCACGGCCAGCGCGTGGGCGTGCCCTGGCTCGGCTGGACCTGCGGACGCTGCCGCTATTGTGTCGCGGGCCAGGAAAATCTGTGCGACGAAGCGCGCTTCACTGGCTGCGATCTCGATGGCGGTTATGCCGAATACTGCGTTGCCGACGCGCGCTTCTGTTTCCCGCTGCCGGAGGGCCCGGCAGCATCCACGCTGGCCCCTTTGCTTTGCGCGGGGCTGATCGGCTATCGCGCCTTGCGGCTGGCTGGAAATGCGCAGCGTTTAGGCATCTACGGGTTCGGCGCGGCGGCACATATCGTCGCGCAACTGGCGCACCAGGATGGCCGGGAATTCCTCGCCTTCACGCGCCCCGGCGACGCGGACAACCAGCGTTTCGCCTTGAGTCTCGGCGCCTCCTGGGCCGGGGCCTCGGATGCGCAGCCCCCTCTCGAACTCGATGCTGCGCTGATTTTCGCACCCGCGGGCGAACTTGTCCCCGCTGCTTTGCGCCAACTACGCAAGGGCGGCATCGTCGTCTGCGCCGGCATCCATATGAGCGACATTCCCGCTTTTCCGTATGCGATACTTTGGGGCGAGCGGCAGATCCGCTCGGTCGCCAATCTGACCCGCAGCGACGGTGAGCAGTTATTAAGCCGCATCGCAACGCAACCCGTCGAAATTTCGGCTACACCATTTACCTTGTCTGACGCCAATCTTGCACTATCGCGTTTACGTGCCGGAGCCCTGCAAGGCGCGGCGGTTTTGATTCCCTGATTTTTGCCCCCCATGACCAGGCCGCAAACACCCGCAGCAATAACCGGCGACCGTCTATTGAAGCGCAGCCGGAAAGCATTCACCCTGTGGCGGTGCTGCTTGCGCTGCCCACGTTCATTGGCGCGTATTTCCTCGCCCCGCTTTGGCACGAGATCGACAGCCTTTCCGGCGCCGCGTTTTCATTCAGCGCAACACTTGCCCTGGCCGGCCTTGCCGTGTACTACTGGCGCAGCCGTAACAGGATCTGGCGCCGCAACAGCTGAGCGGCAGAGCTACGCGCAGGCTTTCAACTCCAACGGCCGAATCAGCTTATGCAGCACCAAAGCCGCCGCACCGACGGCGACCGCCAGGGAACCGTAATGCGCTTGCTTGAGTTCAGGCGCCGGCAAGCCGGAGCTTTCTGCATAGCGCTGCATACACGCTGCCGCCGTATCGAAAAAATACGGACCCAACTCGCACGCCGGACCGCCGAACACAATCCGCCCCGGTTTGAAAGCCGTCCATATGTTGTGGGCAAGCACGCCCAAATATCGGCCCGCGTGCGTCAGAACCTCGCGCATTCGTGCATCCCCGCGCGCGGCCAACTCCGCCAGCGCGGCGGTCGACAAGGCTTTTTCTCCCCACGCGGCGATTTGAGTGCCGATTGCGCGCAAACCAATGAAGGTTTCCGCGCACCCGCGACGGCCGCAGTAACATTCCGGCCCATCGACTTGCAAAATCGAGTGACCGAAGTCGCCCGCCGAACCATCGACCCCGCTGAACAAACGATCATTCGCGACGATTCCGGCCCCCACGCCGACACCGAGACTTAAATATACGAGCGGCTCCGGTATCGGGCGTTCACCGAACTCGAATTCGCCAAGTGCCGCGACATCCGCCTCGTTCTGCATAAAAATTCGCGGACTGGACACGCCCGCCGCTTTCAATGCGGAACCAAGGCGCGCAACGATCTGAACCTTAGACCAGCCGAGATTTGGCGCGTATTTGAGTGTGCCCGCCTGCTCATTAACAGGGCCTGGCACGCCTAATCCGATACCAAGCAGCGTGCGCCCAGCGTGCTTCAAACGCTCTGCGCACGCGGCGATCAGTTTCGCCAAGCGATGGATGACGACAGCCTGATCCGGAGAAGGAAGCGGCTCGGTCACGGCATCGAGTACATTGCCTGTAAGGGAAACGGCAACCACGCTGATCGATTCGACGCCGAGATCCGCGCCGATCAGCGCAAGGCGTTGAGAGTCGATATACAGAGGCGTCGGGCGGCGCCCCAAGGCTCCGGTAACTTGGGCTTTCCTTTCGACGAACCAGCCCTCGTCGATCAATTCCTGAACCAGCAGGCTGACGGTCGATTTCGTCAGCCCCGTTTCCTTCGCCAGATCGGCCCGCGACAGGGCTGGCGCTTGCTGAATCACGCGCACGAGCGCCATTCGATTGATTTGTTTAAGAAAACTTTGATCGCCAGTGATGGACATGGAGAGTCTTCTGCAATTTGGTTTCAGTCATAAATAACGACGCATCCCACCATGAATCGCAGAGCTTGCACTCAAGCCATACTCACAAGCCCTCTCCTCCTGCGTCGCAGCCAGAGCCAAAGCGATCCTGCGTGACCAGCACTGCCGTGCAGTGCATAGATCACCCCTCGCACGGAACGAAGTCTGCGCCAAGCGTCTGGCAAAAACCAGACAAATCATTCAGACGTCATAAGCGAAGGCCGGATCGATATGCAAAAAGCACACGGCAGAGCATCTACAGAATGAAAAACGGCGGCCAAAGGACCGCCGTTGCTGCTCGGGGTCGAGGGAATAAGTTAGACCTGCATGTTCATGATGTCCTGATAGGCGGACACCAGCCGGTTGCGCACCTGAACCATCTGCTGGAACGAAAGATTTGCTTTCTGCAGATTCACCATCACATCTTGCAAGTTGACGTTAGGATCGTCGGCCGAAAACTGTTCAGCCATTGTCTGAGCCTGCTGCTGAGCCGCGCTCACGTCTTGCAGCGCGCCCTGCAAAACCTGCGAAAAATCGGTTTGACCCACTGTCTGCGCGGACGCGGGCTTACCCGCCGCGACTTCCGCGGTCGCGCGCAATTGTCCGATCATCTGATCAATGCCACGGCTATCCATACCGTTCTCCTACAATTCTGGGTAAATTCAAGCAAGCTATATGCCTGAACCTATACGTCAATACCTTCCTCTCGGTACTGCTGCAACTTATAACGCAAGGTTCGTTCCGAAATACCCAATTTCTGAACCGCTAGTTTGCGCGACCCGCCGACCGACTTCAAGGTTTCCAGGATATGCTGCTTTTCCAGGTCTTTCATATTGACGGGTTTGTCAGCCTCTGCGACCGTTAGTTCCTTAACCGTATCAAGCATTTCGGCTTGAACTTCGGGAACCTGAGCCGCATCGAGTTGCGGCAGGCAAAGCCGCATTTCCGCCGCTTCGATGGTTTCGCCACGCGCCAGGATGGCCGCGCGTTGCACGGTGTTTTCCAACTCCCGCACATTGCCGGGCCAATGCCAGGCGGCAAGAATTGCCGCCGCGTCCGGCGATAAATGCAGCCGACGCCCCAGGCGTTGGCTGTGCCGGGCCAGGAAATGACGCGCCAATGGCACGATATCGCCGGGACGTTCGCGCAGGGCGGGAATCTCCAAAGGGAAAACCGCCAGGCGATAGTAAAGATCTTCCCGGAAGCGGCCCGCTCGCACTTCGGCCAGCATGTCCCGGTTGCTCGTCGCGAGGACGCGCAGATCGAGCGGAATCGGTTTTTTGCCGCCGACGCGCTCAACTTCGTGTTCCTGCAACACCCGCAGCAATTTGGCCTGGAGGCCGAGCGGCATTTCCGAAATTTCGTCGAGCAACAAGGTTCCGCCGTCAGCCTGCTCGAACTTGCCTGCCTGAGCGGTTTGGGCGCCGGTAAAAGCGCCTTTTTCGTAGCCGAACAGCGTCGCTTCGAGCAGATTTTCTGGAATCGCGGCACAGTTGATGGCGACGAAAGGCCGCTCGACGCGGCGCGAGTGTTTATGGATGAAACGCGCGAACACTTCCTTTCCGGTGCCAGATTCCCCCGTCAGCAGCACGGTCGCATCGGTTTCGGCCACGCGCGAGGCCATCGTCAGAACGTCCTTGGTGCGCGGATCTTCGGCGATCATGTCCGCCCCTTCGGGCGGCCGGATTGCGTAACGGCGCACCTGTTCGAGCAGAACCGCCGGCTCGAACGGTTTCAAAAGGAAATCGCAGGCCCCCGCCCGCATCGCCGCAACGGCGGTGCTGACATCGCCGTAGGCCGTCATCAGCATCACCGGAAGCTGTGGATGCGCCGCGCGGATCGCATCGAGCAATTCGAGGCCGTTCATCGGGTCCATGCGCAGATCGCTGATGACGAGATTGACGTGCTCCTTGCCCAAAACGGCAAGCGCCGCGGGGCCGTCGCCGACCGCGATGACCGCATGGCCGGCGGTTTCCAGGGTGAAACCGACCGCATCACGGATATCGGGGTCGTCCTCGACGACGAGAATACGCAGGGTTTCGATCATAGGGCCTCCTCATCGCACGGGACCGGCAGCTCAAGCACGAAGGTGCTGCCTTGGCCCGGCTTGGAACTCAGTGTGATGTCGCCGCCGTGGGCGCGCGCGACGCCGCGCGCGATTGCAAGCCCCAAGCCTGTTCCATCGGCGCGGGTCGTGAAAAACGGGTCGAACAGCCGTTCCCGAATCGCGGGCTCGATCCCACGGCCGGTATCGGCAACCGAAAAACGCACGCGCTCGCCAACCCGCTCCGCTTTCAACGCTACCCGGCCGTCTTGCGGCGTGGCTTGCAAGGCGTTTTCGAGCAGATTCGTCAGTGCTCCGGCAATCTCTTTGCGATTACCGGCCAAGATCAGACTGCCGCAATCGCAGCGCGATTCAAAATGCACGGCACGGCGCGCCACCATGGGTTCGATCGTGTGTTCAAGCTCGGCCACCAGTTCGCAGACATCGAAGCTTTCCTGACCCGAAATCTCGCCCTTGGCGAAACTCAACATATCGCGGATCAGGCGTTCGAGATGGCGTAGCCGATCCAAGGTCCGCTCAGTGCAGCGCGCCCGTTCGGCGGGCCCTAATGTGGGCTCGGCCAAATTCCCCGCATACAACAATGCTGCGGCAAGCGGGGTACGCAGCTGGTGGGCGAGCCCCGCCACCATTTCGCCCATCGCGGCCAATCTTTCGTTGCGCACGGCGGCAAGCCGCATTTGATACGCCTCACTGACGTCGTGCAGCAAAACGATGCGCCCGCCCGCCGAATCTTCGGCGGTTTGGGAAAGCGCAAGACGCAGCGGCGGTTCGGTACTTTTCCCATCCGGCGTCTGACGTTCCCATTCGCCGGGAGACTCCGTCAAGCGTAACTGCGCGCGCGAGACGGCCGCCCATTCCGCACCGCTCAGGCCCGGCCCGAGCATTTGCTCGGCGGCTTCGTTGGCTTGTTCGACGCGCCCACGCTCATCGAGCAGCACAACGCCGGCCGGCAAGGCGGCCATCAGCAGCGTCAGGCGTTCATTGAGCCGTTCGACCTGGCTCTCCAGTCCGGCATAGGCTTGAGTTAACTGTGCCGAGGCCTCCGAAAACTGACGGAAGGCTTCGGCAAGTTGAACCGCATCGAGTGGCGGAAGCTGATTCATCACGAGTAAGGGCGAGCTTGTCCTAGGGTCCGATGAGAACCTGTCCATACTCTTGCTGCGAGGCTGTGATCGGGGCTCATGCGCTGCTCGGAATCCTCATTTATCACTTATAAACTCCGGTTCCTGCGCTGCTCTTCGCCCCGCTGACGGCCTCTCGCGACAGATTCTGAACAGGTTCCTAGAAGCTTACGTTAATAGGGTGTCGGCAAAAAGCACTGACTAGGCGGCAAAAAGTGCCGCTTTTCCGCGCTTTGATTTTGTGTGCAAGGCCCGACAATCGAGTCCATCTGAAAACGGATTTCCTCGCCGATCGAGGCAAGACTATGGCCGACGCTGAAATGACCGCCCCCGAAGCGCCTCCTCCCACAGCCCCTTCGCTGCTGGATACGATCAAGGAGAACTTCAATCGCCTCACGTCACGTCAGAAACTGGCTGGCGCGGCGGCGATTGCGCTATCGGTTGCCCTGCTCGTCGGTGTCTGGGCCTGGAACCGGCAGCCGGCCTACTCGGTCCTGTTTTCCGGCCTGTCCGAAAAGGACGGCGGCGCGATCGTTGCGCTGCTGCAAACCCAGAACGTTCCTTATAAGGTGTCCGATCAAACCGGGGCGATTCTCGTCCCCGCGCAGATGACGGGGGAACTGCGCCTGCGCATGGCGAGCCAGGGCCTGCCGCGCGGCGGCAACGTCGGTTTCGAATTGATTGATAACGATCGCCTCGGCTCTTCTCAATTTCACGAGCAGGTCAATTATCAACGCGCCTTGGAAGGCGAACTCGGCAGAACCATCAGCTCGCTCACGCAGGTCGAGAACGCCCGCGTACATATTGCAATTCCAAAACAGACCGCCTTCCTGCGCGACGAACAGAAGCCGACCGCTTCGGTCGTGCTGACGCTGTACCCTGGGCGCACACTCGGTGCGAATCAAATCGCCGGCATCGTACACCTGGTCTCTTCAAGCGTTCCGCAACTCTCGCCCGAAGCGGTCAGCATCCTCGATCAAAGCGGCAGGCTGCTGACGGACAAACCCGATCCGCTGCGTATGAATGATCTGGACCCGACCCAGCTCGAATACGTGCATGAGGTCGAAAACCGTTTAAGGAAGCGGATCAACGACATCCTCGAACCGATCGTGGGGGCCGGCAATATACATGCCCAGGTCACGGCCGACCTGGATTTCGACCGCCAGGAACAAACCGCTGAAATCTATCGCCCCAACCCCAGCCCGGATCAGGCGATCCGCAGCCAGCAACTTAACGAGAGCACGACCCATCAGTCCGGCCCGGGCGGCGTGCCCGGCGCACTGAGTAATCAACCGCCCGCGCCTGCTACCGCGCCGATCACAGTGCCCGATGCGAATGCCTCCGGCCCGGCGAACTCGATGGTGCTGACGTCGAACAAGAGTTCGACGACGAACTTCGAGGTGGACAAAACCATCCAGCACACCAAGCGGTCGATTGGCCAAGTCAAGCGCCTCTCCGTCGCGGTCGTCGTCAATTACCGCAGCGAGACGGACCCGAAAGGCATTACGAAACCCGTTGCGCTCTCCGCGGAGGAAATGCAGCAGATCAACAACCTCGTACGCGAGGCCGTCGGTTACAGCGAACAGCGTGGCGACACCGTGAATGTTGCAAACAGCCCATTTGCCGAAGTAGTCAAGGTCAGTGAGGACAAGCCGCTTTGGAAAGACCCGGAAGTTCAGGAAATGGCCAAGGATGGCGGTCGCTGGCTGCTCTACGCCCTGCTCGGTTTGATGATCTGGCTCGCGGTTCTGCGCCCGCTGGTGCGCACCGTCGCCCCGCCACCAGTGAAGGAAGAGAAGTCCGAACCCGAAGAAGATGCCGCGGAAGGCGAGGATGGAGAAGATGCCGTGGTCACGCTCTCCGAGGACGAAGACCTGTCCGACGACGCGCTGCTGCCGCCCGAGGTGCGCATCGAGCGGCTCGCCCGGATGAGCTTCGAGAAGAAGCTAGCCAAAGCGCGTGAAATCGCAATGAACAATCCGAAGGTCATCGCGACGCTACTGAAGGAATGGATGGGGGCGAACGGCAATGAGCGACGTTGAACAAGGCATTACCAAATCCGCCCTGCTCTTGCTCGCATTGGGGCCTAACGAAGCGGCTGAAATCCTCAAGCACATGAATCCGCGCGAGGTCCAGAAGCTCGGCATGGCAATGGCCAAAATGCAGCCGCAAGGGCGCGAAGCCATCGAAGCGCTGATCCATGAAGTCGCGATTTATGCCGTGAAGAGTGCGCCGGTGCAGGCGGACGACGACATGATCCGCGAAATGATGACGAAGGCGCTCGGCGACGAACGCGCGAATACCTTGCTGGCGCGCGTGCTGCAAGACTCCGACACCGCCGGCATCGAATCCCTGAAGTGGATGGATGCCGCGACGGCGGCCGATCTGATCAAGAACGAGCACCCGCAGATCATTGCGACGATTCTGGTGCATCTGGAATTCGATCAGGCTGGGGAAATTCTCAAACACTTCACCGAACGCCTGCGCAACGATGTGCTGCTGCGCATTGCGACGCTCGACGGCGTACAGCCAGCCGCGCTCAGGGAACTCAACGAAGCGCTCACGCGCGTGCTCTCCGGCTCCGGCCATCAGATCAAGAAAACATCGATCGGCGGTGTGCGCCACGCGGCGGAAATTCTCAACTTCGTCGGCAGCACGGCGGAAACGGCGATTCTTGACAACGTGCGCGAATACGACCCCGATCTGGCGCAGCGCATTCTCGACGAAATGTTCGTGTTCGAAAACCTCATGGATATCGACGACCGCGGGATTCAGACGATCCTGCGCGAAGTGCAATCGGATCAGCTCATCATCGCGCTCAAGGGTGCGAACCCGGAAATGCGCGAAAAAGTCTTCAAGAACATGTCGCAGCGTGCCGCTGAAATGTTACGTGAGGATCTCGATTCGAAGGGCCCGGTGCGGCTCTCGGAAGTCGAAGCCTCGCAGAAGGAAATTCTCAAGGTGGTGCGCCGCCTCGCCGAAGAAGGTCAGCTCGTCCTCAGCGGCAAGGGCGGCGACGATTTCGTTTGAGCTTGACGACCTATGCTTACCGATCCAGTCATTCGCGCCAATCAAGCCACCGGAGCCTACCGGCGGGCCAGGTTTGCATCCTTCGACCAACCCGCGCCGGAAGAAGAGTTTCAAGAGGCGCCCGAGCCGGCCCCCGCGGTCGCCGAAAGCGAGCCAGAACCGCCTGTCGAAACCGAGGTAGCGGTCGCACCCGAACCGGCGCCGCCTGAAACGCCGGCCGAAGTAGAAACCGTCGTACCGGAATTCAAATTGCCGACGGCGGAGGAAATCGAACAGATCCATCAGCAAGCCTGGAAGGAAGGCTACGACACGGGCTACGAGGAAGGCAGCGCGCGCGGGCGCCTGGAATCCGCCGAGTTGCATCAGCTTTTACAAAGCATCGACGGCGCGCTCGGCGGTCTTGATGAGCAGGTCGGCGCAGCCATCCTTGAGCTGTCGCTCGAAGTCGCCCGCCTAGTCATACGCGACACGCTCACTACCCGCCCGGAACTCATCAGCACACTGATCCGCGAAGTCCTGTTGCAAACGCCGCTACAGCGCGCGCAAATCCACGTGAATCCGGCCGATGTCGAACTCGTCCGTACCTATCTCGGCGAGCAATTGGCGGAAGCCGAGCACCGCCTGGTTGAAGACGACTCGATCGAACGCGGCGGCTGCAAAATCGAAACCGAGGGTGCGCATATCGATGCAACGCTTGCCACGCGCTGGCAGCGGATCACGGAATCCCTTTCGAACGATCACCCCTGGCAGGAGAAGAGGCATGACCGCGCATCTGGGTGAAAGCTGGCGCGCGTATCTCCAGGACTGCGCGAAAATCGCCGGAGCGGTCAGCCCTTATGAAGTCGCCGGCCGCCTGACGCGCATCAATGGCCTCGTCATGGAAGCCTCCGGACTCAAGCTTCCGCTCGGTTCCGGCTGCCGCGTTCTGATTCCCGGCTGCGGCTCGGTGGAGGCGGAAGTCGTCGGCTTTACCGGCGACAAGCTGTTCATGATGCCGACCGATGATGTGTTCGGGCTTGCGCCGGGCGCAATGGTGATTCCGAACGATCCCCCCCAGCCGTGCCCAAGCGTCGGCACACGCGTCGACCCGCGCCGCCGCGCGTCGGATCGCGCGAAACATCTGCCGGTAGGCGAAACGCTGCTGGGCCGTGTCATCGACGGCGCGGGACGGCCGCTCGACGGCTTGGGCTCGTTGAACGCCACGCATACGCGCTCATTGCAAAGCCGCCCTTACAACCCGCTTGGACGCGCACCGATCGAAGCCACGCTCGACGTCGGCATTCGTGCGATCAATAGTCTGCTGACCGTCGGACGTGGGCAGCGGATGGGGCTTTTCGCCGGTTCGGGCGTCGGCAAATCGGTGCTGATCGGCATGATGGCGCGCTACACAGAAGCCGAAGTGATCGTCGTCGGCCTGATCGGCGAACGGGGGCGCGAGGTCAAGGAATTCATCGAGCAGAACCTCGGCGAAGAAGGACGCGCACGTTCGGTCGTGGTGGCCGCGCCGGCCGATACCAGCCCGCTGATGCGTTTGCAGGCCGCCGCTTATGCGACCACCATCGCCGAGCATTTTCGCGATCAAGGCAAACAGGTGCTGCTGGTGATGGATTCGCTCACGCGCTATGCGATGGCGCAGCGCGAAATTGCGCTAGCGATTGGCGAGCCGCCGGTGACGCGTGGTTATCCGCCGAGCGTATTCGCCCGTCTGCCCGCGCTCGTCGAACGCGCCGGCAACGGCCCCGAAGGCGGCGGCTCGATTACTGCTTTCTACACAGTGCTTGCGGAAGGTGATGATCAGCAGGACCCGATCGCCGACTCAGCGCGCGCGATTCTCGACGGCCATATCGTGCTGACGCGCACCCTGGCCGATGCCGGCCACTACCCCGCAATCGATATTGAACAATCGATCTCACGCGCCATGCACAACCTGATCAAGCCTTCGCACTTCGACCTGGTACGCCGCTTCAAGCAACTCTTCTCGCGCTACCAGCGTTCGCGCGATCTGATTGCCGTCGGCGCCTATCAGGCCGGCTCCGACCAACTGCTTGACGACGCGGTGCGCGCCTATCCCGCGCTCGAAAGATTTCTACAGCAACGCATTGAGGAGCGCGCCGATTATGAATCCAGCCTGGCCGGGCTCAACGCGCTTTTCCAGGCCGCAAACTGAACTTAATTTGCATTGGGACACACCATGACATCAGCGCTGGAAACCTTGATCGAACTCTCCCAGGAACGCATGGACGAAGCGGCGAAGAAGCTCGGCGAGGCCCTCGCTTCAAGTCAGGCGCAGGAGCAAAAACTCGAACTTCTGGACCAGTACCGCAACGAATACATCGGCCGTTTCCGCGTTTCGATTGAAAACGGCATCGGCCCGGATGCGTGGTCCAATTATTCAGCTTTTTTAGGCAAGCTCGACGCGGCGATCGAAGAACAGCAACTCATCGTCCAGCAAGCGCAATCCAACGTAAGCGCAGGCCGCCAGCTCTGGGTGGACGAGCGCAACCGCAAAAAAGCCTTCGATACCTTGGCCGTGCGTCAGGAAAAGATTGCCGAGAAGCGTCAATTCAAGATGGAACAAAAAGCGACCGACGAGTATTCAGCCAAGCTTTTCCGCAGACACGCCGAGCAATAACAGGCATATCCACCAACTGGCATACGACTTGCGAAGCATCAAGTACCAACTAAGCACCAAGCATCAAGGAACAACGCATGTCTACTATGATGAGCCAACTGATTCCGACCGCATTAGCGAATAAGCCCGCGCAATCAAGCGCTGCGATGCGTGCGCCCGAAAACTTCCGCAGCGAGTCACAAACGTTCTCGAAAGCATTGGACAAGAGCGTCAAACAACGCGATTCAAGCCCTCCCGAGAAGACGCCGACGCCGGAACAGCCAAAGCACGCCGACAAAGCGCCGGAACCGGAAAAAGACAGCGGACAAGACGCAAACACGGAAAATTCTGCCTCGGCAAATCCTGCCGACGCGGCGGCAATTGCCGCTTCGCTGCTGGGAAAGCAAAACGCTCCAGTAACACCGGAAGTAGAAGAGGAGGAATTGCAGGTCGGGCCTAAAGCGATTTCCGATCAGGATGATGAGAAGAAAGGCGAAGGGAAACAGACCGATCTGACGGTCCTGGCGCACAACATCAAAGATTCGGCGAAAACCGTCTCCGCTGCGGATGATGCAGATCACACCGCCGTTCAACGGTCCGCCGACCGACTGCGTGCCGATGCGCAAACACAAGGTTTGTCCGCCACGGGCAAACATGCCGCGCCAGAGCAGGTCGAAACCCGCGCGGGCGCTCAACTCGGCGGTATCAATGCCGACCAAGCCCTATCTCGCACGACGGATAACCAGGCGACTCACGCTCAAACTTTTACCGAACAGCTTGCAACAAGGCTGAATACCGCGCAAAAAATCGAGGCGCCGCAAATTCCCGTCCGCACGCCTGTCATGCAGCCCGGCTGGGCCGATGAGGTCGGCAGCCGAATGCTTCTGATGACGGGGAAAAATCTGGCCAAGGCGGAACTCATCCTGACGCCTCCGCATCTGGGGCGCGTCGAGATCAGCCTTTCCGTCACTGGCGAGAGGGCGAGCGCGCATTTCGTCACTGCGACGCCCGATGCGCGTGAAGCGCTTGAGCAATCCCTGCCGCGTCTACGCGAAGTCATGGCGCAAGCAGGCATCGATCTGAATCAGGTAAACATCAGCGCCAATAACGCCGGCCAACAAGGCGCCCAGGAACAGCACAAAACGCATCGCGGTCACTCGGGCGGCAACCAGGGTGATGGCGTTCAGGATGGCGACCCGAATGCCGCACCAGCCATGCGTGTTCGCGCCAGCAATGGCCTGGTCGACACATTTGCTTGAAATAAAGGGCATGAACACCCTTTGTTTAAGCAATCGTTTAGCCGATATAGGGTCGACAATTCTCTTCGAACGCAAGTTGGCCATGCGCCAACGACAGGTTCACTTGAAAAGGACGACCCATGGCGACAAAACCTGCCCCAGCCCAAACCGGAGACGCGAAACCCGTCAATAAGAGCAAGAAAACGCTCTTGATCGTTATCGGACTGGTTGTGGTCTTGGTACTCGGAGGCGCAGGCGCATTCCTGTTCCTTGCGAATAAAAAAGCCCACGACGACAACGGCGACGACGATTTCGAAGCGGCTCCCGCGGCGCCGGTGAAAAAGGTACACGTCGACAAATCCCAGCCGCCCACGTTCGTGCCGCTGGAGCCCTTTACCGTCAATCTGCAACCCGACAACGAGGGCGAGCAGTATTTACAGCTCGTGCTCAATTTCCGCGCGGCCAATGCCAAGCTCGGCGACGAGATCAAAGCTTATATGCCCGAACTGCGTCACCACATTCTGATGCTGCTCTCCTCAAAGAAAGCTTCGGAGGTCAATTCGGTTGACGGACGCGAAAGTTTGGCCAACCAGATCTGCGTCGAAGCCAACAGAGTGCTTGGCTACGAGCCACCGCCGAAGAAGAACGGAAAACACCAGGACAACAACGATCTGATTTGCGAAGGCCCGATTACGTCGGTTCTTTTCACCTCTTTCATCGTGCAGTAAGCACGGCACGCAGCCGGGAGCATACACATGGGCCAAGACTTTCTCTCGCAAGACGAAGTCGATGCGCTATTGCGCGGCGTAACCGGCGACGTCGAGACGAGTGAAGAGGAATCAGGTGGCGAACAAGGCGTTCGCTCGTACAACATCGCGACGCAGGAACGCATCGTGCGTGGGCGGATGCCCACGATGGAACTCGTCAATGAGCGTTTCGCACGCAATTTGCGCATCGGCCTGTTCAATTACATGCACCGCAACACCGAAGTGTCGGTGGGACCGATCAAGGTTCAGAAATACAGCGAATTCGTGCGCAATCTCGTCGTGCCGACCAACCTCAACCTGATCACGGCCAAACCGCTGCGCGGCACCGGGCTGGTCGTAATGGATCCGAACCTCGTATTCCTGATCGTCGACAACATGTTCGGCGGCGACGGGCGTTTCCACACGCGCGTCGAAGGCCGTGACTTCACGGCCACGGAGCAGCGGATCATTCAGGGCTTTTTGGGCGTGGTATTCACTGAGCTGCAAAAAGCCTGGGCGCCCGTGTTCAACATCGAGTTCGAGTATGTGCGCTCGGAAATGAATCCGCAGTTTGCGAATATCGCCACGCCGAGCGAAATCGTGATCTCCACCACGTATTCGATGGAGCTTGGCGGCATTACGGCGGACATGCATCTCTGCCTGCCCTACTCGACGCTCGAACCGATCCGGGACCTGCTGCATAGCCCAATGCAGTCCGACCATTTGACGCAGGACAAGCGCTGGATCGGATTGATGGGCAAACAAGTGCAGGGGGTTGCCCTCGGCCTCACCGTCGATTTCGGCAAGGCCGTCGTATCACTGCGCGATGTCGTGCAATTCAAACCCGGCGACATCATCCCGCTCGAAATCGACGAATACATCGTCGCGCATGTCGACGGTATCCCCGCATTCGAAGGCACTCATGGCACGATCAATGGCCGCTATGCGGTCAGGGTCGAGCGTCTGGTGCCGCCTGAAGACAGCGAGATCAATCTCATCTCGATGAAATTTGGAGGCCAAGATGGCAACGGATCAAGTTGAAGAGCAGATCACTGAAGACGACTGGGCTGCGGCCATGCAGGAACAGGCTGTCGCGGATGCCGGCTTCTCTGTTCAGCCGGCTGCCACGAAAGCGCCTTTCCAGGATTTCAGTCACCAGCCTGCGGACAAAGCGTCGAGCATGAACGATTTCGACATGATTCTGGACATCCCCGTCCAGATCACGGTCGAATTGGGACGCACAAAATTGTCGATTCGCAACCTGTTGCAGCTCGCGCACGGCTCGGTCGTGGAACTCGACACGCTCGCCGGCGAACCGATGGACGTGCTCGTCAACGGCACACTGATCGCACAAGGCGAGGTCGTCGTCGTCAACGACAAGTTCGGCATTCGCCTCACCGACATCATCACGCCATCCGAACGGGTACGCAAAGTTCGCGGCCTTTGAACCTGTAGAAAAGAAGTGCCATTGTTGCCACAGGGCGCCCCGGCGTCCCGTGGCATTTTTTATACCTTCCCCGTTGTAGCGGCTTTACCCTCAAGCCCTCAAACCGGGCTTGAATTTATTCACTACCCACTAGCGGCAAAATCTACCGCCCGCCACAATGACATCGCCTGTTCACATTGGATTCCGCGATGTATCCTCGATTGCTTATTGCCGCTTCCGCCCTCTTCCCATTGACTGCCTACGCTTCCGCCGGCGAAACAGCGGGCAGCGTATTTTCGATGCTCTTTGGGCTCGCAATCGTTCTCGCAGCGCTCTTCTGTGTTCTACATTTAATTAAGCGTCTGCAAACCCGCAGCGGTGCGAATCAAGCGAACTTGAAACTCGTCGGCGCCATTGCGGTCGGGCCGCGCGAACGCGTGGTGCTGCTCGAAGTCGGCGAGCGGGTGCTCATCCTCGGCGTCACGCCGAGCAGCATCAATACCCTTGCGCGCATGCCCGCCGCCGATGTGCCGCGCAACACAGCCCCATCGGACCCGACCCCGGATTTCGCAGCGCGTTTAAGCAATGTATTGAAGGGAAAACGCAATGCAAACTAAGACCATCGTCCGTCTCTGCTGCGCGTTCGCATTGGCGATGCTGACGCCCGCGGCGTTCGCGCAAGGAATCCCCGCCTTCGGCTCGACGCCGGGCCCGGGCGGCACGCAGACCTACTCGATCACCGTGCAGACGCTGCTGCTGATGACTTCGCTCGTCTTCATCCCGGCCGTCTTGCTGATGATGACGAGCTTCACCCGCATCATCATCGTGCTTTCCCTGCTGCGCGGCGCAATGGGCACGCAGAACTCGCCGCCCACTCAGGTCATCGTGGGGCTCGCGCTGTTCCTCACGTTCTTCATCATGAGTCCGGTTGCGGATCAAGTGTACAAAGAAGCCTATCAGCCCCTGTCCGAAAATCAGATCGGCTTCGATGTCGCATTGAGCCGCGCATCGGTCCCCGTCAAAGCCTTCATGCTCAGACAGATCCGCGAACCGGATCTTTCGCTGTTCGCCAAACTGGCGAAAACGCCCAAGGTCGACAAAGCGGCCGACCTGCCCATGAGCGTAATTGTCCCCGCCTTCGCGACGAGCGAAATCAAAACCGCGTTCCAAATCGGCTTCATGGTGATTCTCCCCTTCCTGATTATCGACATGGTGGTCGCATCCGTGCTCATGTCGATGGGGATGATGATGATGTCGCCGATCATCGTGTCCCTGCCGTTCAAGCTGATGCTTTTCGTCCTCGTCGACGGCTGGAATCTTTTGATTGGAACACTGGTGCAAAGCTTCGGATGAGCATGGAGGACTGGGAGCTATGCGCACGCAATCAGCGGCCCAACAAGATTCGCCCCTTGCAGTAACCCCACCGATCCAGCCGCGCATGCCGTGGCGCGTGGTGGCCGTGGAAACCCTGCCGGAGTTCCGGTTGCATGTCCGATTCATGGACGGCACAGAGGGGACTGCGAACCTGACCATACTCATTCACTCACCCGTTGCCGGGGTCTTCGCCGCCCTTGCTGATCCCACCCTTTTTGCTCAAGCCCGTGTCGAACATGGGGCGGTGACATGGCCGGGCGAGATCGATCTAGCACCGGATGCGATGTATGCCGAGATCAAGAATATAAAGGAGAACCCAAATGACTGAGACAACTGTCGTCGCCCTGGGGCGGGATGCGCTCACGGTCACGCTCATGCTCGCCGCGCCGATGCTGCTTTCCGCGCTCGCCACGGGCCTGATCGTCGCCATTTTTCAGGCGGCAACCCAGATCAACGAAATGACGCTCGGTTTCGTGCCGAAAATCGTCGTCATGTTCATCACGATGATCATCGCGGGCCCTTGGATGCTGACGACGATGACCGATTACATCCGCCGACTCTACGACTCGATTCCGGGCTTGATCGGTTAGCCGGCACACGCGCCTGTTCATGCTTAACGTCAGTTCCGCTCAGCTCTCGGTATGGCTCGCGCTCTACGCCTATCCGGCAATCCGGGTATTGGCGCTGATGGCGGCGGTGCCGGTGTACAACAACCAGGCGCTGCCGCGCAGGATTCGGCTCATCGCCGGGCTTGCGATCGCGGGAGCCATCGCGGTTTCGGTGCCACCATCGCCCCAGGCGGGCGTGCCCGGCTCGCTCATCAGTCTGGCCGGGATCGCGAGCGAAATGATGATCGGCTACGCAATCGGATTTTCGGTGCGCATCGCCTTCTCGGCGCTCGATCTGGCCGGCGATTTCATCGGTCTGCAAATGGGGCTTGCCTTCGCCTCGTTCTACGACCCGCAGAGCGCCGCGCAAACCCCCATCGTGGCGCGCTTTCTCAGCATGCTGGCAATACTCTTCTTTCTCGCCTTGAACGGACATTTACTCGTGCTCGACGTGCTAGCGCGCAGTTTCGAATGGCTGCCGCCCGGACAATTTCCAGCGAGCGTCAAAGGCTTTCAAGTATTGGTGCGCAGTGCAGCGTTGCTTTTCACGTCCGGTTTGCTGATCGCACTGCCCGTCGTCAGCGCCTTGCTGACGACCAATATTGCCTTGGGCGTACTCAACCGCACGGCGCCACAATTGAACCTCTTCACGCTCGGATTCCCGATCACCCTGGCCGTCGGAATAGGCGGCCTGTTGATCGTTCTGCCGCTTTTCGCACCGGCGTTCCAAAACCTCTACGAACAGGCTTTCAACACGATCGACCTGTTCCTGCGCGCCGCGTCGGGGCATTAGATGTTTAATCGCACACGCTCAACTACCTAAAAATTTGCAGACTGCCGTGGTCGACCGCGCGCTTGCCGGCCTGACACCGAACGGCACCGCGCTCTTCGTCGATTACCACCGCCCAGCCTGGTGGCAACCCACAGGCTGGATACTGCGCTGGGTGAACGCGAAACTCGAACCCTTCGCGCACAGTCTATGGGACAAGGAAATCCGCGACTTCGCCACGCATGCGGATGATTATCTTTGGGAAAAAGAAACGCTGTTCGGCGGGGTTTATCAGGTCATCAAGGTGCGTCCGAAGTAAGCGATCGCAGAATCACCCAAAGAAAATAGCCGGACAGTCCCGGCTATTTCGTACTACACGTTTTCAGACGCAACGACAACTATTTGCACTTACCAGCAGCTTTCAGCAAGGCATTGCAGTTCGATCCGGCGGGAGCCGGACCACCATCAGTTGGCGAGCATAGGGCGTCACTGCTGACGCCTGCTGTCGTGTAATAGCACTGGAAAACCCGCCCGTTAACCGTAGCGTTGAATTTAACTGAATCTATTTCGCTGCGCCGATTTGTAATCGTCACTTTGTCAGGCGTTGTACCCAAGGCAAAGGCTGCTTTTTCTTTGATGCTATCGTCGGAACGAACTGCGTTGTCGATGGTGCCACAAGCAGCTAGCACTGTTACGATAAGCAAACAGGTTATTTTCTTCATCTTATTGAACTAGCAATTAAAGGTTGAAAAATATCAGCAAGCATTTTTGGATGCCATTACTAGGATCAGGCGCATCCAGGAGCGCGGCGACATCACCCAAGACAGTATTTTCTATGATGCCATATTACGAAGACTCGGAAGCCGCCATGCTGAACTATTTGATCGCGCGGCAATCGTCCAACGCGTAGACACCATCTTCCTCGCCACACGAATCACAAGCGCCTACGGCGCCGATCGCCGTGCTCAGGCCGTCACAACTTCGCTCTGCGGCTGTGGCGTGCGGATCAAATAATCGAAAGCCGATAGCGCCGCTTTCGCGCCCTCACCGCTGGCGATGATGATCTGTTTGTACGGCACCGTCGTGGCATCACCCGCGGCAAACACGCCCGGCAGGCTGGTGTGGCATTTTTCGTCGATCACGATTTCGCCATAGCGCGTAAGCTCCAGCGCGCCTTTGAGAAATTCGGTGTTGGGCACGAGGCCGATCTGGACGAATACGCCTTCAAGTTCGATATGGTGCGAGCTGCCCGTGGCGCGGTCGGTGTAAGTGATCCCGTTGAGCTTCGCGCCGTCGCCGGTCAGTTCGGTGGTCTGCGCCTGGGTGTGCAGCGTAACGTTGGGCAGGCTTTTGAGTTTGGCGATGAGAACGGCGTCCGCCCGGAGCTGGTCGGCGAATTCGAGCACGGTGACGTGCGCGACGATGCCGGCGAGGTCGATCGCGGCTTCGATGCCGGAGTTGCCGCCGCCGATGACGGCGACGCGTTTGCCTTTGAAGAGCGGACCGTCGCAGTGCGGGCAGTAGGCCACGCCTTTGTTGCGGTATTCCTGTTCGCCGGCAACGCCGACGTTGCGCCAGCGCGCGCCGGGGGCGAGGACAAGGCTGCGGGCTTTGAGGACGCCGCCGTTTTCCATTTTGAGAGTGTGGAAGCCGCCAACCTGGGCGGCCGGAATGAGCTGGGCGACCTGCTGACGGTTGAGGATATCGATGTCGTAGGCGCGCACATGCTGTTCGAGCGCCGCGGCGAACTTCGGCCCTTCGGTGTGGGGCACCGAGATGAAGTTTTCGATCGCGAGCGTGTCATTGACCTGGCCGCCGAAGCGTTCGGCAACGATGCCAGTGCGGATACCCTTGCGCGCAGCATAAATGGCGGCGGCCGAACCGGCTGGGCCGGCGCCGACGACGAGCACATCGAACGGCTCCAAGGCATCGAGCCTGGCCGCTTCGCGCGCAGCGCTGCCGGTGTCGAGCTTGGCCAGGAGTTCTTCAACGCTGATGCGGCCGGAGTAGTAGAGCTGGCCGTTAAGGTAGAGCGCCGGCACAGCCATGATGTCGCGCGCTTTGACTTCGTCCTGGCAGAGACCGCCATCGATGATGACGACTTGAATCTTGGGGTTGTAGACGGCCATCAACGCAACCGCCTGAACGACATCGGGGCAGTTGTGGCAGGAGAGCGACATGTAAACTTCGAAGCGATAGTCGCCGTCGAGCGCTTTGATTTGTTCGAGGACTTCGGGTTCGACCTTGGGCGGATGGCCGCCGCTCCAGAGCAAGGCGAGCACGAGCGAGGTGAATTCGTGGCCAAGTGGAATCGCCGCGAAACGCAGGCTGGTCTGAGCGCCGCTACGCTGGAGCGAAAACGAGGGACAACGCGCGTCCTGACCGTCGGTGCGCAGGCTGATCTTGTCGCTGAGGGCGGCAATCTCTTGCAGGAAGCCGTGCATTTCACGCGAGGATTCCGTGTCGTCAAGGGTGGCGACGATTTCGATGGCTTGCGTGACGTGCTGGAGGTAGGCGGCGAGTTGTTGCTTGAGTCCGGCGTCTAACATGGAGCGTCCTTTCGGCTGGCGTCCCCTGCGCTTGTGGCGAGGCGGAACTGGGTGAAAGAAGGAGGATTACGGTGAAAGCGTGCTGTTGCAGAGCGCTTTCAGCGCAACCCTGGGGTTCGCTGGGGAGGGAGGGATATCGCTTGTTCAGCGGCCGTAGCGAGCGGGTGGAGGTCGAAACGAGAAACGCAGACGTATAAGTTATACGGCGAGTATCGCAGTTTCGAGATCCGCCCGCGCAGTAGGCCGATGGACTAGCGATTAGATCTTGCCGACGAGATCGAGTGACGGCGCGATTGTCTTAGCGCCCTCGTTCCACTTGGCCGGGCAGACTTCGCCCGGGTGCGCGGCGACGTATTGGGCGGCCTTGAGCTTACGCAGGGTTTCCTTGACGTCGCGCGCGATGGCGTTGTCGTGGATTTCGAGGGTCTTGATTACGCCGTCGGGGTTGATGACGAAGGTGCCGCGCAAGGCCAGACCTTCTTCGGGGATGTGCACGCCGAAGGCATTGGTGAGCTGATGCGTGGGGTCGCCGACGAGTGGGAATTTGGCTTTGCCGACGGCCGGCGAGGTTTCGTGCCAGACCTTGTGCGAAAAGTGGGTGTCGGTAGTGACCGCATAGACTTCGGCGCCGAGCTTCTGGAATTCGGCGTAGTGATCAGCGGCGTCTTCGATTTCGGTCGGGCAGTTGAAGGTAAAAGCAGCCGGCATGAAGATCAGGACGGACCATTTGCCTTTAAGGCTTTCTTCAGTGACTTCGATGAATTTGCCATTGTGGAAGGCTTGGGTTTTGAACGGCTGGACTTGGGTGTTAATCAGAGACATTTCAACTTTCCTATGTGGGTTTGAAAACCAGTTCAATCATATGCGTTGAGATCAAATTGTTCCAATTGATTGATCGTATTCACTCAATTAAAAACGGCTATCGCGCCTCCCCAAGGCGACAGCCGCGTTGAAAAGCACTAACTAAGCAGCGCTACGCTTTTTACCTGAGCGTATAAATGCAAGCCGATTGCGAGCCGCAACTGATCGCAAGAGCGCCGGGTGATGCGCGCGAGCAAGACACTGCTTTCGCCCAGGCCAAGGCGCAGATTGATGCGGTCGGGGCCATCGTCGCAGATGTCTTCGACCCGCACGGCCATGATATTGAGAATACTCGTCTGCTGCGGCGGCTCTAGCGTGAGGCTGACGTCGCGCGCCAAAACGCGCGCCCGCATGCGCGCGCCAAGCGGGCGCTGAACACGCGAAACCCACAGCGAGCCGCCATCGAAAGACAAACGCGACAAGGCATACACATCGTCATGCTCCGCAAGCCGGGTTTCGAGCACGGCGCCGGTATCATCGCCAAAAGCGGTCGGCAGATCGAGACGGTTCAGGGTTTCAGCCACCGGCCCGGCGGCGATGACCCGCCCGGCTTCGAGCATGACGAGGTGATCCGCCAGACGCGCCACCTCCTCCAAGGCATGGCTGACGTAGATCACGGGGATCGCCAACTCGTCATGCAGGCGTTCGAGATACGGCAGGATGGCCGCCTTGCTCGCCGAATCGAGCGCGGATAGCGGTTCGTCCATCAGCAAAATTTGGGGGCTGCTCAAAAGCGCGCGCGCAATCGCAACCCGCTGGCGCTCCCCACCCGAGAGCGACGACGCACGCCGCTCAAGCAAGGGGCCGACACCAAGCAGTTCGACGGCGCTGTCCCATGTCACGCTGCGTTCAGTGGCGGGAACGCGTTTATAGGCATACGCCAGGTTTCCGCGCACATCGTGATGCGGGAACAGATTGGCTTCTTGGAAAACATAACCGAGCCGGCGGCGATGGACCGGCAGGAAAACCACGCGCGTCTCGTCCTGCCAGACCTCGCCGCCGATGGTGACAAAGCCCTGCCCTGTACGCTGCAAGCCCGCGATGATGCGCAGACACGTCGTTTTCCCGGAGCCAGAACGGCCAAAAAGCGCCGTCACGCCGCGCCCGGGCAGCGCCATATCGACATCGAGCGAAAAGTCCGCGAGTGCCAAGGCGGCGCACACATGAATCGCCGTGGAATCAGAAGCTGCGGGGCTTGGCGTTGAAGGCATACAGCAACAACAGAACGATGAAGGAAAAAAGCAGCATGCCCGCGGCAAGCCAGTGCGCCTGCGCATATTCAAGCGCTTCGACGCGATCGTAGATCTCGACCGACAAGACGCGGGTTTTGCCGGGAATATTCCCACCCAGCATCAGGACCAGGCCGAATTCGCCCACAGTATGCGCGAAGCCAAGCACCGATGCCGTAAGAAAACCGGGCCGCGCCAGCGGCAAGGCGATGCTGAAAAAACGGTCCCACGGCCCCGCCCGCAATGAGGCGGCGACTTCCATTTGGCGCGAACCGATCGCTTCGAAGGCGTTTTGAATCGGCTGCACGACAAAAGGCATCGAATAGATAATCGAACCCACGACCAAGCCGCCAAAGGTGAAAGGCAGCAGGCCGATACCCAAGGTTTGCGTGAGGTGCCCGACCCAGCCCTGCGGCCCCATCAGCAAAAGCAGATAGAAACCCAGCACGGTTGGCGGCAACACGAGAGGCAGGGAAACGATTGCCCCGATCACGCTTTTCCAGCGCGAACGCGTATTTGCCAGCCACCATGCGAGCGGCGTGCCGAGCGCCAGCAATGCAACCGTCGTCGTTCCGGCCAGCCTGAGCGTAAGCCATACCGCATCGAGATTCTGATCTGTCATTCCAGGCTTTCGCTAAAGCCGGTAACCATACGACAGGATGATTGCCTTCGCGGCTTCGCTTTTGAGAAATTTCATCAGCGCCAGCGCAGCCGGATTGCCCTCCCCTTTTTTCAGCAGAATCGTATCCTGAAGAATCGGCGCGTAGAGATTGCTTGGCACGAGCCAGTATGAGCCTTCGATCGTCTTTCCCGGCGGCGCGATCTGCGAAAGGGCGACGAAGCCTAGCTCGGCATTGCCGCTGGCCGTGAATTGATGCGCCTGGGCAACGTTTTCCGCCAGGACGAATTTGGGCGACAAGCTGCCGTAAAGATTCAAAGCTTTGAGCGTTTCAACTGCCGCTTGGCCGTAGGGAGCAAGCTTTGGGTTGCAAATTGCGAGATGCTTGAATCCGCCTTGCTTCAACACGGCGCCTTCAGAATCGACAAAGCCCGGCGTGGCGCTCCACAGCACAAGACTGCCCTGAGCATAGGTGAATGCGCTTCCCGGCACACCCAACCCTTCATCCTGGAGTTTTTTCGGCGTTTCGCTGTCGGCCGCCAACAGCACTTCAAATGGCGCGCCGTTTTTGATCTGCGCATAAAACTTTCCCGTTGCACCTGTCGCAACGCTCGCCTTGTGCCCGGTTGCCTGCTCAAAAGCAACCGCGATTTTTTCCATCGGCCCGGCGAAATTGGCGGCTACCGCAACCAGCACATCTCCGGCCCATGCCGTTTGCACCATCAGCAATAGCGCGGACAAACAAACTTTTAAACGCATTTTCATTGGCGATTCCTGTCTTCTTGATTGGTACACAAGACTCGCGCAAATTTTACGCTCAGCAAGGGCAAGACCTGAATGCTGATAAGTTCAGGGCAAGAACGGGAACGGTGCATGGGGCCACAACCAGAGTGCCATTTAGCACAAATAATTGTGCAAAGCAGCATTTAGATCAAATTTAGCTTGAAAAAACAGGAATTGCGGCCATATAATTCGAATGCTGCATTGCAGCAAAGGAGAACCCCCATGAATAAATCTACCCTTGCCAAGGCGCCGAAGACCCTGCCGTGGCTGGCTCACAAAGCCGGCATCGATGAGCATCGCGCCGAAATACTCTGGCATGCCGCACTATCGCATGCCGCTCATGTACACGCGCCTGATACCCCTGAATATTGGCAGGCGGCGATGGACTGCCTGCTCGATCTGCTCGCGGCAGAATCGCAACGCGAGGACCTGGCCTCTTTCGGCTGGCGTCCCTGGGCACGCAACCTGGCCGACTTCTGGACCGAGCGCATGAGCATCCTTGACGAAATGACCCTCGCCTCGGTACGTGTCTGGCGCATCGTCGGCCAGCACAGCCGGCCATCCCCGGCCCACATTAACTGCGGCGGCAACTCCCCACGCCGTCAGGATATTCATCGACGCCGCCTTGCCGCGCCCTGCCGCAGTGCCACGGAAGCGGTTCACGCACGCTGACCACGAGTCTCGCTGACCCCGGTATGCATGGCGGGGTCAGCGAGACAAGCGTTTATTGGTGCCGAAGGCGCCCCCGATTTGTGGCGAAGAAACCCCAAGCTTCTGCTTGGGGTGATTCACACGGCGCAATACGTCATCAGGAACCCGGAGCGATCGTATCGCCATTGCTCCCAATCTTATAGTCCAAGGCAATCGCATGATGATATGACCGGCATGCGCTTGCCCCGCCGCTTGTGCTTGAGCCGCATAAGCAAGGCGGCTACATTTAACAGTTTCGCAGTTTGATTTGCCTGGGCGGCTTCCGCCCGGCTTGCGCTTTTTCAATAAGACGTGCGACAACTGACCCTGAACCTGCGTCCTCAGGCGGCGCAGCATTTCGAGAATTTCATCGTCGGCGACAACGCGGAAGCCGTTGCTGCGGTGCGCTTGCTTGCCACATTTGGCCTGCCTGCGAGCGTGTATTTATGGGGCGAACCGGGCTGCGGACGCAGCCACCTGCTGCATAGCGCCTACGCGGAATCGCTCGCCGGCGGACGTCCGGCCGCATTCGCATCCGCCATCGCAGATGGTGAAGACTTCCCGCTGCCGCAGCAGGGCTTGCTCTGCGTGGAATACGCGGAACAACTCGATGATGCGGGCCAGGCCGCGTTGTTTCGCGCTTTTATCCGGGCGCACGAGCAAAACACGGCATTGCTGATCAGCGGCTCGCATCCCCCAGCGCAACTCTCCCTGCGCGAAGATGTGCGCACCCGCCTCGGTCAGTCCCTTGTATTCCAGCTCAAACCGCTCGACGATCGGCAGAAGGAGGATGTGCTCACGCTTTACGGACTGGCGCGCGGCGTTTTTCTCGAACCGGATCTGATCCAATATCTCTTGCGCCACGGACGGCGCGATCTACCCTGGCTGCTCGCCATGATCGACACGCTCGACGAGGACTCGCTCGCCCGTCACCGTGTTCCCACCCTGCCTCTGTTGCGGGAAGTCATGCAAGGCGCGGCGGACGAGCAAGTTTTAAGTCCGAACCGCGGATAGAACACATGGCAGAATCGCACATGTGCGATTCACGATACCCATTCAGGAAAAACCATGAACCTCGCCTTATTCGATCTCGACAACACGCTCATTGCCGGCGATAGCGACTATGAATGGGGACGCTTCATGGTTGCCCATAAACTTGTCGACGCCACCGAATATGAAGCGCGCAACACCTGGTTTTACGAACAGTACAAAGCCGGCAGCTTGAATATTTTCGATTATCTGAACTTTGCCCTGAAACCCTTGGCCGGTCGCTCGCGCACGGAACTCGACCGTCTGCACGAACAATTCATGCGGGAACACATTCCCGGCATGTGGCTGCCCGCGGCGGAGGCGCTCGTCGATACGCACCGCAAAGCGGGCGATCTATGCGCGGTTGTCACCGCAACCAATGCATTCATCACCGCGCCCATCGTGCGCAAGCTCGACATACCGCATTTGCTCGCGAGCATCCCGGTTCTGGAGGATGGCCAGATCACCGGCGCGGTGCGCGGGACGCCAAGCTTCCAGGCAGGCAAAATCGAACGGGTCGAGCATTGGCTCGAATCGCTTGGCCTGGCGTGGGATTGTTTCGAGCACAGCTATTTCTACAGCGATTCCCACAATGATCTGCCCTTGCTCGAACGCGTTACCGATCCCGTCGCTGTCGATCCCGATCCAACCCTGCTCAGGGCTGCCCAGGCCGCGGGATGGCGCGTCATCAGCCTGCGCGGCCAGATCTGAGCGGCAAGTTATAATTTGATTGCTCTTAAATAAAAACACTTCAGCATGATCCGCAAATTCCTGCGCCGCGTATTTCGCCGCGATACATCCCACTCGGCCGAGCCGGCGCTCATTCCTGTGGCGCTGCATGGCATCAGCCGAGACCGGGTTTCGCCGGCCAGCCGCCGCATCTGCACTGTTTTGCAGGAAGCCGGCTTCCGCGCTTATGTCGTCGGCGGCGCCGTGCGCGATTTGATCGCCGGTATCGCCCCGAAAGATTTCGATGTCGCAACCGACGCAACCCCGGAACAAGTGCGCCAGTTGTTCCGGCGCTCGCGCATCATCGGCCGCCGTTTCCGCATCGTGCATGTGATGAGCGGCCCCGAAACCATCGAGGTTTCGACCTTCCGCGCACACCTCAGCGACGATGCCAGCACCGATGAACACGGCAGAATCCTTGCCGACAACGTTTGGGGCAGCATTGCCGAAGACGCCACGCGGCGCGACTTCACCGTCAACGCGCTGTACTACAACCCGACCGACGAAACCGTGATCGACTACCACCACGGCGTCGGCGATCTGAAGCAGAAAACCTTGCGCATCATCGGCGACTCGCAGGCGCGTTACCGCGAAGATCCGGTGCGCATGCTGCGCGCCATCCGCCTGGCGACCAAACTCGATCTGGTCATCGACCCTGTCGCACGCGCGCCGATCCGCGAACTTGCCGACCTGCTCGGCAATGTCCCGGCAGCGCGCCTGTTCGACGAAATGCTCAAACTGTTGACGAGCGGCCAGTCGGTCGGCTGCCTCAAACGCCTGCGCGAAGAAGGGCTGCATAAAGGGCTCCTGCCCTTGCTCGACGTCATCCTCGAACAGCCCCAGGGGGAACGTTTCGTCTGGCTGGCGCTCGAAAACACCGACGAGCGCGTGCGCGCGGGCAAGCCCGTTTCGCCGGGTTTTCTGTTCGCCACCTTGCTCTGGCACGAGGTGCTGAGCAACTGGGAAGCGCGTAAAGCGCGCGAGGAGCCGCTCCAGCCTGCGCTGTTCGAGGCGATGAACGAAGTCCTCGACCAGCAAGCAGAACAACTTGCAATCACGCGCAAGATTTCAGCGGACATCAAAGAAATCTGGGCGCTGCAACCCCGTTTCGAACGCCGCTCGGGCAAAACGCCTTTCCGCCTGCTCGAACAAGCGCGTTTCCGGGCCGGGTATGATTTCCTTCGGCTGCGTGCGCTCAGCGGCGAGATTGCGCTGGAAATACCGGAATGGTGGGACCGTTTCGCCGACGCCAACCCGGAAGAGCGCGGCGTTCTGCTGCAACCGGAGCGCGATCCGGGCGCGCGCAACAAACGTCGCCGGCGGCGCCGGAAAACGCCGGGCGAGGGATTGCCGGAAACCAATACTTGAGAGAGGGCCGCCATGAATCAACATGTGACTGGTATCGACCCCGCCATGAATGGCGAGGATTGCGCTCACCCCATAACCACTGCGTGGATCGGTTTAGGCGCCAATATCGGCCAACCGTGGGAAGCCATTGAAACCGCATTGGCGGCACTCGATGCGCTACCCGAAACACGTTTGACCGCGCGTTCGTCGCTCTATCGCAGCGCTCCGATCGACGCACCCGGGCAACCCGACTTCTACAACGCCGTGGCGCGCATTGAAACCGCATTGACGCCCTCCTCCTTACTACGCGAACTCGAATCGATCGAACACGCACACGGACGCGAACGCAGCTTTCAAAACGCGCCGCGAACCTTGGATCTGGACCTCCTGCTTTACGGCGACGCAGCGATCGCACTGCCGGACCTGGTCGTCCCGCATCCGCGCATGCACTTGCGCGCCTTCGTCCTGGTCCCCTTGGCCGAAATCGAACCGCAGCTTGAGATTCCGGGCGTCGGAACGCTCGTCGAACTGCTGCCGACGGTTGCCGATCAAGCCATCGAACGTCTGCCGTAAAACTTGTGCGCATCGGCACACCCGATTAGCTCAGGTTTGTGTATTCTTTTTACATTGTTTTTTAGAGACAGCATTCCCAATGCTTGAAAAGGCACGCTACATCGTTGTCGAAGGTCCCATCGGTGCCGGTAAAACCAGTTTTGCACACCGCCTTGCGCAGCGCCTCGATGCGGATTTGATGCTCGAACAACCGCAGCTGAATCCGTTCCTTGATCGTTTTTACGACAACATGGACCGCTGGGCGCTCGCCACGCAGATCTCTTTTCTCTATCAGCGCCACGAACTTTTGCACCGCTTCGCATCGCATCCCGCGGATCGCCGCGTCGTTTCGGACTTCCTGATCGAAAAAGATCCGCTATTTGCAGGGCTCACGCTCTCCGAGGACGAAGAACGGCTGTATCAAAAGCTTTACGCAACCCTGGCGCCAACGTCCCCCGCACCCGATCTGGTGATTTATCTCCAGGCGCAACCCGACGTACTAATGGACCGCGTCCGTAAACGCGGCAGCGGCACCGAACGCAGCATCACCGAAAGTTACCTTGCCAGCGTATCCGAGCGCTATGCGAGCTTTTTCCACCAGTACGACCGAGCGCCGCTCTTCATCGTCAACGCCGCCGTGCTGAATCCGATCGACCATGACGACGATTTCGAGCTTTTGTTCGAACGTCTGAAAGCCATGCGCAGCTACCGGGAGTTTTTCGGCTACGCCCAATAGACTGTCGTCTCCACAGTTTTGCACTAAGCAGCTCAACCTCTCTGATAGCTGGAGATTTTCCATGACTTATCTCGCCAAAGAGCCGCCGGTCACGCTTCACACGCTCGCGAAAATGCGCGCGGAGGGCCGGAAAATTGCCTCACTGACTTGTTATGACGCAAGCTTCGCCGCCGTGCTCGAACGCAACGATATCGACATCATTCTGATCGGAGACTCGCTCGGCAACGTTCTGCAAGGGCAAAACTCGACGCTGCCGGTTACCTTACAGCACATGGTGTATCACACCGAATGCGTCGCGCGCGGCTGTGAACGGCCGCTGATCATGAGCGACCTGCCGTTCGGCAGCTACCACGAAAGCCCGGCACAGGCGATGCGCAGCGCCGCGGCGCTGATGGCCGCCGGCGCGCACATGGTCAAGCTCGAAGGCGGCGCCTTCATGGCCGAAACGGTGCATTTCCTCGTCGAACGCGGCGTTCCCGTCTGCGCGCATATCGGCCTCACGCCACAATCGGTCAACACCCTGGGCGGCTACCGTGTGCAAGGCAAAACGGAAGACGGCGCGCGTCAACTGATAAAAGACGCGCTCGCGCTCGAACAGGCCGGCGCGGCGATGGTGGTGCTCGAAATGATTCCGGCGCAGCTTGCCGCAGACCTCGGCAAACGCCTCACGAACATGGCGACAATCGGCATCGGCGCAGGCAAGGACACCGACGGACAAGTGCTGGTGCTGCACGACATGCTCGGCGTATTCCCCGGCCGCAAAGCGCGCTTCGTGCGCAACTTCATGGAAGGCGCGCCGAATATCGACGCCGCGGTTGCGAATTACGTCGCCGCGGTCCGGGACGGCAGTTTCCCCGCGCCCGAACATTCGTACTGAGGCGAAATCTATTCATCACATGAAAGCCCGCGCCATGCGGGCTTTTGTTTACTTAGGTTTTCCGGCCGTTCAGCTTGGCCTAAAATCCATGCATTACTAAAACTGCGCTACGGGAAACGGCTTGCCGTTTTCCGGACGCACGCTCCTTCGTGATCCAATTCCAGAACATCCAGAAATCTTTTCGCGTCGCAGACCGCGATGTGCCGGCACTGCAAGGCATAGACCTCGAAATCGAAGCGGGAGAGGTCTTCGGCATCATCGGCCATTCCGGCGCGGGCAAATCGACGCTCGTGCGCTTGATCAATCTGCTCGAACGTCCGAGCGCGGGGCAAGTCCTGATCGACAACATCGATGTCACGGCGCTAAGCGCGAGCGCCCTGCGCGCGATGCGCCAGAACATCGGTATGATCTTTCAACACTTCAACCTGCTGGCATCCAAAACGGTGACAGAGAACATCGCCTGGCCGCTCAAGATCGCAGGCTGGGAAGCCGCCGCGATCGCGCCGCGCGTGCGGGAAATGATCGCGCGCGTCGGCCTGCAAGAGCATGCGCATAAATACCCCGCGCAGCTCTCCGGCGGACAAAAGCAGCGCGTCGGCATTGCACGGGCGCTTGCCACCCGGCCCAAGATTCTGCTGTGCGACGAAGCGACCAGCGCGCTCGATCCGCAAACGACCCGCTCAGTGCTCGATCTGCTCGCCGACATCAACCGCGAATTACGCCTGACCATCGTCTTGATTACGCATGAAATGGATGTCGTGCGCCGGATCTGCGACCGCGTGGCGGTTCTGGATGGCGGCCGAGTCGTCGAACTCGGCCCGGTTGCCGAGGTTTTTCTGCACCCGAAACATCCGACGACGCGCGGTTTCGTATTCGAAGCCGAACATGTCGACGAGACTGAACAATATGACGACTTCGCACATGTGCCGGGGCGCCTCGTCCGGCTCACCTTCACCGGCGACACCACCTATGCGCCGCTGCTCGGCGAAGTCGCGCGCGATACCGGCATCGATTTCAGCATTCTGGCGGGCAGGATCGACCGGATCAAAGACACGCCCTATGGACAACTGACGGTGGCCTTCAGCGCCGGCGATATCGACGCCGCGCTCGCGCAACTGAGTGCGCGCGGCCTGAGCGTGGAGGAGCTGCGCTGATGGCGTTTTTCACGAATGTCGACTGGGCCGAGATCGGCCAAGCCTCCCTCGACACGCTTACGATGCTGGGCGGGTCCTTGATTTTCACCATCCTGCTCGGACTTCCGCTCGGCGTGTTGCTGTTTCTGACGGCACGCCGCCAACTGCTCGAACAGCCGATCCTGTACGCCGCGCTGTCCTTCGTCGTCAATGTGCTGCGTTCGGTGCCCTTCGTAATCCTGCTGATCGTGATGATCCCGCTCACCGTCCTCATCGCGGGCACATCGCTCGGCGTCGCCGGCGCGATTCCGCCGCTCGTCGTCGGTGCAACCCCCTTCTTCGCCCGGCTCGTCGAGACAGCCCTACGCGAAGTCGACCGTGGCATCATCGAAGCCGCACAGGCGATGGGGGCCGATACGAAACAGATCGTCTTCGGCGCGCTCCTGCCCGAAGCCAGGCCGGGCATTCTCGCCGGGGTAACGGTCACCGCGATCACCCTGGTCTCCTATGCGGCGATGTCCGGCGTCATCGGCGGCGGCGGACTCGGCGATCTGGCCATCCGCTTCGGCTACCAGCGCTTCCAGACCGATGTCATGGTCGTAACCGTTCTGCTGCTGCTTGCACTCGTGCAGGTTTTGCAGATGATCGGCGATCGCCTGGTGATTCACTACTCACGTAAATAAGCTGTCAACCAAACCCGCTGCTGCCTTAGCTTTCCATCAATTCCATATGGAGATGTCGTTATGAAAAAATCCCTCGCCCGTTTCACGGCCTTGGCCGCGCTGATTGCGTTGCCATTTGCCGCATCCGCCGAAAAGCTCAGCGTCGCCGCCACGGCGGTTCCGCATGCGGAAATTCTCGAATTCGTAAGACCCGCCCTGGCCAAGCAGGGTGTCGAACTCGATGTGAAAATCTTTACCGATTATGTGCAGCCGAACGTCCAGGTCGCGGAAAAGCGGCTCGACGCCAACTTCTTCCAGCACCAGCCTTATCTCGACGAATTCAACAAGGGTAAAGGCACCAACCTCGTCAGCGTGGTCGGCGTACACATCGAACCCTTCGGCGCGTATTCGCACAAGATCAAAACGCTCGCCGATCTGAGGAGCGGCGCGGAAGTCGCGATTCCGAACGATGCGACCAACGGCGGCCGAGCCTTGTTGCTGCTCGACAAAGCCGGTGTCATCAAGCTCAAAGATCCGAAGAACATTCTCGCCACCCCGCGCGACATCGTATCGAATCCGAAAAACCTGAAGTTCCGCGAACTTGAAGCTGCCACCCTGCCGCGCGTGCTCGGCCAAGTCGACCTTGCACTGATCAATACGAACTATGCACTCGAAGCCAAGCTGAACCCGGCCAAAGACGCGCTGATAATCGAAGGTGCGCAATCGCCGTATGTGAACATTCTCGTCGCGCGGCCGGACAACAAAGACAGCCCCGCGATGAAGAAACTTGCCGCCGCGCTGACCAGCCCGGAAACGAAGAAGTTCATTCAGGAAAAATATAAAGGCGCGGTTGTCCCGGCCTTCTGATTGTTTTGTGATTTACCCAATAAAAAACCGGCTCGAAGCCGGTTTTTTATTACTTGGCCGGGCCTTTGCGAATGAACCCCATTGGCGCACCGAGCGGAAGCACCGTGCGGCCAAAATAGTTGTTAAGGAAAATCGCTCCAGCAGCGTAAAAACCGATAATCGAAATTAAAAATTCCGACCATGCAGCAAGCGGATTAAACGTTTCTGGTGCAACACCCAATAACGCCAATCCGAGCGAAAGAAGCAATATATTGATCAGCACCAAAATTGCCGCAAAAGCTTTATTCGCCTCGAACGCGGCAATCGTAATGAAGATCGAAAAGAAGAAATATGCCAGACATGCAAAACCAAACTGCCGCGGATCGGCTTTATCGCCGACCGGGCCCAACCACCCCAGGCTCATCATCCAATGAACCGCAACCGCGGCCCAAAACAAACCAAAAGCACCAAGTACGATCGCGCCAAAATAATTGTTTTTTTTGAAATCCACCGTGGAAGCCCAGATCTGCGCGGCGGAACCAAGGAAGATTGCCCAGGGAATAATAAAAGTAGAACCCGAAGTCCAGCCCAACTTAGCTGACGACGCCACGAAAGTCGTCAGGGATAATCCGAAAACACCGAGCGCGGTCGGGTCGGACAGTATCATTTTGGTTTCGGTTACGACGGATTGGTTTTGTGCGGTCATAGCACGCATCTCCAACATCATTCAAGAATGAATTGGGTGCTCGAAAATAACAGCGCCCCCTTCTGCTCGGCATTTTTTATGCGTGTTATTGAAGCAACGCTTGCGATGCCTTTGTAACAGGCGTCCGCGCAAAGAAAGCGCGTGCGATTACACGCAAAGAAATATTTTCTTGCCGCGAAAAATCCCCCCCGCCTGAAGCTCGGAGTATATGACAAGGGATGCACTTGCTTCTTGAAACCACCCTCTCCTCCTTGACAGGTATCAATTCCCGTCAAGCGCAGCCCGATTAATTCAAAAAAGATTCGAATCAAATTTGAACGGACGCAATGAAGTAACCAGCAATGCCGCCATAACGAAGTTAAAAATTCGCGCCGCACGCGGATTGCTTAAAAATTGCCGGCATATTTTTCCTAAACCCGCCCAGCTCGCAACACACGGCACATTAACGAGCACGAAAACAAGCGTTAGCGTGAGCAACGCGTCGATATGCCATTGCGATGGTAGATAGGTCGTCAGCGCGCCGAACACCATCATCCAGCATTTAGGATTCAGCCACTGAAAAGCCGCGGCTTGCAGAAAACTCAACGGCACCTGCTTACGCTCCGTGCCGGAAACCGCGCCCGAGCGGGCAATTTTCCAGGCAAGCCAGAGCAGATAAGCCATGCCCACCCAATGCAGGATCGAATAAAGAAGTGGAACTCGCGCGAAGAGACGCCCTAATCCCAGTCCGATTCCGACCAGCATCGGCGCCAGGCCCAAAGAAACGCCGCACAGATGAGGAAGCGTGCGCCGGAAACCGTAATTGACCCCCGACGCGAGCAGCATCATGTTATTCGGCCCCGGCGTGATTGATGTGACAAAGGCGTATGCGATAAGCGGCAATAGCAGGTCTGGACTCATAGCGATCTCTGGCTAATATCTGAGTACAGACACTAAACTTTTCGCCAGTACAATATCGATACAGTTTATCGATCAATACACTGATCTGTATCGGAGAAAATATCGATACAGTTTCTTTGGGAAGCCTACCATGCTTGTCCGCAGTACCGGCCAAACCCTGGCCCATCAGCTTGCTCTGATCTTTGCAGAACGGATTCGCAATCGCCTGCTCGCTCCCGGCGCGCGTCTTCCTTCCGTGCGCGAATGCGCGCGCCAACAAGGCGTAAGCCCGCATACGGTCGTCGCCGCCTACGAACAATTGCATGCGCAGGGCCTTGTCGAAGTCCGGCAGCAACGCGGATTTTTCGTGCGCGACTTCCGGACACAACAGGCTGACATGGCACGCAACGCACCATCTTCGCCTCCAGCGCTGCACACACCGGCGGATGCTTCCACACTGATCCGCAGCATGTTTTATCGCAAAAGCGATAAACCGCAGCCCGGCATGGGCGTGTTGCCGCCGGAATGGCTGGAAAACGATTTTTTGCCTGGCGCTTTGCGCAGCCTGACCCGCGGCGCGGCGGCGCAAACCTTTTCCCTGCGCTACGGCGAGCCTGCCGGCGACGTGCTCTTCCGCCAAAGCCTGGCACGCAAACTTGCCGCGATCGACCTGCCCGTCAAGCCCGAGCAAATCATTACAAGCGTCGGCGCAACGCATGCGCTCGACATCGTTAGCCGCACTTTGCTGCGTTCCGGCGACACGGTCATGGTGGAGGAGCCCGGCTGGGCCATCGAATTCGCGCGCCTAGAATCCTTGGGGATGCGGGTTTTACCGGTGCCGCGCGGCGCCGACGGCCCCGATCTCGATGTCATGACGCGCTACTGCGAGGCGGGCGAGGCATTGCGCCCCAAGCTCTTCGTCAGCGTCAGCGTGCTGCACAACCCGACCGGATACAGTCTTTCCCCCGGCGCGGCGCACCGGATTCTGCAACTTGCGAACCGCTACGATTTCCATATCGTCGAAGACGACACCTATTGCCACCTCGCGCCTGCTCACGCCACGCGCCTGAGTGTGCTCGACAGTCTGCAACGCACGATTTATGTCGGCGGCTTCGCGAAGATTCTCGCGCCCAACTGGCGTGTCGGCTTCCTCGCCGCGCCCGAGGCGCTGCATGCGCGCCTGCTCGAAACCAAGTTGCTTGCCACGCTGACCACACCAGCGCTGTTCGAGCGCGCGTTGGCGATCTGTATCGATCAGGGCCACTTGCGGCGTCACTGCGAACGCATTCGCGTCCGGCTGGATATGGCGCGCGCCCGCAGCGTCAAGCTTGCCCTCGCGGCGGGCTGCCATTTCGTTGCCGAGCCTGCGGGCTTATTCGGCTGGGTGGACACGGGCGTCGATACGGATGCGCTCACGCAACGCATGCTCGATGCCGATTATTCACTGGCGCCCGGCTCGCTTTTCCATGTGCAGCGCCCGCCTTCGACACTCATGCGCATCAATTTCGCTTCCGCGCAGGATGCGACGTTCTGGAAAACTTTCAAGAAAATGCGTGCCGAAATCGCATAGAAACCGGCTGCCTCTTGTTCAAGATCCACGCAATGTTTCGCACCCCGAGAGAAAGCGCTACTCGATTTCCCGGACCTTGCCCATGCCATCGGCCTGATGCATTCCATCGCTCAGAGAGTCCTCCGCCGCAAGCAACACCGCGTCACGCGAGGAACGACTGTGCATGCTCGTCGCACGCCCTACACACAGCGCTACTTCGACTAGCAGCGCACCGATTCGGGCAGGGGCAGCGCCGAGTTCATCGATTATTTCGTGCGTCAGCCGGCCCGCGTCATCGCGCCCGCCTTCAGGCAACAGCACCGCGAACGAAGCCCCACCCCAACGCCCGGCATGCGCCTTGGCCGGCAAACATTTCTGAATGCGCCAGCCGACATGCTTGAGCACCGAGTCTCCCAGGGTATGTCCGTACCAATCGTTGTACTGGCGAAAGTTATCGATCTCGAACAGCAGCAGGCTAAGTGCCTGGCCGTGATTGCCGCAGCGTTCAAGTTCGTTATCGAGCCGCGCGAGAAGCGCATTCCGGTTCGGTAAGCCGGTCAACAGGTCTTCGCGCAGCGAGGCTTGGCGCAGCGCCTGCATCGCCTGTTCACTCATCATCAGCAAACCTTGCAAGATCGCGACAATGACGACGAGCGTCGCGGCGAGATAAATCAGGGGCAAAAGCCAGAGCGTCAGTAGCGTATGCTCTGACGATCGCCAATGCAGCGTGGCCGAAAATGTTAGCCAGGCCAGCATCAGCACCAAAAGCGCCAGCACGGATAAGAGCAGGCCGGCTCCTCGGATCTGGCGGTCGCGCAGGGAGACATAAGTTTCCCGCAGCGTGAGCCCTAAAATGACCATCGCACCAAAGCAAAGGATCGCGACGCCCAACCCGAACGGCCCCGTCACGAGATACCGAACGCCGCCCGCATAACCGGCGACGGCCAAGGCCAGCACCCAAAATTTGCGCGCCTGCCGTTCGAGCAAAGTGCAAATTGCAAAGTAAAGCAGCGCACAACCCGCATAAACGCCGAGGGAACCCAACGCCAAACCGATGGCTTCAGATAATAAAGCAAGACGGCCGAGCAGGAAAAAGGCACAGCCCAGGGCAAAGACAATGCTCGCCGAAGCGAGCGGCACGACGCCGCGCAGCAACTGCGTAAAGGCGGCACGCAGAACCAGCAGACCGATACCGAGGGTCAAGGCCACGCAGCAGGCGGCAAAAAAAATACTCGTCAGATCGAGGTATTGCTCCGGCATGCACGGCTCCGGCGGTTAATGACTCGGGATAGGTGAAAAGGAACGTTTTGCTCGAAACAATCAGAAAAATCCCGCTTTTTGGAGTTCGGTCCTTATCATTCCGGCCAGCTCGGCAATCTGGGCGTTCAAATTCGACGAGGCGGAAGCCACCAATTTAGCGGCCCACATCAAACGGCCCGACGCGACATCGTTGAGCGCACCGTACGCGCCCAAAGCGGTATTCACCTGCCGGTCTCCGCCGCCAATCGGCAAGCTCACGCCTAGGCCGCCGCCAAAGCTAGTGCCGCCACTGCCCCAACTACCGCCTCCGACCCCGAGACTGACCGCGGGCGAAGCAGCGCCAAACACTGTCGTATCCGTCACCAACAAAACGCTCAATACCGCGCGCGCATCGGCAGTGCGAGCTGCCTCCAACAGAGTATCCGATGCACCGCCCGTGCTCGCCTGTAAAGTGTCCGCGCCCACAACGGGCACGGCGCCTAAGGCCCGGAGTTGCCCGCTCATCAGTTCCTGACAGTTGCGTTTGAGCGATAGCTCGGCCGCATCGCACACGATCAGCACCCTGGCCCCGCTGAGCGCATGGTTTGCAAACGCGGGATCGAACCATTGCGATTGAATTTGCGATGTCGCGCAACCGAGCAAAGCAAGGCATGCCAAAAGCGCCGTCAGCGCGGTATGCCAAGACAATCGCCAAAGACTTGCAGCAGCGCTCATAGCCCGAACCTCGGAAAAAACGTCAGCTTACACCGCCGGGCTGAAGGCCGCGCCGGACTTGAGGCGGAATCCTGACTCCGCCATGAATGGCGGGGTCAGCGAGACTGGTGGTGAGTCACCCCAACTTTGAAGTTGGGATTTCCCCGCCACAAATTGGAGGCACCTTCGGCGCCGATAACATTTGTCTCGCTGACTCAGCCATTCATGGCTGAGTCAGCGAGACTGGTGGTCATGCGGTATGCGCACGAAATCGACCAGGGAACGGGCTTGCGAGCCTGGCTTGGGCGTAAGCAAGCTGACGATCACGATCGTCGCAAAACCAACCGCGACGCCAAAAACGCCGCTTGCAATCGGCTGGACGCCAAACCACGCATGCGCCAGCGAGCCACCAAACAGCGGATGGGTGCGCACGGCGTAGAAAATCGTCACGAACAGGCCGGAAACCATGCCCGCGACAGCCCCCCATTTGTTCGCGCGGCTCCAGAAAATGCCTAGCGTAAGCGCGGGGAAGAAACCCGCAGCCGCAATCGAAAAAGCAAAGCCCACCGTCTGCACAATGCCTTCCGGCCGCTGAGCGGCGAGCCAGGCCGCCAGCGAGGCGACCAGAAGCAAGGCGGTCTTGGAAACGACGAGACGCCGCGGTGTCGAAGCGCGCGGATTGAACGTGCGGTAATAAAGATCATGCGACAAAGCGCTCGAAATCGTCAGCAGCAAACCATCGGCCGTGGACAAGGCCGCGGCCAGACCGCCCGCCGCCACGAGACCCGTTATGACATAAGGCAGCCCTGCGATCTCGGGCAATGCAAGAACAATGACATCAGGATTGATCTGCAGCTCGGCAAGCTGAAGAATGCCATCGCGGTTGAGATCCTCGATCCTCACCAACCCCATCTTGCTCCAGGAAGTAATCCAGGCCGGCAGTTGGTCGATCGGCATGCCGACGAGCTTAGTGTAAATCTCCCACTTGGCGAATACCGCATACGCGGGTGCCGCCAAATAGAGCAACAAAATAAAAAAGAGCGACCAGACCACCGAGCGCCGCGCGGAAGCGACGCCCGGCGTAGTGTAATAACGCGTGAGAATATGCGGCATGCCCGCGGTGCCGACCATCAAAACGAACACCAGGGCGATGAAATTATTCCGCGCGCCGCTCGAAGATCCGGCCTCGCTTGTGACAAACGGCTCCGCATGCGGGCGCGGCGGCTGGGCGAGTGCCAGTTCGTCGGCGCGGTCCTTGCTCCAACGGCTCTTCGCTTCGGCCGAACCCTTGGGCAGCTCGCGCAATTCCCGCTGCGCCGCTGCGATCTCGCGTGTCGGCGTATTGGGTTTGGTGCGCAGCCGTTCAAGCTCCTGCGTCGCGGCGGCCCGGCCCACGACGAGCGATTCGGGCAAATCGGCAATTCTTTGCGCCAAAACCTCGGCCTGCGCCGCACGCAAACGGCGCACTTCCTGTTCTTTGGGGTCGTCGGCCAGCTTTTGCTCCACCGCGGTAATTTTTTGCAGAACCTGACCATACGTCAGCTGCGGTAGTGCAATGCCGGTCACCTGCCAGGAAAGGATGCCGATCGGCACGAGATAAGCCACGATCCGCACGATGTACTGTGTGATCTGGGTCCACGTCACCGCGCGCATGCCACCCAGAAAAGAGCAGACGAGGACACCGGCCAGACCGACGAAAATTCCGATCTCGAACTGGATGCCGGCAAAACGGCTCATCACCAGGCCGATTGCATAGATTTGCGCAACGACGTAGACAAAACTCGCCGTCACCGCGACCGCAACGGCGATCAAGCGCGGCAGATGCCCTTCATAACGGTCGCCAAGGAAATCGGGAATCGTGAACTGGCCGTAGCGCCGCAAATACGGTGCGAGCATCAGGCCCACAAGGACATAGCCCCCCGTCCAGCCCATCACGAACGCGAGACCGTCGAAACCCGACACATACAAAGTTCCGGCCAGACCGATGAAGCTCGCGGCGCTCAACCAATCGGCCGCGGTCGCCATGCCGTTGAATACAGCGGGAATGCGGCGTCCCGCGACATAGTATTCGACGACGTCGGCCGTGCGGGTAACGACACCAATCGCGGCATAAACGACAATCGGCGTGAGCAGAAAAATATAGCCGATCCAGCGCGGCGGCAGGCCGGCGAACTCGGCGCCGAACATGAGCAGCACGAAGCCGGCGAAACCGACGACATAAAGCAAGTAAAGCTTGGTCAGGCGGGAGGAATAGACATCCACGCAAAGTTCCTGTTCTGGATTTAAAAGCGCCTAGAGTCGGAATTCTGCCTTCAATCGATCTTGCAAGCGCACAGCCTGACGAAACGCATGTTTGAGGATCTGGCGTTCAAGGTGATTCAAATCGCGCGCGGGATCGATGCGATTCGGGGAACCATAGCGCACCTCACCTTGCTGATTGCGCAGACGCAGCATCTGAATGAAGTGATAGCCATCGATCGCGGCGGCGATATCCTCCCCGCCGAAAGACTCATGCCGGGCCGCGTCGCGCAAACGCTGCACGGTATTCGTCGCGCGCAAGCCTTGCTGAAGCGCGAAGAGGCGCGCGGCGTCGACATAAGGCCGGATGCCGTCGCGCTTGAGTTCCAGGGTGCGCGGATAGTCCGGGTTGCGGTCGAACGTGAAAGCGCGAATCAGGCCAAGCGGAGGGCGGCAGCTTAAAACGTTGATCGCCATCAGGCGCTGAAACAGCGCGGCCCCGGTTGTATGTTCGTTGAGCCAATCATGCAGCGTTTCGGCAAGACGCGTCTCGCCGTAAAGCGAGCGGAAATCGAAAAAGATGCACGCATTGAGCAGCGAGACCGGCTCACCGTGCGTAATCCATTGCAAAAAACGTTGTCGCCACTCGCTTTCGGACAAGCACCATTCGGGATTGCCGGCCATGATCTTGCCTTTGCAGAATGGAAACCCGCAGGCATCAAGCGCGGCATTGACCTTTTGCGCAAACGCGAGGAAGCGCGGCCGCAGCGCTTCGGCTTCGGCCTCGTCGCTGGCGGTAAAAATGATACCGTTGTCCTGATCGGTCGCTAGCGTCTGCTCGAAACGGCCTTCCGAACCGAACGCCAGCCAGCTCCACGGTACTTTCGGCAAATCGCTCTGTGCAACGATCAGATCGATCGCATGCAGCGCGATGATGTCGTTGAGCGAGGAAATCCACTGAATGATCTGCTCCGCGCCGAGCCCTTGCCTGACGAGCCGGTGCGAGAACTCGCGCAGCTTTGCCGCCGCTTGCGCCAGCTCTTCCACGCTGCGCGCCGAAAGCGCGGCGTTGACGACATCCTCCGAAGCGATGCGCTGCGTGCTGTAGAGATCGCCGCGCGACACCACGCCGAGTAAACGACCCGCGCGATCGAGCACGCTGACATAGCGCACATTGCGGCGCGCCATCAACAGCACCGCATCGTAGGCGCTGGCCTCTTCGCCGAGCGAAACGACGCCCGCCGTCATGACTTCTTCGACCGGCCGCCAGAGATTCATTTCTTCCGAGAGCACGATCCGGCGCAGAACATCGCCAAACGTCAGGATGCCAAGCGGCGGGTCGTCGCCGTGCGCGATCAAAACGGAACCGATCCGCCCACTGTCCATCCGTTCGAGCGCTTCGCGAATGCTTGCCGACGGCGCAACGCAAACCGGCGCGCGGCGGATGAGGTTGCGCAGCGGGGCATGCAAGGAAAATTCTTGCGTTACAACGTGTTCCACTTGATTCAACTCAGTATTTGATCCGCGCTTGAAAGGTTTTTTCCGATGCCTTGCGCGCCTGGGCCAGTGTCCGAATTCCACGTTCGGCAAGCAAGGGCAGCATCCTGAGGAAAAGCTGGGCCGTGACTTGCGCATCGCCGCTCGCATCGTGGCGCCCCTGCACCGGCACGCCGAAACGCTCGGCGATCGCTTCCAGGCGATGGGTTTCCTGATTCGGATGCAACACGGCGGAGAGCAGCAATGTATCGAGCACGGGCTGATCGAAACGTAAACCTGTCGACGCCTCCTTGATCTGTAGGAAACGCATGTCGAAAGCGGCATTATGGCCGACCAGAACGGTATCGCGCGCAAATGCATGAAAGGAAGTCAGCACCTCGCCGATCTTCGGCTTGCCGAGCAAGGAGGCGCGCGAAATGCCGTGGATCGCTTCGGCCGCGGGGTCGATATTCCGCTCGGGGTCGATCAATTGATCAAAGCGCTCGCCGCGCAACAGGCGCCCGTTGAGGATGCGCACCGCGCCGATCTGGATGATTTCATCGCCGCCGGAAGGGTTCAATCCGGTCGTTTCGGTATCGAAAACCGTATAGGCCAATTCGCTCAGCAGGCGCTCGTCGAGCGCGGCCCCTTTTACCGACCACGCGAAGAGATCGAAATCGTAAAACTCGGGCCTGGCCTCGTCCGAGGAGAGCCGGCCTTCATTTTCATCCGGATCGCCGAGCGGCAGCATGATGCGGAAATAAGAGCGCGCGCGCACTTTGTCGCGCCCATACGCGATATCCGCCTGATGCTGCGCGAGCACTTCGCGGATCGAACGCGAACTCGCCTCGCCCGCGAGTGCCAGCGGCTCGATTTCCCAACTCGCCGCGGTTTCATTGGCGATGCCAAATCCGATCCATGCCAACTCGATACACGCCATCGAATCAAGCAAACTCAGCGATAGCCTCAACTCGCGCAGATCCTGCGCATCCTGCAAACGGCGCGCCAGCCCGACCAGCACCTGCACCAGGGCGAAACTCTCGACACGCAACCAGACATCGTTTTCAAGCGCTTCAATATGCACCGTCAAATCGGTTTTGGCTTCGATCCGGCGCGCCGCGCTGGAAACCAGATCGGCCCCTTGCATGGCTTCGAGACGCGTTGCCGAGCGTAAAAGTTCGGAAACCTCCGGCGTCGCGGCATTGATGCGATCGAGCAACAAGGTCGATTCGCTCGAAATTTGCTCGACGATGCGCGCACGCTGAATTTGGCTCATCTGCTCGAAGCCAGACAAACTCTCGGCCGCCAAGTGAATCACCGCGGCGCTCGCGCGTTGCGACTGCGTGAGCAACTCAAGCAGGCGGTCGCGCTTGATCGTTTGCTCCGCCTCGCGCGTCACATCGTCGATCAGCGCCAAAAACCCGCTCAGGCGTTGTGCCACGGGCTCGGCTCCGGCCGGCGCGACAGGCGAGACACGAACGCGGACAAGACGGCCCGCGTTGGTAACCGTGACAAAACTAACCTGGACATGCGCGGCATTCGCCGCCAGCCGTTGCTGGATTCTTTCTTCCGCATGCGCGACCAGACGCGGATCGAAAACCGCGGCGAGCGGCCGCCCCAGTCCAAGCAGAAAGCCCCCGACCAAATCGCGCACCCGGCTGTTATAGAGCAGCACACGGCCTTCCTTGTTGCAAGCGATCACGCCTTGCGGCAATTCGGCAACCAGTGTCGCGAACTGATTGCGTTCGCGCTCCACGCTTTGTTTTGCTGCGGCAGCCTGTTCGGCCGCATTGCGGCGTGTCGCATGCAATTCGGTCAACAGGCGTTCGATCCGCTCTGTAAGCACGCGAATCTCCGGACCTGCATCGGATTCAAGCAACAATTTATCTGGCACCGATTCCACGCCAGGCGCCGCATTCACTTTGCTTGCCAATTCGAGCCGATCGGCCAATAAAAGGCTGGCGCGCGCGGGGCAACTGATTTGCCGCCATGCCAATACACCCGCCACACCCGCGGCAAAACAACCGATCAGCATGGCAAATGGCGTTTGCCCCACAAGGAGCGCCATGAACGCTTCGCGTTGATCGGCTGGGATTTGACTGTGCACCGCCGCCATGGCTGCGATCAGCGTTAGCAAGGGCAACAGTGCAAGGATAAGAATACTAAGTTTGCGATTCATACTTACACAGCCTCCCCGACTGAATTCAGTATGCGCTTTGGAAAGATAGGTGATTGAGGTGGAGATCGGGAACGGGTCCGTGCGTTGAACAGCAATCGGTAGCGTTGTGCTTTGGATAAGCACGCATCGCGCGGCATTTCCGGCAATAAAAGGAACGGTAAGGGTGTCCCCCAACACCCTTACCGCTTCAAACCGTCGGCCATTGCCGACGTCCCTCTCATGCCAGGACCCGGAGCGCAGTTTCCCTGCGCCACCCAGCCGGGCGGCATTCGCGCAGCCGAACTGCGCGCCCTTCCTCAATTATTACCGCAAGCGTTCAATGCGCCTGTAATTGATTTCACACGCCGATGCCGATGTCATCAAACCTTGAGCTGTTCGAGGATCGCGGGATTTTCCAGCGTCGAGACGTCTTGCGTAATCTCGTCGCCTTTCGCGAGCGAACGCAGCAGGCGGCGCATGATTTTTCCCGAACGCGTCTTGGGCAGATTTTCCCCAAAGCGGATGTCCTTCGGCTTGGCGATCGGGCCGATTTCGTGGCCAACCCAATCCTGCAACTCCTTGATGACTTTTTTCGCCTCGTCGCCCGTCGGCCGGGGTCCCTTGAGCACAACGAAGGCGCAAATCGCCTCGCCGGTCAGGTCGTCGGGCCGTCCGACCACCGCCGCTTCGGCCACCAGCGGGTTGGCAACGAGCGCGGATTCGATTTCCATCGTTCCCATGCGGTGACCCGAAACGTTCAGCACGTCGTCGATCCGCCCGGTGATCGTGAAGTAACCGGTGTCCTTGTCGCGAATCGCGCCATCACCCGCAAGATAGTATTTGCCCTGAAAATCCGCCGGGTAATAGCTCTTCTTGAAGCGTTCCGGATCGCCCCAGATCGTGCGGATCATCGAGGGCCACGGCTTTTTCACCACGAGGATACCGCCCTGCCCCCAAGGCACATCGTGCCCGGTTTCATCAACGACGGCGGCCTGAATGCCGGGGAACGGCAGCGTGCACGAACCCGGCACGAGCGGCGTCACGCCCGGCAGGGGCGTAATCATGTGACCACCGGTTTCGGTTTGCCAGAAGGTGTCGACAACCGGGCAGCGGCCACCGCCGACCTTGTCGTAGAACCACTGCCACGCGGCCGGATTGATCGGTTCGCCGACGGAGCCGAGCAAGCGCAGGCTGCTCAGGTCATAGTTTGTCGGGGCGGTGTTCGGATTGGCTTCGGAAGCCTTGATCAGCGAACGGATTGCCGTGGGCGCGGTGTAGAAAATCGTTGCCTTGTGCGCTTCGATCATCTTCCAGAAACGGCCGGCGTCGGGATAAGTCGGCACGCCTTCAAAGACGATCTCGGTGACGCCGCATGCGAGCGGGCCGTAGGTAATGTAAGTGTGGCCCGTGACCCAGCCGATGTCCGCCGTGCACCAGAAGATGTCGTTCGGCTTGACGTCGAAACTCCACTTCATCGTCAGGATCGCGTGCAGCAGATAGCCGCCCGAGGAATGCTGCACGCCTTTGGGCTTGCCGGTCGAACCCGAGGTGTAGAGCAAAAACAAGGGGTGTTCGGCATCGACCCATTCCGGCTCGCAAGTTTCGGCCTGCCCTTCGAGCAAGTCATGCAGCCAGATATCGCGGCCAGCAACCATGTCGCAAGCGCCGCCCGTGCGACGGTTGACGACGACCTTTTTAACCGATTCGCAACCGCCCATCGCAAAAGCCTCGTCGATGATCGGTTTGAGCGGGATGTTCTTGCCGCCGCGGCATTGTTCGTCAGCCGTAATGACCGCGACCGCGCCAGCGTCCTGCACGCGCTCTTGAACGCTCTTGGCCGAGAAACCGCCAAACACGACCGAGTGCGTGGCACCAATCCGGGCGCACGCCTGCATGGCGGCCACGCCTTCGACCGACATCGGCATGTAGATCAGCACACGATCGCCTTTCTTGATGCCGAGCGACTTCAGGCCATTCGCGAATTTGCTGACGAGTTTGAGCAGCTCGGAATAAGTGACCTGCGTGACCTTGCCATCGTCGGCCTCGAAGATGATCGCCACCTTGTTGCCCAGGCCCGCTTCAATATTGCGATCCAGGCAGTTGTACGAGACATTCAGCTTGCCGTCATCAAACCATTTGAAAAACGGCGCATTCGATTCATTGAGGACACGGGAAAACGGCTGCTTCCAGCTTACATGTTCGCGTGCCAGACGTGCCCAATAGCCTTCGTAGTCGCGCTCGGCTTCATCGCACAAAGCCTTGTACGCGGCCATTCCGGAGATCGTGGCATTCCGAACAACTTCCTCGGATGGATGAAACACTTTGTGTTCATGCACGGAATCGATCTGGGACATCGTGGCACTCCTCCTAATTGAATTTCGAAATTTTTAACCGTGTCTGCCATGTGGCATCTCGGCATTCTAAATAAATCCGACGCTAAGACAGATTTTGTTAGCCTTTAAGTACACCTCTCATGCCTTACGCAGCTCTTACACTGCCAAACCTCACTGTAACGTAACAGGAAGCCAGCCCTGTTAAAATTAGCCGTTCGGATTTCCGCCCGGCACTGTTTTCCCAACCAATACCGACCCAACGACTTATCTTTAATCCTTCCAATGAACAAGTCCTCCAAGTATCTGGAACGCTTCATTTTCGGCAGCAGATGGCTGCAAGCACCGCTATATGTGGGACTGGTTTTCGCGCAGGCCGTCTACGCCTACAAGTTCCTCACCGAACTGGTGCATCTCGTTTTGCATGCGACGACCTTGTCCGAAGTCGACATCATGCTCATCATATTGAGCCTGATCGATGTGGTGATGGTCGCGAATCTGCTCATCATGGTCATCGTCGGTGGGTATGAAACCTTCGTCTCGCGGCTCGACCTGGCCAGTCATCCGGACCAGCCCGAATGGCTCTCGCATGTGAATGCCGGCGTCCTGAAGATCAAGCTTGCCGTGGCGTTGGTCAGCATTTCATCGATTCATCTGCTCAAGGTGTTCATCGAAGTCGGTGCACAAATAAGCGCGGCAACCTCCGAGTTCCAACTTCTGGCCATCAGGCAATCGGCCATCATCCAGGCCGGTATTCACCTGACATTCGTGGTTTCAGCCTTGATCCTGGCCTACACCGACAAGCTGACAAACAGCTCGCTGAACTTAAGCAAAGGTACCCATTGATTTTGCAGGAGGAGTCAAACTAATGAATACGATTCGGCAAGCGGACCTGATCGAAAGCGTCGCCAGCGCGCTCCAGTACATCAGCTATTACCATCCGGTCGACTACATCAAGAGTCTCGCGCGCGCTTACGAACTCGAACAGAGTCCGGCGGCCAAGGACGCGATCGCTCAGATTCTGATCAACTCACGCATGTGCGCCGAAGGCCACCGGCCAATCTGCCAGGACACCGGCATCGTCACCGTTTTCGTCAAGATCGGCATGGACGTGCGCTGGGAGGGCTTCACCGGCTCGCTCGACGACGCGATCAACGAAGGCGTGCGCCGCGCCTACAACGACCCGGACAACAAGCTGCGCGCCTCGATCCTGGCCGACCCGGCCGGCGCGCGCAGGAACACGCGCGACAACACGCCGGCGGTGATCCACCACCAGCTCGTGCCGGGCGACAAGCTCGATATCACGGTCGCGGCCAAGGGCGGCGGCTCGGAGAACAAGAGCAAGATGGTGATGCTCAACCCGTCCGATTCGATCGTCGACTGGGTGCTCAAAACCGTACCGACGATGGGCGCCGGCTGGTGCCCGCCCGGCATGCTCGGCATCGGCATCGGCGGCACGGCCGAAAAAGCCGCCCTGCTCGCCAAGGAGTCCTTGATGGACCCGATCGATATGCAGGAACTCATCGCGCGCGGCCCGCAAAACCGCATCGAGGAACTGCGCATCGAATTGTACGAAAAGGTCAACGCGCTCGGCATCGGCGCGCAAGGTCTCGGCGGACTCACGACGATTCTCGACGTCAAGATCCTGGACTACCCGACGCACGCCGCTTCGCTGCCGATCGCGATGATTCCGAACTGCGCCGCCACCCGCCACGCGCATTTCACGCTCGACGGCGCGGGGCCGGTTCATCTCGCAGCGCCGCAGCTTTCCGACTGGCCGAGCCTGACCTACGATGCCTCGAAGGGCAAGCGCGTCGATCTGAACACGACAACCCCGGCGGATGTCGCTGCGTGGAAGCCGGGCGACGTTCTGCTGCTGAACGGCAAGATGCTGACCGGGCGCGACGCGGCGCATAAGCGCATCGTCGACATGCTCAACAAGGGCGAGAAGCTGCCGGTCGACCTCAAGGGCCGTTTCATCTACTACGTCGGCCCGGTCGATCCGGTGCGCGACGAAGTCGTCGGCCCGGCGGGCCCCACGACCGCGACGCGGATGGACAAATTCACCGAACAAGTGCTTGCGCAAACCGGCTTGCTCGGCATGATCGGCAAAGCCGAGCGCGGCCCGCTTGCAATCGAGGCGATCAAAAAGCACAAATCGGTTTACCTGATGGCCGTCGGCGGTGCGGCCTATCTCGTGTCGAAAGCAATCAAAGCCGCACGCATTGTGGCGTTCGAAGACCTTGGCATGGAAGCGATCTACGAATTCGATGTCGTCGACATGCCGGTCACGGTCGCCGTCGATTCGCTCGGAAGCTCGGTCCATCAAACCGGCCCGCGCGAATGGCAGGCGAAGATCGGCAAGATTCCTGTTACGACAGTTTGATTTCTGCTTACTTTCTCACCGGCGCTTTGTGCGCCGGTTTTATTGTGGTGAACCCCCTCGAAGCAAGAGCCGATTGCATCATCGCGTTACAGTTTTTAGCAGACCGCCCGAACATGGAAACGTAAGCTCGGCAGCCGAATATCTGAATCGTAATCGCATGAGCAGCGCCACTAATCGCGCCGATTCATCAAAAACATCAACAAACCTCTCGCCCGAAACAACATGCCCACCGATCTCCCAAACAGCAAGCCAGGCAAATCTTTCTTACGCCGCCCGATAACCTGGATCGTCTTGCTCATATTGGGAGGTTTGGCCTGGTGGGGACTGCACCACGGCAAAGACAATCCCGCCGCTCCCGGACTATCCCGCTTCGCGGGCCACAGCGGCGGAGGCAGAGGCCAGCGTGGCGATATGGCCAACCGGCCACAGGCGGTGATTATCGCGCCGGTCGAACAAGCCAATGTGCCGGTGCATCTCGACGCGATCGGCACCGTCACGGCGCGTGCCACGGTAACGGTCAGGACACGCGTCGATGGCCAATTGATGCGCGTGCTTTTCCGCGAAGGCCAGACCGTGAAGGCCGGCGATCTGTTGGTCGAGCTCGATCCACGCCCGTTTCAGGTGCAGCTCGCGCAGGCCGAAGGCCAAATGGCGCGCGACCAGGCCCTGCTGGTGAACGCCAAACAGGATTTGGAGCGTTACCGGACGCTCGTCGCCCAGGATTCCGCGACCAAGCAGCAACTCGACGCACAAGAAGCGCTCGTGCGCCAATACGAGGGCGCAGTCAAAACCGACCAAGCGGCGATCGACAGTGCCAAGCTCCAGCTCATCTATTGCCGTATCACCGCGCCGGTCAGTGGCCGGCTTGGTCTGCGCCAGGTTGACATCGGCAATATCGTGCACGCCGCGGACACCAACGGCCTGGTCGTGATCACGCAAGTCGAGCCGATTGACGTTGTCTTCGCGCTACCGCAGCAGAACATCGGCGCCCTGCTGCGAAAACCTCACGCCGGAACGGGTCTGTTCGTCGATGCGCAAGGATCGGACAATCAACGCACAATCGCGCGCGGCAAGGTGCTGACGATCGACAACCAAATCGATACCGCGACCGGCACAGTAAAGCTCAAAGCCGAGTTCGCCAACGATGAACTCAAACTCTTTCCGAACCAATTCGTCGGCGTAAAACTGCAACTCGACGTGCTCCCGAATGCCATCGTCGCGCCAACCTCGGCGATCCTGCGCGGCTCGCCGGGTACTTTTGTCTATGTGGCCAATGCGGATAACACGGTCAGCGTGCGGCCCGTCAAAACCGGGCCGAGCGAAAACGACCGGACCGTGATCGAAAGCGGCCTCAAGCCCGGCGAACAAGTCGTTGTCGATGGCACCGACAAACTGCGCGAGGGCGCGAAGATCGAGCCGGTCACGCGCGAAGCGGCCGCACAGGCGATGACGGTCAAGCCGCACGCGCATCACGGCCGGAATGGAGACAAATCGAACGGCAGCCGCGCGCCGCGCAATGCTGCAAGCGCACCCGCCGCCCGCGCGGAATAAGCGGCGCCTGAGAGTCCGGCATGAATCCCTCACGCATTTTTATCCTGCGCCCGGTCGCGACATCGTTATTGATGGTCGCAATTCTGCTCGCGGGTATTGTCGCCTATCGCCTGCTGCCGATTTCCGCCCTGCCCCAGGTCGACTACCCGACGATTCAGGTCGTCACGCTCTATCCGGGTGCCAGCCCCGATGTAATGACCTCTTCGGTCACCGGCCCGCTCGAACGCCAATTCGGCCAGATGCCGGGGCTCAACGAGATGAGTTCGACGAGTTCGGGCGGCGCTTCAGTGATTACGCTGCAATTCAACCTGTCCTTGTCGCTCGACATCGCCGAACAGGAAGTTCAAGCCGCCATCAACGCCGCGGGTTCGCTGCTGCCGACCGACCTGCCGAGCCCGCCGATCTATAACAAGGTGAATCCGGCCGATACGCCGGTGCTCACGTTGGGCGTCACATCGAAGACGCTGCCTTTGCCGACGGTGCAGGATCTGGTCGACACGCGGCTGGCGCAGAAAATCTCGCAGTTGCCCGGCGTGGGCCTTGTCAGCCTCTCCGGCGGGCAACGGCCGGCCGTGCGGATTCAAGCCAACCCGCAGGCGCTCGCAGCACACGGCATGAGCATCGACGATTTGCGCACCGTCATCGGCAATGCCAACGTTAGCCAGGCCAAGGGCAGTTTCGACGGCCCCGAACGCGCGTCGACGATCGATGCGAACGACCAACTGCGCTCGGCCAGCGAATACCGCTCGCTCGTCGTCGCCTACAGCAATGGCGCGCCGCTGCGGCTCACCGACGTGGCCGAAGTCATCGACGGCGCCGAGAACACCCAGCTTGCCGCCTGGGCCAATACCGAACCGGGCATCATCGTCAACATCCAGCGCCAGCCCGGCGCGAACGTCATCGAGGTCGTCGACCGCATCAAAGCTTTGCTGCCACAGCTCCAGGCCGCGCTACCCGGCGCATTAGAGGTGTCAGTGCTGACCGACCGCACGGTCACGATACGCGCCTCGGTCGAGGACGTTCAGTTCGAGCTGATCCTCGCGATCGCGCTTGTCGTGATGGTGATCTTCCTATTCCTTCGCAATCTCTCGGCAACGGTCATCCCAAGCATCGCAGTGCCGCTGTCGCTCGTCGGCACCTTCGGCATCATGTACCTGGCCGGCTTCTCGATCAACAATCTGACACTGATGGCCTTAACGATCGCGACCGGCTTCGTCGTCGACGATGCGATCGTGATGATCGAAAACATCGCGCGTTACATCGAAGAAGGTGAACCGCCCTTGGCCGCCGCGTTGAAGGGCTCCGAGCAAATCGGCTTCACGATCATTTCGCTGACCTTCTCGCTGATCGCGGTGCTGATCCCGCTGCTCTTCATGGGCGACATCGTCGGGCGGCTGTTCCGCGAATTCGCAATCACGCTTGCCGTTTCGATTCTGATCTCGGCGGTCGTTTCGCTCACGCTCACGCCGATGATGTGCTCACGCCTGCTCAAACATGTGCCGGAAGCGCAGCAGGGCTGGTTTTACCATGCCTCGGGACAATTCTTCGAACGCACGATCGCGCAGTACGGCCGCATGCTCAACTGGGTGCTCGAACGCCAAGGGCTCACCCTTATCGTGGCCATTGGCACCCTGGTGCTCACGGTCGTACTCTACCTCTTCATCCCCAAGGGCTTCTTCCCGGTCCAGGATACCGGCGTGATTCAAGGCATCACCGAAGCGGAGCAAACGGTGTCGTTCGCGGCAATGTCGGAACGGCAACGCAATCTCGCCACAGCCGTGCTCGAAGATCCCGCCGTCGTCAGCGTTTCATCCTTTATCGGTATCGACGGCACGAATGCGACGCTCAACAGCGGCCGCATGCTGATCAATCTGAAACCGAAGTCCGAGCGCGACGGCGACGCGGCGGCCATCGCGCGCCGCTTGCAAGAACGCGTTGCAAGCATCCCCGGCATTACGCTGTATATGCAGCCGGTGCAGGACCTCGGCATTGAGGACCGCATCAGCCGCACGCAATATCAGTTCACACTCGAAGATCCCGATATGGGCCAGCTCGCCGAATGGGTGCCCAAGCTCATCGAGCGGCTCAAAGCGGAACCGCTGCTGGCCGACATCGCGAGCGACCTTCAGGTGCAGGGCCTGCAAGCCATGATCTATATCGACCGCGAAGCCGCCGGGCGGCTCGGCATCAGCGTTGCGGAAATTGACAACGCGCTCTACAGCGCATTCGGCCAACGTCTGATTTCGACGATCTTCACGCAGTCCAATCAATACCGCGTCGTGCTCGAAGCCAAACCGGAGTTCCAGCTCGGCCCGCAAGACCTGGCGAAAATCCACGTGGCAACGGCGAGCGGCCAACAAGTCCAGCTCTCTTCCGTAGTGCACGTAGTCGAGCAGGCCGGCGCGCTCGCGATCAACCACCTCGGCCAATTCCCGGCCGCCACGATTTCGTTCAACCTCGCGGAAGGCGCCGCGCTCGGCGATGCGGTCAAGGCGATTCGCGCCGCCGAAGCCGAGCTCAATCTGCCCATCAGCATGCAAACGCATTTTGCGGGAGCAGCAAACGCCTTTGAGGCATCGCTGACGAATACCTTGTGGCTGATCCTCGCCGCAATTATCACGATGTACATCGTGCTCGGCGTGCTCTATGAGAGCTTCGTCCATCCGATCACGATTCTCTCCACCCTGCCCTCGGCGGGTATCGGCGCCCTGCTCGCGCTGCTCGTATCGCGCAACGATCTGGGCATCATCGCGATCATCGGCGTGATTCTACTGATCGGCATCGTCAAGAAGAACGCGATCATGATGATCGACTTCGCGCTCGATGCCGAACGCAAGCAAGGCATGCCGCCGCGCGAAGCGATTTACCAAGCCTGTCTGCTGCGTTTCCGGCCGATTCTGATGACCACGATGGCGGCCCTGCTCGGCGCGCTGCCGCTGATGCTCGGCACCGGCGTCGGCTCCGAACTGCGCCGGCCGCTCGGCATCACAATGGTCGGCGGGCTCATGGTGAGCCAGGTGCTGACCCTGTTTACCACGCCGGTCATTTATCTGGCTTTCGACCGCCTCGACCGCCGTATCCGCCGCCTGCGCGGCCAGCCCGCAGAAAAAGCAGAGGGAGCGGCGCAGGCATGAGCTTCTCGTCACTCTTTATCGACCGCCCGGTCGCCACGACGCTGCTGACCCTGGGCGTGGCGCTGGCCGGCATACTGGCCTTCATGCTGCTGCCGGTATCACCGTTGCCCCAGGTCGATTTTCCGACGATTTCGGTTTCCGCCGCGCTGCCGGGCGCCAGCCCCGAAACGATGGCCGCCACGGTCGCCACGCCGCTCGAACGCGCGCTGGGACGGATCGCCGGCGTAACGGAAATGACGTCCTCAAGCTCGCTCGGCAGTACGCGCGTGGTGCTGCAATTCGATTTGAGCCGCGACATCGACGGCGCCGCGCGCGACGTGCAGGCCGCCATCAATGCCGCGCGCAGTCTGCTGCCGACGAGCCTGCCGAACAATCCGACGTATCGCAAAGTCAACCCGGCCGACGCGCCGATCATGCTGCTTTCGCTGACCTCGGCGACGATGACGCAGGGTCAGATGTACGACGTGGCCTCGACGATCCTGGCGCAAAAACTCTCCCAGGTGCAAGGCATCGGCCAGGTCAACGTCGGCGGCAGCTCCCTGCCCGCCGTGCGCGTCGAACTCGATCCGACAGCGCTGACGCACGCCGGCATTTCGCTGGAAACTGTACGCACCGCCATCGTTGCGACCAATGCGAACCGGCCCAAAGGCTCGCTCCAGAACGAAAGGCAACGCTGGCAGATTCAAGCGAACGACCAGGCGCGCACAGCAAAGGAATACATTCCGCTGGTCGTCAGCTGGCAAAACGGCGCGCCAGTCAAGCTTGGCGACGTCGCAAACATCATCGATTCGGTCCAGGATGTGCGCAACGCCGGCATGGCGAACGGTAAGCCATCGGTACTGCTGATTTTGAGCCGCCAGCCCGGCGCGAACATCATCGATACCGTCGACCGCGTGCGCGATCTGCTGCCGCAATTGCGCGCATCGATTCCGGCCGCGGTCAATCTCGACGTGGTGATGGACCGCACGCCGACGATCCGCGCTTCGCTGCGCGATGTCGAACGCACGCTGCTGATTTCGATCGCGCTCGTGATTCTCGTGGTCTTCCTGTTCCTGCGTAACGGCCGCGCGACGCTGATTCCGAGCGTCGCGGTGCCGGTCTCGCTGATCGGCACGTTCGGCATCATGTATCTGGCGGGTTTTTCGCTCGACAACCTCTCGCTGATGGCGCTCACGATCGCGACGGGCTTCGTCGTCGATGACGCGATCGTGGTGCTCGAAAACATCTCGCGCCATATCGAAAACGGCATGACGCCACGCCAAGCCGCGCTGCGCGGCGCGCGCGAAGTCGGCTTCACGGTGTTTTCGATCAGCCTTTCGCTGGTCGCCGTATTCATCCCGATCATGGCGATGGGCGGCATCGTCGGGCGCCTGTTCCGGGAATTCGCCATCACGCTCTCGGCTGCGATTCTCGTCTCGCTTGTCGTCTCGCTCACGACGACGCCGACAATGTGCGCGCGCCTGCTCAAGCCCCGCCCGGAAAAAGAGCCGGGCCGTCTGTCACGCACGATCGGACACCTCCTTGAGCGCCTCTCATCGGGTTACAGCCGCACGCTGAATGTAGCCCTGCGTCACCCGCTCCTCACGATGCTGGTCCTGTTCCTGACGATCGGGCTCAACATCTGGCTTTACATCATCATTCCCAAAGGCTTCTTCCCGCAACAGGACACCGGGCGGATGACCGGCTCCATCCAGGCCGATCAGAGCATTTCGTTCCAGGCGATGCGCCAGAAACTCTCGGCCTTCGTCGCAATCGTGCAGAACGATCCGGCCGTCGAAAGCGTCACCGCCTACACCGGCGGCGGGCAACGCAACAGCGGTTTCATGTTCGTCGGCCTCAAGCCACGCAGTCAGCGCAAAGAAAGCGCGGATGATGTCATTAATCGCTTGCGCGGCAAGACCGCCAAGATTCCCGGCGCACAGCTCTTTCTGCAATCGGTGCAGGACATCCGCGTCGGCGGCCGCCAGGCCAACGCGCAGTACCAATACACCTTGCAGGCCGACGACCTGACCCTACTCCGCGATTGGGAGCCCAAGATCCGCGCGGCGATGAGTCAGTTGCCACAACTCGAAGACGTCAATACCGACCAACAGGATGGCGGCCTTCAAACCACGCTGAGAATCGATCGCGACGCCGCCGCGCGCCTCGGCCTGACAACCGAGCAGATCGATTCGATTCTCAACGACGCCTTCGGCCAGCGCCAGGTTTCGACGATCTATAACCCGCTCAACCAATATCGCGTCGTGATGGAACTTGCGCCACAGTATTTGCAGGGTCCCGATTCGCTGCACAATACCTATGTAATCGCATCGGGCGGGCTCGCGGTGCCGCTCTCCGCGATTACCCGCTGGGGTCCGGACAAAACGCCGCTCGCGGTCAACCACCAGGGCCAATTCGTCGCCTCGACGATTTCGTTCAATCTCGCGCCGAACATCTCGCTTTCAACTGCCACCAATGCAATCGATGACGCAATGGCCCGCATCGGCGTACCGACTTCGGTACACGGTAGTTTCCAAGGCACGGCGCGCGTCTTTCAGCAATCCTTGTCGAGCCAGCCGATTCTGATTCTTACCGCGCTGGTCACGGTCTATATCGTGCTCGGCATTTTGTATGAAAGCCTGATTCACCCGATTACGATTCTTTCGACGCTGCCCTCGGCCGGCATCGGCGCCTTGCTTGCGCTGATGCTGTTCAATACCGAGTTTTCGATCATCGCGCTGATTGCCGTGCTCTTGTTAATTGGGATCGTGAAAAAGAACGCGATCATGATGATCGACTTCGCGATCGTGGCGGAACGCGAAGAAAAACTTTCCAGCCGCGACGCGATCTATCGTGCGGCGGTATTGCGCTTCCGCCCGATCATGATGACGACGATGGCCGCACTATTTGGCGCGATTCCGCTCGCGATCGGTCAAGGCGAAGGCTCCGAAATGCGCCAGCCGCTCGGCATCGCGATCGTCGGTGGTCTGTTGCTCAGTCAACTGCTGACCCTTTACACGACGCCGGTCGTCTATCTTTACCTCGACCGTTTGCACCTATGGGCTGAACGCCGCCGTGCACGCCGGAACAAATCCATCCCATCTCCACAATCCGCCTGATGATGCCCTCGCTCCGCTTTCACCTCGCCCCGCTCGCCTGCGCAGCCACCCTGCTCTGCTCCTGCGCCGTCGGCCCCGACTATGTCCGGCCGAGCACCCCGACGCCCGCCGAATACAAGGAGGCGCAAGGCTGGCAGCCGGCCACGCCGCAAGATGAAATCCCACGCGGCAACTGGTGGGGCGTCTTCAAGGACGCTACTCTCGACGGCTTGATGCACGAAGTCGACATCAATAACCTCAACGTTCAAGCCGCCGAGGCGCAGTACCGGCAAGCCCAGGCTTTGACCGACCAGGCAAGCGCCGCGCTGTTTCCCGTCATACAAGCCAGCGTCGGAGAAACGCGCAGCACCGGCGCGCTAAGCAGCACGCAGCATGGCAGCACGCAGAATAATTTTTCAGCGCTGCTCAACGCCTCATGGGAACTCGATGTATGGGGTAAATTGCGGCGTGGGCGCGAAGCGGCCGAAGCCTCCGCCGAAGCCAGCGCAGCCGATTTCGAATCCGCGCGGCTTGCGGCCCGTGCGCAGCTTGCCACGAGCTATTTCCAGTTACGCGTACTCGACGCGCAACGGCAATTGCTTGAGGAAACGACCCTGGCCTATGAACGTGCGCTCAAAATCACACGCAATCAATTCGCCAGCGGCGTCGTGACCAAAGCCGATGTCGCCCAAGCCGAAAGCCAACTTTACTCAACCCGCGCAAGCCTGCTCGACACCAAGCTCGCACGCGCGCAAACCGAACATGCGGTCGCATTGCTGGTCGGCAAAGCGCCCGCCGACTTCTCGCTTGCCGATGCCGAACTGACCGACACAACGCCCGAGGTTCCCCCGGGCCTGCCTTCCACGCTGCTGCAACGCAGGCCCGACATCGCGGCCGCCGAACGCAGAATGGCCGCCTCGAATGCCCAGATCGGCGTCGCCGTTGCCGCCTTTTATCCAAGCCTGACGCTCTCCGCCTCGGGTGGATACCAATCGAGCAGTTTCTCCGACTGGTTCTCGCTGCCTAACCGGGTCTGGTCGCTTGGTCCTCAGTTTGCGGCAACGCTGTTCGACGGCGGCGCGCGCAGCGCCGCGCAGCGCCAGTCCGAAGCGGCCTACGATGCGGTGGTCGCGAATTACCGTCAAACAGTGCTCACCGCATTCCAAGAGGTTGAAGACAACCTCGTGGCACTGCGCATGCTCACCCAGGAACAGACAAACCAAACCGCCGCGCGCAATGCGGCACGTGTTTCGCTCAATATCGTCAGCAATCAATACCGTGCCGGCACAGTCACTTACTTGAACGTCGTTCAAGCACAGACCACTCTGCTTTCGGCCGAAAATACGCTTTTGAATACGCGTAACCGCCGACTCGCCGCAAGCGTCGGCCTGATAAAGGCGCTCGGCGGAGGCTGGGAGAGCCCGAAATAAGCGCCGCGAACAAAATCCAGTCCAGCACACAGTGGGACTAAATATCTAAGCTTTCCCGCCCCCCCGCCGTCATTCTGCGCGAAGTCGCAGAATCCATTTGCCCCCCAATAGTGGATTCTGCGACTGCGCTTCGCTCCGCGCAGAATGACCGCGAATCGAGCGCAATCTGGATCCCGCGGAAGTCGGGACGAACAAACGACACTGGTGCTTCAAGGCCCGTTCCCGCAAGCGTGTAGATGCGTTTTTCCAAGCCGGACTATCGACGGGCGGGCTGTCCGACGGTGATCCTGGATTGAGGCCGCACTACCACCGTGACTACTACGCGGCCTTTCTTATTGATCCCGTGGGCAATCGGATCGAGGCTGTCTGTCACGCTGCTCCGCCAGAGAGCAAGCTTTCATGATCTCTCCGCTCGCCGATTCACAGCTTGGCCCCAATATTTCCAAGCGCAGCACGTCCTATCCAAGTATTTAAGTTCAAGCGGCAAACTGCCGTGATTCATAAAAGAAACGCTCGTCCCGAACGAGTGTCAAAACCACAACTTAATATGCAAATCAACCAAAATTTCTTGTTGCAGGTGTAAAAACTATCAATTTGCGCTTACATAAAGCATCCATGTTCTTTAAGGCGCGTAAATTTTGGAATGAGCGGGTAGCGCCTCATCTAAATGTCCTGGCTACACCATCGACCACACTTTGGCGCGATATTTTCATGCAAGAGACCCGCTGAATGAAACCAGCTCGACATAACCGCTACCACAGCCTTGCCAGCCAGCTGACCAGCCGATTCATGTTCATAGCTGGTCTTTGCGTTGTGTTGTTCGGCTTGCTTGCCTATTTCGTGCTGGCGCGACCGCTACTCATCAAAGGTGCGTCGATCAGCGCAGCGAGTGTCGAAAGCCAAGTCAGCGGGCGCATTTTAGCCGCTACCAGCGGGATCGATTCACTCTTGACCGCAGCGGTTCTCTGGGGCCAGACCGGCGTGCTCGATCTCGACAAACCCGTCGCAGCCACTCGTCTCATGGGCGCGCTGCTGCTGGATCGCCCCTTGATCACAGGGGCGCATTTGTCCAACGAGCGCAATGAACAAATTCAACTGTGGCAAATGAATAACGAATGGGTTGCCCGTGTAAGAAATCCAGAACGCGATTTGTATTGGCTGTATTCAAGCGACGCGGCGCCGCGCGTGAATGAAGAGGACTATAAAGACGCACATGCCGACCCGCGTTCGGCGCCGTGGTTTATCGAGGGGATGAAAGCCATCTCGGTTTCCGAAGTTCGCTGGACCGAGCCGTACCGTTTTCTTGGCAGCGGTGAGCCGGGCATGACGGCCGTTGTCGCCTGGCACAGTCCTGTTTCAGGGCTCCGGTATATGTTCGGGCTCGATCTGATGTTGAGCAGTTTCTCGCAAATCACCAACGAAATCGTCGTGGGCCGTAGGGGATCTTGCGCAGTGCTGACCGCGGACGGCAAATTGATTGGCGTTCCGCAGGACCCCATGTTCCAGTCCCCTGCCGATATTCGCTCGGCAATACTTAAAACACCGGAAGAGCTCGGCCTGAAAAACATTGCCTCCGCACTCAAAATGTGGAGCGGAAAACAAGCAAAGAAGCCAGGCATCTTCAGCTTTGAAGGCGAGGATGGGCAGGAATGGTTTGGTTCGGTACGCGAAGCGCCGCAGCATAACCAAAATCTATTGATCGTCACGATCGTCCCGGTTGGCGACTTTCTGGGCGTTGGCCGCAATCTGCTCCTGCCGTCGATCGGCATGTTTTTGCTCCTTTCCTGTCTCGGTTTCTTCGTCGCCCGTCACATGGCCAAGACCTTTAGCGGTCCGCTGCGCACGCTCGAACAGGAAAGCACGCGAATTGGACAACTGGTGCTCAATCGGCCGGTTCGCGTGAAAACCAAAATCGCCGAACTTGCACAGCTGGGCAGCACGCTCGAAGAAATGCGCGCACTGCTATGGAACGCGACCCAGGAGCTCGAAGACACAGTGAAGTCGCGTACCGCCAAACTTCAAGAACGGGAGGCCCATTTGCGCGCCGTTGTTGATAATGCGGGCACGGCCATTATCGGCTGCGATGCAAAAGGTCTGTTATTGCATCAAAACAATGCATTCCAGAACTGGCTTTTTCCGAGCATGAAGAATCAACAGATCCACTTTCAGGATCTGTTGTTCCCCGATGATGCGGAGCTCTTCAGCGCGCGCTTGAATAACCTGGTACAGGGACACATCCAGAATTTCTCCAAGGTTTTACGTTTTGGTGCCGCTAACGCAGAGCTGCGCTGGGCCGAAGTGACCGTTTCAGCAATTGTTTTGCAGGACGGGCAATTCCACGAAGCAGTCATTCTGGCGAACGACATTACCGATTTACAGCATGCCAAACAGAAGGTCGATACACAGTTAATGCTGACCCAAACGATCATCGACAATATCCCGGCGGCTGTTTTCTACAAGGATAAAAATGGATTCTTCCGCGGCTACAACCGTTTTGCGGCAGAACTATTTGGTTTCAACCGCGAGGAAATGCTCGGCAAACGCATCAGCGATATCCCGGCTCTCGATAAAACGCTGAGCCAGGCCGCCGACACCGAATCCACGCAGATCATCGCAGAAGCCAAACATATCGAAAGAGAAATTACCGTCAATCTTCTCGGCACGGATCAAGACTTCCTCTATTCCGTCACCGGCTTCCGCGATCAGAACGGAGAACCAGGCGGTTCTGTCGGCGTGATTGTCGACATCACACGCAGCAAACAAGCCGAACGGGAGGCGCGGCGCGCGGAAGAAGAACTGCGCGCGAGTCGTGAGTTGCTCGAAAGTGTCGTCGAATACAATCGCGCAGCCTTGTTCATGAAGGACCGCGATGGTGTATTCCTCCTCGTCAACCGGCGCTGGGAAGAAATTACGGGCTATCCGCGCAGCAAGGCAATTGGAAAAACTGTCCTGGATATCGTACCGGCACCGCTTGCGCATTCTTATATCGAGAGTGACGAGCGCGTGTTCCGAACGGGAGAATCCGAGGAAGCCGAAATCACCGGGCCCGATGGCCGGATCTACCTGTCGGTGAAATTCGTATCGCGCGATGGCGAGGGAAACGCCATTGCTTTGTGCGGGCTGCTCACCGACATCACGGAGCGCAAACGGCTCGAACAAACCCTGGCCGACAACGAAGCCCGCTTCCGCAACATGCTCGAAGACTGTCCGGCCGGCGTTGGAATTTTCACCTTGGAGTCCGAAACGCTGTTCTGTAACCGCAAACTGGCGGAATTACTCAACCAGCCTCAATCCGACATCATTCACTGCCGTTTTTTGAATTTTTGGGGCAGTATCGACGATCACGAACAAGCCAGAGCATTTGTTTGTCAGCGTGGCGAATTAAGAGACCGCGAAACCGAACTACGCCGTGCGGATGGAGGCAGCATTTGGGTCTTGTTGAGCGCTCGCATCATTGAATACGAAGGCAGGCAGTGCATCCTCGCCTGGTTCTATGACATTACCGAACGACGCGCCGCAGAATCGGCAATGCGGGATGCCAAGGAACTCGCCGAAGAAGCCACGCGCACCAAGTCCGAGTTCCTCGCGAACATGAGCCACGAAATCCGCACGCCGATGAATGCCATCATCGGCATGGGACACCTGATGCAGAAAACCGAAATGACGGTGCGTCAGCGTGACTATCTGAACAAGATCCAGCAATCCTGTCAGCACCTGCTTGGCGTTATCAACGAAATACTCGATTTTTCGAAGATCGAAGCCGGCAAGCTCACGATCGAGCGGACCGAATTCGAACTGCATGGCGTGCTCGAAACCGTCAGCAATCTGATTTCGGACAAAGTAGCGGCGAAAGGGCTCGAACTGCGTTTCAATGTGGACGATCAAGCACCCGTCGTGTTGCTCGGCGATCCATTGCGAATCGGCCAGATACTGGTCAACTACGCCAACAACGCCGTGAAATTCACCGAGCGCGGAAAAATCGAAATCTCCGTCCGCACTATCGAACAAACGGACAAGGATGTGCTGCTGCACATGGCAGTTTCCGATACCGGCATTGGGCTGAGTCCCGAACAGCAGGCGCGCCTTTTTGAATCGTTTCAACAAGCGGACACCTCGACAACACGCCGTTATGGCGGCACCGGCCTGGGATTGGCAATCTGCAAACGTCTCGCCGACTTAATGGGCGGATCGGTCGGCGTTCAAAGCACTCGGGGAGAAGGCAGCACGTTCTGGTTTCGCGTCCGGCTCGGTAAAGGTGAAGCCCGCCGCAGAGTCTATGAAGGCGCGATTGAATTCGAAGGACGCAATGTTCTGGTCGTTGACGACAACTCGAATTCCAGAGAGGAACTTTCCGATTTGCTCACGACAATGAACTTCCGCGTCTTCCAGGCATCCTCCGGCGCAGCCGCTTTGCAGGAGATCGCGGATGCCGAGCGTCGCGGCGAGGCATTCGAAATCGTTTTCCTCGATTGGCGGATGCCGATCATGGGCGGCATCGAAACGGCGAAACGCATCCAAGCCCTTGGCTTGCGTCCTCCCCCGCGGCTTGTGATGTGTACCGCATATAGCCGGTCCGACGTTATCGACGCAGCGGAAGAAGCAGGTTTCGACGAGCTTCTGATCAAACCCGTCACCGCCTCGGCAATGTTCGACGCCGCCATGCGGGTGCTGCATACCGATCAACCCCCAGGGGAAATCAGACGCAATATCGATCCGGCCGTATCGAAACACGCGGAGCTTGAGAACATTCAAGGCGCGCGGATTCTGCTTGTCGAAGACAACGAGCTTAATCAGGAAGTCGCCCAGGTCATTCTCAGCGACGAAGGCTTCCGCGTCGATATTGCAGCCGATGGCGAACAAGCGCTCGCGATGGTCGACAAGACGAATTACGACCTTGTCCTGATGGATATGCACATGCCCGTCATGGACGGCGTAACCGCCACACGCATCCTGCGCAAAAACCCGCGTTTCGCTTCGCTCCCCATCATCGCCATGACCGCCAATGTCATGGAAGCGGACAAGAAACTCTGTCTGGATGCGGGCATGAACGATCATGTCGCGAAACCCATCGAGCCTGAGGAACTATGGACCGCCTTGCTGCGCTGGATTCCCCGCAAAGCCAAAGCTAAGGACGAACAGGTCCAACAGCTCGAGATCGCGCTATCGAAACAACAAAACATGGATTTAGGGCCGATACCCCAAATCGAAGGTTTGGATACCCAGGAAGGCTTGCACCGCGTCATGGGCAAGCAGCAACTCTACTTGGATCTATTGCAAAAATTTGTCGAAACGCAAGCTGCAAGTATCGAAAAACTGCATGACGCAATCGAGGAAGGTAATCTATCGCAGATAGAACGGATCGCGCATACAGTGAAAAGCGTGTGCGGCAATATCGGTGCCAATGCCTTGCGCCAGAGTGCCGCGCAGCTTGAAACTGCCGCCCGGGGAAGCGCCACGATCGAAGAGATGCGCCCGATATTCGAGCAAATGCGGGGGCCGTTCGTTAAATTGGTTGAGGATATTCGACAAGCGTTCCAGAAACGCACTCCTCCCGCCGTTATGGCAGAAACTAGCGACGAGAATGTGAACGAAATCGTCCACAAACTTGGGGCATTACTGGCGGACGACGACGCGGAAGCATGCGAATTGTTCGAAGCAAACAAAGAACTGCTCAAAGCCAGCTTCGGTCAACATGCTCAAGAGCTTGATCTTGCACTACAGAAGTTTGAGTTTGAAACGGCATCCAAAATTCTGGCAACGGCTGTAGCTGCCAAAGAAGATAAAACGTAAGAGCCATAGAGAGAGGGAATAATGAACCGTCAAGGCAAACATGAAGATCGTCAGACGGTCCTTGTTGTAGACGATACGCCCGACAACCTTGTCCTGATGAACGGTTTGCTCAAGGACGACTACAAAGTCAAAGTCGCGAACAACGGCGAACGCGCGCTCCAGATTGCGGCAAGCGATCAAGCGCCCGATTTGATATTGCTCGACATCATGATGCCGGAGTTGGATGGTTATGAAGTCTGCCGACGGCTCAAAGCCTCACCGCGAACAGCGGCAATCCCGATCATCTTCCTCACCGCGCTCTCCGACAGCGCGGACGAGGCGTATGGATTTTCGATCGGCGCAGAAGATTACATTACCAAGCCGATCAGCGCCCCAACTGTTCTGGCGCGAGTCAAAACGCATTTGAACCTTAAAGCCAGCGCCGATTTTTTACGCGACAAGAACGCCTTCCTCGAACAGGAAGTACGTCGCCGCACACGCGAAATTAACGCGATTCAGGATGTGACAATCATCGCAATGGCCTCGCTGGCCGAAACGCGCGACTCCGAAACCGGCAACCATATCCGACGCACACAACATTATGTGAGGCTGCTTGCGGAAAAACTGCGCAATCATCCGCGTTTTGCCGACAAACTGGATGATCACACCATCGAGCTTTTGTATAAATCCGCGCCATTGCATGACATCGGCAAAATTGGAATTCCCGATCACATCCTGCTCAAACCGGGGCATTTCAAACCCGAAGAATTCGAAATCATGAAAATGCATACCACACTGGGGCGGGACGCCATCGCGCATGCGGAGCGCGAACTCGGAATGCAAGTGCCTTTTCTCGCCCTTGCCAAAGAGATTGCCTATTCCCACCAGGAAAAATGGGATGGCAGCGGTTATCCCGAAGGCCTGACGGGCGACGCGATTCCAATGTCGGCCCGTCTCATGGCACTCGCCGACGTCTACGACGCGTTGATCAGCCGGCGCGTCTATAAAGAACCGATGCCGCACGAAGACGCGGCAAAAATCATCAAAGCAGGCCGCGGAAAACATTTTGACCCGGACGTCGTCGATGCATTCCTGGCGCTCGAAGATGGATTCCAAGACATCGCGGCTAAGTATGCGGACACCACCGAGACGATCGCGGAGAAGGAGCAACAGCTCAACTTTCTGCGCACCACCCCGGTTTAAAACCGAAAACAAGCAGTACCGCCTCCAATACCACACAAGAAATCCGACTCGCGCTTGCTGTGCTTCAAAGCCATTACCATACAGTCGGCGCGATAATATTCTTATGGCTGCGTGCCGTTACAGTCTTTCGGCTCGGTCGGCACGCATGACGCCGTATCCTCCAGTTCAGCGACACTCGTTTCTGCAAGGATCACAATCATGGCTCACCCTCTTGCCGGCAAACCGGCGCCTGCCGAGGCGCTTATCGATATTCCCGCCCTGCTCGCCGCCTATACGAACAAAACACCAGACACGAACGATGCAACGCAACGTGTCGCCTTTGGCACCAGCGGCCACCGCGGCAATGCATTTTCTGGCAGCTTCAACGAAGCGCATATTCTAGCGATTACCCAAGCCGTGTGCGAATACCGCACGCAGGCAGGCATAACCGGCCCGCTTTACCTGGGGAAAGATACCCACGCCCTTTCCGGCCCGGCACAAAAAACCGCGCTTGAAGTGCTTGCCTCGAACGGTATCGACACCCGCATCCAAGCTGAGGATGGCTACACGCCGACGCCGGTCATTTCCCGCGCGATACTCGCGCACAACCGCCACAAACCCGCCGCGCAGGCAGACGGCATCGTCATCACACCTTCGCACAATCCGCCGCAGGACGGCGGCATCAAATACAACCCGCCGCACGGCGGCCCGGCGGACACTGACATTACAGGCTGGATCGAACAACGCGCGAATGCGCTGATGGCCGATGGAAACCGCGACGTCGAACGCATACCTTATGCCCGGGCGCTGATCGTTTCGACGACCAAACAGGAAGATTTTTCGATTCCCTATATCGCCGATCTCGCCAATGTCATCGACATGGAAGCGATCCGCAAGGCGAATCTGCGCATTGGCGTGCATCCGCTCGGCGGCGCGGCCGTCGCGTATTGGAAACCGATTGCCGAGCATTACGGGCTCAACATCGAAGTTGTCAACGCCACGGTCGACCCCGCATTCGCGTTCATGACGCTCGACCACGACGGCAAGATCCGCATGGACTGCTCAAGCCCCTACGCCATGGCGAGTCTCGTCGCCCTCAAGGACCGCTTCGACATCGCCTGGGGCAACGACGCGGATGTCGACCGCCACGGCATCGTCACGCCTTCGGTCGGCTTGATGAATCCGAACCATTATCTCGCTGTGGCGATCAACTATCTACTTACCCATCGGCCGCAGTGGCCAAGAAGCGCGGCGGTCGGCAAGACGCTCGTCTCCTCGGCGCTGATCGACCGCGTCGTGAACGGCCTGAAACGCAAGCTCCTCGAAGTGCCGGTGGGGTTCAAATGGTTCTCGGGCGGCTTGCTCGACGGCAGCATCTGTTTCGGTGGTGAAGAAAGCGCGGGCGCATCCTTCCTGCGTCACGACGCATCCGCCTGGGCCACGGACAAAGACGGCATCATCCTCGGCCTGCTTGCCGCCGAAATCACCGCCGTCACCGGCAAAGATCCCGGCCAGCACTACCAGGAACTTGCCGCAAAATACGGTGCCCCCTTCTATACACGCATCGACGCCACCGCCACGCCGGCACAGAAAGCCGCCTTCAAAGGACTGACCGCCGAACGCGTCACCGCCGCGACGCTTGCCGGCGACTCAATTACCGCAAAACTTACGCGCGCGCCGGGCAACAACGCGGCGATCGGCGGACTGAAAGTCGTCACGGACAACGGCTGGTTCGCCGCGCGGCCTTCAGGCACCGAAGATATTTACAAGGTCTATGCAGAAAGCTTCAAGAGCGCGGAACATCTACAGCAAATCGTTGAGGAAGCGCAGAAAATCGTTAGCGACGCGCTCGCCGCCAAATAAAACCCTGTTAGCCGCCCCAGGCCGAGAAGCTTGGGGCGGCTCACTTTAATCATCGCGCCGCACTTCCTGCTATCCTCCGTCTCCCACACCGAGGAGACATAACACCATGAAAACCTGTATCGCCACCGCCCTGCTGTTTATCGCCACCGCCACATCGGCGGCTGGTGAAACCACTGCCCCCGCCAACTCCCTGCATAACACGCTGCCACCGGGCCACCCGAGCATCGGCGCTGCGCCCGTCGACATCGGCGACGTGCGCGTCGCCAAGGCGAGCGGCCCCAACGCAAAAACGGTCGAAGAAATCGTCACCCAGCGCACTCAGTTGAAAGACAAGCCCGTGGAGGTGCGCGGCAAGGTCGTCAAGTTCAATACCGCGATCATGGGCAAGAACTGGGTGCATCTGCGCGACGGCACGGGCACGGAAGCCAAGGGCAACAATGATCTGCTGGTCACCACCCAAGATCTGGCCAAGCCGGGCGATGTCGTCACGGTGCGCGGCGCGGTGCGGATCGACAAGGATTTCGGCTCGGGCTATGCCTATGCCGTGTTGATCGAAGACGCGACCGTCACGCCCGACAAACCTAAAAAATAAAAATTACTCCGGGACGTCGATTAACTTCCGCGTGTTTTCTTCCGCGGCGTCCCGCTTTTTTTGTTTGACGCGATCGCATGCGCATAGTCGTTGCCGGGCGCATGCCTGCCGCGTTGCAGGCGCGCGGGCGCGGCGCGCGGTACGAGGTGATGCGGGCCGTTGCCGATCAGATCGTCGCGGCCTATCGAATGCAGGTACTCACGGATCAAATCGTGTCCAGCCGGGTCGTGATAGCGCAGCAGCGCCTTATGCAATTTGCGCTGCGCGCCCGAGCGGGGCACCTCGACGGCCTCGGAGTCGGATGTCACCTTGTGCAGCGGATTCTTGCGCGTGTGGTACATCGCGGTGGCCATCGCCAGCGGGGTCGGCGTGAAGGTCTGCACCTGGTCGGGGCGAATGTGGTTCACCTTGAGCCACAGCGCGAGATTGAGCATGTCCTCATCGCTCGTGCCGGGATGCGCCGCGATAAAGTAAGGCACCAAATGCTGTTTCTTGCCCGCTTCGCGCGAAGCCTTGTCGAAGAGACGTTTGAACCTGTCGTAAGCACCGATGCCCGGCTTCATCATCTTCGAGAGTGGCCCTTCTTCTGTGTGTTCGGGCGCGATCTTCAACAAACCGCTGACATGATGACTGACGAGTTCCTGCACATATTCGGGCGAACGCACCGCAAGGTCGTAGCGCAAGCCGGAACCGATCGTGATCTTCTTGACGCCGGGGATCGCGCGCGCTTTGCGGTAGAGTGCGATCAGCGAGGAGTGATCGGTGTTCATGTTCACGCAGATGTCGGGATAGACGCAGGACAAGCGCCGGCACGCCGCTTCGATTTTCGGGTCCTTGCAGGCCATGCGGTACATGTTGGCCGTCGGCCCGCCGAGGTCGGTGATATGGCCGCGGAATTCCGGAATCCTGTCGCGGATGTCCTCGATTTCCTTGAGGACCGATTCGTGCGAGCGGCTTTGGATGATGCGCCCCTCATGCTCGGTGATCGAACAGAAGGTACAGCCGCCAAAGCAACCGCGCATGATGTTGACCGAGAAGCGGATCATCTCCCATGCGGGAATATGCGCCCCGCCATAGGCCGGGTGCGGCGCGCGCGCATACGGCAGGTCGAAGACCCAATCCATTTCCTGCGTGCTCAAGGGCAGCGGCGGCGGGTTCAGCCAGACATCTCGTTCGCCATGCGCCTGCACCAAGGCGCGCGCATTGCCGGGATTCGATTCGAGATGGAACACACGCGAGGCATGCGCATAGAGCACGGCATCGTCCTTAACCGCTTCATAGGCTGGCAGGCGGATGACCGTTTTCGCGCGCTGGGCGCGATGCTGTGCGATACGCTCGGCCGCCGATACGATCCGAACCGCTTGGACGCCATCGCCGCTTGTTTGTTCGGGCGTCGTCGCCGCATAGGGGTCGCGCTGCGGATCGATTCGTCCGGGTCTATCAAGCGTGCTCGAATCCTGTTCGATCCAATCCTCGCCCGGTTTCCATCCATGTTTAACCATGAAGGCCGCGCCGCGCAGGTCGCGGATCGTGGCGATCGCCTCGCCCCGCGCAAGCCGGTGTGCAAGCGCGATGATCGCGCGCTCGGCGTTGCCGAAAATCAGCATATCGGCCTTGGAATCCGGCAAGACGGAACGCCGCACCTTGTCGGACCAATAATCGTAATGCGCGATCCGGCGCAGGCTCGCTTCGATCGAACCGAGCACGATATTCGCGCCGGGATACGCCTCGCGCGCGCGCTGCGCATAAACGGTGAGCGCACGATCGGGACGCTTGCCCGCCTCGGCGCCCGCGGTATAGGCGTCTTCCGAGCGGATTTTGCGCTCCGCCGTATAGCGGTTGATCAGCGAATCCATATTCCCAGCCGTAATGCCGAAAAACAGCGCGGGCTTACCAAGCACACGGAAAGGCTCGGCCGAATGCCAGTCCGGCTGACTGATGATACCGACGCGAAAGCCCTGCGCTTCGAGCACGCGGCCGATCAGCGCCATGCCGAAACTTGGGTGGTCGATATAAGCATCACCCGTGACCAGGATAACATCGCAGCAATCCCAGCCCAGCCTGCCCATTTCGGCGCGCGACATGGGCAGAAACGGCGCGGGTTTCAAGTCAGGGCGATAAGGCGAGTAAGAAAAAAGAGAAGGCACTTGCATAAGAAATGGGATTGTACGGGATCGGGGTTTTGCACGAATCCCGCCGCTCTTCGGCGTAAACATGATTTACGCCAAAATTGTTTTCTGCAAAACCTAAATAAAATCGCCGCGCAGCCGTAAAAACGCCTATCAGACTATTTGCACCTGCTGGTCGAATGTCAGAAAAAACACAACACTATCTGCTTCCCGAACAACTCTGTATCGGCCTTTATATCCACCTGGACCTGCCGTGGATCGATCACCCATTCACGTTTTCCAGCTTCGAGATCAAATCGGCCGAGCAGATCGCCACGCTGCGCAGTCTTGGGCTGGAACGGATTGAGTATTCGCCCGAACGCAGCACCTGCGATCCACTGGCCGTCCACGCGCCAGGCGAAACAGCGCCGGAACCCGTGGCGGATGCGCGGATATCGCAGGCGGCGCTCGCGGAAAAGCGCCAGCGTCAGGCGCAGTTAGCCGAACAGCGGCGACGCGTCCTGGCGTATGAACATGAATATCTGCTCGCCGGTCAGGCGGTCAAAACGATTACACGCAATGTGTTCGCCCGCCCGATGGAAAGCCATCAGGAAGCGGAAACACTGATCGACGGCCTCGCCGATTCGCTGATCACCGATAAGGACATTGCGGTGAACTTGATGCCGGAGCGGATTTCCGGCGAAGAGACTTATCAGCATGCGCTCAACGTCACGATACTTTCGCTGATGCTCGCCAAGGAGCTGGGTTTATCGCATGAAGCACTTGTGACGCTAGGCGTAGGCGCGCTCTTTCACGATGTCGGCAAGGCCGAAATTCCGAGCCGCATTTTACTCAAGCAAGGGGTGCTGACACGCGCCGAAACCGCCGCGATTCAAGAACACGTCGGTTATGGCGTCACTATCGGAAAGCGCATGGGTTTGTCGCAAGAGGCGCTGGAAGTCATCGCGCAACATCATGAAATGCTCGATGGCAGCGGCTATCCGCGCCAGTTGTCGGGTGCCCAACTGAGCGAGCTGGCGAAGATCGTTGCGATCACGAACACCTACGACAATCTCTGCAATCCGGCGCATCCCTCGCAAGCGCTTTCGCCCCACGAAGCCTTGGCGCAGATGTACGCCCACCGGCAAAACCACTACGAAGCGGCCGCCATCGCAGCCTTGGTGCGCAGCCTCGGCGTTTATCCACCCGGCACGCTGCTTCTGCTCAATCAAGAAGTGTTCGGGCTGGTCGTATCGGTCAACGTCGGCCGGCCTCTGCGCCCAATTGTGCAAATCTACGATCCGAATGCCGCGGCCAGCCAGCCGATCTTGATCAACCTCGCCCAACTCCCGGATCTGATCATCACACGCACGCTGCGTCCGGCGCAGCTACCTCGAACCGCCTATGAACGCCTGGCGCCACGCAAACGTTGTAGCTATTACTTCGACGCGAGCGACGATCCGGTGATCTCAGCCACCCTCAAAGACAGCAACGGAATCGCAGTCGCGTGAAGAGCTACGCCGACCAACTTCTCGACTTCTGCGGCCAAGCTGTGCTCGTTATCGACCCGGAAACGTTGGAAATCGAATTCGCCAACGTGGAAACCGGCGTTCTGTTCGAATGTTCATCCGAAACCTTGCTCGGCAAGCCAATCACCGAGTTCGAAACCGGGCTACAGGAACAATGTTTCTGGGAGGAAACGCGTGCTAGCGCGAGCGCCGGCGTCCCGCGCATGGAAAGCACGCTGAAAACTTGTCGCGGTTTGATCCGGTATGTTGTCCGCAGCGTTTATCTGCGCGACCTCGACGGCCATTCCCGCTTCGTGCTCACGCTGCGCGACATTAGCAGCGAACGCGCGATCGAAAATCTGGCTGCAAGTGCCGCATCGCAGCTTGCCGCGACGCTCGAAGCCACGACACATGGTTTACTCGTGCTCGATCTGGACGGCAAGATTCAAAACTTCAATCGCCGTTTTGCGGAATTTTTTTCGCTGCCCCCGCAAGCGGGCAAGGCCAAGAATTCGAATCGCCTGCTCACCACGATCCGCCAAGCTTTCTGTACCCCGCTCTCATGGGACGCCGCATTCGGCACCGCGCTCAGAAGACCCGATCTGGCACAGACTTACACTTTCGGGCTCAGCGACGGCCGTTGGGTCGATTGCGCCGCGCACGCGCAAACCCTGCGCGGCAAAACCATCGGCGTTATCTGGACCTTCACCGAAGTCACCCATCGCATGCGGCAACAGGAAGCGCTTGCCGCAGCCCGCGACGCGGCGGAAAAAGCCAACCGCGCCAAAAGCCACTTTCTCTCGGCGGTAGGCCATGAACTGCGCGCTCCGCTGAACGCGATTCTCGGCTTTACCCAGTTGCTCGAATTCGATGCCATACCGAACCAGGAAGAAAGCTTACAGACGATCCGCCGCGCCGGAGAACATCTGCTTGCCCTGATCGACGAAGTGCTCGATTTCGCATACATCGAAGCTGGCCATATCGATCTGCATATCCAGCAGGTCAGGATCGCGGATGTGATCCAGGAGGCCATCGCCCTCACCCAATCCTTGACGATCAAACACGCAGTCACCGTGCTCAACAAGGATCGGCCATCGCTGAGCCCCGAATTTGTGATGGCCGATCCGGTACGGCTGCGGCAAATCCTGATCAACCTCATCAGCAACGGCATCAAATACAACCATCGCAACGGCAGCGTCACAATCCAAAGCCGCATGAGCGAATTGCCCGACGGCGCGCCCGCCATCGCCTTCGAGGTGAGCGACACCGGTATCGGCATTGTGCAAGAAGATTTCGACCGGCTCTTTCAACCCTTTTCCCATATTGGGAACGCCAAAAACGATGACGAAAGCAGCGGCCTCGGCCTCGCGCTCGTGCACAAGCTGACCCGGCTGATGCGCGGACAGGTGAAGGTCGAGAGCACACTCGGAGCAGGCAGCCGTTTTGTAGTCGAACTTCCCGCAGGCTGAACTCAGAACCTGTTCAATCGGTTGTAGAATTTCAGATTCGGGTTTCATAACGCTGCAAATGTTCAACCGGATTCTCGCGGGCCTCAAAGGCTCGGTAGCCAGCATTCTGCTCGCCGCCAATGTTCTACTGATCGCTTTGAGCATGGTTCCCTTTGCCCTGCTCAAGCTCCTGCTACCCTGGCCGCCGGTCAGAAAATTCACCGATCGCGTGCTCAACCGCTTGGCGGAACAATGGAGCATATTCAACGGCTGGTGGATCGCCGCGATGCAAAACATCCGCTGGGATATCGCGGGCGTCGACACGCTGCATCGGCGCGGCTGGTATCTCGTCAGCAGCAACCACCAGAGCTGGGTCGACATCCTCGTGCTACAGAAAGTGTTTCTGCGCCGCATCCCGCTGCTGAAGTTCTTCCTCAAACGCGAACTCATCTATGTTCCCGTGATCGGGCTCGCCTGGTGGGCCTTGGACTTCCCGTTCATGCGCCGCGGCAAGGGCTCGCGTTCGAGCAAAACCGATTTCGCGGCCACGCGCAAAGCCTGCGAACGCTTCAAGCTGATTCCGACCTCGGTCATCAATTTCCTCGAAGGCACGCGCTTTTCGGAAGCGAAAAAAAGCAAACAGCGCTCGCCCTACCGGCATCTTCTCAAACCCAGGATCGGCGGCCTGTCGATTGCGCTCGGCACGATGGGCGAACAGTTCGAAGCAATGCTCGACGTCACGATCATCTACCCGCAAGGCGTGCCAACCTTTTGGGATCTGCTCTCGGGCAAAGTGCGTGAAATCGTGGTACGCGTCGAAGAAATCAAAATTCCGGCCGATCTGCTTGCCGGCGATTACGAAAACGACTCTGCTTTCCGCGGACGGATGCAAGCCTGGGTGCAACAAATGTGGGACGAAAAAGACCGCAAGATCGAAGCTTGGCTGGCAAATTCCGCCAACAAAGCGCCGGCGCGCTGAGCCGGATTCGCAGACGGACATTGGCGTAAAATTTTGCCTCTTAGGAGGATGCTCTCATGATGATTGCCCAAACTGACGACCTCAACGTTCTCGGCTTCGATTCCATGCTTTCGCCGGCCGAGATCAAGTCGCGCGTCCCGATCACCGCGCGCGCCTCGGAAACAGTCATCCAAGGCCGCCAGACGCTGATGCGGATTCTGGACCGCGTCGACCCACGCCTGCTCGTCGTCGTCGGCCCATGCTCGATTCATGATCCGATTGCCGGGATCGATTACGCGCAACGCTTGAAAAAGCTCACCGATGCACTTGCCGACACGCTTTACATCGTGATGCGTGTGTATTTCGAAAAACCGCGCACGACGACCGGCTGGAAGGGCTTCATCAACGATCCGAATATGGACGACTCCTTCCGCATCGAGGAAGGCATGGAGCGTGGCCGTCTTTTTCTGCGCGATGTTGCCGAACTCGGCTTGCCCGCCGCGACCGAAGTGCTCGACCCGGTGGCCCCGCAGTATTACGGCGACCTCATCAGCTGGACCGCAATTGGCGCCCGCACCACGGAATCACAGACCCACCGCGAAATTGCTTCCGGCCTGTCGACGCCGGTTGGCTTCAAAAACAGCACCGACGGTTCGCAGGAAGCCGCCATCAACGGCATTCTTTCCGCCTCCTCCCCGCACAGCTTCCTCGGGATCAACAAGGAAGGCGTTTCGTCCGTCATCCGCACGCGCGGCAACCGCTATACGCACATTGTTTTGCGCGGCGGCGGCGGCCGGCCGAACTACGATACGGTTTCGATCGCGCTCGCGGAACAAGCGCTCGCCAAAGCCGGGCTCAAGCAAAACATCATGATTGATTGCTCGCATGCAAATTCCTGGAAAAAACCGGAATTCCAGCCGCAAGTGCTACGCGACGTCACGAACCAGATCCGCGCGGGCAACCACTCGATCATCGGTGTCATGATCGAAAGCTTCCTTGAGGCCGGCAATCAGCCGATCACCAAGGACCGCACCCAGATGAAATACGGCTGCTCCGTTACCGACGCTTGTGTGAGCTGGGAAACCACCGAAGAAATGCTGCGGCATGCGCGTGAAATGCTCGCTCCTGTTATCGCCGCGCGGAGCTCTGTGTGAGCGAATACCTCGTCGTACAAGGTCCGTCCGTTAATCCCCAAGCACTCAAACAAATTGCACAACACATCGGTGCCAACACAATAGAACCCATCCATCCCGCAGCCTTCCGCCTCACAGGCTGCCGGGAAATGCCGGCTTCAACCCCGGGCCTGGCCGCGCTGTGCCAATCGGCAAGTCTGGATTTCGGCTGGGTGCCCGAAACGCGGCGCCTCGATGCGTTCGGCCTGTTCATCACCGACATGGATTCGACGCTGATCTCGATCGAATGCATCGACGAGATCGCCGACATGATCGGCGTCAAAGCGGAAGTTTCGACGATCACCGAAGCCGCCATGCACGGCGAGATCGACTTCGCCGAATCGCTCACGCGCCGCGTGGCGCTGCTCGCCGGGCTCGAAGCCACAGCTTTGGAACGCGTGTACGCCGAACGGCTCCTGCTCAACCCCGGCGCGGAACGCCTGATTCAGACTTTGCGCGCAGCGGGGATCTACACGATTCTCGTCTCCGGCGGTTTTACCTTCTTCACCGAGCGTCTACGCGAGCGCCTCGGCTTCGATGAAGCGCATGCGAACGAACTCGAAATCGTCGCGGGCCATTTGACAGGGCGCGTGGTCGGCCCAGTCATCGACGCACAAGCCAAGCGCAACGCGCTCGAAACCGCCGCCACGCGGCTCGGTGTAAAACCGGGCCAGTGCATTGCAATCGGAGACGGCGCCAACGACCTCGAAATGTTCGCCGCCGCGGGTATTTCATTCGCCTACCGCGCGAAGCCAATCGTCAAAGCCCAGGCAAGTTACGCGCTCGATTACACGGGCCTAGATGGCGTGCTGCCTTTGCTTGGAGCCTGAAGACCGCGCCTGACAAAACGCCTTCATCGAATGCGTATGCGAGTTTCGGCCCTTCAACAGGCAACACCCGCAGTCGCTTTCACAAGGAGCCAGTCTCACACTCAGCGCGAATCATCACCAGTACTTGGGATAATTCGACGGCCTCGTCGCATTGTTGTAGATCGCCGCCACCACGGTAATGATCAGGGCTCCGACCAGCGTCGGGTAGAGAAGGAAACCCCAGCCAGGTTGAGAAAAAAACACGATGACGGGATTGGAGCCAGCCGGTGGATGGACGGTGCGTGTGAGCATCATGACGGCAATGGCAGTCCCTGCCGCTAAACCGGCAGCCCACCAGTGGGCGCCAAAAAGCGTAAGAAAGACCAAGCCAATCAGCGTGCTTAAGAAGTGCCCAAAGACAATGTTGCGCGGCTGAGAAAACGGAACATCCGGGTAGCCGAACACCAAAACGCAGGTCGCCCCAAAGGAACCCAGTACCAACGGCATCGCGGTCGCCGAGGTAAGCCCGGCGACGATCGAGATCGCAATGACTCCGCCCAGCCAAGCCAGGAACACCGCCTTGCCCGACGGCATTGGCGGCAGAGAAAGTTCTCCCCCTCGAAACTTCGAAAATAGACTGCCGCGAGCAGGCGTCGCAGGGAAAGCGTTCATCTGATTCTTCATCGTGACTTTCCTTCATCCAAAAACAATACCAAACGATTGGTATGTTATTTGGGATAAAAAATACCGTCAACCATCGTGAGTCACCCCAACTTTCGTGTGGGCCCCGCTTACGACGGCGCGCCCTCGCGCGCGAGAAGATCGACCAATCTGGCGTGCTGGCGCCGCAGTGGAGCGAAATTGCCGTTGATCCGGTGCATCAGGATGCAGCCGTGGACGATGGCGAGGGCATCCTCGGCAAGCGTGCTTGCGGATGAGAATGTGTACTTCCGGGCGAATATGGCCAGATAACAAGCCCGCCAGTCATTAAAAAAACTATGAATTCTCTCCGCGAACAATGCGTCAGCCGCGCCGATCTCAAGGCAAAGATTGGCGAGCATGCATCCGTCTGGATGACAGGAAAAGAATTCCTCAATCGCTCGATTAAAGGCTTCAAGCTCCTTGGCGCCCGGGTTCTCAACGTCGGCAATCAGGCTGAATATATTCGTCCGAAAGTAGTCATGAACTTGGTCCATGGCCGCTAACACCAAATCTTCCTTGCCTTTGAAGTAATAGTAGAGGCTCCCCTTCGTAATGCCACAAGCCTTCACGATTTCATCGATGCTGGTTGCAGAATAGCCTTTCGCACGAAAGAGACCGATCGCACGATCCAGGAGCTGTTGCCTGCCTACTTGCTTACCCATGACTAGGAGCCAAGATTAAAAAATACCGAACGGATGGTATCAGATGGTGATCAGCGGGAGTAAGTTTTGGTGTCGGACAGCGTTTAAATACGCCGGACTGTACATCCGCGTATTTACTTTTGCTTGAACATAGACTAAGGTACATACGTCGTACATCCATACTGGAGTTTGCCATGCATACCACTCGTGTGTTCAAGAACGGCAATTCACAAGCTGTTCGTATTCCTGCCGACTTGGCCTATGAGCGCACCGACATCGAACTGGAGATCGAGCGCGAAGGCGATGAAATCCGAATTCGGCCAGCGCGCCGCTCGCTGTCCGGCGTGCTAACCAAGTTCGCCCAGTTCTCCCCGGACTTCATGGCCGAAGGCCGAGACGACCAGGAGCAAGCCGAAAGGGATGCCCTGTAATGCCGCGCTATATGCTCGATACCAACATGTGCATCTATCTGATGAAGAATCAGCCGGAAGAAGTCGCCCGGCGCTTCGCTCAGTGCTACGTCGGCGATGTGGTGATGTCAGCCATCACTTACGCCGAACTGGAGTATGGCGTCGCCGTTTCCGCCGATCCGGAACGCGAACGTGCCAACTTGGCGGCGTTGATCGAGGATATCCCCGTAGTTGCCTTTGATGCATCGGCTGGCATTGCCTACGGCCCAATCCGGCAGGCGACCCGCGAGAACAAGAAGGATGCCCTCGACAAGCTAATTGCCGCCCATGCCATTGCACTTAGCATAACGGTCGTGACCAACAACATGAAGGATTTTGCCAAGTATCCCGGCGTTGTGACGGAGAACTGGCTGAGGCCTTTGACCACGAGTTGAGCGTAAGCCCCGCCATTCATGGCGGGGTCAGCGAGACAAATGTTCATTGGCGCCAAAGGCGCTCCGATTTGTGGCGAGGAAACCCCAACTTTCAAGTTGGGGTAACTCACGCAATAACCGATGCTGCTCGGCTCGGCAACGACAATCAAGGCAGAGCACAGCCCTGTCATGTGGCCGTACCTCAATAACCCAGCAACAGATTAGCCAGCGGCACGGTGAGCAAAGACAGCACGATACCGATGCCCAGCACTGCATTGGTCAGTGCCGGTTCGAGTTTATGCTCGTCGGCCAGGATCGCGGCGGAAATCATTGGTGCCATCGCCGCCTCCTGCACGCCCACCGTCAGCGTCAATCCACCCGTCTGTGTCATGCGGCCCAACAGCGATACCAGCAATGGGGCCAACGCGAGCTTCCAGGCCAGGCCGATAGAGAGTGCGGACAGTTGTTGTCTGCCAAGATGAAAGCGGAGTTGCAAACCTACCGAGAATAGCGCCAGCGGCGTCAGCGTCTCGCCCAGGGATTTGAATATGTTGTCCACTTCCCACCCTGCGGGCCAGCCACCCAGCCTTCCAACCACGAGGCCCACAACCAGGGCGATAAAGGAGGGAAAGGTCAGAATGCGGCGCGCGATCGCCCGTGGCTGTGGCGATTTGCCTGCGTACAGTGACGCCACCGCCACGCCTACCGAGGCCAGCAGCGGAAAAGTGCCAAGCTGATCGGCCACCACGGCCACCGCCAGCCCCGCATCGCCATGCAGAGCCTGCATCATCGGATAACCAATGAACGAGGTATTGCCCAAGCCGCACACCAGCGTCAACGCGCCGATGCGGCCACGCGGCCAGGCCAGCCACCGGCCGAGCAGCGCAAACAGCAGCCACCCGCCGAAAAACACGATCCACATGGCCGTTACGGGAAACCATAGCTGTGTATTTATTTCGAGTCTGGGTATCAGTTCCAGCACCAGCGCGGGCAAGGCGATGTTGATGACCCACCAGTTGATGCTGTGAACCATGCCCGAAGGCGGCTTGGCAAAACGCGCCACCAGTACGCCCAACAGCAGACAGACGAACAACAGCAGCAACGCGCTCATAAATAACTCGCAGACAAAGGGTTCCCCCAGTATAGCGAGCTTACGGGTGATCTTCCCCTACATTGTGCCTGCAAAGCGGAATCACCCCGCAGTGAATGACGGGGCTTGCGCTTGACCCGCGCTCATAAGAAGCGATCGAGCAATTTCCGGCTATGCCGGTCGAGCCGGGTTAAATCGCGGATCAGAAATTGAATCCCGTGCGAGTCGGCAATCAGCAAACTGGTGTGACCAAGGCGGCGAATGTCCTCCTCTCCCTTGAGGATAAAACGCGTCGCGCCGCGATTCGTTTCCACCTCCCAGGTACTCGGCGTGGCAAAGCTGGAGACTTGTTTGAGCCGGAGAATTTCGGGCACGAATTCGCGGCTGGCGAGCTCCTGTTCGATGTGCTCGCGCAAATCGGTCCGCAACTCGCTCAGGCTCGGAATCCAGGCCAGTTCGTACCCTTCCGCGCTGAGCAGGGAAACGCCTTCGTCCGGCGCGGCAAGCGGGAACGCGCGTACCGGCACGATGCCTGCATAACGTTTGCCATCCGCATCGATCAAAACCAGTTTGCCGAACGCATTGCGTTCAAGGCTGAAGCCCCCCGCCGGCGAAGTTTGAGTCAGTGCATTCATGCTGCTGCGGACTCCGTATTGCGTTTCGCTTCGGGCTCGCCCGCGCCGTCGCCCGCTTCGGTATCGACGTTACGCGCCTGCGCTTCGTAGAGGCGGCGATAAGCGCCGTCGAGCGTCATCAGTTCGTCATGCGGGCCGACCTCGACAATCTGGCCGCGATCCATCACCACCAGCCGATCCGCCTTGCGCAGCGTCGAAAGCCGGTGTGCGATCGCAATCGTCGTGCGGCCGCGCACGAGGTTGTCGAGCGCTTTCTGGATTTCCTTTTCGGTTTCGGTGTCGACCGAGGAAGTCGCCTCGTCGAGAATCAAAATCCGCGGATCGATCAACAAGGCGCGCGCAATCGAGATGCGCTGGCGCTCCCCGCCCGAAAGCCCCTGCCCGCGCTCGCCCACAAGTGAATCGTAGCCCTGCGGCAAACGCAGGATGAATTCATGCGCATGCGCGGCGCGCGCGGCCGCGATGATTTCCGCGCGCGTGGCGTCCGGTTTGCCGTAGGCGATATTTTCCGCAACCGTGCCGAAGAACAGGAAGGGCTCCTGCAGGACGAGGCCGATATGACGGCGGTATTCGGCGACCGGTAAGGAACGCGTATCGACGCCATCGACGCGGATCGCACCTTCGCTGACATCGTAGAAACGGCAGATCAGATTCACCAGCGTGCTCTTGCCCGATCCGCTGTGGCCGACGAGGCCGATCATTTCGCCGGGTTCGATATTCAGCGACAGGCCGCGGATCACCGAGCGGTTGCCGTAGCGGAATCCGACATCGCGCAATTCGATCGCGCCCGTCACACGTTCGATATGCACGGGTTTGGCCGGCTCCGGCACATTCGATACATGGTCGAGAATATCGAAGATCCGCTTCGCGCCCGCCGCCGCTTTTTGCGTGACAGACACGATGCGGCTCATCGAATCGAGCCGGCCGTAGAAACGCCCGATGTAAGCGAGGAACGCCGTCAGCGTACCGACCGTAATATCGTTGTGCGAAATCTGCCAGATTCCGAAGGCCCACACGACGAGCAGGCCGATTTCGGTCAACAATGAAACCGTCGGCGCGAACACCGACCAGATCTTATTGAGACGGTCGTTGATGAGCAGATTGTGCTTGTTGGCTTCGCGGAAGCGCAGCGCCTCACGCTTTTCCTGCGCGAACGCCTTGACGACGCGGATGCCCGGAATCGTATCGGCGAGCACATTCGTGACCTCGCCCCAGACACGGTCGGTTTTTTCGAAGCCGGTGCGCAAGCGGTCGCGCACGGCATGAATCATCCAGGCGATAAACGGCAAGGGCAGCAAGGTCACAAACGCAAGCAAGGGGTCGATACTGAACAGGATGGCGGCCGTCATCACGATCATCACCACATCGGTAATGAAGTCCAGGGCATGCAGCGAGAGGAAAACGCTGATCCGGTCGGTTTCCGAACCGATACGCGCCATCAGATCGCCGGTCCGCTTGCCGCCGAAGTATTCGAGCGAAAGTTGCAGCAAATGCTCATAAGTCGTGGTGCGCAAATCCGCCGCGATGCGTTCCGAAACCAAGGCCAGAATATAGGTTTTGGCCCAGCCCAACCCCCAGGAGACGATGGCGGCGCCGAGCAGGCCACCGAGGTAGAACAGGACGGTGGCGGCTTCGATTTGACGCCCGTTTTGGAACGGGATCAGCACATCATCCATCAAGGGCATGTAGAGATAGGGCGACACCAGCGTCGCGCCGGTCGCGCCGAGCATCAGCAAGAAGCCCGCGAGCAATTGGCCACGGTAAGGGTGCGCGAAGCGCCACAGCCGGAATAATGTCCAGGTCGAAGGCGGCGTATGCAGTTCGCGCGCGCAGATCGGACACTCATCCTCGTCCGGCGGCAAAGGCGCTTTACAGCTTGGGCAAATCGCCCCGCTTTCGGCTTGGGGCGGATGCACTGCCGACGCACTGTCGCGTTGCAGTTCGAATTGCTTGATCAAGCGCAGCGCGGCGACATTCTGCGCCAGGGTGTGACGCCAAATAGCGAGGCGGCCATCCGCGGCATGCAACTCCAGGCTCGCGACACCGGCATGGTCGTAATGCTTCAGGACCAGATCGCTGCGATAAGGCCAGCTTTGCCAGTCATCGCGCTCCGGCATGCGCGCCAGCAACCTGTGATTCGTCACAACGATCACGCCTGTCGCAAAATGTAATTGCGTATCGAGGTCAACCTCGAACCACGCTAAAACGTTCTCGTTATCTAGTAACTGTGATTCAAAATCGGCCCGCCAAATGTCAGGCAATAAACTGCGCACAGGAACGGAATTTCGGTCTTCGATCGTCATTATGAGATGCATCGCCGCACAAAACGCGGTTTATTGGAGTAGCCCAAGTCGCCGAGCATCGCAGACTGTGGGCAGGAATCGCAAACAGAAGTTGCCCGGAGCCAGACAGCAAATTCAAGGCCGTAGTATTTACGGTATTCTCATGCCTGCCACGGCTGCATGTCTGCCGAGTATACCGTACCGTACGGCCTGCCCAAGCCCTGCGCGAACAATAGACCATCCTGCCATGACCCCTCGATTTAAAGATTGCATGCGCCCGCGCTTGCGCCATAACTGAATCATGAAGAAGAAAGACATTGAGCTTCTCCGCGTAACCTATCTGCGCGGGCCGAACATCTGGACCTATCGGCCCGTGCTCGAAGCGTGGGTGGACATCGGCGCGCTGGAAGAATATCCATCCAATTTTTTGCCTGGCTTTACGGAGCGGCTCACGGCCTGGCTCCCGTCGTTGATCGAGCACCGCTGCGGCATCGGCGAACGCGGCGGTTTCGTGCAGCGCCTGCATGAAGGCACCTGGGCCGGGCATATTCTCGAACACGTCACGATCGAACTCTTAAATCTCGCCGGCATGCCGACAGGCTTCGGCAAAGCGCGCAGCGTCGGCGAGCCGGGCATTTACAAAGTTGTGATCCGGGCGCGCAATGAACAAGTCAGCCGCGCGGCGCTGCTCGCGGCGCGCGAATTGATCATGGCCGCGATCGAAGACCGCCCTTTTGATGTCGCAGGCAGCGTCGCGGAACTGCATGAAATGGTGGACGAACTCTATCTCGGGCCCAGCACCGCCTGCATCGTCGATGCCGCGGTGGGACGCCGCATCCCGTGGTTGCGCCTGACGAGTGGCAATCTCGTCCAGCTTGGCTATGGCGCCGCGCAACGCCGGATCTGGACTGCCGAAACCGATCGCACGAGCGCGATCGCGGAAGGTATTTCACGCGATAAGGATTTGACCAAAACGCTGCTTCAATCCTGCGGCATACCCGTGCCTGAAGGGCGTATCGTCGCCAGCGCGGAAGAAGCCTGGGAAGCCGCGCAGGACATCGGTCTTCCGGTCGTTGTCAAACCGAGCGACGGAAATCACGGTCGCGGTGTTTCAATCGAGCTGAGGACGCGCGAGGAAATCGAAGCCGCTTACCACCTTGCCGAGCCGGAAGGCAGCGAAGTCATCGTCGAGCATTTCATCCGCGGCAACGAACACCGGTTGCTCGTCGTTGGCGATCGGGTCGTCGCGGCCACACGCGGCGAAGCCGCCTGGGTCAAGGGCGATGGCCGCTCGACGGTGCTGGAATTGATCGAAACCCAGCTCAACAACGATCCGCGCCGCGGGCTGAGTGAAGATTTTCCGCTCAACAAAATCCTCGTCTCCGAAGACCCCGCAGTCCAGCTCGAACTTACGCGCCAAAAACTCACACCGAATTGCGTGCCGCCCGCGGACGAGATGGTGCTGATTCAACGCAACGGCAACCTCGCCTGGGATGTGACCGATGCGGTGCATCCCGAAGTCGCCGCCACCGTTGCACTTGCCGCGCGGATTGTCGGCCTCGACATCGCGGGCGTCGACCTGGTTGCCGAGGATATTGCAAAACCCTTGCAGGAACAGGACGCCGCCATCGTCGAAGTCAATGTCGGCCCCGGCTTGCTGATGCATCTGAAACCGGCCAGCGGCAGCCCGCGCCCGGTCGGTAAGGCCATCGTCGACCATTTGTTCCCGGAAGGAGATTCCGGCCGGATTCCGATCATCGGCGTTGCGGGCACGCAAGGCACGAACACCATCGCACGCATGCTCGCCTGGCTGATCCATCTTGCCGGGAAGCATGTCGGCCTTGCCTGTAGCGACGGACTTTATCTCGATCGCCGTCAAGTCGAAAAAGGCAATTGCGCAAGCTGGGCCGCCGGGGAACGGCTGTTGATCAATCGCATGGTCCAAGCTGCCGTCTTCGAAAACGGCAGCCGCAACATTCTTGCCGAGGGTTTGGCTTACGACCGTTGCCAGATCGGCGTCGTGACCGACGCCAACGACGACGACGCATTGCGCGAATTTCACATCCGTGAACCCGAACAGCTCTACAACGTGCTGCGCACCCAGGTCGACGTCGTGCTACCCGAAGGTGTTGCGGTGCTCAATGCGGCCGACGCCCTGGTCGCCGAAATGGCCGAGCTGTGCGATGGCGACGTTGTGTTTTACGGTGCCGATGCCGGGCTGCCGCCTATCGTGGAGCATCTCGCGCAATGCCGCCGCGCGGTATTCCTGCGCGACGGCGAAATCATGCTCGCAACCGGCCCGCAGGAATCGGCCCTGGCGCGTCTGGACGCATTCCCGTTCGCACTGGCGAATCCCGGCGCCGCGCCAGAGATCATTCTTGCCGTCGTCGCAGCGGCATGGGCTTTCGGCATTTCCCCCGAGCTGATCACCGCGGGGATCGAGACCTTCGAGCCCGAGCGCTCCGCGCCGCCCGACACGGCGCAACGACCACACAAATCGCACAAGAATTAACCCGACACGCCGCCATTACAGGAAGAATTTGATGGAAGTTTCGCGCATCCGAGCCCTCCGCGGCCCGAACCTATGGAGCCGCCACACCTCCATTGAAGCGATCGTCACCTGCGTGGGAATAGAGTGCAACATCGATGAGCTGTCCGGCTTCGAAGCCCGGCTGCGCATGCGCTTTCCCAACATCAGCGTGCTCCAGCCGGAAAGCCACGGAGAAACCGTCGCGCTCGCGCATGTACTCGAATACACGACGCTGTGCCTGCAAGCCGAAGCCGGCTGTCCAGTGACCTTCAGCCGCACGGCTAAAACGGTGGAGCACGGCGTTTATCAAGTCGTAGCCGAATACACCGAAGAACCCGTCGGCCGGCTCGCCCTCGAACTCGCGCAAACGCTGATTCAAGCAGCCATCGACGACCAGGCTTTCGATCTCGAAGCCGCGCTCGCCAGCCTGCGTGAGCTGGACGAAGACACGCGGCTTGGCCCGAGCACAGGCTCAATCGTCCAGGCCGCCATGACGCGCGGGATTCCATTCCGGCGCCTAACGCAAGGCAGCCTCGTACAATTCGGCTGGGGCCGCAAACAGCGCAGAATCCAGGCCGCCGAAACCGACCGGTCGAGCGCGATTGCCGAATCGATCGCGCAGGACAAAGAGCTGACGAAGAAGCTGCTCCAGTCGGCGGGCGTTCCAGTGCCGACCGGCCGCCCAGTCAAGGATGCCGAAGACGCCTGGGCCGCGGCTTGTGAAATCGGCCTGCCCGTCGTCGTCAAGCCGCAGGACGGCAATCAAGGCAAAGGCGTCACCGTCAACATCACCAGCCGCGCGCATCTCGAACGCGCCTATGCCACGGCCACCGAATTCCGCGACGACATCATGGTCGAGCGTTTTCTGCCGGGGCACGACTATCGCCTGCTCGTCGTCGGCGACAAAGTTGTCGCGGCGGCGCGGCGCGACCCGCCGCAAGTCGTCGGCGACGGCAAGCACACGGTGCGCGAGCTTGTCCAACACGTGAATAGCGATCCGCGCCGCGGCGAGGGACACGCCACTTCACTCACGAAAATCCGCTTCGACGATATCGCGCTTGCGCGCCTCGCCGTCCAAAATCTGCATGCCGACTCCGTACCGGCCAGGGGCCAGCGCGTCATTCTGCGCAATAACGCGAATCTTTCGACGGGCGGCACCGCAACCGACGTCACCGACGATGTGCATCCCGAAGTCGCCGCGCGCGCCGTTGCCGCCGCTCAGATGGTCGGGCTCGACATATGCGGCGTCGATGTCGTCTGCGACAGCCTGCTCAAGCCGCTCGAAGAGCAAGGCGGCGGCATCGTCGAAGCCAACGCCGCGCCGGGGCTGCGCATGCACCTCTCGCCGTCCTACGGCAAAGGCCGCGCCGTCGGCGAGGCGATCGTCGAGCACATGTTCGCGCATGACGACCAGGGCCGCATCCCGGTCATCGCCGTCACCGGCACCAATGGCAAGACCACCACGGTGCGTTTGATCGCCCATCTGTTCACTACGAATGGAATGTGTGTCGGCATGACCAACACGGATGGCGTCTATATCGGCAAACGCCAGATTGACAGCGGCGATTGCAGCGGACCGCGTAGCGCGCGCAATGTGCTCCTGCATCCCGATGTCGACGCCGCCGTGCTCGAAACCGCGCGCGGCGGCTTGTTGCGCGAAGGGCTGGCCTTCGATCGCTGCCAGGTCGCGGTCGTCACCAATATCGGGCTCGGCGATCATCTCGGCCTGAACTACATCACCAACGTCGAAGACCTCGCGGTGCTCAAACGCGTGATCGTCCAGAACGTCGCGCCCGACGGTGTCGCGGTACTCAATGCGGCGGACCCCAATGTCGCCGGCATGGCCGAGAGTTGCCCGGGCACGGTGACCTTCTTCGCGCTCGACCGCTTCCATCCGGTCATGGCCACGCATCGCGCGCAAGGCAAACGCGTCGTCTATGCCGAAGGCAAAACCATCGTTGCGCTCGAAGGCAGCGCCAGGCAGCGGATCGCGCTCGACGAAGTACCCATCACGCGCGGAGGGACAATCAGCTTCCAGGTCGAAAACGTCATGGCCGCCACCGCCGCCGCATGGGCGGCGGGACTCGGCTGGGATGTCATCCGTGCGGGCCTGGCCAGCTTCACCAACGATTCGGACAATGCGCCCGGCCGTTTCAACGTTTTCGATTATCGCGGCGCGACCGTGATTGCCGATTACGGCCACAATCCCGACGCAATGCAGGCGCTCGTCCGCGCCGTCGAAGCGATGCCCGCGCAACGCCGCAGCGTCGTCATCAGCGGCGCGGGGGATCGGCGCGACGAGGATATTCGCCAGCAGACCGAAATCCTCGGCGACGCCTTCGACACTGCGATCCTCTATCAAGACCAATGTCAGCGCGGCCGCGCTGATGGCGAAGTCCTCGCCCTGCTGCGTGCCGGCCTGACCCAGGCGCGGCGCACGCAAAATATCCAAGAGATCCGCGGCGAATTTCTCGCTATCGACACGGCGCTCGCGGCGTTACAGCCAGAAGACCTCTGCCTGATTCTCGTCGACCAGGTCGAAGAAGCGCTCGCGCATATCGCAAAACGCGTGGCCGAAGCCTGAAAAATCGGCGCTTGATTTCGGGGCGTCCTTGCGGACGCCTTTTTTATTTCCCGTCCTTGTTAAACTGACAGGTTCGAATATAGCCGTTGCGCAGCCATGCCCCAGATTCAGCGCCTCCCTGAAATCCTGATTAACCAGATCGCCGCCGGCGAAGTCGTCGAACGGCCCGCCTCGGTCCTCAAAGAAGTGCTCGAAAACAGCCTCGATGCCGGTTCGCGCGCGATCGAAGTGCAACTTCAGCAAGGCGGCGTCAAACAGATCCGCGTGGCCGACGATGGCCGCGGCATTCAAAAAGACGAACTCGCGCTCGCGCTCGAACGGCACGCCACCAGCAAGATCGCCACGCTCGAAGACCTCGAACATGTGGCGACGATGGGCTTCCGCGGCGAGGCGCTGGCCTCGATCGCCTCGGTCGCGCGCGTCACGCTGACGAGCCGGGCGCAAGACGCGGCGCATGCCTGGCGCATCCACGCCGGCGAATCCGCGCCCTCGCCGGCCGCGCTGAATACCGGCACCGTCGTCGAAGTCGCGGACCTTTACTGGAACGTGCCCGCGCGGCGGAAATTTCTGAAAACCGAAAGCACCGAATTCGCGCATTGCGATGACGCATTCCGCCGCATCGCGCTCGCGCGGCCCGAGGTCGCCTTCCTGCTCCAGCACAATGGCCGCGTCAGCCTGCGCCTGACGCCCGGTGACATGCGTAAGCGTTGCGGCGAAATCCTCGGCGAAGAATTTCTGACGCATGCGCGCGCCATCGAAGCCGAAGCCGCGGGCCTGAAGCTAACCGGCTTTGCCGCCCTGCCCGCTTACGCGCGCGCCAGCCGCGATGCGCAATATTTTTTCGTCAACGGCCGCTTCGTGCGCGACAAACTGATCCAGCACGCGCTGCGCCAAGCCTATGCCGACATCCTGCACGGCAGCAAACACCCGGCTTTCGCATTATTCCTGACGCTCGACCCAGCCCAGGTGGACGTCAACGTACATCCGGCCAAAACCGAAGTGCGCTTCCGCGAGGCGCGCGCAATTCACCAATTCGTCCTGCATGCGGTGAGCCGCGGGCTCGCAGCGCCGCTCGCGGAAGCCGCGCAGCCCCATGCATCCGCAGCGCCCCAGATTTCCGCGCATGAACCCACGCGACCTCTGCAAGCGGAACAATACCGGCTGGGCGTTGCCGAGCCGCGCCAGCCCTATCGTGTCGACAGCGTCGCCGCGCACGCCACCGCAACGCGCGCGGCGGCCGACTTCTTTCGCCCCGCCCACACCGCGCCTGCGCCGCACAGCATTCCGCTCGAAGCAAACGATGCAGACGGAGCACCGCTCGGCTACGCGCTCGCGCAACTGCACGGCGTTTATGTTCTGGCGCAGAACGCGCGCGGTCTGGTGCTCGTCGATATGCACGCCGCGCATGAGCGCATCCTCTACGAAAAGCTCAAAAGCGTGCTCGACGGAGCCCCCGCGACGCAGCGCCTGCTTATTCCAGCGGTATTTGGCGCATCAAGCCGGGAGATGGCCTGCGCCGAAACGCAGCATGACACGCTTGAGCGCATCGGTTTCGAAATCGCGCCGGCAGGCCCGGCCGAACTTGCCGTGCGCAGCGTTCCAGCCCTCCTCGTACGCGCGGACATCGTTGCCCTGATGCGCGCGCTGCTCGCCGAACTAGGCGAATACCCGGCATCCGACGTGATAAGCGCGCGGCGCAACGAACTGCTCGCGACGCTGGCCTGCCACGGCGCGGTCCGCGCGAACCGCAGCCTCAGCCTGCCGGAAATGAACGCCCTGCTGCGCGAAATGGAAATCACCGAACGCGCCGACCAATGCAACCACGGTCGCCCGACCTGGACACAGCTTTCGCTAACCGATCTCGATAAGCTTTTCCTGCGCGGGCGATAAGGTCAAACCGTCACGAATGACATGTTTCATGACAACTGCATTAAGGCAAGGGTTTGCAAGCCCAATCCGCACTATACCCCGCGTCATTCTGCGCAAAGCGAAGGGCCGTCTGAACGAATCAAAAATGAGAGACTTTGAATGAATTACCGTAGAGAAATAGATGGCCTTCGCGCCATTGCTGTTTTGCCCGTTATTCTGTTTCATGCCGGATTTCCGTGGATAAAAGGCGGATTTATTGGCGTTGATATATTTTTTGTAATCAGTGGATATTTGATTACCAATATTATAATTTCCGAGCGTGAAGCAGGCGTCTTTACTTTGTCGGGGTTTTACGAAAGACGTGTTCGTCGAATTTTACCTGCCTTGTTTTTTGTATTGTTGTGCAGTTTTCCTGCGGCGTATGTTTTACTTCTTCCTGACCAGATGACGCGTTTTGCAAAGAGTTTGGTTTCTGGAGTCTTATTTGTTTCAAACTATTTCTTCAAAAGGAATCTCGGCTATTTTGCGCCGGATGCGGAAGGTGAGCCCTTATTGCATCTTTGGAGTCTTGCAGTTGAAGAACAGTATTACATTTTCTTCCCTTTGTTGGTGATGTTGTTTTTGAACAGAAAAAGAAATGGTGGTCTCAAGAATCAACTCTGGCGGCTTGTCATGGCAATGTCGTTGATATCTGTTGCAAGCTTCGTTTACGCTGAAACCAAGCACGGAGTCGAAACTTTATTTTACGATACACGGGGACGTGTCTGGGAATTGTTTATTGGCGCATTTTCAGCGATTTATTTGCGCAGGCAGGAGCGCATTTCTGCGGGGGGGGGGGGGGGGGGGGGGTGTGTGTGGTTGTGTTGCGCCTGTTGGGTTTGTTGTTTGTTTTGGGTGTTTTTTTTTTTAGTTGCAATGGGGTGTGGGTTTTGTTGGTTTTTTGTGTTTGGTTGGTGTTTTGGGGGGGGGGGGGGGGGGGGGGGGTGGGGGGGGGGGGGGGGGGGGGGGGGGGGGGTACTTGCTGAATGTGGCTCAGCTTTAGGGCTTTTGCTGATCTTTGGCGCTTGTTACGGCATAAATAAATCTTTTCCATTTCCGGGTCGCTGGGCTTTATTACCCACATTAGGGGCCGCGCTGGTAATTATTTTTGCTTCTCCTGGCACACTGACAGGACGTTTATTGTCGACCCGGATTCTAGTCGGTGTGGGGTTGATCAGTTACAGCGCCTATTTATGGCATTGGCCACTGTTTGTGTTTGCCCGCATGGCCATTCAAAAGCCCTCTCTCACATTGTTTGCGGGATTATCGGTAGTATCCCTGGGGTTGGCGTTTGTGTCCTGGCGCTACGTGGAGCGTCCATTTCGCGACCGTCAATTGTTCCAGCGGCATCGGATATTCCGTTTTGCCGCATTGGGAGCAACGTTGCTAGTAATTCTCGGATGCATTGGGTTGAATGGCATTCCATCGCGTTTTACGGAAGATGATCTGGATTTACTGGTTTCGCTTCAAGAGAGAACTCGTTATGTTGTTGAACGTCATGATCATTTGAAAGAAATCAATTACTTCGATAGTGAGAAAAAACCACATGTACTATTGTTGGGAGATAGCCATTCCGAGGATTTTATAAATATGATAGCGGAGGCAGGATTGCTGTCCAATGCGGAAATAAGAGTACGTTATATACCTACGGTGTGTCAGATTTATCTTGGCAAAGAAGAGGGTCTGAATTTTATCGAAGAAAAATACAGAGCTACTTGCATAAAAAATGTATACAGTAAAAATCTATATCTGGATATTCAGTCTTTGGTCAGGGATGCGAATATAGTTATATTTTCAGCAGCATGGCAGGAATGGGCGGCCCGCCGTTTGCCAGAGACAATTAAAAATCTTCATATCCCGGATTCGGCCCGCGTTATCGTACTTGACAGGAAAAATTTTGGAACGTCGATTAGAAAGTACGCCTACCTTGGTTTATCCCTTCAAGAAAAAACTGCATTACGCAATAGAAGCGCTGATGATGTTATCAGCACAAACGAAATATTGCGTACAGGCATGAAATCTATGCCTGATATAGAATTTATCGATTTGTATGAGCTGATTTGTGGCGCAGGTTCATTAACCTGTCCCGTTTTTTCTCCCGAGGGAAGGCTTTTATCGCATGACGGTAGCCACTTGACGCAGGCCGGAGCTGTTTGGATTGGTGAACGATTGAAACAGCATCCGGTATTCAAGACGCTTGAAGGTGGATTATCAAATTAGCTCATAGCCCATAGATACCGTGTCCTGCAACCTCATGCAGAATGACACGGAGTAAACGATTTTCATCTATACAATCGTCCATGATGTGAGAGTTTTGTGTTGACACCATTCAAGCGCCGCTCACAAAACCCAGCGCAACAATGCAGACAAGGCTTGTCGGCGATGCCACGCAGCGGCTTGTCCAACCGACGTTTTTCCGCCAAGCAGGCGAGCCGGATTTGGCGAGCGAGCAGGGCTTGACTTACCAGTAAGGCAAAACTACCATGATGGCATCCTTGTTTTACTGGAGCGTATCATCATGACGGTCGTGACGCTTTCGGGCAAAGGCCAGTTGGTGCTGCCTGCCGAGATACGCCGCCGCTTTGGCCTGACCGCCGGGAGCCGTTTGGAGTTAACGGAAGAGGCCGATGGGCTGCGGCTAACCGTTCCGCATCGCCTGAGCGCCGAAAGCGTCGAATCGGGTTACGGCATGGTCGCCCTGCGCCCTGGCGGCAAGCCGCGACGGCTCGCGGATTTCGATGCGGCCAGCCTGCTAGCCAAAGACCGCGCATGAAGGCCGTCGATACCAACGTGCTGGCGCGCTTTTTCGTCGATGATCCCGACGACGCCGAAGCCGCGCGCCAGCGTCCCGCCGCGCTAGCTGCGATGCGCGGACGGGTATTCGTCTCCGTCACGGTGTTGCTGGAACTGGAATGGGTGCTGCGCGGCTTTTATGTGCTGCCTCCCGCCACCATTCATCGCGTCGTGAGCGCGTTGTGCACCTATGAAAACGTGGTGATTGAAGATCGCGCCAATGTGCAAACCGCGCTGGAAGCCTTCAAGGCCGGGCTGGATTTTGCCGATGCCCTGCATCTGAGCCGCGCCGCCTCGTGTTCGGCGCTGCTGACGTTCGACAAACGCCTCATCAAACGAGCGGCAACGCAGGCGAACGCGCTGCCTTGTGAATTACCCGGCGCGGCTTGAAATTTTCATTGCCGACGCCGGGCGGCGCCAAAATTTACAGCCTGACAAGAAACTGGCGCGGTAACCCGGCTTTCAAAATACGGTGGATTTCTCCGGTAAATAACTGTCGCCTCCCGGACGATCAATTACAACTTATGCCTTGCCATGTAAAAGGCGATACCCGAGACTTCCTTAATTAGCGCACCAATTCAAACAGCATTTCCATGTGGATCGTCCAACTGGCCCTGCGCCGGCCCTATACCTTCATCGTCCTGGCGCTCCTGATTCTGCTCGCCACCCCGTTTGTGCTGCTGCGCATGGCGACGGACATTTTTCCTGAGATCGATATTCCGGTCATCAGCATCATCTGGAACTACAACGGCTTGCCGGCAAGCGAAATGGCCGACCGCATGGCGGCGGTCAGCGAGCGCGGCCTGACCACGGTGGTCAACGACATCGAACATATCGAATCGACCTCGCTGAACGGCATTTCGATCGTCAAGCTCTTCTTTCAACCTGGCGCGAATATTCAAACGGCGATCGCGCAGGTCGTTTCCGCCTCGCAGGCGCACACGCGCCAGATGCCGCCAGGCACAACGCCGCCGATGATCATCAAATATTCGGCTTCAAGCATTCCGATCCTGTAACTGGGGCTTTCGAGCCAGACGCTCTCGGAGCAGGAACTCAACGATACGACGCTGAACCAGTTCCGCCCGCGCCTCATCACCGTACCCGGCGTGGCGATGCCCTACCCCTACGGCGGCAAATCGCGCCTGATCTCGGTCGACCTCGACACCTCGGCCCTGCTCGCGCACGGTCTCACGCCGACCGACATCGTCAACGCAGTCGGCGCGCAGAATCTGATCCTGCCTTCCGGCACGCAAAAACTCGGCGAAACCGAATACAACGTCGGGCTCAACGGCACGCCGCCATCGATTGCCGCGCTCAACGCGATCCCGGTGCGCACCGCGAATGGCGTAACTACTTATTTGAAAGACGTGGCCCATGTGCGCGACGGCTTTTCACCGCAAACGAACATCGTGCGCCAGGACGGCCAGCGCGGCGTCCTGCTCTCGGTACTCAAGAACGGCGGCACCTCGACGCTTGCGATCGTCAAAGAAATCTTCCACCGCCTGCCCGTCGTCTCGCAGGTGCTGCCCAAAGAGGTCACGGTCACCCCGCTGTTCGACCAGTCGCTCTTCGTCAAGGCCGCGATCCAGAGCGTCGCGCATGAAGCACTGATTGCCGCGTGCCTCACCGCCGCGATGATCCTGCTCTTCCTCGGCGACTGGCGCGCCACCTGCATCATCGCCGTTTCGATCCCGCTATCAATCCTGAGTTCGATCATCGTGCTGCATCTGCTCGGCGAAACGATGAACCTCATGACACTCGGCGGACTCGCGCTCGCCGTCGGCATTCTCGTCGACGATGCGACGGTCACGATCGAAAACATCGAACGCCACCTGCACGATGAACGCGATTTCCACGATGCGATTCTGCATGGCGCCTCCGAAATCGCGGTGCCTACCCTCGTATCTACACTATGCATCTGCATCGTTTTCGTGCCGATGTTCTTCCTCACCGGCGTGGCGCGCTTTCTGTTCGTGCCGATGGCCGAAGCCGTCATCTTCGCGATGCTGGCCTCCTACCTCCTCTCGCGCACCCTGGTTCCGACGCTCGTGATGTACCTGATGGACAAGCGTCACGGCGCAACCAGCTCGCGCAGCCTTTTGCAGCGGATCTACCGCCGTTTCGATGCTTCTTTCGAGCGCATACGCGCGAATTACTCGACCGTGCTGGCAGCGGTGCTCGCGCGGCGCAGGTTGTTCATACTCGGCTTCGCGGGTTTCAGCGTACTTTCCTGCGGGCTCTATCCGTTGCTCGGCCGCGATTTTTTCCCCGACGTCGATGCCGGGCAGATCCGGCTCCACATGCGCGCACCAACGGGTACCCGGATCGAAGAAACCGCTTATCTGGCCGACCGCGTCGAAGCCGCGATCCGCGAAATCGTGCCGCAGCAGGAACTGCAAACGATCGTCGACAATCTCGGTCTGCCCTACTCGGGCATCAATCTGTCATACAGCAGCGCCGGCACCATCGGCGCGTCGGATGCCGAAATCCTCGTCGCATTGAAACCCGGCGGACACGGCCCCACGAACGAGCATATCGAGCGCTTGCGCGCCGAACTCCCGGCCCGCTTTCCCGGCGTCGAATTCGCATTCCAGCCCGCCGACATCGTAAGCCAGATTCTCAATTTCGGCCTGCCCGCGGCGATCGACGTGCAATTCCTCGGCAAGGACCAGGCGGAGAACTATCGCTTCGCCGCGCGCCTGATGGAAAAGATCAAGCAGATTCCCGGCGCCGTCGACACGCATATTCACCAGCGCTTCAATCAGCCGACGCTCGGCGTCGAAATGGATCGCGTGCGCCTACAGCAACTCGGGCTCTCCGCCGCCGACGTCGCGCAGAACATGCTGGTGACATTGAGTTCGAGTTTCCAGACCTCGCCGGCATTCTGGCTCAATCCGGCTAACAGTATCGTCTACCAGGTCGCGGTTTCCTCGCCGCAATACCGCATGGACTCGCTCGACGCCTTGCTGCGTACCCCAATCGGCGGCGGCGATAATCGGCCCTCGCAACTGCTCGGCAATCTCGTCCAGATCAAACCCGCAGTACAACCGGCCATCGTTTCGCACTACGACATTCAGCCAGTCGTCGATATTTACACCAGCGTGCATGGCACCGACCTTGGCAGCGTCGCAGCGCAGATCGAAAAACTCGTCGACGAAGTACGCCCCACGCTGCCGCGCGGCGCGCAAGTCGAAATCCGCGGCCAGGTCCAAACGATGCAAAGTTCCTTCATCGGCCTTGGCGTCGGTCTAGCGATGGCGATCGTCCTCGTCTACCTTCTGATCGTGGTCAACTTCCAAAGCTGGCTCGACCCCTTCATCATCATCTGCGCCCTGCCCGCAGCGCTCGCCGGAATCGCCTGGATGCTCTTCCTCACCGGCACGACGCTCAGCGTGCCTTCGCTGACAGGCGCGATCATGACAATGGGCGTGGCCACCGCGAACAGCATTCTCGTCATCACCTTCGCGCGCGAGCGCATGCGCGCCGGCGATAGCCCGACCGAGGCCGCGCTGCGCGCGGGTTCAACACGCCTACGCCCAGTGATCATGACCGCATTGGCAATGATCATTGGCATGGTACCGATGGCGCTCGGCCTCGGCGAAGGCGCGGAACAAAACGCCCCGCTCGGCCGCGCCGTCATCGGCGGCCTGCTCTTCGCCACGGTTTCCACGCTGATCTTTGTGCCCGCCGTTTTCGCCGCATTCCACACGCGCCTGCGTGCGCGCGCCACGGCGCCCGAATTTCCGCTCGCCACTGAGAACCACTGAGATGGAAGAATTCCAAACCCTCGCCGCCCCACGCGCAATCCGCCGCGCCTGGATCGCGCTTGCGATCGTCCTCGCCCTGCTTGCGCTCGGCAGCATCCGCATTCTGATCCTGCGCAACGCGCGTGCCGATGCGCTGGCGAAAACCGCCGAAGCGCACAGCAGCCAGCATGTCACCGTCACGCACGGCCAAACCGATAGCGGCGAGGAACAGCTTGTGCTGCCCGGCACTTTGCAAGGTTTTCTCGAAGCGCCGATCCATGCGCGCACCAGCGGCTATGTGCTGCGCCGCGAGAAGGACATCGGCAGCACGGTAAAAAAAGGCGAGTTGCTCGCCGAACTCGACACGCCCGAAGTCGATCAAGAGCTTGCTCAGGCGCGCGCAACCCGTACACAAACCGCGGCCAGCGCGGCGCTTGCGAAAAGTTCGTTCGAGCGCTGGAAACGCTTGCGCACCGAGGACGCCGTCTCGCAACAAGAGCTCGATGAGCGGCAGAGCACATTCCACCAATCCGAAGCCGACCTTGTCGCGGCCGATGCGAACGTGCGACGGCTCGAAGAACTCGAACGCTTCAAACGCATCACCGCGCCCTTCGACGGCGTGATCACCCACCGCAACATCGACGTCGGCAATCTCGTCAACAGCGGCAACGGTGGTACGGGACAGGCGCTCTTCACCCTCACGCGCAGCGACCCGCTGCGGCTCTACATCGATGTGCCGCAAGCGTATGCGAAGCTCGTGAAGATTGGCCAGGTCGTCAAAGTGCGTTTAGCCGAGACGCCCGGTGAGCGTTTCGAAGGAAAAGTCAGCCGGCTCGCCCACGCCATCGATCCCGCCACTCGCACCATGCAAGTCGAAGTCACCCTGCCGAACCCGGACGGAAAGCTGCTCTCCGGCGCTTACGTCGAAGCCGGTTTTCCCGGCGCGCGCGCGGCCGGTTCGCTGATCGTGCCGGTCAACACCCTGCTCTTCCGCAAAGACGGCCCGCAGATCGCGGTCGCCGGCGCGAACGGCAGCTTACAGTTGCGCAGCGTAAAAATCGGCCGCGACTACGGCAGAACGGTCGAAATCGTCGCCGGCATCACCGCACAAGACGCGCTGATCGTGAATCCATCCGACTCTTCGGAGGACGGACAGAAGATCAAGATCGTCTCCGAACTCAAGGCAAAGTAGGCGCTTCGCCCTGAAGCGTAACAATCTGGCAGCCTCCCATTTTGTTGTAGTGACATAACTACATTTATTGCATCCAAAGCCTTTGCGTAGTAACGTTCCTACAATACACAAAAAGGAACAGCCATGACGATCACGACCCTATCGAGCCGAGAGCTGAATCAAGACGTCGGGCGCGCTAAAAAAGCGGCCTTCGACGGTCCTGTATTCATCACAGACCGGGGCAAGCCTGCGCATGTGTTGCTTACTTTTGCCGAGTACCAACAACTGGTCAGGCAGCGGAGAGATATTGCCGATGCGCTTGCGATGCCAGGTATTGAAGAAGTCGAATTCGATCCACCGCGCATTAAGATCGATAGCCGGGCGGCCGACCTTTCATGATGTTCGTGCTTGATACCAACGTCGTATCCGAACTCAGGAAGATACGCTCAGGCAAAGCCAACCCCGGCGTTCGGAAATGGGCGGAAGATGTCGATGCCGCGCACCTCTTTTTATCCGCCATCACCGTCCTAGAGTTGGAGCTGGGCGTTCTCCAGGTCACACGGCGGGATGCTCTTCAAGGAGCACTGCTGCGCGCATGGATCGACAAGCGTGTATTGCCGGAATTCTCAGACCGCATCCTCCCGATCGATACCGCCGTCGCGCAACGCTGCGCACAGCTACACGTCCCGGATCCCCGCCCCGAACGCGATGCGCTCATCGCCGCAACGGCGCTTGTCCACGGCATGACCGTCGTAACCCGAAACACGGCCGATTTCCAATCCACGGGCGCACTGATCGTCAATCCGTGGACAAACTGAATTCAAATTCAAACTACGCAACCCAGCCAGCAATCTACTAAAGTAAGAAAGATTGTCCTTAAAGGAACCGGGCACATGAACAAGGTTTTCGAATACCACCAAGGCAAAGCCTATGGTCTTTTCGGACTGGGCAGACAGACATTAGCGACGGATACATCGGAAAATCCAATCGCCGGCGATATGATCATCGCCCGGGTCGAAGGCAATGTCAGACTGTGCCTGCTGGGCATCGATGCGCCTGAACTAAGCTTGCCGCTCCCCGGCAGCGAAACCTTCGTGCCGACGAATCATCCCGACTGGGAGGCGTTCCTGGCCGACCCTTTCTCCCCGAACCTGCCCGTACTGCCGCTCGATCCGGGATTACGCGCGAATCTGCTTGCGCGCATTGGCAACGGATGCGGGGAAAATCACTATAAACATGCGCTGGCCGCGTCACGCGGGCTTGAGAGCGAAATTGCCGTCGATCTTGCCGCAACCGGCAAACGCTCCGAGGATTTTCGCTTCAAGGTGCGCTTCGAGCGTGAGGCGATCGACGCTTACGGCCGGCTGCTCGGCTGGATCAGCATCGAAGACACGCCCGACTGGCATCCGCTCACGTATAACCATCGGATGATGCTCAAGGGCCTCGCCATGCCCTACTACATCTGGCCGAATGTTTCTCCGTTCCGATTCGCGTCGGATTTGCGCGCGGCCGTTCCGATGCCCGGTTCTGTTGCGCGAATTGCTGAAGAAGACCATAAACTGGCCCGCTCGCGTGCCTGGTTCCAGGCCAATCGCGAAGCCGGTGTCGGCGTGTTCGATGATGACGATCCGCTGCGCCTGCATGCGTTCGAGCTGCGTTATCTTTCGCAGCGCAAGCTCCCCGACCGCTGGGTCATCGACCTTTCGCGCAATGACGATATTTTGCTGCATCCGCAGCACTACTATCGGATCGAACAGCCGGAAGATCGCCTCTTCGTGCCCGACGAATATCTTGAACTTTTCCTGGCGAAGGGCTGGCAGACGGAAGCTTATAGAAACAGCAATGAGCCCTGAATACCGCATAATCGATCTGCGGCGCCAGCGGCGTCGCATGAAATTTTTTCACTAACGCTCGACCCGTGCTCAATCGCCGCACCCGGACGTGTTTTCCATGCCGGGAAAAGAACCATCCGGTAAGATGAGCCCGTCCGAACCCGTTCCAGAATTCGCAGTATGTCCTCCCCGCGTAAATCTTCCCTCCCGCGTTGGCTGCGTGCCATGTTCGGCACGCTCGGCCTGTTATTGCTACTCGGCCTGGCCGCGTTTGCTTATGTCAAATTCATCGTCGAGCCTGAATTGCCCTCGATCGAAACGCTGACGCAATTCGAACCGAAACTGCCTCTGCGTATCTACACGGCCGACCATGTGCTGATCGGCGAGTTCGGTGAGGAACGCCGGAAGTTCATACCGATTTCCGAAATACCGGAAGTGATGAAGCAGGCGGTCATCGCAATCGAGGATTTCCGCTTTTACGAACATGGCCCCGTAGATCCCATCGGAATTCTCCGCGCAGCGTTTAAAAACCTTGTTCCCGGCCAGGCCCGCAGCGGCGCCAGCACCATCACGCAGCAGGTCGCGCGCAATTTTCTGCTCAGCAACGAGCAAACGCTCAGCCGCAAACTGCGCGAAGTCCTGCTTGCTTATCGGATCGAAGCCGCTCTGAGCAAGGATCAGATCCTTGAGCTGTATATGAACCAGATCAATCTGGGGCGGCACGCTTACGGGTTCGCCAGCGCGGCGCGGATTTATTTCGGCAAGGAGATTGAGGACATCACGCTCGCCGAGGCCGCCATGCTAGCCGGCTTGCCGAAAGCGCCCTCGGCGAACAACCCTGTCGTCAATCCAAAGCGCGCGCGCATTCGGCAGGAATACATTCTGCAACGCATGCAAGAACTCGGCATGATCTCTACCGAACAGCGGGAAGCGGCTTTGCACGAAACGCTGAGAATCCACGGCGACCCGAATCGGTTCGGCGTGCATGCCGAGTACATCGCCGAAATGGTGCGCCAGACGCTTTACGAAAAATACAAAGATGACCTGTACACCCACGGCTATGAAGTGATCACAACGATCCGCGCGCGCGATCAGGAAGCCGCCTATGCGGCGCTGCGCAAGGGTTTGATCGATTATGACCGGCGCCATGACTATCGCGGCCCCGAAGCGTTCATAACGCTACCGGAAGACGAGCGCGAGCGCAGCCAGGCGATTGCGGATGTGCTTGAGGCGCGGCCGGAAGACGACGAGTTAATTGCCGCCGTGGTGACCAGCGTTGACAAAAAACGCATCGCAGCGGAAAGCGCAAGCGGTGAAACAATTACGATCACTGAGGACGGGTCACGCTTCGCCGCGGCAGCGCTTAATCCGAAAGCCAAATCCGAAATCCAGATTCGCCCGGGCGCCGTGATCCGCGCCAGCAAAAACGACAAAGGGCAATGGCAGATCGCGCAGCTTCCGCAGGTGCAAGGCGCCCTGGTTTCGCTCTCGCCCGAGGACGGGGCGATCCGCGCGCTCGTCGGCGGGTTCGATTTCAACGAAAGCAAATTCAACCACGTCACACAAGCCTGGCGGCAACCCGGTTCGACGTTTAAACCGTTCATCTACTCCGCCGCGCTCGAAAAAGGGTTGGGACCGGCCACGCTCGTCAACGACGCGCCCTTGGACTATGAAGCGCCGAGCGGTGGCCAAGCCTGGGACCCGAAAGACGACGATCAACCGGACGGTCCAATTCCGCTGCGTCTCGGCCTGCAAAAATCGAAGAACCTCGTCGCGATCCGCACCCTGAATCACATTGGCGTTCAGTACGCGCAGGACTACATCACCAAGTTCGGCTTCGACGCCGACAAGCATCCGCCTTACCTGTCGATGGCGCTCGGCTCCGGTCAGGTAACGCCGCTTCAGCTTGCCGGCGCATATGCGGTGTTTGCCAACGGCGGCTACCGCATCAGCCCATACCTGATCGCGGAAATTCGTGATGGGCACAAGCAAGTGCTTTCCAAGGCCGAGCCAGAACTTGCGGGCCGCAACGCCCCGCAAGCTATCGACCCGCGCAATGCATTCATTATGGAAAGTTTGTTGCGCAGCGTTGCGCAACATGGCACGGGGGCGGGAACCAACACCCTGCGGCGCAGCGATCTGGCCGGAAAAACAGGCACCACAAACGATGCGCGCGATGGCTGGTTCGCCGGCTACCAACGCTCGCTCGTCGCTGTCGCTTGGCTGGGCTACGACAAGCCGAAGAGCCTCGGCAGCCGAGAATTCGGCGCTCAACTCGCATTGCCGGTCTGGGTCGGCTACATGGGCAAAGCGCTCAACGGCGTTCCAGCCCAACAGTCGCCGGAACCCGAAGGCATCGCCCACATCGACGGAGAGCTTTACTACGCCGACATGACGCCTGGAAATGGCTTCGTCGCAAGCGTCGATATCAAGCCCGAGCCAGAGGAACAAGCGCCCGCGACAACGGATGCCAGCGCCCCGCCGCCAAGCGGCTCAATGCCATCTGGAGAAAGCGCTTACCCTTGATCGAACAGGATAAGGAAGCTTTCCGCTTGCCTATTTCAAGCGCTTGCTGGGAAACTCTTCTTCGATAGCGTCGCGGTAGTAACTCGCGGGAGAGCCGCTGGAGAGAAAACGGCGCGCAACTTCATCACCGACTCCAGAATATTGAATGATCTGGCCGTTATCGAATTCGATTTCGAGCACGCGAGCGTTTCTGTCATAACCCGCAGAGCGGATTCCACCGCGACGGATCGGTTTGCGCTCTATGCTCATGAAATGAAATCCAAGTCGGCTAAAAAAATCTGCCGCAACCCCACAGGGAATTGCGGCAGACAGGATTCCTGCGTAGCAGGAAGTGCAATCGAGATATTGATATTTGCGCTAAACAATCAGCCAGCCGACGGCGTTTCGGGAGGTGATGCAAGGCCACGCCATTCAATAACGTCACCCAGCACCTTCGGCTCCGCTTCACCATCAACGAACTGCCACCAGCCAAGACGGCGCCCGAGCTTACGGTAGTCCGCACGAAACTCGCGGCCGTCACCGGTCCTTACGTCGTAGAAACCCTCGCGAACGGGCTTCAAGTCGCCGTCGAACCAGGGCGTCAAATCACTCATTCCACCGCATCCTTCAAAACCTTGGCTGCCGAGAAAGCAGGTACTTTGCGCGCGGCGATCGTGATCGCCTCTCCCGTTTTCGGATTACGGCCAGCCTTGGCGGCACGCGCCTTGACCGACAGCTTGCCCAAGCCAGGCAAGACGACTTCGTTTCCTTTGGCCAATGCACCTTGAACCGCGGGGCCCAGTGCATCAATAAAAGCTTCGGTAACGTTTTTCGCCTGGCCTGTCTGCTCCGACAGCGTATCGATCAACTCTTTTTTCGTTTTCATACTTTCTCCCAAAAATACAGAGGGGTCCTCACCCCTCAAGTCACATCGGACCATGCTTGGCACTGACATGCAAACCGCCGAATCAAAAAAACTCAAATTCGACGATTTTTGTAGTCTGGATTCTACTCCTTCCCACATCTGAAATAGGCTCGTCGCCTTTTTAGCGCCAACACAAAAAACTTGCCTTGCCACAATTTTTACAATTTTGCGAATCTCTGCACAGGCAGACTCACAACCCCTGCCCAATACAACTCACCCTTGCAGTTCAATGACCTGAAAGGGATTGTTAGCCGATCGCCCAACAATGTCCAGTAAAACAACACCGCAGGCACTGGACTTAGAACAACCAGCGCAATCCCCACAAAGCCCCCATCCCGACAACGATTGTCAGAATGACGCTGCGTGTCACAAGTGCAGCGACAATCGCCAGCAGGCCGGCCCACAGGCGAAAATTTTGCATGCCGACATCGAATGAGCCTTCGCGCAGCAGTAACTCAGGCGCAATCAAGGCTGTCAGCACCGCTGGTGGCACATAACGCAACAGAGCCTGGAAGCGCGGGCCGAGCTTCATCCAACGGCCGCCAAGAATGAAGGAGAGACGAATCGCGAAAGTGACCAGACCACAGCCCAAAAGGGTGACGACCAGCTTGAGAGTCTCGCTCATCGCACGGCTTTCTGGTGATCAAAACGGCGTGCCGCCATGCCGGCAGCCATACCGGCAAACGCGGCGGCGATGATCCAAAGTTTGTGCGGAAAACCCTGAGCCAAAATTGCAACACAGGCGGCTACGCCTGCGGCAACGATTTCGCTGCGTCGATGCAAAGCAGGCACAACCAGAGCGATGAAAGTCAGCGCAATCGAAAAATCGAGTGACCAGGAGGCCGAAATTTGCGCACCGAGCAACACGCCGGCCACCGTCGAAAGCTGCCAACAGACCCACAAAGTAGTGCCCGTTCCGAAAAGGAAGTAATGCCTGTGCGCAGTGGCGGGACCTTCGGAGAGGCGCCGGATCGCCGCAGCATAGGCTTCGTCGGTCAGCAGATACGCGAGCAAGATGCGCCAACGCAGCGGCAAATTGCCCATGTATTGCGCCACGCTGGCGCTGTAGAGCGCATGCCGCAGATTGACGACGCCAACCGTGCCGGTAATCACCACAGACGGAACCTGCACGCCCCATAGCTGGGCGAACACAACCTGCGAGGAACCGCCGAGTACGATCGAGGACATTGCGATAACCGCCCATGCGGGGATTCCCGTGGCAAGCCCAAGCACGCCAAAAATCAGGCCGAATGGCATCACGCCGAGCATCAAAGGCAGCTCGGCCCGCACGCCTGCAATGAATTCATCACCCGCTTTGGCGTCGGCGAGCGCTGAATAAGGTTTATTTTCTGTTTCGGACATCGGCCGGATTGAACCTGAAAAACGGTACCGCGCCAAGATGGAACAATCTCCCCGGCGCGGTACGAATAATGCAAATAGAGCCTTAGTTTTCCTCTTCCGTTTCCGACTCGCCTTCGGGCAAATGAATCACGCCGGTGGTGTAGTTGTATTCGAACACCTCGCCATAGCGGCCCCATTCGATCGCGGTGCGCAACACACGCTCGGCCTCGACGCGGTCCATGGTTTCGCTGAGCATCTTGAGGAAAGGCTCCTCGGGCAATTCGCCCGAATTTTCCTGTTCCAGACTATGCCGGATATGCGCGGCGAGCGGCACCTGGGCCAGCAGTTGCTGCCCGAAAATCTCGTGCCGCAGCATGTTGTTGCCTTCGACATAACGGCGGCCGATCGGGGTAATGCCGATGTCGCCGCGCGCCACATGCGCGAAGCCGAGCATCTGGAGCGCTTCGGTAATCGGCAGCAGATCCTCGTCGGTAAGTTCCGACTCCTCCGCGAACTGCGGCAGGTCCGCAATGCCATTGAAGGGCTGGTCGACGAGCAGTTCGAGCACGCCGTCCATGCGGCTGACATCCGCCTCGGGCAAGCGGTCGCCGATCCGCATGCGCGCGGGCTCCTCCGCCAGCCGGCCAGGGCGGCGGGCGCTGGCGGTCATCAAGGCATAGACTTCATCGATCAGCATGCGCACATCGTGGCTGTCCACCTCGCGCGGCCGCCGCAGGGCAATGCCAAGTTCCGCCCGCACACGGCCCGGATTGCTTGCAAAAATCAAAACGCGGTCGGCCATCATCACCGCTTCCTCAATGTTATGCGAAACGATCAGCATGCCGCGCGTGGGCATGCTGCCGCTGTCCCACAGCTCCAGCATATCGTCGCGCAAACGCTCGCCGGTCAGCACATCGAGCGCGGAAAATGCTTCGTCCATCAGCAGCACTTCGGGCTCGGTCACCAGCGCGCGCGCAATGCCAACGCGCTGGCGCATGCCGCCGGAAAGCTCGCGCGGCAACGCGCCTTCAAAACCGGAAAGCCCGATCAGCTCGATCGCGGCCTCGGCTTTCTTCTCCCGCTCGGCAGGCTCGATCCCACGCGCTTCGAGCCCAAGCTCAACGTTCTGCTGCACCGTGAGCCAGGGGAACAAGGCGAAGGACTGAAAGACCATGCTGATGCCGCGCGCCGGTCCATACAGCGGCTGGCCGCGATACAGCACATCGCCCGCGTCGACGCCAAGCAGCCCGGCCATGATCCGCAGCAAGGTGGATTTGCCTGAGCCGGATTGGCCGAGCAAGGCGACGATTTCGCCTTCGCGCAGCACGAAGTCCACGCCTTCGAGCACCGCGCGCGGCGTTCCGTCGCTGGACTTGAACGACTTGCCGACGTTTTTGAGTTCGATAATCGCTGGCGTCATCACGCGCGCTCCTAGAAATGCATACGGTCTTCGGCAAGCCGGTACAGGCGCCGCCAGACAAAACGGTTGAGACTCATAACAAAAATGCACATCACGCCGATGCCCAGCGCAATACGCGGAAAGTCGCCCACGGCGGTCATGTGCGCGATGTAGCTGCCGAGCCCATGCGCTTCGAGCGTGGTGTCGCCCCAGCTCACGTATTCGGCCACGATGCTCGCGTTCCACGAGCCGCCGCTGGCCGTGATCGCGCCGGTGACGAAGCTCGGAAACACGGCCGGAATCAGGTAACGCCGCCATTTGAGCCAACCCGACAGGCCGAGGTTCTGCGCCGCGTAGCGCAGCTCGGTCGGCACCGTCGAAGCGCCGGCGATCACGTTGAAGAGGATGTACCACTGCGTGCCGAACACCATCAGCGGCGAAAGCCAGATGTCGGGATTGAGCTTCCAACGCACCAGCAGCACGACGACGAGCGGGTAGATGAGATTGGTCGGGAAGGCCGCGAGGAACTGCGCGACCGCTTGCAGCCGCCCGGCCACGCGCGGATTCATGCCGATCCAGATGCCGACCGGCACCCACACGAGCGCCGCGAGCGAGATCAGCACCAGCACGCGGATCAGCGTGAACACGCCAAGCAACAGCACATGGCCGACCTCGGCCCAGCCAACCTCGGCATGCACGAAGGACCACAGCCGCCATGCCGCGAACAGCACCAGCGCGGCAATCAGCGCATCCCCGGCACGCGCGAGCCCCTCGCGTGGCGGCTTGGCGCGGGCGCGGATCGAGGTGCCGTCGTAATTGCGAAGGAAGACGAGAAACGAGCGTTCGAGCAGGCCCGCGAGCCAGGCGCCGACCGCTTGCACCCTGTCGGTGCGGCGAATCCAGGTCAGCAGCCACGATGTCTGCGCCGTATCGCTCTGCGACTCTTCGAAGCGGAACTTGTCGGCCCACGCGAGCAGCGGGCGGAAGAAGAGCTGATCGTAGAGGATGATGCCGACAAGCATCGCGCCGATCGCCCAACCGATCGCGCCGAGATCCTTGGCCTCGATCGCCGCCGCGATGTACGAGCCAATGCCCGGCAGCTTGATGTCCTGGTTCGATACCGAGATCGCCTCGGAAGCGACGACGAAAAACCAGCCGCCCGACATCGACATCATCATGTTCCAGAGCAGGCCCGGCATCGCGAAGGGGAGCGCCAGCCGCCAGAAACGCTGCCACGTGGAAAGCTGAAAGATCTGCGCCGCCTCGCGCAGCTCATCCGGCAGAGTCTTGAACGATTGGTAAAGGCTGAAGGCCATGTTCCAGGCTTGCGAGGTGAAGATCGCAAAGATCGCCGCGCATTCGACGCCGAGCAGATTGCCCGGAAACAACGCGATGAAGCCGGTGACCGTGATCGAGAGAAAGCCGAGGATCGGGATCGATTGCAGGATGTCGAGCAACGGCACCATGACTTTCTCGGCCGAGCGGTAGCGCGCCGCGATTGCCGCGAAAACGCAACTGAAGACGAGCGACGCGGCAAGCGCGAGGAACATCCGCAGCGTCGTGCGCAGCAAATAGTACGGCAACCACCACGGATCGAGCGAAAGCGGCAACTGATCGCCGATCGCGTAGGGACGCGCCATATGCGTGCCACCATAGGCGAGCAGGATCAGGACGGAAAGAACGAGCGGCAGCAGCGCCCAGTCCCAACGATTGCCGCCAGCCTCGACGACTTGGCGCGGAAAAAACTGCTTGTTATCCATTCTTGCTTCCGAAAACAGTTTGCTTGTCTGCGATTCAGCTTCGCGGTGGCCAATGCGGCAAATCCAAACGCGGACGCGTCGCGAAATCAGGCAGGCGGACCGGCTGCGCAACCAGCGCTTCGAGCGCAATCTCCACGGCACGATCGAGTTGCGGATCGGCGCCCGCCGCATAGTCCTGCGGCGCGATATCGACCGCCACATCCGGCTCCGCGCCCCAGTTCTCGACGCCCCAACCGACATCCTTGAACCAGAAGCTGAACTCCGGCTGCGTCGTGATCGACCCGTCGGCCAAGCGATGGCGCGGCCACACACCGATGACGCCGCCCCAAGTACGAGTGCCGACAAGTTTACCAAGGCCCATCAGCTTGAAGCAGTGCGAAAAGATGTCGCCATCCGAACCCGCATGCTCGTTCGTCACGCACACGATCGGCCCCGCGACGGCATTCTGCGGATAAGGTTCGGGCCGCCCCCAGCGCAGCACGTCGTAACCCAGCACACGCCGCGCAAGTTTTTCGAGCAGCAGCGACGAAACATGCCCACCGCGATTGAAACGCACGTCGACGATGAGACCTTCGCGCAAGGTCTCGGTGCGCAGGTAGCGGTGAAATTCGGCAAAACCCCAGGTCACCATATCCGGAATATGCAGGTAGCCAAGCCGCCCTCCCGACATTTCCCGCACACGTGCGCGTTTGTGCTCGACCCATTCGCGGTAGCGCGCGCCCTCCTCGCTCGCCAGCGCCTTGACGACAACGCGCCGGCGCTGACTCCCTTGCGCGTCGGCGAGCAACAACTCCACTTTACGCCCGGCGCGCGCGACAAGCCGCGCCTGCGGCGGATGCTCGCGGTCGCACGAGAGGCCATCGATAGCCAGCAAGCGCTCGCCCGGAGCCGCCGCAACGCCGACGGCGGCCAGCGGCGAATCATGTCCTTCGCGCCAGGCGTCGCCGCGCACCAGCCGCGCGATGCGGTAACACGCCGCCGCCTCGTCCCATTCGAATTCGGCGCCGAGATGGCCGAGCGGCAAGGCGGCGACGCGCTTGCGGTCGCCGCCGTATTCGTAGCAATGCGAGGTCGCCAATTCTCCCTGCATTTCCCAGATCAGGTCCGAAAGCTCGTCGCGCGTGGCAATGCATTCGACAAGCGGCGCATAGCGTTGCCAGATGTGTTCCCAATCGACGCCGCTCATATCCGCCGTCCAGAACTGGTCGCGTTGCAAACGCCACACCTCGCGCAGCATCTGGCGCCATTCGGCGCGCGGATCAATTTGGACCTGCACGCGGTCGAGATCGATCCAGCCCGATTCGCGCGAAAAATCGCCCAACTCGGCATCTTCTTTCGGCTTCTCGCCGATGCGGAACGCGCGCAGCCCTTCATCCGTATCGGCAACAAGCGCCTGGCCGGGCAGAGCGAGTGCGAAATCGCCAACGTTGTCGATAAGGGTTTCAAGTTTCTGCTCGCGCAAGTCCCAGCTCTGCAACAAGGCATCGGCCGCGTTTTCATCTTCCGACGCTTCGCTTACAACCGGATGCAGTGTCCAGAACACCAAACCCTTTGCAGCATCCACGCGCCCGTAACGCCCCGCCCCAACCGGAAACGGACGCACACGCCCGGCGAGGCCGTCGAGATCGAGCTGCACGAGTTTGAGTGCTTTCTTCTTAGCGTGCTTTTCTTCGCCCTCTTCCTGCTCGTCCTCTTCTTCGTGCTCATCGTCTTCATCGTCGAAGCCGCGCGGCAGGGGCTCGAACGGATCGCGGCCATCGGCCTGCAAGGCTACAAGGTAAGGCCGCGTCGCGCGTGGGAAACCCAGATCGAACGTCACTTCGTCATAAACAGGCTCGAAAGCACGGTTCGAGAGGAAATAAAGATATTTGCCCTCGGGGTCCCAGGCCGGCGAGAAGTCGACAAAATCCTCCCCGCTCGCAAACCCGCTGCGCCCGCTTCCAAGTTCGAGCAATTTGATCGCGCGCGTCGCCGAACTCGTGCCGAAATCGTAAGCCAGCCAAGCCCCATCGGGCGAAAACGCGGGTTCTTCGATGCGGCGAAACTCGCAACGATCGAGCATGCGCGCCGCTTTGGTCTCGAAATCGGCCAGCCAAAGCTCGTTGCGATGATTGGTCAGCGCAACAAGCTGTCCCACAGGACTCGAAACCAAACCCGTCACACGGCCGAAATCGGTATCGATAAGGACGACGCCATCCTCGCCGTGCAGTTCAAGACGCTCCTCGCCGCTCGCATCCGAAATCAGCGCGACGCCTAAGCCATCCGCAATCCAAACCGGCAAACGATAGCGCGCGCCCTGTTCGAATCCGAGTTGGCGCATCGCGCCTTCCCAGAATGGCAGGCTCACCGCCTTGCCGCGCACGCTCAAAGCGAGGCTGTGGCCATCGGGATGCACACTGAAACTTTCGATTTCGGCATCGGCGCTGACGAATTTACGCGCAAGCTGCGGCCGCGCCGCAGGCACCTCGATTTCGATCCGCCGCGTCACGCCGCTTGCGACATCAAGCCGCCAGATCGCGCCGCCGCATTGATAGACAATCGTTTTCCCATCGGTATTCGCATGCCGCACATAATGCTCACCGTGTTCGGTATGGCGCCGCAGCCCGCCGCCGTCGGGCAGACAGGAATAGAGATTACCGATCCCTTCATGGTCGGAAATGAACCAGATCCGTTCGCTAATCCACATTGGCGAAGCAAGATTGCCCGCCTGGCGTGGATCGTCGAAAACCGGCAGACGGACAAACTCGCCCTTCCCTTCCGCATCGATCCAGAGATGACCAATCGTCCCGCCGCGGTAGCGCTTCCACAGCGCGGGGTCCGAAATATTGCGCCCGATCACGCAGCCGCCCGCGGACGACCACGCCGCATCGGAACCCAGGCCCCAGGGCATCGGCTGCGGCAAAGGCGCATCGAGCGCAATCGCGAAAAGCTGGCGCGCATGGAAAAACGGTTGATTGGCGTTGCTCGATACCAAAACACGGCCATCGGGCGTCCAGCCCGCCACCAGAGTCTGCGCGCCAAGCCAGGTCATCCGGCGTGCGGCGCCGCCCTCGGCGGGCATCACATAAAGCTCGGAATGGCTCTCGTCGGTAGCGATAAAAGCTAGCCAGCGGCCGTCCGGCGACAAACGCGGCGCGGCCACCAGACCACGCCCGCCGGTGATACGCCGCGCAATCCCGCCCGCAAGGGAAACGGACCAAAGATCGTCATCGGTCACAAAAATCAAGGTCTCGCCGTGTACGGTAGGGTGGCGCAGATAAGTAGGAACAGAAGGCATTCAAGGGACTCCGGCGCGAGCAAATCCGCGGACCGCCGCGCGGCATCGAGAAAATCGGAAGTCGTCAATTATGCCACCGCCGCTCCGTTATCCACCCCGCCCCCTCTTGGCAAACCAAAATGGCTCCGTCTATAATTGCCGACTCGCGTGGGGGGGTAGCTCAGCTGGGAGAGCGCCGCGTTCGCAATGCGGAGGTCGTGAGTTCGATCCTCATCCTCTCCACCAATAGAATCAAAGGCTTAGCCAATTGCTAAGCCTTTTTTCTTGGGCGGATGCCGCATCCAATCGCCGAGGATGCGACAGATAAGATCGGAAACGTGAAATACTGAGATTCACGCAGGCCGGCGGGGGTCCGTCAGCGGGCCTGTTCCTTCACTCATGGAGGTGCCCGATGAAACGCCGTGAACTGTTGGTTGTACTGGCTGCTGGCGCGATTGCCGAGGGTTGCCAAGCTCAGGAGAACCAGACGCGATACACCAATGAAATTGCGCTGCCTAAGCCCAAGGTCGCCGGCGCGGTCTCTCTGGAAGAAGCCATTGCGCGGCGCAGGTCCGTGCGCGCCTTCGCGCCAAGCCCGCTGCCTGTCGGCACCATCGGCCAGCTGCTGTGGGCCGGACAGGGCATCACCCGCGCGGACGGCAAGCGCGCGGCGCCGTCGGCCGGCGCCTTGTACGCGCTTGAACTTTACGCGGTGAGCGCCACGGAGGTGATGCACTACCTGCCGCACGGCCACCGGGCCGAGACACGGGTCACGCCCGACCTGCGCCCCCAATTGCAAGCCCTTGCACTCGGGCAAGCTTCTGTCGGGGCCGCTCCGGTCGTGATCGTGGTGGCCGCCGAGCCCGGCCGGCTCTCCCAGCGGTATGGCGCCAGGGCCAATACGTATACCGACATCGAGGCCGGGCACACCGCCCAGAACATGCTGCTCCAGGCTGCCGCTCTTGGGCTTGCCGCCGTGCCCGTTGGTGCCGTCGACGGAACCCAGGCAGCGCGGGCGCTCGCCCTGCCTTCCGGCCAGACCGTCATATATCTCATCCCGGTAGGCTTTGCGGCCTGAACTGCTACGAAACAAGACCCTGAAGCGCGAACGGCGAGGAGCAGCGGCGCGAGGAGGACGCCTCCTTCATGCATCCGCGCGCGAGCTTCAGCTCTTCTTCAGCTGCTCCTCGATCCAATCCCAGCGTTTTTCCTTGACCATCACGAAGCGGCAGCGCCCGTCGCTGCGTTTTGCCCAGAGTTCGCCGATGCGTTCTTTCTCTTTGCTGTCCGCGTTATCGGCAATGTGACTCCCCTTGTATTCAACGGCCAGAATCACGCCTGACTCCATCTGTACGATGAAATCGGGATAAAAGCGGTCGGAAGCCGTCTGGAGCCAAAATGAGGTCGGCTTGCCCTCGACATTACGCACCCACCACGCCACGCTATCCAATTCGTTGGCAATAAATTGTGCGCACTCAAATTCTTCACCGCTACCCTTCAAATTGCCAATGACGGGGAAGAAATGCCGATTTAACGTCGTAAATCCAGTATATGGCGTGTCATACGCATAGCGGCCTTGCTCAAACACCACCGCGTGCTCGTCGCTAACCGCAAAACGGGATTCGTCACCGAAAAGCCCATCAAAGACACGTTGTTTTGCCAGCACCAGCCCCGCCGCCAACTTTCTTTCCAATGCGCCGCGCAAACGGAATTTCCGGTATGCCAATTCATCCAGGGTAAAGCCCCGCGTCTCCAGCAGATAAGTCACCGCCGCGTTCAGCCACGCGGCTTTTTGCCCGGCGTCCGCATAGGGAAATGGTGTATTCCGATCGAGCCAGCCGATGAGGTCCGTGACTTGCCAGCCTTGCTCCCTGCCAAACAAGGCAAGCTGACTGTCCAGCTTGTCGTAAACATCGCATTTAATTTTCTCAAGCTGCGAGATATTTAGCGATGCGCGGCGCATGGCTTCCACGTCGTGCGAAAACTCGCCTTCCGACAGCTTGCAGTCGAAATCCCCGATTTCCCAATCCGCATCCAGCAACGGCGTTTCATCGAAAACATCAAAAAAACCAAGCTGCTTGAATTGCAACAGCGGCACTCTGGCGGACACACCTTTTTCCGCCGGAGTTTTTTCCCGCTCAGGCGGCGCGGCATTGACCGCTATTTGGGTATCCAAGCGTTCCCGGACAAGCTTCGCGGTGTCGGCCTGTTTGAATGTCTCCGCGATTTGCCTGACCTGATTGGGGCTGGCTCCGCCCTTGATCGTCAATGTCCCGGTTTCGGGAGAAATTTCGATCTTGCCGCGCAGCGTGGCGGGAAGCGCCGCCAATGCACCGGCATCCGGCAAGGCAATGCTCTCCCCGGCATCGGGTAACGGAATCGTCACGTCGTTTTGCGGGGTGAACAAATCCCGATAGCCAGTATCTTCGTCTCCAGTACGAATCAGGTCTTTGGTTTCAAGCCGCTCAAAGCCGTTCTGCACCAAACCATCGTGCAAACCCTGCACGGTAGCGACCAATTCATTGGAGACCACATAGGCGTAACTGCGGTTCAGCGCCTCTTTCTGCTTGCGGCGGACGTGCGGCATACGCAGCACGCGCCCCAGCACTTGTTCCACCGCCGTTGCTGAAGTCGTGTTTCTGAACGAAAAAAGCACATAGGCGAATGGGCAATCCCAGCCCTCGCGCAACTTGTCCACGGTAATGATGAACTGCGGGTAATCGGGATCGCCCAATTTTTTCCCGGCCAACTCATCCACCGCGCCTGTCGCAATGGCAATGCTTTCAGGCGCAATCTGGAAGTCGTCGATCAAATGCGCTTTCACCCGCTCCGGGGTGAAAGTTTCCCGGTTTTGGTCTTTTCTTTCCGCCTGAATCAGCATCACCACCGGCTCGATAACTTCGCCGGTTTGCTTGTGCTCTTCCTCCACGTCTTTCTCAAGCTGGCGCAGTCGTCCAATCGCCTCCGTCAACGACACGCGCCACTCTGGATGAATGGCAAGCTCCAGTGGCAGCTTCAACATGTCCTCGGCCTGCAAAGTCGCAGCCGAAACGCTACGCAGGACGTTCGACGGTTGACTGATACGATCCGGCGTTGCGGTCAATTCCAAAATGCAAGACGGATTCAGGCGCACCAGCGTATCCACCGCCAAAGGTGTACCCTGATTGTGCGCCTCGTCCACGATGACGAACGGGCGGCGCAAGCGGATCACATCCACCAGAGAACAATCGCCTTTTTGTCCGTTAGATGCGCCGGTGAAATGCGGCATCAGCGCACCATTTTGCCGATATACGCGCAAGCCGTCCCCTTCACGCTTGAAGCTCTGCATCGTCGCCACGATGATGGTGTTGCCCGTGTCCAGCGTGGCGGGCTGGAGCGCAAGCGCTTCGTTGATGTCCAGAACGTGAACTGCGCCAAACAAGGCGCGCATGTCTTCATGCAACAATTCGCCCCTAGTTTTCAGGGCATGCAGCGTCTGATCGCGGATGGTTTCCGATGGCACCAGCCACAACACCAACGAGTGCTCCGTCGCCAGAAAGGACGCGTTCACCCGCTGGATTGACTGCCCGGCGATGCGCGTCTTGCCGCCGCCTGTTGGCACCCGCAGGCACACATAGGGCACGGCATCAGCGCCGGGCAAGGCGCAATATGGCAAGGCATGGCCGAAAAAGGTGGCGGTACTTTCCACGAATGCCGTGCCCGGATTCTTGAGTTCGCGGGTGCGCGACAGAAAGGCTGCAAACGCATCCAAAAGCCCTTCCTGGTATTCCTTCAGGTCGTTGTTCAAAACCATGTTTTGACCGCCAATTGGTAAGGGATTTGATGAAAGGAGATGCCGCGCTTGGCGAGGCCAGACTTATCGAAGCGCGTCCATGCGCCATAGACCGCTTTGCCGCCAGCGAAATCAGGCAAGGCTTTGGTCAAAACCAAATTCAGATGATTCAGCGTGCGCGAGTTCAGCACGTTGCCACCGTGTTCCGATTTGTCTTTCAGGATGCCGTTGTAGAGCAAATAAATCGCGCGGCCTTCGTGCACGCCCAGCAGCGGCGAATCCGCCGCACCAGCGTAGCCAGTGCCAGTTTCAGCAAACCAGACGAATTCGGCCAGCTGGGCGAATTTCACGTCAGCGCGGATTTGGCCGTCGGCGTCGAACAGGGGTTCGGCGGACAAGCGGCAGAACTGGAAGCCGCCGCCAAGGCCCTGCACTTCTTCACCCTTAGCATTTAAGTAACCTGCGCTGGCTCGTGCCACGCGGCTTGCCGTCACCTTTGTCGCCACCTTCGGCAACATCTCGACCTGAATGAATCGGCGCGAACCGCCGTCCTCGGCGTTCTGTTTGAGTACCGCATGGCCTGTTGTGCCGGAACCGGCAAAGCTATCGAGAACAATCGAGTCCTTGTCCGTAGCGATTTGCAGGATGCGCTGGATCAGGCGGGTGGGTTTAGGTGTGATAAAAACGTCATCGGAGGTATCGAAATCAACAATTTCCAAAAGCTCTTTTTTTGCTTCCTGGGTGTGTCCTACGTCTTTGTAAAACCACATCGTCTGCGGTATCACCCCGTCCTTCACATCCGACAGATAACGCTTAAGACGAGGCATGTTGTTACCAGACTCACCCCACCAAATACGCCCCTCTTGATCGAGACGATCAAAATTCACCTTTGATACTCGCCAGTACATTCCTTTTCCAGGGCCCGGTATGACTCGACCTGACGGGCAGGTAACTGGGTAAGTTCCTTCAGAATAGTAATTGCGCGCCTGTAAGTCCCCTGAAGTCCATGGGCCGCGCGGATCTGCGTCATCGTTTTTGTAGCGCGCTTTTGCGTCATCCCCGCGTGGCAAGAGATTTGGCTTCCACTTATCTGCATTCGCCGCGTATACGACGATGTAATCGTGATCCTCAGAAAGATGACGAGCGGAGTTTTTTGGCGAGAAAATCTTCTGCCAAAGCACTGTCGTTACAAAGTTCTTCGCCCCGAAAACTTCATCCATCAACAACCGTAGCGTTGCCACCTCGTTGTCGTCGATAGAAACGAAGATTGCTCCATCCTCACGCAGGAACTGCTTCAGCAGCACCAGCCGCGGATACATCATGCACAGCCAGCGGTCGTGCCGGTCCAGCGTCTCGCCTTCCTTGCCCACCACTTCGCCCAGCCATTTGCGAATTTCCGGGCTGTTGACGTTGTCGTTATAGACCCAGCCCTCGTTGCCAGTGTTGTACGGCGGGTCGATGTAGATGCACTTCACTTGCCCCGCATAGCGCGGCAGCAGTGCTTTCAGGGCGTGGAGATTGTCGCCTTGGACAATGAGATTTTGAGTCGCTCCGGCTTGAAGGCCGGAGATTCCTGGATACGATGCAGGGGAGCCTTCGGCTCCGTAAACGATTGCCTCGCAATCCCCGTCATGAATGACGGGGATTGCGCTCGACGCGTGTTCAGAGGAAAGATCTCTCTCTTGCAGGTTCCGTGCCACAACTCAAGCCTGGCACGGCTTCGAGCAGACGGAACGGCACTTCCTTGTGATGTTTGACGACGGCCTCTTTGCCGATCCAGTTCAATGTTGGCATTCGCCCATTTCCTCAAGCTTTGCGCGACGGCGGGTGACGCTGTGGCGGCTGTAATCGGTGTCGATGCACAAGCGGAGCCCGAAACTAGCCACCGAAAAAAAGAACGCCTCCTTCACGGAGGCGCTCTTTTCAAACGCGGCTGGGCTAGAAGGCTTCCTGGTCGAGGGCCAATGCGCCTGCTGCGCCTTCGGTAACAATCTGAGCCAAACCTTCGGCCTGGCTCATCATGTGATCGGCAAAGAAGCGCGCGGTAACGATCTTCGCTTTGTAGAAGGCTGCCTCGCTATCGCCTTGGGCGAGTTTGCGCTGTGCGATGCTGGCTCCACGCGCCAATTGCCAACCGCCCACGACGATGCCTATCAGTTTGAGGAATGGCACGGCGCCAACCGAAACAGCCTTGATGTCTTTCGCATAGTTCGCGACGATGTAGTCGACACAGCGCTCCATCGCGGCAACGGCGCGTGCCAGCGCCGCGCCGATCCGCTTCAGATCCGCGTCCGATTCGGTCTCAAGCTCAAGCGCAAGTTTGCGCATCATGCCCACCACCGCTTTAACGGTGGCGCCGCCCTCGCGCGCGATCTTCCGGCCGATCAGATCGTTTGCCTGGATGCCCGTCGTGCCTTCATAGATTGCCGCAATCCGCGCATCGCGCAGGTATTGCGCCGCGCCGGTTTCTTCGATGAAGCCCATGCCACCGTGTACTTGAATGCCCAGCGAAGCGACCTCGATGCCGGTTTCGGTGCACCAGCCTTTGACGACCGGGATCATCAGATCGACGAAAGCCTGATTTCGCGCGCGTTGCTCGGGGTCCGAACTGCGCTGAGCTTTATCGATCCCAGCTGCCACCACGAGCACCAATGCACGCATGGCCTCGGTATTCGAGCGCATCAGCATCAGCATCCGACGGATATCCGAATGCGCAATGATGGGAACCCGCGGGCCGCCACGCACGCCGGCTTCGAAACCTTGAATGCGGTCGCGCGCGTAGGAGGCCGCTTTCTGATACGCGCGCTCCGAAATCGAGAGTCCCTCCAGGCCAACGTTGAAACGCGCGAGGTTCATCATGATGAACATGTATTCCAGGCCGCGATTCGCTTCGCCGACGAGGTAGCCTGTCGCGCCGCCCTTGTCGCCGAATGCCAGCACGCAGGTCGGGCTCGCATGAATGCCGAGCTTGTGTTCGATCGAGACGCACTGCACATCATTGCGTGCGCCAAGCGAACCATCTTTGTTCACAAGGAACTTCGGCACCACGAAGAGCGAGATCCCCTTCACGCCCTCGGGCGCATCGGGCAGGCGGGCCAGCACGAGGTGCACAATGTTTTCCGTCAGATCGTGCTCGCCGTAGGTGATGAAAATTTTCTGGCCGAAAACATGGTAGGAGCCATCGGCCTGCGGCACAGCGCGCGAACGAACCGCCGACAGGTCGGACCCCGCTTGCGGTTCGGTCAGGTTCATCGTCCCTGTCCATTCGCCCGAAATCATCCTCGGCAGGAAACGTTCTTTCAACTCATGCGATCCGCACAACTCAAGCGCTTCGATCGCGCCCTGGGTCAACATCGGACACAGACAGAAAGCCATGTTGGCCGACTTGAACATCTCGTTGATCGCAGTCGCGATCACGACCGGCAAAGCCTGACCGCCGAATTCCTGGCGGCAGCTGATCGAAGACCAGCCGCCGTCGGTAAAGCCCTTGTAAGCCTCTTTCCAACCGCTAGGCGTCGTCACCACGCCGTTATTCCAGTGCGCGCCTTCCTGGTCTCCGCTGTGGTTGATCGGCGCCAGCACACCGCTTGCGAACTTCCCGCCTTCTTCAAGAATGGCGCTGACCAAATCGCTCGAAACTTCTTCACAGCCCGGAAGTTGCGCGACTTCCTGCAAACCGGCGAGTTCGTTCAAGACGAACTGCATGTCACGGATCGGTGCGGTAAAACTCATCTGTGTTCCTCCCGAAATAAACATGCGGCAACAGCACCGCGTTTCTCTATTTATTCATCAGAAAACGACGATCATCGAAACTGGCAACCCAGCCCGGCCAGTACACAATCAGCAGCGTGATCGTCAGACCGCTCAGCCAGGCTTCTCCGAAACCAAGCATCAGAAAATACGGAAAATAATTTTGCAGCAAGTACGTCAGCGTTTCACCCTGAAACGCCAAAACGGCTGTCGCCACGCAGCCGATTGCCAACATCACCAGCCCCGCCACGAGGAAGGTATTGAGGAAAATAAAAACGAAAATATGATTGGGAAGATGGCGTTGCAGCCAGCGGTCCGCGCCCGATGTCAGCCATGCGGGGAACAGCCCGAGCAGGACGAAGTTGAACGGCCACGCCCACACGTCTCCACCATGCAGCCAACACGCCGCAAGGCTTGCCACCACCAATGCGGCAAGCGCCACGCCGCGCCCGAATATCAGGACGCAAGCAGTCACGCCAAGAAAATGAAATGCCAGGCCCGAAGATAGATGCGGCCCCATCGACCACAACAGCGTCAGCACCATCGTTGTGCCAATGAGCCGGTTCGGAACCGGCCCCAGGATCAGACTTTTCCACGCCACTCGGCGCCAATCGGACCACAGCGCCCAGACGATCAGCGCCATGCAGAGCAACGCTGTTCCTTCAGGCAGGGACTGGAGCGTGAATTCCATGTCCCCGTTCCCCTGCTCAAGCCACGGCCGCCGTCAATTGCGGGACGAGTTCGAACAGATCGCCGACCAGACCGTAGTCGGCCACGCCGAAGATCGGCGCTTCCGAGTCCTTATTGATGGCAACGATCACCTTCGAATCCTTCATGCCGGCCAGATGCTGAATCGCGCCAGAGATCCCGATCGCGATGTAAAGCTGTGGCGCGACGACCTTGCCCGTCTGCCCGACCTGGTAGTCGTTCGGCACATAACCCGCGTCGACGGCCGCGCGCGACGCGCCCAGGGCCGCACCGAGTTTGTCGGCCAGCGGTTCGAGCAAGGAATGGAAGTTTTCGCCATTCCCCAAACCGCGCCCGCCAGAAACGATAATTTTCGCCGCGCCAAGCTCGGGACGCGCGCTGACGGTCAATTCACGTCCGATGAGTTTCGACACCCCTTGATCGGCTTCGGGCGCAACCGGCTCGATTGCTGCGGAACCGCCGTCCGCCGGCGCCGCATCGAAAGCCGCCGCGCGCACGGTCAGCAACTTGACCGGATCGGGACTCTGCACCGTCGCCAGCGCGTTACCCGCGTAAATCGGGCGCACGAAAGTATCCGCGGACTCGACCGCGATGATGTCGGAAATCTGGGCCGCATCGAGCAAGGCCGAAAGACGCGGCATGAAGTTTTTGCCGAAAGCGCTGGCAGGCGCCGCGATGTGGCTGTATTCGCCCGCATGCGCGGCAATCAGCGCGGCCAAATTCTCGGCAAGCTGATCGCCGTACTGCGGCGCGTCCGCCACGCGGACCTTGGCGATGCCGGGGATTTTCGCCGCGGCCTTGGCCGCCTCGGCACAATTATGTCCCGCCACCAGAATATGGACTTCGCCGCCAATCTGGCCGGCGGCGGTAACGATGTTGCATGTCGCAGCCTTCAACGAAGCATTGTCGTGTTCAGCAATAACGAGGATGGTCATATCTGTTTCCCTTACAGCACTTTGGCTTCGTTCTTGAGCTTCGCGACGAGTTCCTGCACGTCGGCAACCTTGACCCCGCCAGCCCGCTTCGGCGGCTCGACCACTTTGAGCGTTTTCAGACGCGGGGCCGGGTCAACGCCGAGCGCTTCCGGTTTAAGCGTTTCGAGCGGTTTTTTCTTCGCCTTCATGATGTTCGGCAAGGTCGCGTAACGCGGCTCGTTCAGACGCAAATCGGTCGTCACGATCGCGGGCAGCTTCAGCTCGACGGTTTCGAGACCGCCGTCAACTTCACGCATGACCGTCACGTTTCCGCCTTCAATGTGTACCTTGGAGGCGAAAGTCGCCTGAGGCCAGCCGAGCAATGCGGCAAGAATCTGGCCAACCTGGTTGGAATCGTCATCGATGGCCTGCTTACCAAGAATGACCAGCGTCGGCTGTTCTTTCTCGACAACGGCCTTGAGCAATTTGGCAACCGCGAGCGGCTGGAGTTCGACATCGGTTTCCACCAGGATCGAACGGTCGATACCGATCGCCATCGCTGTGCGCAGTGTTTCCTGCGAAGCCGTCGTGCCGCATGACACCGCAACCGTCTCCGTGGCAATGCCCGCCTCACGCAAACGCACCGCCTCTTCGACCGAGATTTCGTCGAACGGGTTCATCGACATCTTGACGTTGGCCAAATCGACGCCAGAACCGTCTGCCTTGACACGAACCTTGACGTTGTAGTCAATCACTCGTTTGATTGGAACCAAAATCTTCAAAATTCCTCTCCTCCAAACATAAAGTCCCGCATTGACGCAATGCGTATATCTCAACCATCCACTTCGCCACGAAGGGCGGAGCTTGCACTCAAACCATAGTCACGCCGCGATTCCGAATTGACACTGATCGGACAATCACCATACTCTAGCGTATGTAACCTTATACGCTATTGCATGGACCCCCCCAAGTCAAGCACACAGGCCAAATGCAATCCACCCTACCCAAAAACCGAGCCGCCAAGAGCCGCTCCAGCCTTGATCGAAAAGCCTGGATTCACGCTGCCAATGACGCACTCGCCGAAGAAGGACTCGCCGGTCTGCGTGTCGAAATCCTTGCAAAACGCTGCGGCGTCACCAAGGGAAGCTTCTATTGGCATTTCCGCGATCGTCAGGAGTTGCTCGATGAAGTGCTGGCGCAGTGGAAAGAAGGCCGGATTCGTGATGTCAGCAAGCAGGCCAAAAGCGAAATCGGCCAGGAGCGCGCAAGTATCATCCGCGCGATCGAATTGTATTCCGCATCGCGCAATCGCCGCGGCATTCAAATCGAACTTGCGATTCGCGATTGGGCGCGACGCGACCCCAAAGCCGCGGCCATCGTCGCGGAAGTCGATGCGTGGCGCCTGAAGCGCACCCAAAATATGTTTACCGATGCGGGCTTCAGCGAAGCGGAAGCCAAGATCCGTTCGCTCCTTTTTTATGCCTATGCGTTCGGATCGAGCCTGATGATCTACGAACAGTTCGACGAAGACATCGGCGCGCTGCGCACGCGGATCGCCGAGTTTATTGCGGAGAATCAGTCCCAGCCTGGAGGTAACGGGCCAAGCCAGACAATGCCGCCACAGCATTCGCTCCAGTCTGTTGAATGACGGCATCAAGCTCCAAGCCACGCAGATCCGCGATGATCTGCGCATAGCGTCTAATTTCTTCGGGTAGCGACGGGCCTTGTGACCGCCAAGCGGGGGGAATGTCCGGGCCGTCGGTTTCCAATACGATGCTTTCGAGCGGAAGCGTCGCGGCTAAATGCCGGACGCGTTTCGACCCCGCATAAGTCATCGCGCCACCAAAACCGAGCTTGAAGCCCAAGCCAATGAAGGCTTCGGCCTGTTGAATGCTGCCATTGAAGGCATGCGCGATACCGCCGCGTGGACGGTAATAGCGCAGTTGCTTGAGCACCGCGTCTTGCGCACGGCGCACATGCAGCAGTACGGGCAGATCAAAATCGCGCGCCAGTTCAAGCTGTTGGACGTAAAACCGCTCCATCCGCGCGCGGTCCAGTCCCTCGACATAGAAATCCAGGCCAATCTCCCCCACCGCAACGGCGCCGCCTCGTTCAAGCCGGGCGCGCACGGCATCGAGCGCATCATCCTTCTGCGCATCGACATACATCGGATGAATGCCAAACGCTGGCGCCACATCATGGTATGTCGAAGCCAAGCGGTCGAGCGCAGAAAAATTCGCGGGTGCAACCGCCGGTACGACAAAAACATGCACGCCCGCATTGCGGGCGTTTTGCATCACAACATTGCGGTTTTCTTCAAACTCGCGCGCATCCAAATGGATATGCGTGTCGACCAACATCGATTCAACCCATGACCCAGCGCGGCAGACGTTTCTCGATGAAAGCGTCGATACCCTCCGCGGTATCTTCTTCCATCGCATTGCAGGCCATCGTTTCACTCGCTGCCTGATACGCGGCTTCAATGCCCATTTCGAGCTGGCGATAGAAAAGCCGCTTACCCGCCGCGACGGCAGCGGGCGGTTTGCCGGCGATCTGCGTTGCGAGGCGCCAAACTTCGATATCGAGTTCTGTCGCGGGCACGACCCGGTTGACCAAGCCTCGTTCGAGCGCCCGCTCAGCCGAAATAAAATCGCCCGTCACGAGCATTTCGAAAGCTTGTTTACGCAACAGATTGCGTGACAGCCCAACCCCCGGCGTCGCGCAAAACAAGCCGACATTGATCCCGGACACCGCAAAGCGCGCGCTGTCCGCCGCAACCGCCAGATCGCACATCGAAACGAGTTGGCATCCCCCCGCGGTGGCAACCCCATGCACCCGTGCAATCACAGGCTGCGGCAGCGCCAACAAACTTGTCATAAGTTTTGAGCAACGCGTAAAGAGCACTTGCTGGAAATCCTTGCGGTAATTCGCGCGCATTTCCTTCAGATCATGGCCCGCGCAGAAGGCTTTGCCCTTTGCGGCAATCACGACGACACGGATCAGTCTGTCTGTGGCCAGACGGTCGATTTCGACTTGCAGCGCTTTGAGCATCCCCTCCGACAACGGATTGAATTGAGCCGGCCGGTTTAGCGTCAGCGTCGCTATGTAACCGGAATCACTACGCAGAACATAAGACTTGTTATTCAAATCAGCGTTCATTTTCGTCTCACTCATCGATTCGGTATTGAAACATGGTAGGCCACACCCCATTCCCATTCGGACGCGGTAGCTCAATGACGGCACTCAGGCTGTTCCACAAACCTCCGGCAGCGCGTGGGTCAGCCAGGCGCGAATCTGTTCGGACAAGGCATCCGTCGCCTCACGCAAAGCCTTCACGCCCGCGGCCGGATCCGCCGACTCGGCGGGCCGGCGCACATCGAAACTATCGTGCAGATAAATCTGATCCAAACGCTCGCCGCGCAAGCTGATGCTGCCCGAAATCAAGACGCTGCTGGCGCCTTGCGCATCGAACAGCTGAGTGAATTCCTCAAGCCGCACGGAAAGTTTGCAGTTGCTCATCGCGCCAACCGCCAAATCGCGCGCCAGCACGGGTTCGATAAGCTGCGCGGGCGTTGCCGCCCAGCGGTTCTCGGCGAAACTCCGGCGTTCGTTCGGACCCGCATCGGTATAGCGGTACTGCATATCGAGCCCATTCAGCCAGGGGGCCGCAAACACCTCAACGCGGCGCAGCGGTACAGCGGTTGGCGTCGGATTGGGCGCCGCAGGCAAACCCAGGTCATACACCGCAAGCGCTGCGAGCGGCCGGGGCGGACTGACGCAGGCTCCCAGCATCAAACTCAGAATTCCAAGCGACACAGTGCAAAGTAAGCTTCTCATCATTCCTGCCCTTGTGGCGCGATGCGATAACCACCCTCCCCTGGACCGGGCCTCGGTTCCGGGCGACCGAATACGATCGCTTGTGGATTACGTTCAAGAATTTCAACCAATTTCGAAAACTCGCTGCTGGTGCGCTGCAATTCGATAAGCGTGTCGCCAATGCGCAGGCTGCCCACACCCATTTGCAGATCCTGCCCCAACGCATCCCAACGCGTTCCAAGGGCGTCGATACTTTGCGAGGCGCGCTGCAGACCGGCAAGCGTTTGCGGAAGCTCGGACGAACTCCGCGCCAGATTATTCAGCGTTGTATCGATTTTGTCCGAATCCAGCCGCGCGGCGAAACGATTCATACGCTCCATCAACTCGGGCGTTTTCGCCAAGAGCGTTTCTAGATGGCGTGAAGAGTCATCCAGATGCGTCAGGGTTCTGGAAAGTCGCGCGCGATTGTCTGTATCGAGCACTTCGCCCAAACGATCCGCCACCACGCGAATCCGTTCAATCGCCTCCAGCGCTGCATCGGTCGGACTCGAAGCCCGGGTATTGAGTTCGATATGCGGCAGACCGTCGAGGCTAGGCGGAATCGCCTGGGGATTGGAACCATCGTCATCGAGCTGGACAAACACAAAGCCCGTAACTCCTTGCGTGCCCAAACTGGCGCGCGTCGCCTGGGTGAGCGGAATGCCCGCCGAAAGACGCAGGCGAACCAGGATGCGCCGCGGCGTCTGCGGATCGAAATCGATATTGGTCACACGGCCCGCACGCAGGCCGCGGAAGCGAACCGCCGCCTGCTCATTGAGGCCATTGACGCCCGCATCGGTATACAGCACGACGGTGTAAGTCTGTTCGCTCCGGCCGGATAACCACCAGACGGAGAACGCCAGCGCGGCCCCCAGCACCAGCACGAAGAGTCCGACAGAGAAAGCGTAAGCGCGGTTTTCCATCAGTCGCTCTGTTTGCCTCGACGCAGTGCGTGCAGGCTGCGTTCGCTAAGAAAGAAACGCTCGATGAAAGGATGTTGAACATGCACGATTTGATCGAGCGGGCCTACCGCGAGTATACGTCGCTCAGCGACAACCGCCACACGGCTGGCCAATGCGGACAAGGTATCCAGGTCGTGCGTAACAAAAACCACGGTTAAATTGAGCGCGCTGTGCAAAGCGCGAATCAATTCGACGAACGCGCCAGCACGGTCAGGGTCGAGCCCCGCGGTCGGCTCGTCGAGCAGCAATAATTCCGGGTCGAGCGCCAGCGCACGAGCCAGCGCAACACGCTTGATCATCCCGCCCGACAATTCGGCCGGCATGCGCCACGCCGCATCGTGGCTAATTTCCACCATGGCGAGTTTGGTGAAAACGAGATCGCGTATTTCCGCCTCGGGCAAAAAACCGAGTTCGCGCAGCGGAAACGCCACATTGTCGAAAACATTCAATGCGGAAAACAAGGCGCCCTGCTGGAACAGCATGCCCAGTCTGCGTTGCCGGTCCTGCCGCGTATCGCGGTCGCCCGCATGCTGCGGCTCGCCAAAAAGCTGAATGCCGCCTTCGGTCGGCAGTAGCAAACCAACGATTTGTCTGAGCAAGGTCGTTTTACCGCAGCCCGACCCTCCCACGAGCGCAAGCAATTCGCCGCGCGCAACCTCCAGATCGACCCGGCGCAGAATCCAGCGTGGCCCGAAGCGGATTCCCAGACCTCGAATCTCGATCAGCGCGCTCATCCGCCCACCAGTCCGATATTGCGTGTTGCCAACGCGAAAACCGCGTCAAGCAAAATCACCAGCGTAATGGCCGTCACAACCGAACGGGTGGTATTGGCCGAAAGGCTTTCCGTGTTCGGCTTGACCCGCAAGCCGAAATGACAGGCCACGAGGGCAATCGTCATGCCAAAAACCAAGCCCTTGGACAAGGCGATCCAAACATTGGGAACCGGCACCGCACGCGGCAAATTGGCAATGAAGAACGGGTAATCGATACCCAGTTGATAATGCGCAACCAGCACGCCGCCGGCGATTGCAATACCGCTTGTCCAGGTCACGAGCAGCGGCATGGCGAGCGCGAGCGCGACAACTTTCGGCAGCACGAGCCGCAAGTGACGTGGCACGCCCATCGTCGCCAAGGCGTCGATTTCCTCGGTCACCCGCATCGTGCCGAGCTGTGCCGTCATTGCTGAACCGGAACGTCCGGCCACGAGCACCGCAATCAGAACAGGACCCAATTCGCGGATGATGCCGACACCCAGCACATCCACGATAAAAGCCTCGGCGCCGAAGCGTCTGAGTTGCAAGGCAAACAGGTACGACAGCACAACCCCGATCAGGAATGCGACCAGCGCGCTGACCGGCATCGCGCGCACACCGGCCTTGTACAAATTCGCCGATATTTCGCGCCACGGTATATGACGCGGACTGCGCAGAATATAGCCGGTCTCGATAATCAACTGTCCGAGCAAAGCGATTGCGGCATACACGTGCCCGACAAAAACCATCGCCGCGAGACCGATATCTTCAACCCCCATGCGGAAACGCCTGCGCGGGCGACGCATGAGTTTATCCGGCGGCCTCTTCTCCAAGCGCTCAAACAAAGCCTTGTATTCGGGCGGAAGCTGTATATCCGCCGGGAAACGACTGCCCCAATGGCGCCAAAGCAGCAAGGCACCATAAGTATCCAAGGCTGAAAGCCTGCTTAAATCCCAGCGCGTATCACTGGATGTACGCGTAGTTTCCGCACGCAAGCGCGGCAGACATTTGCGCAAGCAGCTTAAGGTCCAAGAGCCAGTCAGCCGGACGCCTTCATCTACGAATTCGATCTTCGGCGCCGACCCCGGCTGCATCAGGTATCTCCAGCCATTTGTTGTTTTTGCCGCTCGACGCGGAACTTGATCAGCACACCAACCGCGGCCCACTGCTGGCCTTCATCATCAAGTAAGGCGCTCGTTAGCGGACGATCGCGCAGCGCCCCATCGGCCGCGCTAACGATAAAACCTTTCTTACCCCGTTCGATCGAAAGCCCCATGATCAGATCGTCATCACGTGTGCGGTGCAAAATCACCGCCAGGCGGAGACAAAGAATCAGCAGCCAATCGCGCTCGCTCGGTTCGAGCCCCCGCACGCGATCGAGCTTCCCGCGGTGCGCGAGTGCCAAGGTCGCAAGCCGGGCCTGATCCATGCGCGAGTAGCCTGGCATATCGGCATTCGCCAGGATATATGCGCTGTGCTTGTGGTAGCTCGCATGCGCGACGGACAAACCGATTTCATGCAAACGACAGGCCCAGCCGAGGAAGCGCCGGTCGATATTGTCCGGGTCGATCGTCGCCGGCAGCATTTGTTCCAAAAGTCGTTGCGCGCTTTGCGTCACACGCAGCGCCTGGGGCACATCGACCTGATAACGCCGCATGAATACTTCAGCCGTCGCATCGCGTTGATCATGGTGCGCATGCCGGCCCGACAAGTCGTACAGAACTCCCAGACGCAGCGCGCCATCGGAAAAATCGATCCGCTCGATCCCGAAACCCTCGACAACCGCATTCATGATCGCAAACCCGCCGAGCAAAACCGGTATGCGATCGGCGCGCAACCCATCAAACGACAAGCGCGCGACATTCCCAGCCTTGAGAATCTCGGCCCGCAGCAGCGCAAGGCCTTCGCGCGTAATACCGCCGCCGGAAAAGCCGTTCAATTCAAGAATTTCGAGCAGCGCTTTGGCGCTGCCGCTGGAAGCGACGGTCAGATCCCAACCGACTTCGCGGTAGGTACGAGCAATCGTTTCGATCTCTTTGAGCGCCGCCAGCTCGGCTTCGCGCAAGCTGTGTTTATCGACGCGGCCATTGGGAAAGTAGCGCAGACTATAGCTGACGCATCCCATGTAAAGCGATTCGAGCACGATAGGCTCGAAGCCGCGCCCGATGATGAATTCCGTTGAACCGCCACCAATATCGAAAACCAGCTGCTTATGTCCCGGATCGGGCAGGCTGTGTGCGACGCCGAGGTAGATCAGGCGCGCCTCCTCCCGCCCCGAGATCACTTCAATCGGGAAGCCCAACGCCACTTCGGCCTGCTCAAGAAAACTCCCCGCATTTTTGGCCACGCGCAGGGTATTGGTCGCCACCGCCCGTACCTGTTCGGGCTGAAAGCCGCGCAGGCGTTCACCGAACTTGCGCAGGGCGGCGAGCCCGCGTGCTTGCGAGGCGACATCGAGTTGCCGGTCGGCGGATAAGCCGGCGGCCAGCCGAACACTCTCCTTAAGATTATCCTGGGCATAGATCTGGCTGCCTTCGACACGACCAACAATCAGACGGAAACTGTTGGAGCCTAGATCGACGGCAGCAATAAGCTCGTGCGGCATGTGAAGCCCTATGAAAAACAGCACGCGGATTTTACCATCCGACCGTTGTGAAATAGCGTTAAACCCAAACCCCTTTAAGGCAGTTCCAGCCCATGCGCATGGGCCTTCGCGCCGAAATGGCGGACAATAAACAAATTTGTACCAGGGGGTCATTGTATGAGTCGTACCTGGCAGCACCAGCATCCACCTGCACATTTCATCAATCGTGAAATGTCTTTGTTGGCTTTTCAGCGCAGGGTGCTTGCCCAAGCTGCGGATAAGGACGTCCCCCTACTTGAGCGGCTGCGTTTTCTTTGCATCGTATCCAGCAACCTCGATGAATTCTTCGAAGTCCGCGTCGCCGGCGTGCGCGAACAAATCGCGCTCGGCACGCGTGCCAGAACGCCGGACGGTATGGCACCCCAAACGCTATACAGCCAGATCTGCAAGGAAGTCCACAGCATCGTCGCCGAACAGTACGCCTTGCTCAACGACGTTATTTTGCCCGCGCTCGCCACCGAAGACATCGTCTTCCTGCGCCGCAGCCTATGGACCGAAGAACAAAGCGCCTGGATTCGCGAATTCTTCTTCCGCGAAGTCATGCCGGTGCTTACGCCGATCGGCCTGGACCCCGCGCACCCGTTTCCGCGTGTACTCAACAAGAGTTTGAACTTCGCCGTCGAGCTTGAAGGACGCGACGCCTTCGGCCGCGCCTCGAATGCCGCGATCGTCCAAGCGCCGCGCGTGCTGCCGCGCGTCATCCGGCTGCCCAAAGCGCTTGTCGGCGCCGAATACGGCTTTGTTTTCCTGTCTTCGATCCTGCATACGCATGTCGGCGAACTATTCGAAGGCATGAGCGTGCTCGGCTGCTACCAGTTCCGCCTGACGCGCAATAGCGATTTGTTCGTCGACGAAGAAGAAGTCAAAGATCTGCGCGCCACGCTGGAGGGCGAACTGCAACAACGCCACTTCGGCGACGGCGTGCGGCTCGAAATCCCGGACAACTGTTCCGAATCGATGGCCGAGTTTTTGATGGGGCAATTCGGCCTGCTGCGCGAAGAGCTGTATCGCGTTCCCGGCATCGTCAATCTTGTGCGTTTGATGCAGGTGCCCGACTGGGTCGAGCGGCCCGATTTGAAATTCAAGCCTTTTCAGCCCGCGCTGCCCACGACGCTGACCAAGCAAACAGAAATTTTCAGCGCGATCCGTCGCGGCGACATCCTGCTGCACCATCCGTATCAGAGTTTCGCCCCGGTCATCGATCTGCTGCGCAGCGCCGCGGAAGATCCGCAAGTCGTCGCGATCAAAATGACGGTCTATCGTACCGGCACCGATTCGGTCCTGATGGAGCACCTGCTGCGCGCCGCCCAACAAGGCAAAGAGGTCACCGTCGTCGTTGAACTCATGGCCCGTTTCGACGAAGAGGCCAATATCGGCTGGGCCGCCAAGCTCGAAGAAGCGGGCGCGCATGTCGTCTACGGCGTATTCGGCTACAAGACGCATGCCAAGATGCTGCTGATCGTGCGGCGCGAGGACGAAGCCCTGCGCCGTTATGTGCATCTGGGCACAGGCAACTACCATCCGCGCACTACGCGCTTTTATACCGATTTCGGCCTGCTCACCGCGCATCCTGACATCGGCAAGGATGTCAGCGAAATATTCAAACAACTGACCGGCCTCGGCCACGCGCGCATGCTCAAGCACCTGTGGCAAGCGCCCTTCACCCTGCAACCGAATGTCATCACCGCGATCCAGCGCGAAGCCGAAATCGCCCGCAACGGCGGCAAAGGCCGCATCATCGCCAAACTCAATGCGCTGCTCGAACCGGAAACGATCGAAGCGCTCTACGACGCAAGCGCCGCCGGCGTCGAAATCGATTTGATCGTGCGCGGCCCTTGCGCATTGCGGCCCAATGTCGCGGGCCTTTCGGAAAACATCAAAGTCCGTTCGGTGATCGGGCGCTTCCTTGAACACACGCGGGTGATCTATTTCGGCAACGGCGGCGAGGAACAGGTTTATTTATCGAGCGCCGATTGGATGGACCGCAATTTCTTCCGCCGCATCGAAATTGCTTTCCCTGTGTTGGACAGTCGCTTGCGTCGCCGCATCGTCAAGGAAGGGCTCAAACCTTATCTGGGCGACAACTGCCAAGCGTGGCAACTCGATGGCGCCGATGGTTCCTACCGGCGCAAACAGACGCGCTCAACGCGGCGTGCCGCGCAAGAAATTCTGCTCAAGGAAATTGCTGGGGTGAGCTGAAGGGAGGAAAGCGCGGAGCCTGAGAATCCATTCTCAAGTGCGCCGCGCCTTCTCGACCCCCTGCACTTCGCCAATCAAAGCCAGGGCGTGCTGAACCTGCGTCGCGTTGCGGACTTCGACCGTGAAACGCATGAACGCCCGCCCGCTCTTCGACAGCGTATTGACGGCGATGACATTGAGTTTCTCGCGCGACAGGACTTCGGATATATCGCGCAACAAACCCTGGCGGTCATTGGCTTCCACGCCGATATCGACCGGGTAGACGTCGCTACGCTGGTCCTCCTCCGTTCTGCCGCCCCACTCCGCGGCAACCACGCGTTCCGGATGCTGCGAGGCAACATATTTGAAGTCGGGGCAATCCGAACGGTGAATCGACACGCCTTTGCCACGCGCCACGAAACCGCTCACCGGATCGGGCGGCGCGGGTTTGCAGCATTTAGCGAGCGAGGTCAGCAAACGCCCCACGCCGACAACAAGAATCTTGTCATCGCTTTTGCGCGCACGGCTGCGTGCGATCACGACATCCGGCGTGGCCTCGGTTTCTGCTGCGGACCCATGCAGCGCCATCTGGATTTGACGCGCTCCGATATCGCCGCGCCCTGCCGCAAGCAGAAAAGCATTGGCCGTTTTGAAATTAAGCTTGTGCGCAAGATCGTCAATGCTTGAATGCGCCTGACTCTCGCGCTGCAATTCACGCAAAACGATTGCCCGGCCCTGAGCCAGCGTTTCCGTTTCTTCCTGGAGCGTAAACCAGCGCCGCACTTTCGTCCGCGCGCCCGAGGTCGCCAAATAACCGAGGTTGGGGTTGAGCCAATCGCGCGAGGGCCCACCTTGCTTCGCGGCGATGATTTCGACGACTTGCCCATTTTCCAACGGCGTATTGAGCGAGACCATCTGCCCATCGAGTTTCGCACCGCGGCAACGGTGCCCCAGATCCGAATGCAGCCGATAAGCAAAATCGATCGGCGTCGCGCCCGCAGGCAGATCGATCACCTTGCCTTGCGGCGTCATCGCATAAATCGTGTCATCGAGCGAAGCACGCTTGAAGTGGGATTCCCACTGCGCCGAATCGTTGATTTCATCGCGCCACGAGAGCAACTGCCGCAGCAAGGCGATCTTTTCATCGTACTCACCGCCATCAGGAGCGCCTTCCTTATAGCGCCAATGCGCCGCCACGCCCAGCTCGGCGTGACGATGCATATCGTAAGTTCGGATCTGGACTTCGAGCGCGCGCCCATCGGCCGCGCGTACAGCCGTATGCAGACTTTGATAATCGTTGCCTTTGGGCCGCGAGATGTAATCGTCGTACTCGCCCGGAATCGGCTGCCACAGCGTATGCACGACCCCCAAGGCGATAAAGCAATCACGCACATCGCGCACCAGAACGCGCAAGGCACGCACGTCGTAGACCTGGGAAAAATCCAGATTCTTCGAGCGCATCTTGTTGTAGATGCTGTAAATGTGCTTCGGGCGACCATAAACTTCCGCCTCGACGCCGGTCGCCGCCAACTCATCCCGCAAACGTTCGGTCACAGTGGCGATGAAGGCCTCGCGTTCGACGCGGCGCTCGTCGAGCATCTTGGCAATCCGCTTATAGGTCTGCGGTTCGAGAAAGCGGAAAGAAAGATCTTCAAGCTCCCACTTCAATTGCCAGACGCCGAGCCGGTTCGCAAGCGGCGCATAAATGTTCATGCTCTCGTGCGCAATCTGCTCGCGCTCCGGATTTTCGTGCTCGGTGTAGTAACGCAAGGTTTGCGTCCGGCTCATCAAATGCAGCATAACCACGCGCAGGTCTTCAACCATCGCGAGCAGCATTTTGCGCAGGATCTCGGTCTGCGCGCGCGCACCGGAAATATCCGCACGCGCAACATTGCGCGTCAAGGGCCGCAAGCCGTCGAGACGCCGCAGCCCTTCCACGAGACGCACCACATCGCGGCCGAAAGAAGTCTCCAAGGTCTCGGAAGGCGACTCCAGGCTATCGCTGACCGCAAACAGAATCGCCGCCAGCCGCGTCGCGAGATCGAGTTTCAGCGCAACCGCGATCAAGGCCATTCCGAGCGCATGGCGCACAACCGGCTCTCCGCTCGCGAGCAACTTGTCAGCGTAAATCGGCCGGGCAAAATCGAGCGCCCGACCAATCGCGGCATGCGCCTCGCCATCCAAACCCTGGGCAAGTTGTTCCAGCGTCGGCAGACTGCCGGCATCGGCATCGAGAGAATGAGCGACCTGAACCATACCGGACATTATCCCACGCTGGGTTTGGAATGGATTCCGAACTGTCGTTAATCAGTCATTGAGCGGGGTCATCATGGCCCCCAGGTTAAAGCGACTCACCTCGGCTTTTCCCGACGTAACGGGGCAATGCCCAATATCAATACGGGGTTTATAATTCTCAGATTCTTTACCTACCGTCTCACCTGCAAAAAACAGAAGGACAACGGAACATTTAATGTCATTTGCTGAACTAGGACTGATCCCCGAACTGCTGCGCGCCGTCGAAGACGCCGGATACAGCGAGCCCACGCCAATCCAGCGCCAAGCCATTCCGATCGTACTCGAAGGGCGCGATGTCATGGGCGGGGCGCAGACCGGCACCGGCAAAACGGCGGGTTTTACCCTGCCGCTGCTGCAAAAACTCGCGCGCTGGGCGAATACCAGCACATCGCCAGCGCGCCACCCGGTGCGTGCGCTCGTGCTCGCGCCGACGCGCGAACTGGCGATGCAGGTGCACGAATCGGTGCAAACCTACGCCAAGCACCTCACGCTGCGCTCGGCCTGCATTTACGGCGGCGTCGACATCAAACCGCAGCTTGCCGAATTACGCCGCGGCGTGGAAATCGTCGTCGCGACGCCGGGCCGCCTGCTCGACCATGTGGAACAGCGCAGCATCGCGCTCGGCCAGGTGGAAATCGTCGTGCTCGACGAAGCCGACCGCATGCTCGACATGGGCTTCATTCCCGACATTCGCCGCATCCTTGGTTTGCTGCCGCAACAGCGCCAAAGCCTGTTGTTCTCGGCCACGTTCTCGGAAGAAATCAAAAAGCTGGCCGACACGATGCTGCAAAACCCGCAGCTCATCGAAGTCGCGCGCCGCAACACGGTCAGCGAAACGATCACGCACCGCGTCTACCCCGCCAACGCCAACATCAAGCGCGAGCTGCTGACCTGGCTGCTGCACGACGACCGCAATGCCTCGCAAGTGCTCGTTTTCGTCGCAACCAAGACCTACTGCGCCCGCTTGGCGCGGCAACTGCAGAAAGACGGCATTTCGGCCGACGCGATCCACGGCGACAAAAATCAGCAGCAACGCACCGAAGCGCTCGAAGGTTTCAAGAGCGGCCAGATCCGCGTTCTGGTCGCCACCGACGTCGCCGCGCGCGGTCTCGACATCGACGACCTGCCTTATGTCGTGAACTTCGAGCTGCCGCATACCGCGGAAGACTATGTGCACCGGATCGGCCGCACCGGCCGCGCAGGCAAGCAAGGCAATGCGGTATCGCTCGTCGCGCCCGAGGAGCAGATCCGTCTGAGCGCGATCGAAAAACTCATCAAACTCAAAATCCCGCAGGAAACCGTAGCCGGCTTCGACATCGCCGCCACACCGGATTCCACGCGGCGGATTTTGCGCAACCAGGCCGCGGACCGGCGCGCCCACATCGCGCCCGACGGTTTCGATTTCAGCCGCCCCTACTCCGTCCAGCCGGAAAGCGAAACAGAAACCGCTTCGGCATCCAGACCCAATCCGCTCAAACGGCCAATTCGTCCGGTTGCGGCCTTGCTGGGTGGAAGCGGACGCTGAACGCTCGCTTCCCTGCACGGCAATATTCCTTGCGAAAATGCATTCAAATTACTATAGTGAATGCGTCGAATGCGTTTTTGTGAGGTGATTCCATGGCAATGCTGACAGTACGCAATCTACCCGATGACGTACACCGTGCGCTGCGGGTGCAGGCTGCTCGACACGGACGCAGCACTGAGGCCGAAGTCCGCGAGATCCTGGCTGCCGCAGTCAAGCCGGAAACACGCGTTCGCTTGGGCGATGCCCTCGCGGCGCTGGGCCGCAAGGTCGGCCTGACGAACGAAGATTTCGAGGTCTTTCAGCAAGTGAGGGACAAAACGCCGGCCGAGCCGCTGAGGCTTGAATGATCGTTCTCGATACTAACGTCGTCTCCGAGGCGATGAAACCTGAGCCACATCCGGCTGTACAGGTTTGGCTGAACGATCAGACAGCCGAAACCTTGTATCTCTCCAGCGTGACATTGGCCGAGTTGCTGTTTGGCATCGGCGCGCTCCCGGCTGGCAAGCGCAAGGATATGCTGGCGCAAACCCTTGACGGCCTGATGGGACTATTCAGGGATCGGGTGCTCCCATTCGACATTGACGCCGCGCGGCGCTACGCCGAGTTGGCCGTGACAGCCAAGACTGCTGGACGAGGGTTTCCAACACCTGACGGCTACATTGCCGCAATTGCCGCCTCGCGCGGGTTCTTGGTGGCGTCACGCGATACCGCTCCCTACGAAGCCGTCGGCGTTACGGTCATCAATCCGTGGGACTAAACATCCAGTGTATGGTCGAACAAACTTAGATATTCAAACGCTCACCGTACCCCGTCAGCTCCAAATAACCACGCCCGATACGCTGTCCCGCCTCGAAAGCCGTGACAGCGCCCTCCCAATAGACCGCCCCGGTCGAACGCCGGCTGTCGAGTTCCTGGTCATCCATTAAAGGCTTAAGTTGCAGTTCGCGGCCTGCGACCCGGATTCGCACTTCGACCGGATAACGCCAGCCGGTGCGCGGACTCGTCCATTCGCGCAAGGTTTCCCAAACGATGTCTCCGGGCCCGAAACGCAGCGTTTCGCCCGAAGCCTTGCGCCATGTCCCGCCGAACCAGAGCGCCGAGCCGTCCTGACGGCGCATGCGGAACAGCATCAAAGCGCCGCCATCGTTGAGGTTGACGCCAGCCCAATCCCAGCCCGCGGCCTCGGGATGCATCAGCTCGCTCGACCATTCGTGGTCGAACCATGCACGGCCGCTGACCTCGAAACGCTGGCCTTTGACGGTGACCGTTCCGCGCAGCGGCCACTGCGGCATGCTTACGTAATAACTTGCGTGTTCCTTTCCGGGAGCTTTCTGGCTCCACCCGTCCTTGCCTTGCAAAAGAACGGGAGGCGGCGGCGCGCCATCGAGCAGCAGCGCGAAATCCCGGCTGTCTACGCGGACATGCAGGCCATCGTTGCGGACCTCCATGCGCCAATGATCGAGAAATATCGACAAGCGATCCGTTTCCGCGCCGACAAGACCGAAACCCGCGCGCGCCGCGCGTGAGTCGTGTAGCAGCCGATGCTCTCCCGGCCAGGCCAGCGCGGCATGCGCGATGACGATATGGCGCGGCGAGAAAGCGCTCGGATTGTCCTCGGCGATCCCGGGGCGGACCTGAAAGAAGGTCACTTGGAAACCGAAATCCGGCACACCGGGCGCGCTCAGCCATCCGGTCAAATACCACCATTCGGTTCGATACTCGGGATGCGCAGCGTGATCGCGCGGGAAAACCAATCTGCGGGGGACGACAGGCGGATAGGCGGCGGCGCGCGCCGATTGCAACCAAGGCAGGGCAAACGCGGCGGCAAGCAGACGGCGGCGTGAAAGATGCATTCAACTATCCTCGCGCACAGCGCGCAACGCGCCTTCACGCATGGCCTGTGCACCCGCGAGACGGGCGGCTAGAGCGGCCGACGCGATCATCGCAAGCGAGAAGCCAAGCAGGCTCAGCCAGGGAATCGAGAAGTCCATGCTCCAATGGAAACTTTGACGATTGATGACGCGCACCAGCAGCACGCCGATCAAACCGCCCGCGGCCAAGCCGCCGAGCACGCCGAGCCCGGCGGTCAAAGCGCCCTCGCATGCCAGGGTTGCCCCGATCTGACCCCGAGTCAGCCCAAGGTGGCGCAGCATGCCGAATTCCTTTTTCCGCGCCGCAACCGCAGCCGCGAAACTTGCCGCGATGCCGAAAAGCCCAATCAGCACCGCACAGGCTTCGAGCGCGTAAGTCACCGCGAAAGTGCGGTCGAACAATGCCAGACTGGAGCGGCGGATCTCGCCCGCGCTCACGATGTCGAGCGCCGCGCCGAAACGCTGGCGCAATTCAGCACTAACGTTTTCCGCGCTCGCGCCCGGCGCAAGCCAGAGCGCGGCGTCGGTCGCCAGCGCATCCGCGTTGAAGCGCCGATAGACGGCCAAGTCAATCAACACCGCGCCGTTCTGGCGCGCGTAGTCACGCCACACGCCGGCGACCTTAAAGCTTCGGTAAACGCCACCGAACGGCAATTCGATCGCCATTCCGGGACGCCAGCCGAACAGATCCTGCGCCGCTTCCGAAATCCAGATCGGCGTATCGCCAGCGGCAACCCTCTGCTCCGCCTGCATCGGAAACAGCGCACCCGCACCTTCCGCGGGAATCCGCCGCGCGACAATGGAAAGCGGCAATACGCTTCCCGGCAGTCGGATCTGCTCGTGCCGGACGTACTCGACACGGGCAACGCCCGGCATGCGCTCAAGCGCCATCTGCGCCGCGGCGTCGAGCCCGCCGGCCTGCCCGATGCGTCCGGCGCGCACATAAAGATCCGCCGGCAGCACGCGGTCGAGCCAGGCATCGACCGAATCGCGGAACGACGCCACCATGATCGCCATCGCAACCGCCAAGGCCACGCTCGCGAGTACGCCTCCGCTCGCAATCACGGCTTGACCTGAAGCGCCCGCGACGCGTTGGCGCGCCAGATCGAAAACAATCGCCTGCATGGCGGGCAGATGCGCAAAGAGCCTGCGCGCCAGAGCGGGCAACAAGGCAATCGCGCCGACGAGCACGCAAACGACCGCCAGATAACCGGCCACCGGCAGGCCGCCGAGCGGCGGAATCGCCGCCAGCGGGAAAGCCAGCAATAGAAAACCCACGCCCAGCCGACGCCGCGTCGGCAACTTCGGCACGCTCGGCTGATAGCCGCTGCGCAAGGCCGGCGCTGGAGCGGCCCGCACCGCCGCGCGCGCCGGCCAGGCCGAGCCCGCCACGGCGGCGATGAATCCGAGCGCGACGAAAACCAGGCTGGTCGGCCAATCGAAACTCAGCGCGGTCGGCGCGTCGGAAAAATAACCCGCGCCCAGATCTCCGCCCAGCACGCGCAAGGCCACGCCGGCGAACAGGAAGCCTAGCGCAAGGCCCGCCAAACCACCCAGCAAACCTAATGCGGCCCCTTCGGCGAGCACGCCCGTCAGCAACATGTGGCGGCTGACGCCCAAGGCGCGCAGCAGCGCGAATTCCGCCCCGCGCCGCACCACCGACAGGGCTTGCGAAGCGAAAACGAGGAAAGCGCCCGTCGCCAGCGCGACCACCGCAAGCATGCCGAGATTCGCGCGGTAAGCCCGCGACAGGGCCGCCGCCTGCATCGCCGCCGCTTCGGGCTGCACCAGCGTGAGGCCCGGCGGCAGCAACCCGGCAAGCTGCGCGCGCGCCTGCGACGGCGCGACACCTTCGGCCCAGCGCAAATCGATGCGCTGCAAACGGCCAAGCTGGTCCAGCGTAAGCTGCGCGGCGGCAATATCCATCAAGCCGAAACGCGCCCCATCCTCGCCGCCATGCAGCGTTCCCACCACGCGCAAATCGCGGATCGCAAGCCCGACTTTTACGCGCAGCGTCTGGCCCGGCTCAAGCCGCAGCTCGCGCATCGCGGCGCTGGAAAGGAACACGGCGTCGGCGGCAAAACGGCTTTCCGATGCTTGCGTGGAGTCCAACTTCGGCGACAGGCCGGGCTGAATGCGCGCCGCCCGCAGCAGGTCGAGGCCCAGGATGCGTAAGCTGCCCGGTTTGTCGGCAAGCGGTGCTTCAATATCGACGACCGGGCTTGCGACTTCAACGCTGTCCAGGCGGGCGACCCGCGCATAGAGCGCTTCATCGAAACCTTGGCGCGGCCCGATGATTTGCATATCGGCCTCGCCCGAAATCACACGCACGCCATGTTCAAACGCATCGAGCGCCGAACGATTGACAAGATTGACGGCAACCCCCAGTGCGACGCCGAGCGCAATCGCAATGAAAGAGAGGATGCTTGCCAAACGGCGGCGTGAGAGCCCCGCGACGAAGAGCGAAAAAATCAGCCGCATCATGCTTCGCACAGCCGCCCGTTTTCGAGCGTCAAAACGCGGTCCGCAACGGCCGCGGCTTGCGATGAATGCGTCACCATCAAACACATCGCCCCCTGCGTGCGCACCTGCTGCGCGAGCAGCGCAAGAATCCGCTGCGCATTTTCGGGATCGAGATTGCCCGTGGGCTCATCGGCCAGCACCAGCGTCGGCCGATGCACCAGCGCGCGCGCAATCGCCAGGCGCTGCAACTCCCCTCCCGAAAGCTCGCCCGGCCAGCCCGCGCCGCGCACACCAAGGCCGACCGACTCCAGCATCGATTGCGCAGCCGCTCGCGCCTGAGTCGATCCGACGCCCTGCAAACGCAAGGGCAAGACCGCGTTGTCGAGAATCGTCAGATGCGGCAGCACATGAAAAGCCTGAAACACGAAACCCAGATGATCGCGCCGCCAGCGGGTGCGCGCATCGTCGTCGAGGCCCGCGAGCGAATTGCCGTTCAGGCGCACATCACCCCCATCCGCCGACTCAAGCCCGGCGATCAGATTCAACAAGGTCGACTTTCCCGTGCCCGACTCGCCGCGAATCGCAACGAAACCGCCCGCCTCCAGGCGCAAGGAGAGTGCGGAAAACAGGTTCCGATCGCCAATGGTTTTAGTCAAAGCAATGAGTTCAAGCATTTTCCCGGATGCGGATTATTTGTTGAATGCAACATCTATTGTCGCCCGTACCGGCGGTGACCATAGCCGCTATATACTCCGCCCCTCATCATGGCTGTCAATCATTACGAAAACTTCCCTGTTGCCTCGATCCTCGTGCCAGCGCGCCAACGCCCGGCGGTGGAAGCGCTCTACGCGTTCGCCCGCAGCGCCGACGATCTGGCCGACGAAGGCGAGGCCACGTCGGCCGAAAGGCTCGCCGCGCTGAATGATTTTCGGCGCGGAATCGACGCGATCGAACGTGGCGAAACGCCGGACGATCCGATTTTCGGACGGCTCGCCGGTATTGTGCGCGAATATGGGCTTGCCACGAGCCTGCTGCGCGACTTACTCGACGCCTTCGCGCAAGATGTCGTCAAGACGCGCTACGCGGACTTCGCCGAGCTATGCGACTATAGCCGGCGCTCGGCGGAGCCGGTCGGCAGGCTGATGCTACAGATTTTCGCTGCCGACACGGCACAGCACCGCGCCTGGTCCGATCACATCTGCACCAGTCTGCAACTCATCAATTTTTGGCAGGATGTGGCAATCGACTGGCGCAAAGGCCGGGTCTATCTCCCGCTTGACGAATGCGAACGCTTTGGCGTGTCCGAAGCGCAGATCGGAGCCGGCTATGTCGATGCGCGCTGGCGCGCGCTGATGCGCTTCGAGGTCGAGCGTGCGCAGACATGGATGCTCGCCGGCGCGCCGCTCGCAACCGCCCTGCCCGGCCGCTTCGGCTGGGAGATCCGGCTTGTCGTCCAGGGAGGCTTAAGAATTCTTCAAGCGATCGAAGCGGCCGGCTATGATGTGTTCCAACACCGCCCCCGCCTCGGGGCAATCGATTGGGTGCGGCTCGCGTGGCGCGCCGCCTTGATGAAATGATGAATCCCGACGCCTATTGCCAGGAAAAAGCCGCCGCCAGCGGTTCTTCCTTCTACTACAGCTTTTTGTTTCTGCCGACCGAGCGGCGCCGCGCAATCACCGCGCTATATGCGTTCTGCCGCGAAGTCGACGATGTCGTCGACGAATGCCACGATCCGCAGCTCGCCCAAGCCAAGCTCGACTGGTGGCGGCGCGAAGTTGCCGCGATCTATCACGGCGAACCGACACACCCGGTCGCGCTTGCACTCAAAGCCATCGCCCCCCGCTTCAATCTCCCCGAGGAAAATCTGCTGGAGATCATCGACGGCATGGAGATGGATTTGCACCAGTCGCGCTATCTCGACTACAAAAACCTGGCGCTCTACTGCCATCGTGTCGCGGGTGTCGTGGGCTTGCTGGCGGCCGAAATCTTCGGCTACACGAACCGGCAGACGCTCAAATACGCGCATGAACTCGGGCTGGCGTTTCAGCTCACGAACATCATCCGCGATGTCGGCGAAGATGCGATGCGCGGTAGGATCTATCTACCGCTTGAGGATCTTCGGCGTTTCAATGTCACCGCCAAAGAGATTATCGAGCGCCAGCACAGCGAGCGTTTCGAAGCTTTGATGCGGTTCCAGATCGAACGTGCCGAAACGCATTATGCGCAAGCGCTTGAACTGTTGCCGCGCGAAGACCGGCGCAAACAGAAAGCCGGATTGATCATGGCCGCGATTTACCGCGAGCTGCTGCACGAAATCCAGGCGGAAGGCTGCAAAGTGCTGACGCAACGGACATCGTTGACCTCTTCACGCAAGCTATGGCTTACGCTGCGCACCGCGCTCTTCGGCTAATTCCGTTCCTATATGGACGATTACTTTGTCGGCTTTGCTTGCCGTGCTCCAGCACTGTCTGCGCTTCGCCTTCGCGTACTCAATCGATATAGAAACGGAATAAGAGCTGTAATAAAAAACGGGCGCCTATTTGCATAGACGCCCGTTCATTTAGAGCCTGTTCAGAATCTTAGGTCATCGAAATCACAACCTTCAAGGCACGCGTTGCCGCGGCGCGCGAGAAGGTGTCGTAAGCGTCAAGCATCTGATTGAAGCTGAAGCGATGCGTGATCAAACGCGCAGGTTCGATTTTTTTCGACTGCACGGTCTTTAGCAGCATCGGCGTCGTTACCGTATCGACCAGCCGCGTCGTGATCGCAATGTTCTGGGCCCATAGCGTTTCGAGGTGCAAATCGACTTTCGCGCCATGCACGCCGACGTTGGCAATCGTTCCGCCGGGCGCCACGATTTCCTGGCAAAGCTCGAAGGTCGCGGGGATACCCACCGCTTCGATCGCGGTATCCACGCCGACACCGCCCGTCAAACGCCGTTTGATCGTTTCGGCGGCCTTGCCGTCGGCGCTATTGACAGTCGATGTCGCGCCGAACATGCGCGCAACCTCAAGCCGGTTATCGTCCAGATCGACCATGATGATTTCGGCCGGAGAATAGAACTGCGCGGTCAGCAATGCCGCAAGACCAATCGGCCCTGCTCCAACGATTGCAACCGTCGAACCTGGCGCGACTTTGCCGTTGAGAACGCCGCACTCGAAACCTGTCGGCAAAATATCGCTCAGCATGACCAGCGCTTCTTCATCCGCGCCAGCGGGAATCGGATAAAGGCTCGTATCCGCATGCGGGGTACGCACATACTCGGCTTGCGTGCCATCGATTTCATTGCCCAGAATCCAGCCGCCCGATTCGCAGTGCGAATACATGCCACGCCGGCAGTAAGTGCATTTGCCGCATGAGGAAATGCAGGAGATCAATACATGGTCTCCGGGCTTGAAGGCGGTAACCGCCGGCCCCACCGCATCGACGATGCCGACGCCTTCATGGCCCAAGATGCGGCCAGGCGTACAAGTCGGAACATCGCCTTTCAGAATATGCAGGTCCGTCCCACAAATCGTTGTTTTCGTAACCCTGACGATTGCATCGCCTGGGTCACGAATCTCGGGCTTGGGTCTGTCATCGAGAGTCTTTTTACCAGGGCCGTGATAGACAAGCGCTTTCATAACTTCACTCCTCTTCCTTCTGGAAAGTCCGGCTATTCTAAGACAACACTTCAACGCTAAGTTTTGAGTTTCAGCCTAGCTACGATGTTTTGATAGGATTGTTGCAGAGCAACAACTTCCGCTTTGAGGTGGCTCAAAAGATGGGGAAGCTCATAGAGCCGAATCCGAAACCTTGTCCATAACGGAGCGTTCGCATGCATTGCCCCAAAAAGTGAATCGTCCCCAGCCGACTCTTCCCTACCCACGGTGAAGAAAGAACCATGCGCTCGTATGGAAGGGAACGGCGTAAATATGGGTACACATTGCAAAAAAATGATAAAAAAGTGCCACGTGTTTTCAATGTCCCCAAAGCGACAGTCATCCAAACGACAAGAAACTGTTTTATTCCTGCAAAAAACAAAATGCAAAATTTGTTTGCACACCGATCAAAATCAAATTTATTTACGCATTTAACATATGTGCATATAATCGTCTGGAAGTCCATCTCGCTTTGTTTGGTCTTTATTGCTGTTTTACTTCAACCCGAACTTGGAAAAAAAATGCAAAAAGAATTTCATCGCACAGGGCAGTTAAAAGACATCACCAGCTATCCCACTTGGCTTCAAGACGTCGTCGCAGCAACAACCCCAGAAAAAAATCGTGTCGTCCAGCATGAATTTTTTGCGTTAATGCGGGATGGGAAAATCGAATTACCGCGAGTGCGTCAATTCCTCATCGGCGCCTGGAAAACCATCGAAGGCTTTCCACAATTCATGGCTCTCAATTTGCAAAAAGTCCATTTTGGGTATAGCAAAGGGGAGGATATGGCGCGGCGCTATTTGATTCAAAATATCCGCGTCGAGCAAAAGCACGCAGATCATTGGGCGGAATGGGCTCGCGCGGCCGATGTTACAGTGGACGATCTGAATGCTGGCCGGCATTCTTTTGAGACACAGACGCTCGCCCACTGGTGCTGGTACATTTCGAGCCAGCCATCCCTCGCCGTTGGAATCGCGGCAACCAATTTCGCAGTGGAAGGCGCAACCGGCGAATGGTCTTGCCTGGTGTGCTCAAAAGACGATTACGAACAATCCCTGCCGGAAAAATATCGCAAGAGCGCAATGCGCTGGCTGCGTCTGCATGCCGAATACGACGACATTCACCCCTGGGAAGCCCTGGATATTATCGCCACCCTGCTCGGCCATGAACCATCGCATGCGGACGTCGATGCGATCACGGAAGCCGTCCGTGCCAGCTATATCTACATGGCCTTGGGCCTCGACGAATCGATGGCCGCACGCTAAGTAATAAAGTAGGGCATCAAAAAATGCCGCCTCAGTTATTCGACTGAGGCGGCATTTTCATATGTAAGCCAAAAATCCCCAAACCACCTTACTTTCCCAATAGCGAAAATAAGCCTGCCTCGTCGAGAACGGGAATTTCAAGCTGCCGCGCTTTTTCGAGCTTACTGCCCGCTTCGGCTCCTGCGACGACGTAATGGGTTTTCTTGGATACGGAAGCGCTGACCTTTCCGCCCTGCGCTTCGATCAAGGCCGTAGCGGCGTCGCGCGAGAGCGTCGGCAAGGTTCCGGTCAACACCAAGGTTTTACCGACAAGCGCGCCGACCATTGCCTGCTGTGCTTCCGTCTCGACCCAATGCACGCCGACTGCGCGCAACTGGGCGATCACTTCCCGATTGTGCGGCTCGGCGAAGAAGCCGACGATGCTTTCCGCCACGATAGGCCCCACGTCGGGCACCGCCTGCAAGGCCGCGGCATCCGCTTGCATCAGCGCATCGAGCGAGCCAAAAGCGCGTGCCAGATCCTTCGCCGTCGCTTCCCCAACATTGCGGATACCGAGCGCATAAACAAAGCGCGCCAGCGTCGTCTCGCGGCTTTTAGCTATGGCCTGCACGAGGTTCGTGGCCGACTTTTCGGCCATGCGATCCAAATTGGCGAGCGCCAGCACGCCTAAACGGTAAAGATCCGCGGGCGTGTGAATGATCGATTGATCGACAAGCTGGTCGACAAGTTTATCGCCGAGGCCCTCGATATCCATCGCGCGGCGCGAGGCGAAATGCAGCAAGGCTTGCTTACGCTGCGCCGGGCAGTAGAGGCCGCCCGAACAGCGGTAGTCCGCCTCGCCTTCTTCGCGAATCGCGGCCGAGCCGCACACCGGGCATTGCATCGGCATGACGAACTCGACCGCATCGGCCGGGCGGCGTTCCGCCACAACGGCCACGACTTCGGGGATGACATCTCCCGCGCGCCGCACGATCACCGTGTCGCCGATCCGCACGTCTTTACGCCGCACCTCGTCGAGGTTGTGCAGGGTTGCGTTCGTCACCGTCACGCCGCCGACGAACACCGGCGCGAGTTTCGCAACCGGAGTCAGCTTGCCCGTGCGTCCGACCTGGACTTCGATGTTCTGCACCGTCGTCAATTGTTCCTGCGCCGGGTATTTATGCGCGACGGCCCAGCGCGGTTCGCGCGTGACGAAACCAAGCCGTTGTTGCAGTTCGATCGAATCGACCTTGTAGACAACGCCATCGATGTCGAACGGCAACTCATCGCGCACAGCCGCGATTTTTTGATGGAACGCGACCAAGCCCTCAGCGCCGAGAACCCTCTCGCGATGCTTGTCGACCGGAACCCCGAACGCAGCCAGCGCGTCGAGCACACCGCTATGTGTCGCGGGCTGCGCCCAAGCGACGACTTCGCCCAAACCATAGGCGAAGAAAGACAAGGGGCGCGTGACCGTCACTGCGGAGTCCAACTGGCGCAGGCTGCCGGCGGCCGAGTTGCGCGGGTTGACGAAAGTTTTTTCGCCGGCGGCGCGCTGGCGTTCGTTGAGCTTTTCGAAGTCGGCGCGGCGCATATAAACTTCGCCGCGCACCTCGATAACTTCGGGGAAGTCCTCGCCATGCAAGCGCAGCGGAATTGCGCGGATCGTGCGGATATTCTGTGTGACCTCTTCGCCGATTTCGCCGTCGCCACGCGTCGCGGCGCGCACGAGAATCCCGTGCTCATAGCGCAGACTGACAGCAAGTCCGTCGAATTTCAACTCGGCAGTGTAGGCAAGCGGCGGATCGCCCTCACCCAAACCCAGCTCCCGCCTGATGCGCGCATCGAACGCCTGCGCCCCGGAAGCTTCAGTGTCGGTTTCGGTGCGGATCGAAAGCATCGGCACGACATGCCGGACCGATGGAAATTGGGACAAGGCCCGGCCGCCGACCCGCTGCGTCGGCGAATCGGCGGTCCTGAGTTCCGGATGCTCGGCTTCGATTTGCTGCAAGGCGCGGAAAAACCTGTCGTACTCCGCATCCGGGATTGTCGGCGCATCGAGCACGTAATAAGCGTGGTTGTGCCGCGCCAGCTCGGCGCGCAGCGCGGCCGCGCGCTCGGCTGGCGAAAGAGTCGCGTCCATGAAATCAGGCAAATAAACGCAGCGCCAGGGCGCTGCCGGCGGGAATGCCGTGCGTTTCCATCTGCGCGAGGAAGTCCTGAACTTGCGAGCGGATCAAGGCGATTTCGGGATCGCCGAGCGGCTTGCGATTGTCATCGGCAAGCACGCCGTCAAGCGTCTCGACCAGATGACGCGCGAACGCGACCATTTTGTCGAACGACTGAATTCCGCCTCCGACGCGCGGTACGTTGATCGTCAGGGTCACGCCAGTGGAAGCCATCTGCTTCAAGGCTTCGACAGAAAACAAAGCAGGATCGCGATTCGATAACGCGAAAAGCGTGCGCCCTTCATCGTCGCGCGCATGGAAGCAACCGTCGCGCTCCAGCTTCAAGCCCGCGGCTTCGGCCAGCCCACGGATCTTCGTGCCGACAAACGCCTGTCCGCCGGCCAAAACATTTAAAGCGATTTGAATATCGGTGGCGGCGCAGAACTGGTCGACCTGCTGGGCAAGCGCCAAGGTTTTTTTGCGCTCGCCGATTTGCGGCACCGCCAAAAATTGATCACACACGCGCTGCACGACCGCCACGAAGTTATCGTAATCACGCTCGCTGATCGCGCCGCGCCGGTCGGCCAACTGCAAGGCCACGGCGAAACGCGTGAAGCTGCGCGGTTCGTCCGCGCTCAACGGCAGCCAGCGATGCGTTTCTTCGCTCAAGGCGTACCAATGGATAGGCCGGTTAACTTGCGACAGCGGCCCGCCCGCGCTCGTCACCAAGGCGCCACCCTGAATGCCGGCGGGCGCTTCGATCCGCACGACGCAATCAATCGCCGCCGCTTCCGCGGGCAATTCTGGCTCGGCCGCGCGACCGATCGGCGCAGCGGCTGGAATCCGGCTCGCGGCAGGCTCGATCCGCTCAGGCATGCTCGGTTCAATGCTTTCCGGCACACTTGGCTCGATCCGCGTTTCGTTGTTGCGCTCTTCTGGATGACCTTCAAGCAACACGTCGTGGATATCGGCGCGGAAAGCTTGCTCGGCCGAACGGCGGTGCTTGCGTTCCTGCCACGAGTTGTAGCCCAGCACAAGGAAGACACCGGCGGCGCCAAGACCGATCAAACCATAAAGTAATTCATTGTCTGGCATGGAACCCCTCAAAAAATTTCAAACCCCGGCCGGTTCGGCCAGCCGAAGCGCTTCTTCAATATCTACTTCCACGACCCGCGAGACGCCCTGCTCCTGCATTGTGACACCAACGAGCTGACGGGCCATCTCCATCGTGATTTTGCTGTGGCTGATGAACATGAACTGCGTGACCGCGGACATGCGTTTAACCATATTGCAAAAACGTTCCGTATTCGCGTCGTCCAGCGGCGCGTCCACCTCGTCGAGCAAACAGAAAGGCGCCGGGTTGAGCAGGAAGAAAGAAAACACGAGCGCGATTGCCGTGAGGGCCTTCTCTCCCCCCGACAAGAGATGAATCGTACTGTTCTTTTTCCCCGGTGGCCGCGCAATGATCTGAATGCCCGCATCGAGAATTTCGTCGCCGGTCAGCATCAACTGAGCCTCGCCGCCGCCGAAAAGCTGCGGGAAAAGCTCGCTGAAATGACGATTGACCGTATTGTAAGTCTCTTGCAGCTGTTCCCGGGTTTCCCTGTCGATACGCCGGATCGCGTCTTCGAGCGTGCCGATCGCTTCGAGCAGATCCGCTGTCTGCACATCGAGATAGCCTTTACGCTCTTCGGCGGCGGCAAGTTCTTCGACCGCGGCCAGATTGACCGCGCCCAAATCGGCCAATTCGCGCGTCAAACGGTTGATTTCGCGGCTCAGCGACGCGTCTTTCGGCGCCAGCGCCAGGCGGCCCAGATACGCCGTTTCGTCGAACTCGATCTCGGCCAAGCGCTCCTCATATTGTTGCTGGCCCAGTTCGGCCGCTTGCTGCTTGAGCCGCCATTCGGCCAGCGCTTCATTGAGCGGACGCAGCGCCAGCTCCGCTTTCAGGCGCGCTTCGTCGAGCGCCTTGAGTTGCGTCGCCGCCTCGTCGAGCGCCTCGCGGCAGCGGCTCAACGCCTGTTCGCGTAACTCACGTAATTCGAGTGCCTGTTGCAGCGCCTCGGTCAGCACGCCTTCTTCCAGCCCCGCGCACTCGGCCTCGCTCGCATCGCGTTCGCGCTCGGCGCGCTGAATCAGTTCTTCGGCCTGGGCGCGCATGCGTGCGTTGTCTTCCAGCTTGCCATGGCATTCGCGCTCGGAAAACGCCGCCTCCTGCGCCTCGCGCGCGGCCTGCTGTTCCTGCGCGCGCAAATCCCGCAACGCCGCTTCTCGCGTCTGGACGATCTCTTCGGCCGTTTCGAGACGCTCGCGCAACAATTCGGCGATTTCCTCCTGGCGCGCCTGCTCGGCGACCGATGCGCTCAGATGCTCGCGCTCGGTCTGAATTTGCACATCGATTTCCCGCGTATCCCGGTCGATTTGTGCCGAGCGCTCATCGAAGCGCTCACGCGCCTGCCCTAACTGAACCAGCGCCAATTGCTCGCGGTGCGCGTCCTGCTGAAGCACTTGTAGATCGTGGCGTAGCTGCGCGCCGCGTTCCTGCGCGCGCAACAGGGCTTGTTCGGCCCCGCCGAGCGCCGCATGGCAGGACTCCGCCCGCTCCTCAAGTTCGGCAATCCGTGCTTCGAGCGTTTCGATTTCGCGCTGGCGTTCGAGCACGCCATGCGTGCCGGCCTCGGGGCGGATCAGGCTCAAGCCGCAGCGGCTCAGTTCGCAGCCCTGACGGTCCACCAGCCGAATTCCCTCGGCCAGTTCAGCGCTGCGCGTCAGCCATTCGCGCACATCCTCGACCGCCCGCACGCCGGCCAGCCAGCCGGCCAGAACGGCACGCCATTGCGGCGCATCGACCTGCACCAGATCGAGCAACGCAACGCCCGGTGCGGCGGCGGAGGTTTCCCAATGCGGCGCGGAGCCAGGCCAGGCAAAGGAAACGCTGCCGGGGACATCCTGCGCGCAGGCGGGCAAGACCGCATCCGCTGCATCGAGCCGCAAAGCGTTGAAGCGTTCGCGCAGCACGCTTTCGAGCGCGGTTTCCCAACCGGACTCGACGTGCAGGATCTGCCACAGCGAACGCGCCGTATCGAAGCCGTGGCCTTGCAGCCAGCCGGCCAGCGCACCCGGCGCGGCGGCTTGCGCCTGGATGCGCCGCAGCGCCTCGCACCGTGCGCGCGTTTCGGTCAACTCCCGGTTGGCCTGGCGTTCGGCCTCCTGCGCCGCGCGCTGGTCCGCAAGCAATTGCGGCAATTCACGCTTGGCGTGCTCAAGCTCGTCCTGCATGGCGTCGAGCCGGTTCTGTGTCAGCTCGACCGCCGCCTCCCCCCGAGCCAGGACTTCAAGGTCCGGCGCATTGAGCGCATGCTTTTCGCTTTCGAGCCGCGCGCGCCGCTGCGCAAGCGCGTCGAGCGCGCGTAAGGCGCTCGCTTTGCGCGTCTCTTCAACCTTGAATTGCTGTTCCGCCGAACCGAGTTCATGGCGCAATGAGCGCAGATTCCCCTGCGCGCCCGCGAGCGCATCTTCGAACGCCGGCAAACGGACGAGCAATTCCTCGTGGCGGGCCTCAAGCTGCGCCTGGCGCAAGCTCGCGGTATCGAGCAAGGCTTCCCAACGCTCCCGCTCGGACTGCGCGCCATCGCGCTGCTCCGCCCAGCGCGCCAAGTCCGCCGCCAATTGCTGAGTGCGCAGCACCAGCAGACGCCGCCGCTCGCCGAGCCGCGCCAATTCGCCTTCGATACGCGTGACTTCGGACGTCGCGGCATACACATCGGCCTGCGCGGCATGCAAGGCGTCCGAACCACGCAAATGCGCTTCGCGCGCCTGCTCGGCCAAGCGCTCGGTTTCGCTCAGGCGCGCGTTTTCGGCTTCGATCCGCGCCAGGGCTTCGGCCGCCGCGGCCGCTGCGCGCGCCGCTTCTTCGCGCCCTTCGTTGCGGCGCAGCAGCCAGAGCAGAATCTGCTGATCGCGCAAGGCTGCGTTGATGCCGCGATAACGCCGGGCGACTTCCGCCTGCCCCGACAAATGTTCGATCTGCCCGCCCAATTCGTTGCGGATGTCTTCGAGCCGCGCCAGGTTGTCGCGCGCGTCGGACAAGCGGTTTTCGGTTTCCCGACGGCGTTCCTTGTACTTCGTCACGCCGGCCGCTTCTTCAAGAAAGGCGCGCACTTCTTCGGGCCGGGCCTCGATGATGCGCGAGATCATGCCTTGCTCGATGATCGCGTAGGCGCGCGGCCCCAGGCCGGTGCCGAGAAACAGATCGATCACGTCCTTGCGCCGGACGTGCAGATTATTGATCCAATAACTCGATTCGCCCGAGCGGTCGAGCACGCGCTTGACCGCAATTTCGGCGTACTGCGACCACTGCCCCGCCGCGCGCCCTTCATTGTTATCGAAGATCAGCTCGACGCTCGCGCGGCTCACGGGCTTGCGCGCCGTCGAGCCATTGAAGATCACGTCGAGCATCGATTCGCCGCGCAGCGCGCCGGCGCGCGATTCGCCAAGCACCCAGCGCACCGCGTCGATGATGTTCGACTTGCCGCAACCGTTCGGGCCCACAACGCCGACAAGCTGGCCGGGCGTGAGCACCGTCGTCGGGTCCACGAAGGATTTGAATCCGGCAAGTTTGAGTTTGGAAAGGCGCACGGGCAGCAGCGAGCTTATTTAACGGCACCATGCCCGCGGGCATGCTGACGAGGTGGGCCCGGTATAATACCGAATGCCGCTCGTGTTTTTCGACTGTTGTTTCATACTGGAAAGCGCGGATTGCGAGCCAGCCTCATTTTTTGTGTCCCGGAGCCCAAGTGAATCCGCATCTCGACTTGCTGCAACCTTATCCGTTCGAACGGCTGCGCCGGCTTTTCGAAGGCGTCGAACCGCCCGCGGCGCTCGCGCCGATCCGCCTTTCGATCGGCGAGCCGCAGCATCCGACGCCCGAATTCATCAAAGAAGCCCTGATCCGCAACCTGCAAGGGCTGGCGAATTACCCCGCCACGCTGGGCGGCGACGCCTTGCGCCAAACCATCGCCGATTGGCTCGTGCGCCGCTACGGCCTCGGCGCGCTCGACCCGGCCAGCGAAGTATTGCCGGTCAACGGTTCGCGCGAAGCCTTGTTCGCCTTTGCCCAGGCCATCGTCGATACGCGCAAGCAGGCGCCGCTCGTGGCCTGCCCCAATCCGTTCTATCAAATCTACGAAGGTGCGACTCTGCTTGCAGGCGCAACGCCTGTATTCATCGATCAGACGCCCGAAAACGGTTTCGGCATCGCGCCGGACGCGCTCACGCCCGAACAATGGGCGCGCGTTCAGCTTCTGTATGTTTGCAGCCCCGGCAATCCGACGGGCCGCGTGCTCGATCTGGCCGAATGGAAAGCGCTGTTCGAACTCTCGGACCGCTACGGTTTCGTGATCGCGTCCGACGAGTGCTATTCGGAAATCTACTTCGATGAAAGCGCGCCGCCGCTCGGCGCCTTGCAAGCGGCGCAACGGCTCGGCCGCCACGGCTATCCGAATCTCGTCGTGTTTTCGAGCCTGTCGAAACGTTCGAACGTGCCCGGCCTGCGCTCCGGTTTTGTCGCCGGAGACCGCAAGTTGCTCGCCCGCTTTCTGCTCTACCGCACTTATCACGGCAGTGCAATGGGGCTGCCGGTCCAAGCAGCCAGCGTTGCCGCATGGCAGGACGAATTCCATGTGCGCGACAACCGCGCGCTGTACCGGCGCAAGTTCGCCGAAGTGCTGCCGGTGCTGGCGCCCGCGCTTGATGTACGCATGCCGGATGCCGGTTTTTATTTCTGGGCGCGCACGCCGATCGATGACTGCGACTTCGCCCGCCAACTCTACGCGGCGACGCGCGTGACCGTGCTGCCCGGCCAGTTTCTTTCACGCGACAGTGGCGCGGGCAGTCCGGGCCAGTGCTTCGTCCGCATCGCGCTTGTCGCCGGTCTCGATGAATGTCTGGAAGCGGCGCATCGAATCGCCGGCTTTGTTACAAACCACCTTGGCTGACACAGCACAGCCCGATCTTCACATCAACTCATTTGTTAGAGGCTCCCTCCATGCAAGACCTGCAATCCGTCATCGACCTGGCCTGGGAAAACCGCGCCGAAATCAATCCATCCAGCGCCAGCGCCGAACTGCGCGAAGCCGTTGAAGCGACCATCGCCCTGCTCGATGCTGGCAAGATCCGGGTTGCAGAAAAAATCGACGGCGCCTGGACGACCCACCAGTGGATCAAAAAAGCCGTGTTGCTGTCCTTCCGCGCCAACGACAATGTGGTCAGCGACGACGGCGTCAATAAATACTTCGACAAGGTGCCGACGAAATTCGCCCACTGGAGCGAGGCCGATTTCCGCGCCGGCGGTTTCCGCGCCACACCGGGCGCGGTCGCCCGCCGCGGCAGCTTCGCCGCGCGCAATGTCGTGCTGATGCCCTCGTATATGAATATCGGCGCCTATGTCGACGAAGGCACGATGGTCGATACCTGGGTCACGGTCGGCTCCTGCGCGCAGATCGGCAAAAACGTTCATCTGTCCGGCGGCGTCGGCATCGGCGGCGTACTGGAGCCGATGCAGGCCAACCCGACGATCATCGAGGACAACTGCTTTATCGGCGCGCGTTCCGAAATCGTCGAGGGCGTTATCATCGAAGAAAACTCGGTGATTTCGATGGGCGTCTATATCGGCCAGAGCACCAAGATTTACGACCGTGAAACCGGCACCGTCAGCTATGGCCGGGTGCCCGCCGGCTCGGTCGTCGTGTCGGGCAACCTGCCTTCCGCCGATGGTCAATACAGCCTCTACTGTGCCGTTATTGTGAAAAAGGTTGACGCCAAGACGCGCGCCAAGACGAGTATCAACGATCTTCTGCGCGCCTGAAGCGAAAGACCTTTAGGCTAAGAATCTGTTCAGAATCGCGAGAAGTTCGGAATCATGATCCTCGATAAGCTGTTTCAATTGATGGCGGAAAAGGCCGCTTCGGACATTTTTGTTTCGGCCGGAGCGCCCATCCACATCAAGATTCAAGGCACTGTGATGCCGGTGAACCAGCAAATCATGGAGCCGACGGTCATTCAGCGAATGGCTTACGAGATGATGACGCCGGAGCAGGTCCAAACCTTCGAGAAAACGAAGGAGATGAACCTCTCCTTCGGCCGGCGCGACCTCGGCAACTTCCGCGTCAATACGTTTTGGCAACGCGGCTCAGTCGCGATTGTCGTGCGTTATATCCAGGGCGAAATTCCTGCCCTGGAAACGCTCGGTCTGCCTGAAACCCTGAAAGACGTCATTCAAGAAAAGCGCGGCCTCGTCCTGGTCGTCGGCGCGACGGGCTCGGGGAAGTCGACCACGATTGCCTCGATGCTCGACTTCCGCAACAAGACGACATCGGGCCATATCCTGACGCTTGAAGACCCGATCGAGTATCTGTTCAAGCACAAAAAATCCGTCGTCAATCAACGCGAGGTCGGCCTCGACACACACGACTGGCATATCGCGCTGAAGAACGCGATGCGCCAGGCGCCCGATTGCATTCTGATCGGCGAAATCCGCGACCGGGATACCATGCAGGCGGCCATCGCCTATGCCCAGACCGGGCATCTGTGTGTCGCGACGCTGCATGCGAATAACGCCTACCATGCCTTGAACCGGATCGCGAACTTCTTTCCGCTCGAAAACCGGGCGCTGCTTTATCTGGATCTTTCGGTTGCACTCAAATGCATCGTCTCGCAACGGCTCGTGCGCCGCCCGGACGGCCAGCGCATTCCCGCCGTCGAAATCCTGATGAACACGCGCCATGTGGCCGACCTGATCGAAAAAGGCCTGTTCCCGGAAATCAAGGAGGCGATGGAACAATCGCTTGCCCCCGGCTCGCAGACTTTCGAACAAGCGCTCTTCCGCCTCTACAAAGACGGAACGATCAATTTACAAGAAGCGCTCGGCAACGCCGATTCGCCGACGAATCTGTCCTGGCTCATCAACAACCAAACGAGCGAAACAAAAACTTCCGACCGCGCGGCCACACAACCGCCCCTGGTCGATTTCGACCACGCCGAACCCGACGGCGCGAGCTTCAAGTCCTTCACGCTGCACATGGACGATGAGGCGCAAGCCTGAGTGCCCTCTCCATTCGCGGAAAAACAAACCCGTGCAAACCTCCCCAACCCGCGCACTGACCGAAGCGCTGATCCGCTGTCGATCCGTCACGCCCAATGACGAAGGCTGTCTGGAACTGATTTGCGCGCGCCTAGCGCCGCTCGGTTTTCATTGCGAGCGCATCGACGCGAACGGCGTCAGCAATCTCTGGGCGCGTCGCGGCGACGCCCGCCCGCTGATCTGTTTTGCCGGCCACACCGACGTTGTGCCGGCCGGGCCCTTACCCGAATGGGAGAGCGACCCGTTTACCGCCACCGAGCGCGATGGCTACCTCTATGGACGCGGCGCGGCGGACATGAAGACCTCGCTGGCCGCCTTTATCGTCGCGATTGAACAGTTCGTCGCCGAACACCCGGCCCCCCCCGGTTCGATCGCCCTGCTGCTGACCTCCGACGAAGAAGGCGTGGCAACGCACGGCACCAGACTCGTCGTCGAAACCCTGTCCGCGCGCGGCGAAAGCATTGATTTCTGCATCGTCGGCGAACCGACCTCGGTTGCGCAGCTTGGCGACACAATCAAAAACGGCCGGCGCGGTTCCTTGAATGCAGAACTCACGATCCATGGCGTGCAAGGCCATGTCGCTTACCCGCAGCTTGCGCGCAACCCGATCCATGCGGCCCTGCCCGCGCTCGCGGAACTCGCGGCGAAACATTGGGACGCCGGCGACGAATATTTCCCGCCGACAAGCTGGCAGCTCTCGAACATCCACGCCGGCGCCGGGGCGACGAATGTCATCCCCGGCAAACTGGAGCTGATGTTCAATTTCCGCTTCTCGCCGCAAAACCCCGCCGAATCGCTCAAGGCTCAAGTCCACGCCATCCTCGATCGGTATCAGCTGCACTACGCAATCGATTGGCAACTTTCCGGCAATCCGTTCATCACCCCACGCGGCCGCCTGGTTGACGCGCTTGAAAACGCCATCGCTTCCGCAACGGGACTGAAACCGGAACTTTCAACGACGGGCGGCACTTCGGACGGGCGTTTCATCGCCACGCTGTGCCAGGAAGTCGTCGAATTCGGTCCGGTCAATGCCAGCATTCACAAAGTTAACGAGCGGATCGCCATCGCGGCGATCGACCCCCTGACCGCGATCTATCGCGACACTTTGAAGAAGCTTCTGATCACGCCATGAGCCATCACGAATACGCAGAACACGAACATGAGCACGATCCGCGCGACGAGCTGGTGACCGTCCGCGATCTCATCCGCTACGCCGTGAGCCGTTTCAATCGCGCGGAGCTTTTTTTCGGCCACGGCAGCATCAGTGCTTTCGACGAAGCGGTCTATCTGATCCTGCACCGCCTGCATCTGCCGCTCGACCGTCTTGAGCCGTTCCTCGACGCCTGCATTCCATCCGACGAGCGCGGCGAAGTCCTCGATCTGATCGACGAGCGCGTCAGCACACGCAAACCCGCCGCATATCTGACGCACGAAGCATGGCTTGGTGATTTTCGTTTCTACGTGGACGAACGCGTTATCGTGCCGCGCTCCTACTTTGCCGAACTGCTCGAAACCGGCCTCTCCCCGTGGATCGAAAATCCCGAGGCGGTCTATGCGGCGCTCGATCTTTGCACGGGCAGCGGATGTCTCGCGGTTCTAATGGCCAATGCCTTCCCCGCGGCGAAGATCGACGCGGTCGACCTTTCAAGCGCGGCGCTGGAAGTCGCGCGGCGGAATGTGGACGACTACGGCCTTGAGCACCGCATCGAGCTGATTCAATCGGACCTTTTCGCCGAATTGGCAGGGCGCAGCTACGATCTGATCCTCACCAATCCGCCCTACGTCACCACCGCGGTAATGCGGGATCTGCCCGCCGAATATCGGCATGAGCCGGAAATGGCATTGGCTGCGGGCGAAGACGGCCTGGATGCCGTCCGGCGCATCCTCGCCGAAGCGCCCAAATATCTTAATCCGCATGGGCTGCTCGCGGTGGAGGTGGGACACAACCGCGATCGGGTCGAAACCGCCTGGCCCACGCTGCCGCTGTTCTGGCTCAACACCGAGAACCACGACGAAGCGATTTTCGTGATCCACCGCGAAGATCTGCTGACGCACAGTAAATCGATCAAATTCTGAAACTGTTTTCGGCCTTCTGGATAGCCATTGAATCCGGCAAGAGCGGGGAGAAGCGCGGCGCGGCGGCCACATCGATCGCTCCGGACGCCTCGACGCGATAGATCCCGCGTGCGACATTGTGCGGATGCGCGGCCGCTTCCGCGAGGCTCAGGACCGGCGCGAAACAAACATCGCTACTTTCGAGCAGTTCGCACCAATGGGCACGGGGATGGCTCGCAAACAAGGCCGCGAAACGCACTTTCAAGGCCGGCCATGTTTGAACGTCGTATTGCGCGGCCGGATCGACGTCGACGAGGCCCAGCTTGTCGAGCAATTGCGCATAGAACTGCGGCTCCAGCGCGCCCACGGTGATGTGCTTGCCGTCGGCGCACACATAAACATCGTAGAACGGCGAATCGTGGAACGGGCTGGGTTGCGGCCCATCGAGCTGCCCGCTCGCCCGTATCCACTGCACGAGCGAGCCAAGCGTCGCCAGCACGTCGATAATCGCGCCGTCGACGACCCGGCCTTGGCCGCTTGCGCGCGCGTCGAGCAGTGCGCAAACAATGCCAAACGCCAGCCCGAGCGCACCTGCGGCATCGCCGACGACCGTCGGAGGCACGATCGGCGCGCCGCCATCCCGCGCAGACAGCGAAAGCAGGCCGGTCAATGCCACGTAGTTGAGATCATGCCCGGCGGCCCGCGCCAGCGGTCCATCCTGCCCCCAGCCCGTCATGCGGCCATACACGAGCGCCGGGTTCACCGCCGCACAATCGCCCGGGCCGAGACCAAGCGACTCCATAACGCCGGGCCGGTTGCCTTCTATCAACGCGTCCGCCTTGGCGACAAGCGCCAGCGCCTGACTGCGTTTATCCGGACGCTTGAGATTAAGTTCGACAAAAGTCTTGCCGCGCCGCAACGAATTAGCTCCCCCGCCCAATTTCGCGGTGACTTCGCTCCCTCCGGGACGGGCTATGACCGTTACCGTGGCGCCCATGTCCGCCAACATGCGCCCCGCCAGCGGACCCGGACCGAGACCTTCGAATTCGACTACATGGATACCTTCTAGCGGGTGTTTCATGACGCGATCCTCCATGCGATCAGTTCTGTCACGTCCCGGACGGTCATAAGACCGTTTTTTGAACAAGCCTGGATGGGTTTGATACCACTGTTTCATTTCCTGCATCGATGTTCTGCTGCGCAATGCCGATTGGGGCAGTTGATGATTGTATAGCGCCACAGATCTTGTCAGCGTCTGCTCCATATCCTCGCCGTTGTGGAAGCGATGGGTCTTGAGCGCATGGCGATGTATCCATTTTGCTGCAATATGGTTGGCACTGGCTTCAATCGTTCTGCAAATCGGAGCCTGAACCCATCCACCAAAACCTACCCGATGAGCAATTAACAATTTTTTTGATTCGCTTAAACTTTCGCAAAACTAATTCAACCTAGAGAACTATTCGCCGATAAAACATCCAAGATGAATAGAAAAACTTCATTGCTTGGATACCCAATGATCGTTGATCGCCCAATCCTCCTAGTTGAAGACAACCCCGACGATGAGGCATTAACTCTGCGCGCATTCGCAAAAAACCGGATACCCAACCCGGTTGTCGTTGCGCGGGACGGCGTCGAAGCGCTCGATTATCTGTTTGGTATCGGACAGCATGCCGGTCGGGACACTAGCCAAATGCCAGGCGTTGTTCTGCTCGATCTCAAGCTGCCACGGATCGACGGGCTGGAAGTTCTCCGCCGCATCCGTGCTGACATCCGCACAGCCTTGCTTCCGGTCGTCGTGCTGACCACGTCGCGCGAGAACTTCGACATCAGCCATGCATATGGGCTTGGCGCCAATAGCTACATCCGCAAGCCAGTCGATTTCGAACGCTTCATCCACACGGTCAGCCAGCTCGGCATGTATTGGCTCGCGCTTAACGAATTACCGGAAGCGCGTTAAGCGTTTCCCAGACAAACAACCGTTTCGCCGATACAACCGCATTTAGTTTTTTTCAATCGCGCCCGTAGCGAAAATTAATTTTCGTCCAACTCAATCGCTTTCCTAAATTAGAATCGTGAAAGTGCAACCCAGCACGGTTCAATCCGTAAAAGGAGAAAGCGCCATGAGTTTGAAGGGAACCAAGACCGAAGAGAATCTGAAAGCCGCCTTCGCAGGCGAGTCGCAAGCCAATCGCCGTTATCTCTATTTCGCAGCCAAAGCCGATATCGAAGGCTACAACGATGTTGCCGCTCTATTCCGTTCCACCGCGGAAGGCGAAACAGGCCATGCGCACGGGCATCTCGAATATCTCGAACAAGTGGGCGATCCCGCTACGGGGCTACCCTTTGGTCCAACCGTCGACAATTTGAAATCTGCCGTCGCCGGTGAAACGCATGAATACACCGATATGTATCCAGGCATGGCCAAAGCAGCGCGCGAGGAAGGATTCATCGAAATCGCCGACTGGTTCGAAACACTCGCCAAAGCCGAGCGTTCCCACGCCAACCGCTATCAAAAAGCGCTCAACGAATTGGACGCTTGAACGCCGCAAAGGCCGCCGGATGGCGGCCTTTTTCTTCTCCCGCTGCACCAGAAGGAGAACGCATGGCCAGTATCCGCGAAGGCAATCTTGAAGCGCCGACCCGCCATCCTCTCGATTGGAAAAACCCCGATTTCTACAATGAAGATTCACTCTTCAAGGAAATGGAGCGCGTCTTCAACATCTGCCACGGCTGCCGCCGTTGCGTCAGCCTTTGCCAGGCGTTTCCAACATTATTCGATCTCGTGGACGAATCCTCAACGCTGGAAATCGATGGCGTCGAGAAGAAGGATTACTGGAACGTCGTCGGCCACTGCTATCTGTGCGATCTGTGTTACATGACGAAGTGCCCCTATGTGCCGCCGCACGAATGGAATGTCGACTTCCCGCATCTGATGCTGCGCGCCAAGGCGGTCAAATACCAACGCGGCGAAGTCAAGCTGCGCGACCGCATTCTCACCAGCACCGACGCCGTGGGCCAGATCGCCGGAATTCCTGTCGTCGCCCAGATCGTCAACGCCGCCAACAAGACGAAAGCCGCCCGCAAGCTGCTTGCAAAAGTGCTTGAAGTTCATCCCGACGCGAAGTTGCCGGAATACACGAGCAAGCCCCTGCGCAAGCGCATCAAAAATCGTCCGGACGAAACGACGCCCGAACCCGCGGCGGGAACAACCGGCAAGCTCGCGCTGTTCGCCACCTGCTATATGAACCGCAACGAGCCCGGTCCGGGCGAAGACTTTTTCGCCGTGTTCGAGCACAACGGGATCGCGCTACGCCTGACGCCGAGCGAGAAATGCTGCGGCATGCCCAAGCTTGAACTCGGCAACTTGGAGGCCGTCGAGGCCGCCAAGAAGCACAATATTCCCGTCCTGGCGCAACTCGTCGATGAAGGCTGGGACCTCACCGCCTTGATCCCTTCCTGCGTCTTGATGTTCAAACAGGAACTGCCGCTGATGTATCCGAACGATCCGGATGTCGCCAAGGTCCGCGATGCTTTTTACGACCCGTTCGAATACCTGATGCTGCGCCACCGCGAGGGCAAGCTGAAAACCGACTTCAAGACCGGGCTCGGCAAGATTGCCTATCATGCCGCCTGCCACCAGCGCGTACAGAATATCGGGCCGAAAACCAAGGAAACACTGTCCCTGATCCCGGATACGACGGTCGAAATCATCGAACGCTGCTCGGGACATGACGGCACTTATGCAGTGAAGACCGAGTACCATCCTTCCGCCATGAAGATCGTCAAACCCGTTGTCGAGCGCGTACAGAAAAGCGCCGCACAACACTATGGCAGCGACTGCGCGATGGCCGGCCATCACATCGAAAACGGACTCGCCGATGGCCGCAAACCCGAGCACCCGATCACGCTCCTGCGCCTCGCCTACGGAATATGAATCATGACGCTGACCCGCGCACAGCTCTACAGCCTTGAGGAATACGCCCGCATCCGGCCGGAGTTTCGGGCAAAAGTGATCGCGCACAAAAAGAACCGCCGCGTGCCGCTCGGAACGAACGCCGCGCTCTATTTCGAAGACGCGCTGACGATGCAGTACCAGATTCAGGAAATGCTGCGCATCGAACGCATCTTCGAAGCAGACGGCATCCAAGCGGAACTCGATGTGTATAACCCGCTGATCCCGGATGGCCACAACTGGAAAGCGACCTTCATGCTTGAATACGACGACGTTGAAGAACGCCAACTCGCGCTCGCGCAACTCAAGGGCATCGAACGTGCAAGCTGGGTACGCGTCGCCGATTGCGCGCCGGTATATTCGATCGCGAACGAAGACCTCGATAGGGAAACCGAGGAGAAAACAGCCTCGGTGCATTTTTTACGTTTTGAACTCACGCCGCTGATGATCGCCGCCGCCAAGGCCGGCGCAACGATCGCAATTGGCATCGACCATCCGCGCTACCATGCGAAAACCATCCTCAATGGCGCGGTACGGGCTTCACTGGTCGCGGACCTGAATTGATTCCAGACGTTCTAAACAAAAAACGGCCTGCGTTCAGCAAGCCGTTTCTTATTGGTCGCCTCGAATCTTCCTGCTCAAACAGGCCAGAACAAGCACCCTTAACGGAAGAAACGTTTCAGCCGCGATGAGAGCCAGCCTTCCCCACCTTCAGGCTCGTGCGAGCTTCCCACACCCGTCTGCTTCAAGCCGGGAGGCAGGCTGACATTCGAACTCTTGCACCACTTCGAATAATCCGAGTCTTCGTTCTTGATATGGTTGATCAACCAACGCCCAAGCGTGTCGCGCAATTCAATCCCGATATCCTCTCCGGCAAGCAAGCGATCCCGGTAGCCGACAATCCTCCGCACGAACAACTCATGCACTTTTTTATGCGCTTTGATGAACGGATAACCCACCTCTTCGAGCATCACTTCTTCAAAGCCGAAATGCGATTCGGTGTAATCGATCGCGGCATCGACAATCGCCATGATCCGCTCAACCCGATCTGCACGCTTTGAAACAACCGCTTCATCAAGCTCGTTGATGTAGTCAACGATGCGCATGTGCTGCTTATCGATCACATCGAGCCCAACACTCAGATCGTTCGACCAGACGACATGGGCCATAGCCCTCTCCCGATATAGTTTCCTAGAGAAGAGTAACGGTTCCGTGACAACGAACTTTAATCGTCTTGCCCATCGCGATTGAGCAAATACGGAATGGACCTCACCTTACTCCCGCTCGCGTTGACATGAAAGCGTATGAGCCCCGATTCCATTCGCAACGGAAACACAAATAGACTTTTAGGCCACGAGCCCAGCCGGCTCCATATCCTCCTCCGCCTCTGCGCCGAGGAAACCGCCGCTTTGGTGTGCCCACAGCCTTGCATAGAGCCCCTGCTTGGCGAGCAGGCTGCGGTGATCGCCTTCTTCCACGATGCGGCCGCGGTCGAGCACGATCAAGCGATCCATCGCTGCAATCGTCGATAGCCGGTGCGCGATGGCGACAACGGTCTTGCCTTCCATCAGGGTGTAGAGGCTGCCTTGAATCGCGGCTTCAACTTCGGAATCCAGCGCGCTCGTCGCTTCATCGAGCAAAAGAATCGGCGCGTCCTTGAGCATCACGCGCACAATCGCAATGCGCTGCCGCTGCCCGCCTGAAAGCTTGACGCCACGCTCGCCGACATGCGCGTCGTAGCCGGTGCGCCCTTTGGGGTCGCTCAGGCCAAGCACGAAGTCGTGCGCCTCGGCGCGCCTGGCGGCCGCGATCATGTCGGCCTCGGTCGCGTCGGGCTTGCCGTACAGGAGGTTTTCGCGCACGGAGCGATGCAGCAGCGAGGTGTCCTGGGTGACCATGCCAACCTGGGCGCGCAGGCTTTCCTGCGTGACCTGCGCAATGTCCTGCCCATCGATCAGCACGCGCCCCTGTTCCACATCGTAGAAGCGCAAAAGTAAATTCACGATCGTCGACTTGCCCGCACCGGAACGGCCAACAAGCCCGATCTTTTCACCCGCGCGAATCGTGAGCGAGAAGTTTTCGATCACATTGCGCTCGCCGCCATAAGCGAAGCTGACATCCTCAAAGCGGATTTCGCCGCGCGCGACCTTCAGCGCCGCCGCATCGGCGCAGTCGGTCACTGTATGCGCTCTCGAAAGGGTATTGATGCCGTCCTGCACGGTGCCGATCTGTTCGAACAGCGAGGCCATTTCCCACATGATCCAATGGGAAATGCCGTTCAGACGCAGCGCCATGGCCGTCGCCGCGGCCACCGCGCCAACGCCCACCCGGCCTTCGGACCACAGCCAAAGCGTGCCGCCGGCCGTAAAGACGATCAGTACCATGCTCAAGGCATGGTTCGAGATCTCGAAGCCGCTGACCAGGCGCATCTGCGTATAAGCGGTCTGCATGAACTCGCGCATCGCCGTGCGCACGTAAGCGGCTTCGCGACGCCCGTGCGAGAAGAGCTTCACCGTCGCGATGTTGGTATAGGCATCGGTAATCCGGCCCGTCATCAGCGAACGCGCATCGGCCTGCGATTTCGCCACGCGCCCCAAACGTGGGACGAAATACCGCAAGGCCGCGAGATAGAGCAGCAGCCAGCCGATAAAGGGGAGCAGCAACCAGCGGTCAAAGCTGCCGACCACGGCGACCATGGTGACGAAATAGATCACCACGTAGACGAGGATATCGGTCACCACCATGACGGTATCGCGCACCGCGAGCGCGGTTTGCATCACCTTGGTGGCGACGCGGCCAGCGAATTCGTCTTGGTAAAAGCTCATGCTCTGCCCCAGCATGAGACGGTGGAAATTCCAGCGCAGCCGCATCGGAAAATTGGCCGCAAGCGCCTGATGCTTGATCATCGTCTGAATCCCGACGAGCAGCGTGCTGCCGAACAGGATACCCGCCAGCATCAGCAGGCTGCGGCCCTGCTCCGCCCACAGGCGAGCCGGCGCCACATGCGCCAGCCAATCGACAATGCGCCCCATGAGGCTGAAAAGCAGGGCTTCGAACGCGCCGATCACGGCGGTCAGCATTGTCATCGCCAAAATATAGCGGCGCAGGCCAAAGGTGGCCGCCCACAGGAAGCCCAGGAAATGCCTGGGCGGTAGTGATGGAAGCGCTTCGGGATAAGGGTCGACAAACTTTTCGAAGAGTCGAAACACGCGGGCTCCGGATTTTTGAGGCGCGCCGGCCCGCCGGCTCACCCGGCGCGCAATAGCTGGATCATCGGCTGAGGTTTGGCGACGAGGTCCGCCAAGGTACAGGAGTCGAGTGACTCATAAAGCGCTTTGAACGCCTTGTCCAGAACACCCGTCAGCTTGCAGCAGTGCGTCAGCTTGCAATGATCGTCGTCGGAAAAGCATTCGACGATCGGCGTATCGCCTTCCGCCTCGCGTACAACACGCCCCACCTTGATCTCGCTCGCGGGCAAAGCCAAGCGGATGCCGCCGCCTTTGCCGCGGATGGACTCCACCAGCCCGGTTTTCGCCAGGTGATGCACGACCTTCATCAAATGATTTTCCGAAATGCCATAGGCTCCGGCGATTTCCTGAATCGTGGCTAGCCGCTCCGTATCAAGTGCCAAGTACATCAGCACGCGCAACGTGTAATCAGTAAAGCTGGTCAGTCTCATAAAGCAGATGCGCGGTTATGTTGTTTTCGCCGGGCAGCTAGGATAGATTTAAAGATGCATTCAAAAAGCAGCTTATCATCATGATGGATACAGAAACCTTACGTCTTGCGCTTAAACAGGTTATCGACCCCGAGCTCGGCATCAATATTATCGACCTGGGACTCGTTTATCGTCTTGATATAAGCGAGCAACACGTCGAGATCGACCTGACCATGACCTCTCCCGCCTGCCCGATGGGCGAACTGATCGTCGACGACGTGGAAGATAAATTGCGCGCGATCCTGCCCGCGAGCACCGCGCTGGAGGTTTCACTCGTGTGGGAGCCGCCCTGGTCCCCCGAGCGTATGAGCCCCGACGCGCGCCGCTGGTTGGGGGTTGAATAACGCTCTTCATGGCCGCGACAACTCCCGGAATTCCACTGCGTCTGCTGCTGGTCGTACCGGCGATCTTGGCGCTCTTCTGCGGCGTGCTGGCCGGCCTGGGGCGGCTTGGGCTGCCGACGCCTGCATTCTCGCTTACGCTCGTCACCTTGCATGGGCCGCTGATGATCGGCGGCCTTTTCGGCACCTTGATCGGAATCGAGCGTGCCGTCGCCGTCGCAAAGCGCTCTGCCTATCTCGTGCCACTGGGCTCCGGTCTGGGCGTCATTGCCATTCTCTTCGGCCAATACGCCGCAGCCGCCGCGCTGGCCAGTTTTGCCGCGCTGCTGCTTACCTTCGTCACGGGCAGGCTTTGGCTGCAACAGCGCGTCGCCCACCTCGCAACGCTGACGGTCGGCGCGGCCTGCTGGCTAATCGGCAGTCTGGCCTGGCTATATAGCCAGGTTCCGACTTATTCGAGCCTGCCCTGGATCGCCTTTCTGGTGCTGACGATTGCGGGCGAACGCCTTGAACTTTCGCGCCTACTCGTGACACCGCTCATAGCACGCCGCGTATTCGCCATGCTTGCGGCGCTCGTTGTATGCGCAGCGGCGGTTTCGCTCGCCAACGCACAAACCGGCTCGATCCTCTTCGGCTTGGGTTTATTTGGCCTGGCTTTTTGGCTGCAACGTTATGACATCGCGCGCCGCACGCTGCAACGTCCGGGCCTCACGCGTTACATCGCGCTGGGCCTGCTCTCGGGCTACATCTGGCTTGGCGTCGCGGGCTCATTCGGCGCGCTGGGCGGCTTTGTACCGGGCAGCGCCTGGCGCGACGCGGCGCTGCATGCGCTTACGCTCGGTTTTGTCTTCTCGATGGTTTTCGGACATGCGCCGATCATCCTGCCCGCAATCGCGCGCATCCGCTTTCCCTGGCATCCAATCGCCTACCTGCCGCTTGTGCTATTGCACCTGAGTGTAGCGGCGCGCGTCATTGCTACGCTCAGCGAAAATATTCCACTACGCGGCATAGCCGCGTTAAGCAATACGGCCGCGCTTGGCGTGTTCATTCTATTTGTCGCAGGCAGCATCGTTCGAGGAAAGGTCTCCCGATGAAACGCTCTGAAGTTCTGATCGGCCTATCGCGCGATCATCACCAGGCGCTCGTATTCGCGCGCCGAATTGCTCAGTGCCCGGAAGGAACGCAAGAGGCCACGGCATTGCAGGAAAAAATACTCGCGCAACTCGTCCCCGCGCTGAGCGAACATTTCGCCGAAGAAGAGCGCGGCATTCTGGTCCAGGCGCGCGGGAAACACGCCGCCGAAGTCCGCCGCACGCTCGCGGAGCACGAGCATTTGAAGTCGCTCACGCAAGCGCTGCAAAACGCGGGCGCAAACGCGCTCAAACCTTTCGGCGCATTGCTCGCCGAACATGTGCGTTTCGAAGAGCGAACTCTTTTCCCGCTTATCGAACAGATGCTGCAAAACCAGGATCTATAAAAATCCCCATGTCGGCGAACGCGTGATCGCCGTGCCAATGATGTAGCTAACAGCGATCAACGCACCAACAAAGCTCCCCACGCGCCGCATCGGGCTGTGCTGCCGGGCAAGGGCCTCGTGGCCGAGTCCGATATAAGCAAGCAGGCCGAAAAGCTTGGCGGTCAGCCAACTCTGCTGGAAAGGATATTGGCCGCTCATCACAGCCAGAGTAATCGCGGCAAGTAGCAGCACGCTATCGACGGAATGCGGGGCGATGCGCAGAAAACGGCTGTCACGCCAAGGAGCACCCGCAAACTGCAAGCCGCCGCGGATGATGAACAGGCTGACTGTCAATACGACGCAAGTGATATGCAGGTAACGCACTGCAAGATAGCTCATCGGGAAGATTGCAGGCCCAAATTGAATTTAGAAGTAGGATTCCGTGTCTCGTAACACGACTCACGGCATCCATGAGCAGCCCTGAACTCTACGCCTACTTCAAGCGCATCGGCTACGACAGCGATGCAAAGCCAACGCTCGAAACGCTCCGCGCCATTCATCGCCTGCACCCCGAACACATCCCCTTCGAAAATCTCGATCCGTTGTGCGGGCTGCCGGCAAAACTCGACATGCCCTCGCTCCAGAAAAAACTCATCGATACGCAAAGAGGTGGCTATTGCTATGAGCACAATCTGCTGCTCAAAAAGATGCTGGAAACATTGGGCTATCGCGTAAAAGGTCTTGCCGCCCGCGTGCGCTGGAATGTCCCCAATAATGTGACGATGCCCATGACGCACATGCTGCTGCGCATCGAAATCGACGGTACGGACTGGATCGCCGATGTCGGTTTCGGCGGACAAGTATTAACCGGCCCGCTGCGGCTCGAACCCGATGTCACACAAAGTACCCCACATGAAGATTTTCGCTTGAACCAGACAGGTACTCATTACACACTCGAAACGCAGATCCGGGAGCATTGGGTGCCGGTCTATTCCTTCGACCTGCACGAACCCTTAATGCCGGACTACGAACTCAGCAACTGGTATGTCTCGACTCACCCCGCTTCCCGCTTCGTGACCGGCCTGACCGTCGCTCGCACCGAACCCAATTGCCGCTATACCCTGCGCAACGCGGATTTTGCGATCCATCCTCTGCGCGGCGCAACGCAGCGGCACAGACTCAGCTCCCTCGGCGAGCTGAAAAACGCGCTCGGCGACTGCTTCCATATCAGCCTGCCGCCGCATGCGAACCTCGATAGCCAACTTGCGCGCGTGCTCGAAACACCATCGGCTTAAACGACTGCCATGCCCGCTTCGACCACATCCCGCCCCTATCTGAATCTCATTGGCCCCGGCCGGCTTGGCCGCACGCTGGCCCGGCTATGGCGCGACGCGCAAACGCTCGAAATCGGCGGCATCGTGGGACGCAGCCGCGCCAATGCCGAAGCCGCTGTTGATTTCATCGGCGCTGGCCAAATCGTCGACTGGGCGAATCTCGCCCCGGCGGCCTTCACGCTCATCGCGACACCCGACGATTGCATCGATGACAGCGTCACGGCGCTTGCGGCGAGCGGAATACTGCGCCAAGGCGACGTCGTATTTCATTGCAGTGGCGCCTTGCCGAGCGAGCGGCTCGCACCATTGCGCGCGCAAGGCGCGCAAATCGCGAGTATTCACCCGATCAAAACCTTCGCGCGGCCAGAGGATGCGGCGAATCACTTTGCGGGCACCGTGTGCGGCTGCGAAGGCGGTGCCGGCGCGCTGGCCGCGCTCGCCCCGCACTTCGACGCAATTGGCGCAATCCGCATGCAAATCGACCCAGCGCGCAAACTGCTCTACCACGCGGGAGCCGTGCTTGCCTGCAACCATCTCGTCGCCCTGATGGAAGCGGCGCTCGCCTGCATGGAAGCCGCCGGGCTCCCGCGCAATAACGCCTGGTCAGCATTGCAGCCCTTGATTGGCGCAACGCTTGCCAACATCGGCAATACGAATACCCGGGAGGCATTGACCGGCCCGGTGCGCCGTGGGGACCGCGACATCGTGCTCGCTGAAATCGCCGCCACAAGCGAATTGGATCGCAACATCAGTGAAGCCTACCGCGCGCTTTCGCGGATCGCGCTCAAACTCTGCCCGCCTGGAAACCCGATCACACGCGAAGATCTCGCGGCCAACCCGCATCAGCCGCAAACCGAATGACCCAGCCCCTTCCCTATCGCCCGCCCGCCGCCGGCCCGATCGCGCCGCTGTATATCGACGATTCGCTGATCGTGCTCGACAAGCCGAGCGGCCTGCTCTCGGTTCCGGGCCGTGGCGCGGACAAAGTCGATTGCCTGGCGGCGCGGGTTCAAGCGGTTTATCCCGACGCCTTGATCGTGCACCGGCTCGACATGGCGACATCCGGCCTGCTCATCATGGCGCGCAGCCCTGAAATCCATCGCCGCCTGAGCCAAGCCTTTCTCAAGCGCAAGGTCACGAAACGCTATGTGGCATTGCTGGAGGGCAGGCTCGAAGCGGAAAGCGGCACGGTCGATTTACCGCTGATTTGCGACTGGCCCAACCGGCCACGCCAGATCGTCGACCACGCCAGCGGCAAACCCTCGACGACACACTGGCGCGTCCTCGAATACGATGCGGAAAACGATTGGACGCGCGTTGAACTCGAACCGATCACCGGCCGTTCGCATCAACTGCGCGTGCATATGCAAGCGCTCGGCCACCCGATTCTAGGCGACGAGCTTTACGCCAGCGACACCGGCCGCACCCGCACGCCGCGCCTGATGCTGCACGCAAGCTTTCTGGCTCTCGCACATCCCGCCGAGAGCAACCATTGGCTCGAATGGCGCTGCGCCGCGCCATTCTGAGCCAAGGTATTACTGCGCCGCGCCCGCCGGCGTTGCAGGCGCTGCGGAAAAACTTCCGGCGAATACATTCACAAGCTTGTTCGCATCGACATACTTGCGCAAGGCGGCATTGACCTGTGCGACGCTGGCCTCGCCGATGCCGCGCTCACGAGCGGTCTCGAAGCCCATATCGCGGCCGATGAAAAGCTGCTTCGCAAGCAGGCCGGCGAGCGCCCCGTCCTGGGTGCGGCTCATTTGAATTTCCTGGAGCAGGCCGGTTTTCGCCGCGGCGAGTTCCGCATCCTCAACGCCATCGCGCAACAAGCGGGTCAGTTCTTCGCTCACGCCCGTCTGCACGCGCGCGAGATTCTGCGGCGCGTAGATCGCATAAAAGATCAAGGTGGCGTTCGATTCGTATGAATTACCGCGCAGCGACGTTCCTGCGCCGTAACTGATGCCTTCCTTTTGCCGCAGGCGGTCGGCGATCCGGCTCTTCAGACCACCGCCGCCGAGAATCCGGTTGCCGAGCACGAGCGCGGGCCAATCGACCGCATCGTCGCGCAACGGAACCGCGGTTCCTCCGACGAAGAAGGCATTGGCTTTATCCGGTGTTTCGAGCTTGAGCGTTTCGGGTTTGGTCGGGCGGAACGGGTCGGCGACGCGCTCGAAGGTTTCGCCGCTTTTCCAATCGCCGAAAAGCTGTTTGAGCTGGGCTTGCACTGCGGCCGCATCGAAATCGCCGACGAGCGCGAGTTGGGCATGGTTGGCCCCGTAGAAGCGTTTGTGGAACGCGGCGAGCTGCTGCGCCTTGACTGCTTTGACATCGGCGATTTCTTCATCGAGCGTCGGCGCATAGCGCACATCGCCCTTCGGCCACGGATTATCGTGGCGGGACAGCGCGCGCGTGGCGAGCTGCTGCGGTTCGCGGCGGCCGTCTTCGAGGCTGGTCAGCGTTTCGGTCCGCAGCAATTCAAGTTCGCTGGCCGGGAAGCTCGGCGCGCGCAGAATGTCGTGCATGAGCTTAAGGAATTCCGGCAACTTGTCGCGCCGCGTTTCAAAGCTGACCGCAACGGCATTGCCATCCGCGGAGGCAATCGCCAAGCTCGCCTTCAATGCGTCGAGCGCATCGGCGATCTGCTGGCGGTTCATGCCCGCCGCGCCGCGCTGGAGCATCGCGGCCGTGAATCCGCCGAGCGTTTTCTGGCCAAAGAGGGTATTGGCATTGCCCATGCGCAGGACGAAGCTGCCATTGACGGTTTCGCCGCGCGTTTTCTTCTGCAGCAGCGCGAGCTTCATGCCGTTGGGCAATTCCGAACGCTGGGTGCGCTTTTCGATATTCTCCGGCGAGGGGTCGAAACTCTCTCCGGCATCGAGCGCTTTCCTGCCCGTATAACCGGCCACCATTTCGGCTACCGGTTTCATCGGCGGCATGATGGCGCGATCGGGTTTTTCGGTCGGAACGAACTGGCCCGTCGTGCGGTTGGATTCCTTGAAGTATGTCTGCGCCACGCGCTGCACGTCGGCGACCGTCACCGCTTCGATACGGTCGCGGTCGATGAAGAACAAACGCCAGTCGCCGAGCGCGATCGCTTCGGACAGGGAAACCCCAAAGCGCGCGGGATCGGCGATGGTTTTGTCGAACGAATTCTCAAACGCGATCTTGGCGCGCTTCAGTTCGGCCTCGCTGATTGGCGTTTTCTTGAAATTTTCGACTTCATCGACAAGAATTTTTCTCGCCGCCTCACGCGATTGCTTTTTGTCGAGCTGGGCAAAAAACATCATGTAACCGGGCTCGGTCAGCTCGGCCGGGAATACATCCACGCTCGCCGCCTTGTGGCCTTCGACAAGACGTTTGTAGAGCCGGCCCGTCGGCGTATCGGCCAAGGCGTAGCCGAGCACTTTGAGCGCCGCCATATCCGGGTGCGCGCCCGGCGCGGTGTGGTAGAGCGTTGCGACCTGCTGGCTGTCGCCGACACGCTGGAGATCGACTTCGCGCGGCCCGTCCTGCACCGGTTCGACGGTATAGGTCGGCTCGATCACGCGCGTCGGCTTGGCGATCGCGCCGAAATCGGCCGCGATTTTTCGCAGGGTTCCGGCTTCGTCGAACTTGCCAGTGACGGTGAGCACGGAGTTGTCGGGCTGATAAAACTTCCTATAGAACGCCTGCAAGCGCTCGATTCTGACGTTTTCGACATCGGAACGCGCGCCGATCGTCGATTTGCCGTAGTTATGCCACTGGTAAGCCACGGCCGTCATTCTTTCCCACAGGATACGGCCCGGATCATTTTCGCCCGATTCCATCTCGTTGCGCACGACCGTCATTTCAGAGTCGAGATCCTTCCTGGCGATGAAGGAATTGACCATGCGGTCGGCCTCCATCTGCAAGGCCCAGTCGAGGTTTTCGTCGGACGCGGCGAAGGTTTCGTGATAGTTCGTGCGGTCGTACCAGGTGCTGCCGTTGAAGTTCATGCCGCGCCGTTTGAGTTCGGCCACGAGCTTGCCGTCGGGCAGGCTCGGCGTGCCTTTGAACACCAAGTGTTCGAGCAAATGCGCCATGCCGGTTTCGCCATAGTTTTCATGACGCGAGCCGACGAGGTAGGTGATGTTGACCGTTGTCGTCGGCTTGCTCGCATCGGGCGCGAGCAGCACGCGCAGGCCATTGGCCAGCCGGTATTCGGTCAGCCCCTCGACGGTGCTGAGCTTTTCCACGCCTGCCGGCAAGGCGGTCGGGGCCGCTTGAGCCTGATCGGCGAACACGGGGGGCGAGAGTAAGGCGGCAAGCAATCCGCACAATGCGGCAGTGGAACTCAAACGCATCACGACTCCTGTGGGAAGAGAAGGCAGACGCGGATTATGACCGCGCAGTTTGCCAGAGAGTTCTCAAGCCGTGCTTTTCGCATCAGCACGGAACGTTAAAACCAGAATCAACGATGACGGATCACGAACTCGAATTCCCGCGCGTCCGTCGCCGTGTTGGAAACAAGTTCATGCCCCGTCTGTTTGCAGAACGCCTGGAAATCGCGCACCGAGCCGGGATCGGTCGCCACGACCTTGAGCACATGGCCGGCGTCCATTTCGGCAAGCGCCTTCTTGGCGCGCAGGATAGGCAGCGGGCAATGAAGTCCGCGCACATCGAGTTCTCGGTTGAAATTCATTGTCGCCGCATGATTCATTGCAAGGAAAGAGCGCCGATTTTAGCGCTTCCCCTCTTTGTCCTTCAGTTGTTGCTGCCTTTGCGCGCGGAACTGAGCCAGCCGCGCCTCGGCTTGGGACTTCTCGTAAAAGTCGCCATCGCCGGAACGCAAACCAAGGTTCAATTGTTCGATCGCGGCGGGCAGAGAACCTTGCAAGTAATACACCTCGGCCTGCGCACGGTGCTGCGCGAGGCGCTTGCCCTGCAGCGCGGAGGCTTGCGCCAGGAAGGAAAACAGCCGGTCATCGCTCGGATCGTAACGGCTGTATTCGGCCGCAAGGCGGCTGGCGTCGGCGGCACGGTTGGCCGCAATCAAGGTATCGAGCTGGCCATACAGCAAGGCGCGGCTTTGCGGAAAACGCTTGCGTGCCTCGTCGAACAACGCCAGCGCGCCAGCGTTGTCGCCCGCCGCGCGGCGCACATCCACGCCGAGCAAATCGATCATCGAACTCTGCAATTTGAGTTTGCGCAGTTCAGCGTAGTCTTGTTGCGCGGCCTTCACATCCTTGTTGCGCAAGTGCGCGCGTGTGCGCGAATACCAGTACGCCGCCGCGGCCTGCGGGCGTTCGGGCGGCGGCCCCGCTAAGCGGGAGAGCGTTTCAGAAGGCAGGTTGTCGAGTTCTTCAACCTTGGCTTTGACGAGCGTGAAATCGAGTGAATCGACGACCTGCCGGTAAGGCATTTGCTGCACCCGATTCGCGATATCGCTGATGCGTTCCGTCGTCAGCGGGTGGGTGCGCAAATAGGCGAATGCGTTGCTGTCGAACAGGCGAGTCTGACGATCCAGGCGCTCGAAAAAGCTCACCATGCCACGCACATCGAAACCCGCGGCATTGAGCACGTGCAAACCGATCCGGTCCGCCTCGCGTTCGAAATCGCGCGAATAGGCCAGTTGCGCCGAAGCCGCCGCAGCTTGGCCGGTGGCCGCCGCGGCACCCGCCGCATCGCCGCTCGAACGCGCAGCGAGGACTGCAACCAGTAACGAGGCGAGCACCATGTAACCGAGATTCTGCTGCTGCGCGATCATCCGCGCCTGGTGCCGCTGCTGGGTGTGCGAGATTTCGTGCGCCATCACCGCGGCCAGTTCCGATTCACTCTGCGCCGCCGTGATCAAGCCAGTATTGAAAACCAGCACGCCACCGAGCATCGAGGCCGCGTTGATCGATTTATCCTTCAACGCGAAAAAGCGGAAATTCATGCTCGGTGCCTGACTGGCGGCCACGAGACGGTTGCCGAGACGCGTGAGATAATCCTCAATTTCGGGATCGTCAAGATTGTCCGGGTCGTTGAAGCGAATTTCGCGCACGATCGCTTCGCCGACCGAGCGTTCGAGCTGGGGCGAGATATCCGCGGTCGCGGCATCGCCAAGATCGGGGATCCCATCAGCGAATGCGCGCAAGGACAAAATCAGCGCAAATAACGTCGCAGTCAGTCGCTTTTTCATCGCAGTATGATAACTGTGGTCGAGTTTCGATCCGGCTCCTTTTTGCAACTACCCGTTACATATCCAATGAGCTCACCGCTAACGCATTTCGACCCCCACGGCCAGGCCCACATGGTCGATATCGCCGCGAAATCCGAAACGCACCGGATTGCCCGCACGCGCGGACGCATCACGATGCACCCGGCCACACTGGCCTTGATTCGCGCTGGCAGTGCAAAAAAAGGCGATGTGCTCGGGATTGCTCGGGTCGCCGCGATCCAAGCCTCCAAACGCACCGCTGAGCTGATTCCGCTGTGTCACCCGATTCCGCTCACGCGCGTGGCGGTCGAATTCACGATTGACGAAGCGGCCAGTGCGATCGACGTGGAAGTCAGCGCGGAAACCGTCGGCCGCACCGGCGTCGAAATGGAAGCGCTTACTGCCGCAAGCGTTGCCTTGCTGACGATTTACGACATGTGCAAAGCCAGCGATCGCGGCATGCGCATCGACGCCATCCACGTCGTCCACAAAGACGGTGGCAAATCGGGCCGTTGGGATGCCGCCTGAAGCGTTTTGCGGCCTCTCACCACTACACCAACTCTGGACCTCGCGCCCATGAGTACCGAAATCGAATTGAAGCTAACGCTGTCCGCCGACGCCCTTGAGGCCGCGCGGGCGCATCCCATTTTGGCCGCCGCCGAAACGGTTGCGCCACGGACCCTGCTCGACAACACCTATTTCGATACGCCGGAACTGGCGCTGCGGCGCGAACGGATCGGGCTGCGTCTGCGGCGCATCGGCAAACGCACTTTGCAAACCGTGAAATGCGCGGCCAGCTCGCTCGGCGGCCTGTCGAGCCGGCCGGAATGGGAGCAACCCTACAGAGGCAAGCGCTTCGATTTTTCGCGCATCGAGATCGCGGCCGTGCGCGAACGCCTCGAATCTCTGCGCGAGCATTTCACGCCCGTTTTCTCGACGCGCTTCGAACGCCAGACGCTGCGCGTGCGCCCGCGTCCCGAAGCAAGCATTCTCATCATGCTCGACCACGGTGGCATCGAAGCCGCGGGCCGCAGCATGCCGCTGTGCGAACTTGAGCTGGAGCTTGAAAGCGGCACGCCGGCCGATCTGTTCGAGGTCGCGATCGCGCTCGCGCACGATCTGCCGCTGGCGCCGGAAGACATCAGCAAGGCGCAGCGCGGTTACGCCCTGTTCCGTAACCAGACAGCTCAGCCGCAGCGCGCAGGCGCCTCCTCGGTCAAACCCGGCATGCGCGCGCGCGAAGCCTTCTGCGCCATCGGTTTCGACGCACTGGCAATGTGGCAGGCCAACGACGCGTATCTGCACGTGGCGCACAACAGCGAATTTCTGCACCAGGCGCGCATCGCATTGCGCCGCTTGCGCAGCGCTTTCACGCTGTTTGCCAAGGTGTTGCCCGAAGATGCCAAAACCTGGCGCGCGCGCACCGGCGCGTTTGCCGCCGAACTCGGCAGCGTGCGCGATGCCGACGTCGTGCATCGCAGCCTGCTTACGCCGATTTTGGCGCAGGAGCCAGTCAGTCAGGATTTCCACCGCCTTGCGCAACTCGTCGCACGCGCACGCGACGCCGCGCGCCAGGCCATCGCGCATCGCCGACGCGGCTGCGCGATGCTTGAACTCGCGGCTTTCCTGCATGCATTGCCGGCACAAGAAGGTGGCAAACCGATCGAAAAACTCGCGCGCCACGCGCTACGCCGCACTCGACGCCAAGCCCGCCAATGCGCGCAAGCCGCCGAAAATGGCCGGACCGCCAAATTGCACCATTTGCGCATCGTGCTCAAACGCCTGCGCTACGGCCTGGAATTCTTCGCGCCGCTGTGGCCAGAACAGGCCATTTCGGTTTATGCGAAATCGCTCGCCGCGCTTCAGGACGAGCTGGGCGAAATCAACGACGCGGCGATGGGCGATCGGCTGCTCGCGGAAATCGCACAAGACGACGCTGGTCTCGGCGCGGCGCGCGCCTATACCGCGGACTGGCACGCGCCGCGCATCGCACAACTACAACAACGCGCAATCCAACACGCGCGCGAACTACTATGGAACGCAACGCCCCCCTGGAAGCAGGCTGAAAGATGAAGAAACAGCAGATGGATTTACTTTTGTGGCGTCACGCGGAAGCTGAGGATGACTACCCCGACGCAAGCCGTCACCTCACTTCGCGCGGGCAGCAGCAAGCCAAACGCATGGCCGATTGGCTGCGCAGCCGGGCGCCGGAAAATCTGCGGATCGCCGTCAGCCCAACCGAACGCACCCTGGAAACGGTCGCCCCCTTCTGCCGCGATTATGAAGTGATGCACGAAATCGGCACCGATACCTCCGAAGAACGTCTGCTGAGCGCAATCGGCTGGCCCGACGCAGGCGGCGCCGTACTTATCGTCGGCCACCAGCCGACGCTGGGCAATATCGCCGCGGACCTGCTCGACGCAGATGCGCCGCTCATGATCAAGAAAGGCGCGCTGTGGTGGTTCAGCCACCGCAGCTATGAAGACGGCACGACCGAAACCGTGCTTAAAGCCGTAATTCCGCCATCCCTGACATAAGCCATCCACTCTGCGTCAAAACAAAGCCCGTATCTCGCGATACGGGCTTTTCGCTGGTCAGAGGGGCAAAAACCTACTCCGCCGCACGCGCCACGCGGCGCTGACGCACCGCCTCGGCCAGCATATCCATCAGCGCAACGCTATCCTCCCAGCCGATACATGGGTCGGTGATGCTCTGGCCGTATTCGAGCGGCTGACCCGGCACAAGATCCTGCCGGCCTTCCTTGAGGTGCGATTCGACCATCACGCCCATCACCCGCTCCTCGCCCGCCATGAGTTGGCCCGCGACATCCTTTGCCACCTCAAGCTGGCGTTCGAATTTCTTGCTCGTGTTCGCATGCGAACAATCGATCATCAAACGCGTCGCGATATGCGCCGCTGACAATTCCTTGCAAGCCGCCGCGACGCTCGCCGCATCGTAATTGGGTTGCTTGCCGCCGCGCAGAATAACGTGGCAATCCTCATTCCCGCCCGTCGACACGATCGCCGAATGACCCGCTTTCGTCACCGAAAGGAAATGATGCGGGCTCGCCGCCGCCTTGATCGCATCGATCGCGATCTTCACATTGCCATCGGTCCCGTTCTTGAAGCCGACCGGACAGGAAAGCCCCGAAGCCAATTCGCGGTGCACCTGTGACTCGGTCGTGCGCGCCCCGATCGCTCCCCAGGAAATCAGATCCCCGATATATTGCGGCGTAATCATGTCGAGAAACTCGGTCGCGCATGGCAGCCCCATCTCGTTGATCTGCCACAGCAGTTCGCGCGCGATGCGCAAACCGTCATTGATCCGGAAACTGCCGTCGAGCTTCGGATCGTTGATTAAACCTTTCCAACCCACGGTCGTGCGCGGCTTCTCGAAATACACGCGCATCACCACAAGCAAATCGTCGCGCCAACGATCCGCCTCGACCTTAAGTCTGCGCGCATAATCCAGCGCGGCTTCGGTATCGTGAATCGAGCACGGACCGATGACGACGAGCAAGCGATCATCCTGGCCGTGCAAAATCCGGTGCATGCCGGAACGCGCATCGTAAGTCGTCTGCGCCGCCTGTGGCGTGGCCGGAAACTCACGCAATATATGCGCCGGCGGCAGCAGTTCCTTGATTTCGCGAATACGCACATCGTCGATATGCAAACGGGTTAAAGCGTTCATGATTTTTGATTCCGGCACAGGCAGACACTGCAACGATCAGCGCAGCTTTCAGCGTAAAAGGAAACAATTGTAGCCCAAGCATTAATCAAAACCACGGCAAAACAGCATGCTCAAAACGCCAAACCCCAATCCCACGCAAGCACGCGGACGCGGCGCCGCGACGCGCCCCGACGGCCGCTTTGAAGCGCTGCGACGCGAAGCCTTTCACGACGGATGGATACCCGAGGAAACACCGCCCGCCCAGCCCACCGAATTGATCCTCGACACCGCGCGCAGCGTCATCGTCATCAACAAATCGCCCGACATCCCCCTCGCGCAATCGGTCAACCCCTACCGTGGCTGCGAACATGGCTGCGCATACTGCTTCGCGCGGCCGACGCACAGCTACCTCGGCCTCTCGCCCGGCCTCGACTTCGAAACCAAGATCGCCTGGAAGCCCGACGCCCCCGAACGGCTGCGCGAAGAACTCGCCCGCCCCAGCTACCGCTGCGCGCCGATCGCGCTCGGCATCAGCACCGACGGCTGGCAGCCGATCGAGCGCAAACTCGGGCTGACGCGGCGTCTGCTCGAAGTCCTGCGCGAATGTCGTCACCCGGTCAGCATCGTCACCAAAAGCGCGCTGATCGAACGCGATATCGACCTGCTCGCCGACATGGCACGCGACGATCTCGTGCACGTCATGCTCTCGGTCACCACGCTCGACCGCAAACTCTCCCGCACCCTGGAACCGCGCGCCGCCGCCCCCGAACGCCGCCTCGCAGCCGTACGAACCCTGCACGAAGCCGGCGTGCCTGTCGGCGTTCTATTCGCCCCCTTGATCCCCGCGCTCAACGATCATGAAATGGAAGCCGTGCTCGAAGCCGCCGCCGCTGCTGGCGCCAAAACCGCGGGCTATGTGCTGCTGCGCCTGCCCTACGAACTCGCCGAGCTGTTCCCCGACTGGCTGCGGCGTCATTACCCCGAACGCGCCGCGCATGTGATGAGCGTGCTGCGCCAGATGCGCGGCGGAAAAGACTACGACGCCCAATTCGGCGCCCGCATGCGCGGCAAAGGCGTATTCGCGGAGCTTTATTCGCAGCGCTTGCGCAAAGCTTGTGCAAGGCTTGGGCTCAATCGGGAAGAGCGCGGGTTGAATACAAACGCTTTTCGCCCACCTTCAAAGAATCCGGCGCAGGGGGAGTTGTTCTGATTTGGTTTTGGTCAGACGGTTCTGACCTCGTTGAGCAAAACTCGGGCTACGTCGGGTCTGTCTCTGGCGTCCATTCAGATTCAATACGTTCAATTAGCAGGATATCGTTCCATACCCCACGGATCGACAATCTCCTTTGCTCCGCAGTCAGTCTCCCAACCCGCCATTCCTTTTCTCCATCCCACAGCCGCCAAACGCCCACTTTGCGAGTGGCAGAGTCAATAACACCTGCACGAAATGTTGGAAATTTTTGTGCCTCCGATGGCAATGCGACATTATCGACTATTGAAACAACGCCTTCATTTACCGCCGCGCCCAAAGGGAAGAAGCACATGAATTTCGGCTTGCTTTTTACAAGCTCATCAAAATCACCGGGACGAATGTCGTAGAAATTGCCGAATACACGCAGCAATGCCCCATATTGCTTATGCCAGTGGGTGTATTGCGCATAGCTCAAGCCTTTCCCTGTCTCGATCTCAACAATATCGCCAATTTTCAATTTCGCCATTCTAAAACCCAGCACGGACGGATTTAGCATAGCGAAACCCATCATTTCCCAATTTCTTCGATCAGCGTCTTTCGCCATATTTGCAGTCATCCCGATCCGAATCCTTCCGCAAGAATCATCGTTGCCAAAAGGCGATGCGTTTCGCTGTGCTCAGCCCATCCACGCATGAGCGTACGTGCCTATAGGCCGTGGACTATAGGCTACACGAAAACCATGCTCATAGCCTATGGCGAGTACGGGAATCACAGACATCGGTCAGATTTTTGGGGAAGTTCTACGACGATATCGATCGGATCGGAACATTTCTCAGGAAGAGCTTGCCTATCGCGCAGATATTGACCGGACGTTCGTATCGCGCCTTGAACGTGGCGTCAGGCAGCCGACCATAACGACATTGATCGGGTTGGGACAAGCGCTGGGGGTCTCTGCTGCGGATTTGGTGCAGGAGACGGAAAGGGAGTACTTGGCGGCGAAACAAACGCGGTTGGGTTGAGGAGCCTTGGCGAAAAACCCGAAACCCATCGAGTTGACCCTGCAATGCGGCCCAGGCGGCTCAAATCACCCAATCCCGCGCAACTGCTGCGACTCTGCAAACCAATCTAGCCTGCAACGACGGGTCTGTGAAAATCATGGACAGAAACGGCGTCGACGCTTTGGCAACCCTCCACCACAATTCTTGCAATTCAAGGCCATAACAATCGGCAAACTCGGGAGATTTGACATTGCATAACAACACCACCGCCCATCCGGCAGCGGAATTCGATGTAAAAAGACTTGAGACCATTCCTTTTTACGATACCTTTTACGAGCAAGCCATCGATGTCGTCCGTTCCATCGGCGAATCGCCGCGAAAATGGCTCGACACCGGCTGCGGAACCGGAAACATCCATCTCCACGCAAAAAAACAGTTTCCCGAAACCGAATTCACTCTGGCGGACCCTGCGCGGAAAATGCTCGAAATCGCGCGAGGAAAAGCGGGCGAGGGCCCAAGTTTCACGCTCTCCGATTCACAAAGCCTGCAATACGCCGATGATGCTTTCGACGTCATCAGCGCCATTCAATGCCACCATTACCTCGATCAGGCGGAGAGGAAAAAAGCCGTCGGAAACTGCTTCAGAATGCTGCGCCCCGGGGGTGTCTTCATCGTTTTTGAAAACATCCGCCCCCTTTCGGAAAAAACCTTGCCCCTTGCGTTGAAGCGTTGGCAAGACTGTCAAATCCGCTGCGGCAAAACCGCCGCCGAAGCCAGCCAGCACATGGCTCGTTTCGATCATGAATTTTTCCCGATTTCAATCCTCGAACATCTTCGCCTGCTGAACGAAACCGGCTTCTCCGCCGTGGAAATCCTCTGGACTTCTTATTTGCAGGCGGGGTTTTACGCGCTGAAGTGACGTCAACTATTTTCTAAGTTGGAATGGTCACCGCAGGCTGGCCACTGCAGGAGCGGCTGACGCTTCATCGGGCCGTCTGTGGGCGCCTTTCGCCCGCCTTCAAGAAATCCAGCGCAGGGAGAATTGTTCCAATTCCGATGCGATCAAGCACGCTTCGACGATAATTCGGATTTTCCGATTCCGCGCAAAACCGAAGCTGCCCATGAAATCGAAATCATCCAACGATCCCCAAGCATCACTTTTCCCTGGCGAGCCTGCTCCTGCGCGCCAGGAACGCCCATCCGTCAAAAGCCGCCTGCCGACCGCCCACATCGTAGCCGAAACGCCGGCCCTTCTGAGCAAGGATCAAAAAGCGTTCAACAATCTGCTCAAAAAGATTGAGGTCAAGCGAAATCTGATCGCCGAATGGGAAACCGCAATCCCCGCATTCAAACAACGCTACACAAAAGATCTGCTCCCATTGCAGGAGCAAAAAATCGAGCGCACGCTCGAAACGGTTCGCGCGCTCGACGAAGCGCATGATTTGAAGGGAATCACGAAAACCGAAAAGAAGAAGCTTGGCGTAATCATCCTGAACTTAGTCGAGGAAATTCTGGAGTGGAGGGACGACGCAGAATGCAAAGCGCTGTACGCAAAATACAGTCAATCCGACTTCGACGAGGAACAAGCCGCGCAGCGAGCCGCAGAACAGGAAGGCGCGAGAATGATGCTGGAAAGCATCTTCGGAATGGATCTCGACAGCGTAGACCTCGGCTCGGCGGAAAACGCCGCTGAACACATCGCCGAACGATTCCTGGCGCGCGAGGAAGAGCGCCAAGCAAAACGCGCCAAGCGCAAGAAAACCGCCAAACAACTCGAACGGGAAGCACAACAGGCGGAAGAGGAAAAACAGATCAGCCAGTCGATTCGCGAGGTTTATCGCAAGCTCGTCGGCGCTCTGCATCCGGACCGCGAAACCGATCCGGAAGAAAAACGGCGCAAGACCGAATTCATGCAACAGGCCAACGAAGCTTACGCCAAAGGCAATCTGCTCGAACTGCTTGAACTACAGCTACGGCTGGAGCACATCGACCGGGCGCATCTGGCGGCACTTGATCCGCAAAAACTCAAACGCTATATCCAGATCCTGAAAGACCAGCTCGACGAGCTGGAACTGGAAAGCCGCCATCTGACAGGAGAGTTCGCCGCCGAATTCAGTCTATCGCCCTATTCACTTCCAGCTCCGAAACATCTGACATCGCTGATCGATAAAGACATTCGGTCTTACGAATACGCGCTCGAACTATTGGAGACGATGCTCGCCGAGGCCAAGGAGCCGCAGCGCCTCAAAACGTGGCTTAAAACAGTCCGATTGCAGCGCACGCGAGCGCAAGCTTTTGAGATTCCCTTTTAGCAAGGGCTGCCGGCTCAAAGCCACTGGGAGTCATGGCGACGGCAGTTGTGAACGGAATCCTGCCTTCCGGCGATTCCCTCCCCGATGCCCAACTGTTTGGCTGAAGCCTGGATTGAGTCCACTGATTGACTGGAAGCCGCTGAACTACGATCCAGGCGGCTCAAATCACCCAGTCCGGCGCCCAGCGCCGCGCCTCACCCTCGCCGAACACTGTCGCTTGTTTCGGCATGAGCCAGACCGGATCGCCGTTGACGAGGCCGAGCTGCTGTTGCCGTTCGCGCGAGAGTTCGACTTCGATGACTTCGCCTTGGTGGCCGAGTTCGACGCGCACGACGGGGCCGATGGCCTGCACATGGCGCACGCTCGCGGCGAGCGCCCCGCCGGTTTCCTGGCGCAGGATTTCGATGTCGTGCGGGCGCACGAAGGCCGTCGCCTCGGCGGCTTTGCCGTCTTGCTCGCGTGGCGCGACTTCGGCCCAGGGGCCGTGCATCCGGCTATGGAACACGTTTACGTTGCCGAGAAAGCGATAGACGAATGGCGTGGCGGGGTTTGAATACACCTCGTCGGGCGACCCCGCTTGTTCGATGTGGCCGCGGTTCATAACAACCACGCGGTCCGCGACTTCCAGGGCTTCTTCCTGATCGTGCGTGACGAACACGCTCGAAATATGCATTTCGTCGTGCAACTGGCGCAGCCAGCGGCGCAGTTCCTTGCGCACCTGCGTGTCGAGCGCGCCGAAGGGTTCGTCGAGCAGGAGCACTTTAGGCTCCACGGCAAGCGCGCGCGCCAATGCGATGCGCTGGCGCTGCCCGCCGGAAAGCTGCGAAGGATAGCGTTCGGCGAACCAGTCGAGCTGCACGAGCTTGAGCAATTCGAACACCTTCGCGCGGATTTTCGCTTCGCTCGGCCGCTCGCCGCGCGGCTTCACGCGCAGACCGAAGGCGACGTTCTCGAACACCGTCATATGGCGGAACAGCGCGTAGTGCTGGAACACGAAGCCGACCTGCCGCTCGCGGGTGTGCAGATGCGTGGCTTCGTTGCCGCTGAAGAGCACCTGTCCGCTGTCGGCCATTTCCATGCCCGCGATGATGCGCAGCAAGGTCGTTTTGCCGCAGCCGGAAGGGCCGAGCAAGGCAACCAGCTCGCCGCCTGGAATATCGAGCGAAATATTGTCGAGCGCGACGAAGTTGCCGAAGCGTTTTGCGATGTTGCGGATTTCAATGCTCATACCGGACTCCTGAATTCTGCCGATTTCATGCGGTCTTTTCCGCCGGCAATGCCGCCGCCAGCGTTTGTTGTTCATGCCGCATGCGCCATTCGACAATCGTTTTCGCGATCAGGGTGACGATAGCCAGCAGCGCCAGCACGCTCGCCGCGGCAAAAGCGCCGACCGCGTTGTATTCGTTGTAGAGAATTTCGACATGCAGCGGCAGCGTGTTCGTTTCGCCGCGAATATGGCCGGAGACGACGCTGACCGCGCCGAATTCGCCCATCGCCCGCGCATTGGCGAGGATCACGCCGTAGAGCAGGCCCCATTTGATGTTCGGCAGCGTCACGCGGCGGAACATTTGCCAGCCCGAAGCGCCGAGCGAAACAGCGGCCTCCTCCTCTTCGCGGCCCTGCGCCTGCATCAGCGGAATCAGTTCGCGCGCGACATAGGGCACGCTGATGAACAGCGTCGCGATCGCCATGCCCGGTGCGGCGAAGATGATTCGGACGTCATGCTCGCTGAGCCACGGCCCGAACCAGCCCTGCGCGCCGAAGATCAGAATGAAAAGCAAACCGGCGACGACAGGGCTCACGGCGAACGGAAGGTCGATCAAGGTCGTCAGCAGGCTCTTGCCGCGAAAGTCGAACTTCGCGATCGCCCAGGCGGCGGCGACGCCGAACGCGATATTGAACGGCAGCACGAGCGCCGCGATGCCGAGCGTGAGCCAAACCGCCGAGAGGGTTTCCGGTTCCTTCAAGGCGTCGAGATACGCGCTCCAGCCTTGCCTCAAGGCTTCGGCAAAAACCGCAACGAGCGGCAGCACCAGAAACACGGCCAGAAAGGCGAATGCAAGCAGCATCAGCGTGATGCACACGCCGCGCGATTCGCGGTTGGCGAGACGCAGAGCGGCGGCGCTCATACGGCCACCTCGGCAGTGCGCGGAAGCGTGATCGCGGGTTCAACCGCTGCGCGTCCGCTATGCCGTGTCGCCGCGAACCATTGCAATAGGTTGATCGCCAAAAGCAGCACGAAGGAAATGACGAGCATCACAACCGCGAGCACCGTAGCGCCGGGCAAATCGTACTGTTCGAGTTTCGAGACGATCAAAAGCGGCGTGATCTCGGACACCATCGGCATGTTGCCGGCGATGAAGATCACCGAGCCGTACTCGCCGACGGAACGCGCGAACGCGAGCGCGAATCCCGTCAGCCATGCGGGCAATAATTGCGGCAACAGGACGCGCACAAGCGTCTGCATGCGCGAAGCGCCCAGCGTGGCCGCGGCTTCCTCGACTTCGGGCTCGAAGTCTTCGATAACGGGCTGCAAGGTGCGTACGACAAAAGGCAAGCCGATGAAGATCAGCGCCACCACGATGCCAAGCGGCGTGAAAGCCACCTTGACGCCGAGCGGTTCGAGAAAGCGCCCGATCCAGCCAGTACCCGCATAAAGCGTCGCGAGCGTGATGCCCGCAACCGCGGTCGGCAGGGCGAAGGGCAGATCGACGAGCGCATCGACAAAGCGCTTGCCTGGAAACGGGTAGCGCACCAGCACCCAGGCGACGATGAAGCCGAACACCGCATTCACGACGGCCGCCAGCAGCGCCGCCCCAAAGGTGACGCGGTATGCGGCAAGCGCGCGTTCGCCCGTGGCGATTTGCCAGAACTCACCCGCGGTGAGCGACATGCTCTTCGCGATCAGAGCGCCAAGCGGAATCAGCACCAGAAGCGAGAGATAAGTGACCGCATAACCGAGCGAGAGCCGGAAACCGGGCAGTACGTTATGTTGAGTTCGAGACATGGCGGTTCGGAATTACAAGCTGCGGTCAGATGGTTCTTATTTCAGGCTATAAAGCTGGTCGAGAATGCCGCCGTCTTTAAAATGCGTAGCAATCGCTTTGCTCCAGCCGCCAAAGACTTCATCGACCGTAAAGGTTTTGATCGCCGGAAACTGCGCCGCATGGGCTTTCAGCACCGCCGGATCGCGCGGCCGGATGTAGTTCCGCGCGGCGGTCTCCTGGCCTTCTTGCGACCACAGGTATTCGAGATACGCCTGCGCCTGTTTGCGCGTGCCCTTTTTGTCGACGACCTTGTCCACGACCGCGACGGGGAATTCCGCCAAGACCGACTCGCTCGGATAAACGACCTCGAATTCGCCGTGGCCGAATTCGCGCGCGATCAGTTCGGCTTCCGATTCGAACGTCAGCAACACATCGCCGATACGGCGCTGCATGAAGGTCGTTGTCGCATCGCGACCGCCCGCGGCGAACAGGGGCGCATTGCGCAGCACGGCGGAAACGAAGCCCTGCGCGCTCTTGTCGGTCGCGCCCGGTTGATGCAAGGCCCAGCCATACGCGGCCAGATACGAATAACGGCCGTTGCCGGTGTTCTTCGGATGCGGCAGGATCACCTGGATGCCACTCTTCACCAGATCAGGCCAATCGCGGATCTGCTTCGGGTTGCCCTTGCGCACGATGAAAACAATCGTCGAAGTGAATGGCGCGGCGCCATCCTTGAATTTGCCCTTCCAGTCGGCGGCGACGAAACCCTTGTCGGCGAGGAATTGAATATCCGCCGCCTGGTTCATCGTCACCACATCGCCCGCAAGCCCATCGGCCACCGCGCGCACCTGCTTGGTGGAGCCGGCGTGCGACTGTTTGATTTCGATGCTTTCGCCGGTCCTGGCTTTCCAGGCCGCAACGAATTTGGGGTTGAAGTCTTTGTAGAAATCGCGCGAGACGTCGTAGGAGACATTCAGCAACGACACTTCGGCCGAGGCGACGACAGGCAGCGCGGCCAGCACAAACAAGGCCAGCAAACGGTTCAAGCATTTCATATCGGATAAAACCGGCGTCAATTTCAGAACCGTTTTTATACCGTGACGCTAAAGAACCGAAAATACTCTAAACGCTATTTTCTTATAACCAAATCAGCGAAACTCTCTTGGAGCCGCTCACAAAACCCAGCGCAGCGGTGCAGGCAAGGCGCGCGAACGCAGACAGTACAAATAAGTACGGCAAGTGAGCGCAACGCAGCATGCAGGGTTTTGTGAGCGGCTCTAACTGGAAAGATGCCCCAATAGCGTTTCCATCGCCTCATTCATGCGCCTGCCCAAACGCATGATGTTCCGGGCCGCATTGGGCTCGCCGCTGTTCGCCAAAGCGCGATCGAGGAATCCCCACTGCTGCTGCGCCAATTGAACATCGCTCGACAAGGTGGGAGAGGTGCTGAGCTGCGCGGCGAGTTCCGTCAATAACTGGCTGAACGCCTTGCGCTCGGCATCGATTTGCAGCGGCACATCGGCGGCGCCGACGCCCCATTGGCGTGAAAACGCAAGCCGCTGCATACGCTCGACCAGCGCGGAACCTTCGGCTGCGCGCACCGCCGGACCAGCGCCGAAACGTTGCGCCAAGGCCGCGGAAGATTTACGTCCGGTATTGAACAGATCATCGGATACGTTCAGCACGCGGCGCGCGCCGGAGGCTTCGGGCTTCATCACGAAAGCCGCGCGAAAGACGCGCCAATACTGCTCGAAGCTCCACACGGCATCTTGCTGCCCGAGCTTCGGCGCGAGGCTGCGGAAGCGGGCGGAGTCGGCTTCGAAGCGCTTCGCGGCCTTGCCCAGGTCGAGCATAGCCGCTTCGGCCTCAAGGTCGAGGCCGGCCTGGCACCAGCTGCGCGCGATGCGCAGCGCATCGAGGCCCATGCGCATCGGCACGAGCGCTACCCCCACATCGGGCGACGGCGCCTTGCCAGGCTTGGCGAGGGCCGGCGCGCCCGCGATAAGCGCCAAGCCAATAAGCAGATCGCGGCGGCGCATGCTCAGGCCGTCCCACCGACGGTTAAACCATCGAGCCGCAGCGTCGGCTGACCGACGCCGACCGGCACACTCTGCCCTTCCTTGCCGCACATGCCGACACCGGGATCGAGCGCCATATCGTTGCCGATCATCGAAATACGCGTCAGCGCATCGGGGCCGTTGCCGATCAAGGTCGCGCCCTTGACCGGATAGGTGATCTTGCCGCCTTCGATCATATAAGCCTCCGCGGCCGAGAAAACGAATTTCCCCGACGTGATGTCGACCTGCCCGCCGCCGAAGTTCACCGCGTAAAGCCCGCGTTCGACCGAGGCGATGATTTCCTGCGGGTCGTGCGCGCCGTTCTGCATGAGCGTATTCGTCATGCGCGGCAGCGGCAGATGCGAGAAGGATTCGCGCCGGCCATTGCCGGTCGGCTGCGCGCCCATCAAACGTGCATTGGTCATGTCCTGCATATAGCCGACGAGGATGCCGTCCTCGATCAGAACCGTGCGCTGCGTCGGATTGCCCTCGTCGTCGATCGTCAGCGAACCACGCCGGCCCGGCAGCGTGCCGTCATCGACGACGGTCACGCCCTTGGCGGCGACGCGCTCGCCGATACGACCCGCAAAAGCTGAGCTGCCTTTGCGGTTGAAGTCGCCCTCCAGACCGTGGCCGATCGCCTCGTGCAGCAGAATGCCCGGCCAGCCGTTGCCGAGCACAACCGTCATCGTGCCGGCCGGCGCGGGCCGCGCGGCAAGATTGATACTCGCCTGATGCACGGCGCGCTGCGCATAGTCCTGCAACAGCGCGTCGTTGAACACGCCGTAGTCGTGACGCCCGCCGCCGCCGGCCGAGCCTTGTTCGCGTCGGCCGCCCTCTTCCATGATGACGGAGATCGAAACGCGCGTGAGCGGGCGCACATCGGCGGCCAAATGCCCGTCGGAGCGCGCGATCAGCACCACTTCCCAGCTCCCCGACAGCGAAGCCATGACTTCGACGACGCGCGGATCGAGATCGCGCGCCATCTTTTCGATGCGTTCGAGCAAGCGCACTTTCTCGGTGTCGGGCAGCGAGTTGAGCGGATCGTCCGCCGGATAAAGCGGCATGACGCGCGCGGCGGCGCGCACCGGCACGATGGAGCTCGCACCGCTCAGGGCGATCGAACGCGTGGCATACGTCGCGGCCTCCAGAGCCGGAATGCTGATTTCGTCGGAGTATGCGAACGCGGTTTTTTCGCCCGACACGGCGCGCACGCCGACGCCTTGCTCGATCGAGAAGCTGCCGGATTTGACGATGCCCTCCTCAAGACTCCAGCCCTCCGCGCGCAGATATTGGAAATAGAGATCGGCGTAATCGAGCCGATGCGCCATCAAATTGCCGAAGGCGCGCTCGATACCCGCGCGGCCGAGCCGGTAAGGTTCGAGCAGCAGGCTTTCGGCATGCTTAAGAGGATTGGTTTCGTTGTGCATGGTCATGCGGAACCTTCGATTCAAAAACGACGGTGTTGGAGGGCCGGCAGGCTTTCGCGCACACCCGCGATACGCTGCGGGTCGACGTCGCCCACGACAAGGCCGGGGCCGCGCGGCAGACGGGCGACGACATCACCCCAGGGATCGATGAGCATCGAATCGCCCCAGGTGCGGCGGCCGGTCGGGTGCTGCCCGCCTTGCGCGGCGGCCAGCACATAGCATTGATTTTCGATCGCCCGCGCGCGCAGGAGAATTTCCCAATGCGCCCGGCCCGTAGTTTCGGTAAATGCCGCCGGCAGGACCGTTAGCGCCACATCGCCAAGGGCGCGGAAAAGTTCGGGGAAGCGCAGGTCGTAACAGATCGCAACGCCGACGCGGCCACATGGCGCAGCGAAAGCGACGACCTCCTCGCCGGCTTCGATCGTGCGCGCCTCGGCATAGGCTTCGTTTCCGGAGTGGAAACCAAACAGGTGAATTTTGTCGTAGCGCGCAACGCGCCGGCCGGCATCATCAAACACCAGCGTGGTGTTGCGCACCTTGCCGTCGGCCCGCGCGGCCAAGGGCACGCTGCCGCCAACGAGCCACACGCGATGCCGCGCCGCCGCGGCAGCGAGGAAATCCTGCAAGGGCCCCGCGCCTTCCTCTTCGCGCAGACGCACTTTTTCGGTTTCGTCGGCGCTGATGAGCGCGAAATATTCGGGCAAGGCCACGAGTTGGGCGCCCCGCTCGGCCGCTTCGGCGATGCGCGCCTCGGCCTCGGCGAGATTCGCCGCCACATCGGGGCCGGAAACCATCTGCACCGCCGCGACGCGGAACACGCTAGCGTTCATTCCGTTCTTCCTTCCGTTTTGCCTATTTGAGCGGCTGGCGCGGGCGACACACGCACGACTTTCGGATCAGCCCAATGGCCCGTCACGGAATATTCGTAACTGAAGAGTTTTTCGACTGGATCGCGCATCACTTTTTGCGCCACATAGGCTGCCAAACCGATCAAGGGGTTGATGCTACCGATGGCGGCGGCGGGACCAAGCGCCGCGCCGATCGCAACGGTTTCCGACAAGGTCGGCTGAACTTTCACCGTGAGATTCTGCGTTTCGGCCGCAAGGTCCGCCGACCCATGCATGAACACCTTGGCCGCCGGCCCGACAATCCTCAGATCATCGGTTTGTATCACACCGTGGCTGATTTTCATGCTGCCGGAAATGCTATCGAACGCGAATCCTTCGGAAAACACGTCGCCAAAATCCAACGTTAGTCTGCGCGGCAGGGACTGCAAACTCAAAATGCCCAGCAGGCGTCCGACACCCGGTTCGATCTTGCTGAACTGCCCTTTGGACATTTTCAATTCCAACTCACCGTTTAGCAGGCCATAGCTAAACTGGCGCGGCGCGCCTTTCCAGTCGAGCGCGCCGGAAAGCTCCACGCTGCCGCGCCGCAGCATGCCGGGGTAGCCGAGCCGCGCCAGCATATTGCCGGCATCAGGCGCATTCAGCGAAAAACGCAGCCGCGTCGCACCGCCCTGAGCGCCCGCTTCGTGTTCGCCCTGGGCTTCGAGCTGGCCATCCGGGCTTTCGATGGCGAAGTGCTGGAGTTTCCAGTTGTTCCCCTCCGGCTCGCCCTTAAGCGTAACGCTGCCAAGCTCGCGGCCCGCATACGCGAAATTCCCCGCGACCAGATCGATCGCCGGGATGCGCCGGGCCTCACTTTGCGGCGCATCTTCTTCGGCCAATGCTTGTTTTCCACCCGCTGGCGGGGTTATCGCCGCGCGGGTCAAGCGCGCGCGCAAACGGCCGCCGCCGCTGCCGTCCCAACTGAAATCGCCGAGCAGCGCGGGGCCGCTGAGTTTTCCGTCCCAGCGGGTTCCACTGCGGGTCGCCTGAATGTTTTGCTGCACGAGCGACACACCGCGCACGGTCAGCACGCCCGTTTTCAGATTGATCGAATCGACTGCCGGCGCTGGCGCGCCATCGCCGCCGCTCTCTCCGACGCGCAGCCAGGCGTCGAGGTCGAGCGCCGGCAGATCCGCGACCAGCGCGATACCCTGGCGCGGCAGTTTGGCTTCGCTCTTGCCAAGCGCGATAACGCCGCGCAGCAGCGCCCTTTGATCCTGGCTCGTTTCGAAATCGAATGCCGCCCGGCCGAACGCCGCGATTTCACCGCGAACTTGTTCGCTCAAACGTCCGTCCTCACTGCGCCACTGCCAATCGAGGTGGAGCGGATTGGCGCTCGCCGTGGATTTGTTGAAGGGCGCGGGCAGGCTGGAGGCAAGCCCAACCAGATCGGAATCCAGACTCAGCTTGACCGTGTGGGAATGGATGGCGATATTCGCCGTCACGCCGGCCGCGCCGGAAATATGATCGAAGAGCGGCGACTCCAGGCGCGCCGCCAGATTGCGCACCGCGAACGTGCCCTTGGCCTGGATGTCGACCGTACCGTCGGCGCGCGTCGCGCCGGTCACGCGCACCGGCGCGCCGAGGAAAACCGCGTTCGCTTCGGGAATCCGCAAGGAGCGCTCGGTAAATTGCAGCCGGCCGCTGCTGTCCGCCAGTTCGGGAAGCTCGGGTAAAAGCTGGATGCGGTTGTGCTCGAAACGGTATTCACCGGCGGCCTGGGTGTCATCCGCATGCTCAAGCGGAATCCGCAGATTGAGCGTTAACTGGCCATTGCCTTGAGCCTGGGTTTGACGCGTCAAATCGCCCACCGCGTCGGCAACCGGGCTGGTATTGACAAAGCGGAGGAACTCCGCCGTCGGACCTGTGGCTTCGCCGTCGACGACCAGGTTCCCCTGGTCGAGATCCTCAATCCTTGCACGCACCTTGCGCAAGATGGTTCCGAACACCTTGCCGCGTTCGGCCTGAATCGTCATCGCCGCGCCTTCGAACAAAAGCGTGCCCTGGATAGCGTCGATCTTCGGCCATTTCGGCGCATAGGCAAGACGTGCGTTGAGCAGACGCCCCGTGATGCGGAATTCCCCTTCGCCACGGCGGCGGAAAGGAAAATCGTCGAGCGGCCCGCGCAGGCGTAAATCGACGTCTTCGGCGCGGCCGGTTTCGATCGAGTTTTTCAGCCAATCGCGCACATCGACATGAATCAGCTTCGGCATGTAACGCCAGACGCGCGCGCCGTCGGCACGCGACAAATGCGCCTTGAGGTCGATCCGCCCCGATCCCTTGCCCGTCCATAGATAACTGCCCGAAGCCTCGCCCTCGGCATCGGCATTGCGGAAACGCGCCGACTTGAGGCGGAACTCGGTGCCATCCGCCGTGCGCGCCCAGGTTCCGGTGAAATGCCCGTCGGCCAGCGGCAGATTCCCTTCCTCGAATACCGCCGGGAAATCGAGCCCGCCTTGATTGACCGCCAGATCGAAACGCCCACCCTGCTCGTTCGCGCTGACTTCACCCGACCATCCGTAAAGCCCCGGCGAAATCCCTTGCGCGGTCAGGCCCAGATCGTTGAAGCGCGCATTCACATGGTAAGCGCTCGGCAAGCCCTCCTCGCCCGTCCAGCCCAGCCTAAGCTCGGAGAAGCGCCCGCGCGGCTTGAAGGCCACAAGCCAATTACGCCAGGCGGCGGGGAAAGGCAGATGCACCGCCAAACCGGCCAAGGGCGCGACATCGAGCCGATCGGCCTCGAATTCGCCCGCGGGCGCCTTCCCTGGGGATTCGCGGCGCTCAAAATGGAAATTCGTCGGCGGCATCGCCACGCCCGCGGCGGTCGTCAAACTAAGCTGATGGCCGCTGACCTGCACGCGCCCGTCTTTCCGGTCGGCGGAAAAACGCCCGCTCAAATTCGGCAGGTCCAGTACCGGCAGTTGTTTGTCGACGCGCAGGCTCACATCACGCAAAGCCACATCGAGCGTCGCTTGCGCGCGCCCGAAGCGGTCCCGCTCCAGCCAGATCCGTAATCCACCCTGACCGCGTTGCAAACTCAGAGGGTAATCCACCCATTGCTGCCAGATCGAGAGATCGACCTGATCCAGGTTGCCATACACAGCGCCGCGCCATTTTTCGGGCGGCGTGTCGAGACGCCCGACGAATTCGCCGCGCAAATCGAGTTGCGAGGCATAAGCGGCGGGCGGACTCGCCAGCAGGCCGAAACGGTGCGTGCGCCCGTCGTTTTCGAGGCGGAAGCTGACATGCTCAAGCGACAGAACCGGCGCCCCGCGTTGGAGGTCGGTCCAGCTCACGCGCGCATCGTGAATGACGATGGAGCGCTGCGCCCAGGCCCAATCAGCGAGATCGTTACCGCCCTCGGCCGCTTCAGCGCGGATCGGAATCCCGGCCACGAACAAACGGCCATCGGCTGCACGGCGGATATCCAGATCGGGGCGTTCGATCACAAGCCGGTTCAGATACAGGCGGCCGCGCAAGACCGAACTCCAGCCTAACGAAGCGTCGATATGCCCGAGCTTCAGCGCGGCCTCGCCCGAAGGCTCGCGCAGGACGAAGCCATCGATGCGCAGGCGCGGCCGCAGGCCATCCCAGTCGGCATTCAAGCGCGCGATCTCAACCTGCAAACCCGTGGCGCGCGAAAGCTGGGCGGCAATCTCGGCGCGGTATTCACCGACCGAAGGCAGGATCAGATAGCGCGTTGCCAGCAGGACACCGCAGCCGAGAAAATACAGCGTCAACAGCGCCCAACCGCCGGCACGCAAAAGACGCCGCAGCCTGCCGGAAGATGCAATGCGTCGAAGAGGATTCAGCAATAAAGAGAGTTGCATCAGGGCAGGCAGAGACAGGCACGCATACAATCATCGAATTGGAACAGGATGTTCCGCCTGTCGCTGCTGTAATTCTAAGTGAAATCCGAGCCCCGGCCCGGAATGAGACATTGATGGAAACAATCGACCCCGCCTTTCTCGACCGCCTCGGCCCAGCCTTGGCCGCCAGCCGCTTTCTCAAATGCGAACTCGATGCGCGGCCCTGGCTCGCGCCCTTGCTCGCCGAAACGCTCGACGCACCGCTCGACGGCGCGGCGATGCAAGCCTTCCTGGCGCGCGAGGCAAGCGACGAAGCCAGCCTGAAACCGGCTCTGCGCCGGCTGCGCAGTTGGGTCGTCTGCCATACCGCGGCGCGCGACCTGCTCGGACTCGCGCCGCTCACCGAAGTCACCGAAGCGATGACACTGCTTGCGGAAGTCGCCATCGCCCATGCCTATTCCCTGCTGCGCGCGCAGCTTGCCGCACGCCACGGCGAACCGCTCGACAGCGCCGGCCAGGCGCTGCACATGATCATTGTCGGCATGGGCAAGCTCGGCGGGCGCGAACTCAATGTGTCCTCGGATATCGATCTGATCTTCGTCTACCCCGAGGACGGCGAAACCCAGGGCCCGCGTCCATTGAGTCATTTCGAATTCTTCACCCGACTCGGCCGCCAGATCATCAACGCGATCGGCGACATCACCGGCGACGGCTTTGTCTTCCGCGTCGACATGCGCCTGCGGCCGAACGGCGATTCGGGCCCGCTCGTTTCGAGCTTCGACGCGCTCGAAACCTACTTTTTCGTGCAGGGCCGGGAATGGGAACGCTTCGCCTGGATCAAGGCGCGCCCACTGACCGGCGACCGCCACGCCGAACTCGCCGCCATCGTGCGCCCCTTCGTTTTCCGCAAATACCTCGATTTCGGCGCGATCAACGCCTTGCGCGCACTGCATGCGCAAATCCGCGCCCAGGTCGCGCGCAAGGAAATGGCCGACAACATCAAACTCGGCCCCGGCGGCATCCGCGAAATCGAATTCATCGCCCAGGTTTTCCAGATCATCCGCGGCGGCCGCGACACCGCGTTGCAAGTGCGTCCGACGGTCAGCGTTCTGCGCCAGCTCGATGCGATGGGCCTGCTCGAAGCCGGCGCGGCGGACCAACTGATCGAAGCCTACGCCTGGCTGCGCCGGCTCGAACACCGTCTCCAGTATCTCGACGATGCGCAAACGCACGACCTGCCCAAGGACGCCAGCGACCGCGACCGGATCGCCGTGGCGATGGGCTATTCCGATATCGCCGCGCTGCTCGCGCAACTCAGCGACTACCGACAAACCGTCGCGGCCTATTTTAGAACCGCCTGCGGCGACCCCAACGAAGGCGGCCACGAACTCGACACCTTCTGGCTCGAAGTCGACAACCGCGAACAAGCCACGCAACGCCTTGCCACGCTCGGCTTCAAGGACGCCGATGCCGCCGCGGAACAGCTCGCCACCCTGCGCGAAAGCAAGCTTTACCAGCAGATGCCGGAGAGCATCCGCACGCGCTTCGATGCGCTGATTCCGCGCATTCTCGAAGCCTGCGGCAAACTGCCGAATCCCGACCAAACGCTGATCCGCACCATCGATCTACTGGAAACGATCAGCCGCCGAGCCGCCTACCTCGCGCTTTTGCAGCAATACCCGCAAGCGCTGCGGCGCCTGATCGAACTGTGTTCCGCCTCGCCCTGGGCCGCGACCTATCTCGGCCTGCATCCGATCCTGCTCGATGAACTGCTCGACAACCGCGAACTCGAAACGCTCCCCGACTGGCCCGCGTTCGCCGCCGAACTCCGCGCGCAACTCGGAGAAGCCGAGCCGGACACCGAACGCCAGATGGATTTGATGCGCGAACAGCACCACGCCCAGGTTTTCCGCCTCTTCCATCAGGATTTGGCGGGACGCTGGGAAGTCGAAGCGATCGGCGACCACCTCTCGGCGCTCGCCGACGTCGTGCTCGGCGAAACGCTGCGGCTATGCTGGCGCAAACTTCCGAAGCATCATCGCGACGAGCCGAAATTCGCGATCATCGGCTACGGCAAACTCGGCGGCAAAGAACTCGGCTACGTCTCGGATCTCGACATCATCTTCCTCTACGACGACGACGCGCCCGACGCCGCAATGCGCTATGCGCGCCTCGCGCAACGCTGCGTTACCTGGCTCTCAAGCCGCACCTCGGCCGGTATTCTGTTCGAAACCGACACCCGGCTGCGCCCGAACGGCGAATCGGGCCTGCTCGTCAGCAGCATGGATGCGTTCAAACGCTATCAGGCCGAATCCGCCTGGGTCTGGGAGCACCAAGCCCTGACCCGCGCACGTTTCGTCGCCGGCGACGCCGCGCTCGGCGCCGATTTCGAGCGCGTGCGTCAGGAAGTGCTGCAGCGCCCGCGCGAAGCCGGAACGCTCGCCGAAGAAGTGCTCGGCATGCGGCGCAAGATGCTCGACCAACACGCCAGCCAGGACCGGCGCTTCAGCCTCAAGAACGACACCGGCGGGCTGATCGACCTCGAATTCATCATCCAGTACCTCGTCCTGCTGCACTCGCGCACGCATCCGCGCCTGCTCGGCAACCTCGGCAACATCGCGCTCACGCGCATCGCCGCCGAACTCGGCCTGATCGACCCCGCGCGCGCCCTGGCCGCCGCGAATGCCTACCGCACCCTGCGCCGCAAACAACACCGCGTCCGCCTCGCGGGCGAAAGCGAACGCACGATCTCGCCCGCGAGCGTCGCGGCCGAGCGGGAGGCGATTACGGCGTTGTGGATGGAGGTGTTTGGAAGAACCGCTTGAATGATTTCATCAATGCGCTAGAGAGACTGTCCCAGTGAATCACCCCAAGCTGAAGCTTGGGGCTTCTTCGCCACGGACCGGGGGCGCCTACGGCGCCAGTAACGTTTGTCTCACTCACCCCGCGATGAATGGCGGGGCTTGTGTTTGACTCGTGGTCAAAACCTTTCCATGCCCAACTTGTCATGCAGTGTCAGAGTGGAATTGTTGATTTCGTCACAGTCGATCTTCATCCTTATGCAGAAATGTTAGTTTATTAATTTACGGCTCCAGCCGGAAACAGAAAGCAAGAAGCAGAGTTGGTGCAAGTCGGAATGTGGAGTGAATTTCGTTAATGTAAACGCCAATGATGATTGACTTGGCAAAGAAGGTGCGCAATGTCTGACAACAGTTGCAATCGTCGCCATAGCTTCCGTCTCAATAGTATTGTTCGCAATTGGATTTTTGATGGGGATAAACTTCATCCATCAGTCCCTGGCTCGTTGAAAGCGATCTCGAGCGGAGCGCGGGACAGGGATTTGCGGCGTGCGATTCCCGCGGCATTGATCCCGGTATGCAGCATATTGGCGCTTTTCCAGCCTGACTTTGCGTGGGCCACCTGCACGCCCGCCGTGGCCGCCAACACCACGACCGTCTGTTCCGGAACGACGACCGTCACCGCTCCGCTTGGCAGCGGCCCGAGCGGCCCCGACAATGTCACCATCACAATTCAGCCCAGCGCCAGCGTTACCGCGGGCAATGTCAGCGTTATCAGTCTTCGGGACTACGCCACGATCTCGCTCGGAGCCGGCGCGCTCGTGCAGAATGCCGCCACGAGCGGCGGCGGGCTCTGGGCATCGGGCAATGACACGATCGAATTCCGTTCCTATGGCTCGCTAACGATCGCGGCGGGGGCGTCGGTCCGGTCCACCGGCTCGGCGACCAATGCCGAGGCCGTCAATCTCATGGGCGGCGGCAACAGCGTGACCAATTATGGCTTGATCTATGGGAATAACGCCGCGATTTGGTTCGAGGACAGGGTCGACGTCGCTTTGGCCAACACCATCGACAATTACGGCACCATCCAGAGCGGCAGTGGCCAGAGCCTGAACAATGTCATCGGCAATCAAGGCAACGGCAACGAAATTTTCATCAACAGAAGCAGCGGTATCGTTTACGGCAGCCTGTCCTTCGCCAATGGTAATGACAGCCTGACGCTCTATGCCGGCTCGCTCATCACGGGCGGCTTTAATGGCGGCGGCGGCACAAACTCCCTGACGCTCCACGGCACACTCGGGTCGAGCGACACGCTGGTGGGCAATATCACCAATTTCCAGACGCTGATCAAAGACGGCGAGGGCACGTGGACGCTGTCGGGCAGCGTCGGCAACAATAGCGGCGGTACACCGCTGGCGGTGACCGTACAGCAGGGCACGCTCGCGCTCACCGGCAACAACACCAGTTTCAACGGCTCCGTGGTGGTCGACCCCGCGGGCATTCTTCAAGCGCGCGCGCAAAGCTTGCCGCCGAGCGTCATCGACAACGGCCTCGTATGGTTCACCCAGCCCGATAACGGAATCTATGCGGGCGCCATTTCAGGGGACGGCGCCGTGCTCAAGACCGATGCCGGCGTGCTCACGCTGACGGGCGCGAAGAGCTATGCGGGCGGCACCACGATCCAGGGCGGCACGATCGCCGTCAGTGCCGACAGCAATCTTGGCGCACCCTCGGGGTCGCTCACGTTTGATGGCGGTGCGCTGGAGCTCACGAGCAGTTTCAATATGCCGAGCCGCGCAATAAGTATTACC